>Ga0210405_10005652_pt1 | contig 11339 bp, 14 predicted proteins | sample IncBWH11MmetaG_FD_155492 | JGI IMG/M metagenome (GOLD analysis project Ga0210405, IMG submission 155492) | Forest soil microbial communities from Barre Woods Harvard Forest LTER site, Petersham, Massachusetts, United States - Inc-BW-H-11-M | ecosystem: Environmental > Terrestrial > Soil >... | reverse complement strand
TCGAGCGTCTGGTGACGGAAGAAAAGATCGACTGCAGCTTCGCCCGCGTCGGCAAGATCAAGCTTGCGGCGAGGCCCGAGCACTATGACAAGCTGGCGCGTAGCCAGGAATTGCTCGCGGCCAATGTCGATCCCGACACGGCGATGGTGAGCCGTGCTGATCTCGCCGGCGAGGTGGGATCGCAGCGCTATTGCGGTGGGCTCATCTTCCGCAAGAGCGCCGGGATGCATGTCGGGCGCTTCGTCCGCGGCCTTGCGGAAGCCGCGGCGCGGCGCGGCGTCGAGATCCACGAGCATACGCCGATGATGGGCCTGCGACCCGCAGCTGGCGGAGGCCACGAGATCGAGACACCGAAGGGCCGGCTTGGGGCCTCGCAGGTTCTGCTCGCGAGCGGCATTTCGCATACGGGGCCACTGGGCTGGATTCGGCGCCGGATCGTGCCCGTCGGCGCTTTCCTGATCGTCACCGAGCCCTTGCCGAGCGCAACGCTCGATCGGCTTCTGCCACGCCGCCGGATGGCGGTCGATACGAAGAATCTAGTCAACTACTTCCGAACGACTCCGGACAACCGGCTGCTGTTCGGTGGCCGCGCGCGCTTTGCCATCTCCAATCCGGCATCGGACGAAAAAAGCGGCGCGATCCTGCAGGCCGCGCTGCACGATGTCTTCCCCGAGCTTCGCAGCGTGCGCATCGATTATTGCTGGGGCGGAATGGTCGACATGACGCGGGACCGGCTGCCGCGCGCCGGTGAACGCAACGGCATCTACTATTCCGTGGGCTACAGCGGCCACGGCACCCAGATGTCGACCCTGATGGGGACGATCATGGCTGAGGTCATGGACGGACGCACCGAGCTCAATCCCTGGAAAGATTTCGCCTGGCCAGTCATTCCGGGCCATCTCGGTCCTCCCTGGTTCCTCCCGCTGGTCGGCGCCTACTATCGCATCAAGGACCGCTTCCTATGACGTCGCCCGCTCGATATCTGGCGGAAGCCGGTTTCCTCGGCAAGTTCTACATCGACGGAGAATGGCGGAAGCCGATCGGATCGGCCGCGGCGAGCGTCATCAACCCGGCGACCGAGCAGTCGATCGCCGAAGTCGCGCTCGGCGATGAGAACGATGTGGACTGCGCTGTCGCAGCCGCCAGAGGCGCGTTCGCAGGCTGGTCTCGACGGCCAGCCGCCGAGCGGGCGTCGCTGCTCGACCGCCTCCATGGTTTGCTCCTCGATCGGCTGGAGCTGTTTGCGCAGGCGCTCACCTGCGAGATGGGAGCCGCCATCGCCTACGCGCGTCGCGCCCAGGTGCCGCTGGCCGCCGAGCATCTCCGTGTCGCACGCGACAATCTCGCGACCTATCCATTCATCGCTCGGCGCGGCAGCACCGCGATCATGCGCGAGGCGATCGGCGTCTGTGGACTCATCACCCCATGGAATTGGCCGCTTTATCAGATTACAGCCAAGGTCGGTCCGGCGATCGCGGCCGGCTGCACGGTGGTGTTGAAGCCGAGCGAATTGTCGCCGCTGAGCGCCTTGCTGTTCGCCGAGGTCATGGACGATGCCGGCTGTCCGCCCGGCGTCTTCAACCTCGTCAACGGGACAGGTCCGACCGTGGGCGCGGCCCTGGCGTCGCACCCGCAGGTGGACATGATCTCGATCACCGGATCGACGCGGGCAGGGGTTCTCGTCGCGCAAGCGGCGGCGCCTACTGTCAAGCGCGTCGCCCAGGAACTCGGCGGCAAATCACCGAACATCATTTTGCCGGATGCGGATTTGAGTCGTGCTGTTCCGCTCGGAATCGCCGCCGCGTTCCGCAATCTCGGCCAATCCTGCAGTGCACCGACGCGCATGCTCGTGTCTCGCTCACAGCTCGAGAAGGTCGAACTCCTGGCCGCGGCAGCCGCTGCTGAATTGGTGGTCGGCGATCCGCTTGCGGAAAGTACGACCCATGGTCCGATCGCCAACCGGGCCCAGTTCGAGCGCGTCCAGGCGATGATCGGCGTCGGACTGCAGGAAGGTGCCAAGCTCATTATCGGCGGGCCAGGACGGCCCGATGATCTGGAAGTCGGCCTCTATGCGCGGCCAACTGTTTTCTCGGCCGTCCGTCGCCACATGAAGATTGCGCAGGAGGAGATTTTCGGCCCGGTGCTGTCGATCATTCCCTACGATACGGTAGAGGAGGCGGTCGAGATCGCCAACGACACGATCTACGGCCTCGGCGCGCATGTTCAGGGCGCCGACATGGAAACGGTACGGGCCGTGGCCAGGCAGATCCAATCGGGGCAAGTCCACCTCAACTATCCCGACTGGGACCCGAACGCACCTTTTGGCGGGTACAAGCGTTCCGGCAACGGTCGGGAATACGGTTTCGAGGGCATGGAGGAATATCTCGAGACAAAGGCTGTTTCGCCAAATTGATGACAATCCGTTCGTCAACGATCTGTATAGCGATACGAGCGTCCTTTCCGTGGAAATCCAGGCTAGGCGAAAGATGAGTGCACCGATCAAATTCAGTCGCCGCTCGGTATTGGCTGTCGTCATCGCATCAAATGTGGTGAACATCTTGGCGACAACCATGTACCTTCCTGGAATTCCGGCGATCGCTGCAGAGCTCGCGGCTGATGTTCAGTCGGTTCAGCTGTTGTTGACAGCCTACCTCGCTACATCAGCTTTGGGGCAACTAGTTTTGGGTCCTCTGAGCGACGCGACCGGACGCCGCGGTTTGGTCATCTTTGGTGCGGTCTTTAGCGCCTTCATCGCCGTCGCGTGTGCGATCGCCACTTCCGTGGACGTCCTGATCGGTTTGAGACTTGTTCAAGGTGTCACCGGCAGCGCATTTGTCGTTGCCGTACGTTCAATCGTCCGCGACATCAACGATCGAAGTGGGACAGCTCGGGACATGGCTGGAATATTGCTCGCAATTTCGTTCGTCGCGCCCATTTCGCAAAGCGTTGGCGGTGTTTTGACCGAGCTCGTTTCCTGGCGTTCCACATTCGGTGTAATGGCGGGAATTTCTTGCCTTACATTTCTCCTCGCCCTGTATCTCTTGCCGGAGACGAATCTTCGCCGAGCCAACAGACCGTCTTTCCGTAGTTACGCAGGCGCTTATACGGCTCTTCTTTTCTCGCGCGAGTTTCACGCTTACGCGGCGATGAACATCATATTGTTCGCGACGCTCTACTTCTTCTACAACGCTTTCCCAATCATCTTGATCAAAAGCTATCGGCTAAGTCCAAGCGGATACGGACCAGTCGCGTTGCTTTGCGCTTCCGGAATGTTCCTCGGTTCTCTCATATCAAACCGGATGGCGATAGGTCGCGATCCTGACTGGCTTCTGTGCCTCGGTATTTCCGTCTCTGGCCTCGCAGGCATAGCGATGTTGGCACCTCTTGTGTGCGGAACTCTTCCGCTATCTATGGTCATCGCGATCCCGTTTGTTTGGTTCGTTGGCTACGGGATTAGTCTTCCGAATGCGATTGCTGGCGCTATGAGTGCATGTCCTTCAGCCTCAGGCGCGTCGGCGGCGCTCTTGGGTTTCGTACAAATCGGAGCCGGAGCCGGGGGGAGCGCGATTTCCGGGGTTATCCGAACGCCCACAGGACTCTTCCTCACCATCGCCGGTTTGGCCATGGCTAATCTCGTTATTCGTTTCAGTACGCTTCGTCGCCCCCTCGATCTCGCCAATGTGCCCGATCATTGACGCGTTGTCGCCGAATTTGTCTCGAGAGCGGCGTGTCTTCAAGACAGCCCTAACCTCTGAGGGCGGCGTTGTTGTTTCGCAAAATCGATTGGCTTCGGAAATCGGCGCTCGTGTCCTCAAAGAGGGCGGCCATGCGGCAGACGCGGCAGTCGCAACGGCGTTTGCGTTGGGTGTCGTCGAGCCGTGGATGAGCGGCGTTGGCGGGGTCGGCGGAGCGCTTGTCTACGAGGCTCGGTCGGACAGGGTCACTGCGATCGACTTTGGTGGTCGCTCACCGGCCGCCCTAGATCCCATCGATTTCCCCTTGGCCAATGACGCCACGGACCGGTTCGCCCGTCCTATCGTCAAAGAAAGGCGTAACTCGGTCGGGCCCCGAGCCATTGTTGTGCCTGGCGTCCCGGCAGGCCTTTATCACTTGCACAAGCTGTTCGGTCGCAAACGCTGGGACGCCCTCATCTCACCGGCAATTCGCTTGGCCGAAGATGGTTTGGTTGTGGACTGGTACGTCACATTGATCCTTGCGACGGCCTTCGGCGACCTAGTTCGAGATGTTGCTGCTCGCTCGTGGTTTCTGCCGGGAAACGCACCTCCGACACCTGCGCTCGCAACGGCCAGCACCCCGATTGCCCGGTTGCCAGCACCTGTTCTCGCCCGTACCCTTCGCGCCTTGGCCACCGACGGCCCCCGAACATTCTATCGAGGTGAGGTAGCTCGAGCGCTATCCAACGACATAAAAAGAATGAGCGGATATCTCACCGAAGCGGACCTCGCATCCTATGAAGTTAGGATCAGCGCACCGCTCGAAATCCGGTACAGGGACCGCATCGTGCACACGTTGCCCGAGCTTAACGGAGGGCCTACACTCGCAAAGGCGCTTGCTGCACTCGAGCAGCGGCCCAAAGGCCGGGAATCGACGCCCGGCGCCGAAACATATTTAGCCTACGCCTCTGCGCTTTCGACTGCATGGAGGGATCGCCTGCACCATATGGGTGATTCCGGCGATCGTTCAGCGCTCACTTCAACAACGCATTTTTGCGTCGTTGATCGCACCGGAAATGTCGTGACCGCAACGATGACCCTTTTGTCGCTCTTTGGATGCCGCGTCGTTTCGCCGGAAACGGGTATCTTGATGAATAATGGGATCGACTGGTTCGATCCCCGGCCGGACAGACCAAATTCTATCGCTCCAGACCGACGAGTGCTTGCGAATTACCTACCTGCCATTATGACCGGGGGGAGTGAGTTGGTCGGCATCGGCGCGAGCGGCGGACGCAAAATTCTCGCAGCGGTCTTCCAACTTCTCGCGATGTGTACAGATTTTGGGTTCGATCTTGCGCGAGCGTTCCATACGCCACGGCTTGACGTCTCAGGGGGAGACCGCATCGTTGTGGATCGTCGCATGACCAAAGAGGCAATATCGGCACTCGCAAAGGACTACCAAGTCGCGCTCGCCGAGCCTGTAGTTTATTCTTATCCATTTGCCTATGCCAACGCCGTGCGCTGCGTCGGTGGTACGCGCGAAGCCGTGTGCGATGCGGAACACCCTTGGTCAGAAGCGGTCAGCGAAGACTCCTTGCTTTGAAAACGTGCCCTAATGAGATAGAATCGATTAGTCATATTGTCCAAAATATCCGAGAGTTGACACGTAAGCATCAGGCTGAGTCCGCGGCGAATGCTTGCCGAACAGCGTGTGTTGTTTCGAGAGCAACCGGAAAGGGATGGTCCAACTCGTTCCACGATTTCGCCGAACGCGTCCGGTGCGACGCGCTTTGGGCATGCTACAAGGTCGGACAGAATCGACATGGTGACGCTCACTGTTCGGTTTGGGAAAGGAATCGGCGCGAACGCGGATAAATCGTGAAATTGGAAACTGCTTGCTGACAAACGGGCAGGCGCCGGCGCGCCGTCGTCGCGCCCCCGAAGCGCCGTAGCGTGAAAGGTGTCGACGACGGCACGGTCGGAGTGCGAAAGCAGATATGCGCCCTGGAGCAGTTGATTTTTCGATCTCCGGCTGAGCGAAGGATGCCCTTAGCTGTTTGACGGTGATACGGTCCATGGCCGGCCGCTCCTTTGCCGCGCACCACCTCGTCCAGAGCTTCTATGTTGTCTGGGTCGCAAATCGCCTCCACGAGATGCTTTGTGGATGCTGGGCTTTCGGGCTCAGGACTTAGCCAACCAGATCGCCGTGCAGGGCCCGTAAGGATCGCCGAGCGGGACCCACGTTGTTAAGTTGAAGCGGAGGAAGATGCGCCGACCTCAGCCCCAGCGCTCCACGTTGCTCAGCCAGTCCCCAGATCCTCTTTTCCAGAGGTCTGCAACCGGCGAGACGTAACAGGCGTCCTTTGCGAGCTTGTCACGGGCAATTCCTCATAAACTATGAATCCTATTTCCGCCTGCAAGCAGGAAACATCGGGCCTCATGCGCATATCGAGGGAGGCCACGAAATTCATCTTGCAAATGTCGAGAACACTCGCGATCGCAGCGGTCGCGATGGTGATTGCGGATGCCGCAACAGCTCTCGGTCGTCCGCACACGGTATCTGAACCGCTACTCGGAACGGGATGGGAGTGCCGCACGGTCTTCCTGGTCACAACGTGCTCGCAAAGCCAGTCGACGAACAAAATGAGGCGTCGGATGTAACATCTCGTCGCACGTCCGCGAGCATTCGCATGGTCCGTCGACGCCGTGCGAGGCACCTATTGACTCCTCTGCGCCGCCCGCGGCGACGTACACCGTGACTTGCCCGAGAGAGATTCGGTTAGCGGAATTTCGTGGTTGCAGTTGGGGCATCGAAGGATGGGCTCATGAGCGGCACCGGCCGGGTTGCTCTGAAGCTCATGAGTCGTCTCTCCTTCGTCGCTCCCCCCAAGCTCGCCGGAACTAAAGGTTTCCGGCGAGCATCGACACGCCATGCGGCTGTACCGCGATTTCCACATCCCGGTCGAAGGTTGATAGCACCGGCGTCGAGTTTTCTTGGTGTTGCCGTCAGCCGAAGCATGGATTCCGCTCGCTAGAACAGAAAGAGAACATCCTGTCAAGCTATTCACATCGGAACGACGGCAAAAACTAAAGCCATGAACCACGGCCTAGCTTACTTGAGAACCTTGTGTTTCGGCGCTCGAAGTTATATCTTCCGATCAGCCGGAAGAATTATTGGTGCCGCGATGTCCATTGAGGCTGAACTGCTCACGACCCCCGAGGCCGCCGTCGTGGCAGGCGTTGACGTGCGCGACGTCAACCGATTGATCGACGAACGCATTCTGCCCGAGGATCTCTATACAAACGACGACAGTCGGCGGGTATGGGCATGGGCTTGTACGCTCATTCGTTTCTACTATGACGCCGCGCCATCGCTTACTGCGCAAGAGCGCAAATATGCGATCGACACACTGTATAGCGAGGTGAAGGCGAAGGCCGCCGTGCGGCTGGTCAAGACGTGGCGAGACAAGCGTCCACATTGGAAGATCGAACATCACTTCCTGACGCTGAACTTCGATCGCTTCATTACGGACACGTTGGTCGAACACGACAAGCTGACGCGTGCTCGTGCCGCCGTAACGGAAGATCCGGAAATCCTCGGCGGTACACCCGTGATCAAGGGAACGCGCGTGCCTGTCTATGATGTTGCGGCATCTGCTGCCGCAGGCATTCCGATGCGCCGGCTTCAGGAGGCCTATCCAAGCCTGACACGAGAGCTTATCGAATTGGCCATTCTCTATGCCAAGGCGACGCCGCCCCGGGGCCGTCCGCGGCAACCGCGGCGCCCTACGGCAACGTCGCCGTCGCGGAAGGTCCTTCGACGGCGAAATGAAGCTTCTCGTTGATGAATGTCTGAGTCCTGAGTTGGTGCACATGGCGCGCGAGCGCGGCCACGGCGAAAGCTCTCATGTCGTCTGGATCGGTCGCCAGGGCATCAAGGATTGGGACTTGCTCAAGATAGCCCTCGAAGGCGATTGGACTCTTGTAACCCGCAACGCCTACGACTTTCGTGGGCCAGAAGCCGCACCGGGAACGCGCGGCCAGTATCAGCGGGCTGACATACATGCAGGCCTCATTTGCCTCAACGGCCCAGAGGGAATGGATCTCGACATGCAGCGCGATCTGTTTGACGCAGCGCTCGATGAAATCGACAGAGACGGTGACCTCGTCAACGTGGTTCTAGAGCTGACCTTAGAGACAGCTCTCTCCGATGAGATCGTCATCGACCGCTACGCGCTTCCGACGGATTCAGAAGGCTGAATAACGGTATTTCCAAAACGGACCTCCTGTTTCGGTCACTCAACCTAATCCGTTTGTCCGCACGATGTAACCAATTGTCTAGTCGAAAGGCTGGGCGGCCGCCTTCTCGGTGCTCGGGTCTTTGCCTTCCTTGAGCAGGTCTTTGGCCTTGTCGCGCTCGCGCCGCGCGTCGGCGAGCGAGAACGTGCCATCCTTACTGTTCCGGTACGCGCTTACGTCCTCAAGCAGGAGACGCCGACGAAACTTGTTTTTCGTTCACGGGCCGCTCGGGAAGCGTAGATCATGCGCAAGATCTGCAACAGCCAGATCAGGCTCTTAGCCCCATCACAGGAGCTCTGGCAGTCGACGTGTTCGGGTTGGCGCTCGCGTCGTTCTTGCGAGCCATCTGCTTACTTCCATCGTTCGGGAATCGCGAAATTCGCCATCAACGCTTGCCCCTCTCGATACCAGCAAGAATACCAGCAAAACGATCGGCTGCACCGGGCGCTTCCGCGAACTTTTACTTATGTTTTCAAATGCGCCGCCCAAATTCTCTTGAAAAATCAGGAATCGAACCAGCTCTGTAAGTTATGGTTATTACTTAGTTTTTACACGTGGTGCCCCTGGCCGACAATCGCCTAGTACCATAACCAATTGAATTTGAATCAATTTTCATCTTCGATTGCTGCCGATACCAACATGAATACCAACAAACTGATGCGCCGAATTGGCTGGCAAAAATAAATGCAGGCTCCCCGGCGGCAGGCACGCCCCAAGCCGTTTCCGTCTGCAGATCGCCTCGAGCGGAATCGAACCCGGGCGCGAAATCCCGCCGGGAACGCTTCCGGTTCGTCCGAACTGCACGCTACACCGCGCGGCAATACGGCTGCCTGCGAAACTGCAAACGATAAAAATGGCGTGGGAGGTTCGAGTCGCTCCCCGCTACTCGGGCAAAATTAGACTTTGCCCCTCGGAGCGCATTAGTGGCCACCGGGTATCGCCGCTAAGGCCCCTGGGTATCGCCGCCAACCAAATCGGTCGGTCCCGCTGCAGTGCCGTTCAAGCCGCCGGACCGGTACCGGCCGTACGAATTGGAGAGCCCGTACGAATCGGAAGGCACACGGTACCAGGCGTTCGAATTGTAAGGCCCGCGATACCCTTGGTATGTGCTGACGCCCGACCCGTGCCTAGGATGAGTTGTATGTGCAAGCGCGAATGTACTTGTGAGCACGAACGCAGAAGCTAGTGTTGTCGTCGTAAGTTTCAAGGTCGTTCTCAATTGCTTTGGTGTTTGCAGCGCCTTAGCTCAGCCAGGCGAGAGAGATGATTGCGCCACTTAACAGGATCGCGATCGACCACATCACTGGCTCGAAGGGTTGCCCGACGAAGACCCTCGCATGTAGCATAACATATCTATCACGTCGCATGGTGCGCCTCCGATCGGGAAGTGACGTGAATTGAGCCGCTCATAGCGTGATCTGATTGCCCGCCTTGATCACGGCCACGATATCGATTTTTGAGAAGATCGATCGCAAGGTTCGCTACTGCGATCGCTAAGGCCAGAGCGATGACGACGAACTTTAGATGCGTGGTGCGATTGGCGCTATAAATCGAATGGTTCATCTGATGCACTCGTGTCGCCATGCTCGATTTCGCTTTCCATTAACATGGAGGGCCGCGCGACGCTTCCTGTCGGCTCGTATACGCGGCCTACACCCTGGTATTGGTGGTGCGCACCGAAGTAAGTATGGCGGTCAAATTCCGCGCGAGGTTTGGTGCGCTGTGCGTGGGGCGGGCAGCACTAACCCGCTGCGCGCGTGTCCAGTCTCGAACGCGTCGCGTCTGGCTCCTCAGGCGCGTTAAAGACTGACGTCGTGAGCAGGACACCGGCAGCGAGGACCCAGTAGTACCAGGCGTCGAGCCCAACGAATTTGAAGGCAAACGGTGCGATGACAAACACCACCCCGACAGCGCGATCGACCCAAAGGTGCAGCCAGTAGGGGATGATGCGAACGAGACCGGTGGGATGGTCGGTCAGGGCAGCCAAGAGCAGCGCGGCGACACCGACAACAACCGAAAGCCACATTGCGACCGGTCCGCTTTGGCCGAGCTTCAGCACGAACGGCGCTGCCATCAAGAGGATCGCGATGGGATAGTCGATCAGGTAGGCGTGGATAGACTTGGTGATGAAGCGGAACGACATCGGAGACTCCTATGTGCTTGGTTACTCGAGCGTGTCCTTGCGACGCGGAGAACCCAGCCACCCAAGAGGACGATCACGCCGCTCTATGCTGGAGAGCACTCCCTACAACCGCCACGCGTCATCCCGCTTCGACGTACAGAAAGGCTAAGCCGGCACGCCAAATATTGGAAATGCCCAGTCGTTATTGTTTCCATTCCAATCGCCCGGCGCCATGGGATGCGGGTCGTGTGGCGTCGACGTGGAGCCGCTGGGGCTCTGAGGCACCGGAACCAAGTCCTCCGCGCTTGTGTGCTGGTCGTAATCGACGACGACGTTTCGCAACGCTGGCCTTGCGATCTTCGGACAGGCTATCCAGTGGAGTCTGAACAATGTGGCGCGCCATAAATGCCTACCACTCGCTCGTATTGATGTAGCTAAGTCTCGTTCGGGACATGGCGACGAGCTCGCCGTCCGGATCGAACGTGTGGATCGCATATTCCGGATTCAGGATCCTGCGCGGCGGAATATCCTCGTGGGTTATCTCCTCGGAGCACAGGCCGTTGGCTCGGACGTAAGTCCAGACCTCGTCCATCGTGCGACATTCGACGATGGAATCACCTCCGATGCGAAAGAGGGCAAATTTCATGGCGGCACCTTTCCGATCTGGCGCTACGTTCATCTCAATGCGTTCGAGGGTTCATTTGACGGGCGTGGTCAGAGGGTTGTCATTGGTGTCGAGGACGAAGACAGCGAGCAGCTTTGCCGGGTCGGTCTTGCTCGCGTTGCGGCTGATCGAATGGATAGCGCCCTGCTGTTCGGACCAGCTCTCACCCGCCCGATAGATGCGCGTCTCGCCGTCATTCACTTTCGACTCGATCGCGCCCGATATCACATAGGCGTAGATGAACGCCGACTTCGCGTGGGTGTGGGGCACGGACGCCGCGCCGGGGGCGTAATCGACTTCCACGGCGATCAGCGACTTGCCAGGGATATTGGGAATAGCCGCCTCGAAGTTCTTCGTGACGGTTTCCGCTTCGCTATCGTGGGCGTAGATGGGGCCGGCCATCGAGAAGGCGAGGGCGGCGCAGGTGGCGGCGATGATGGTTGGGATCTTCATGGGCTTTCTCCGTCTGTCTATAGGTCGGTCTTCGTCCTTCATTGTTCCTCCCGGTCTTGCTGGCCTGCTCATTACGGACACTGAACGGGTCAGTCTCGGGGGATGAAGTCGACGTGGGGCCCCGGCT
>Ga0210405_10005648_pt1 | contig 11344 bp, 8 predicted proteins | sample IncBWH11MmetaG_FD_155492 | JGI IMG/M metagenome (GOLD analysis project Ga0210405, IMG submission 155492) | Forest soil microbial communities from Barre Woods Harvard Forest LTER site, Petersham, Massachusetts, United States - Inc-BW-H-11-M | ecosystem: Environmental > Terrestrial > Soil >... | reverse complement strand
GGGCGAAGAACGCGTTGTTGAAGTCGCCGCCATCGACCAGAAAACTGTTCTGAAATCCGCGAAGCCCGCCGAAAGAGAGATCGCCGGTGGTGGAGGAAGTCAGGCTGCGCGGGTCCTGCGTGACACCCGGCGAGAGCAGCATCAGATCGGAGAAACGGCGTCCGTTGAGCGGAAGATCGGCAATCGCGCGCTCGTCGATCAAGGTAGAGACGGCGCTCGGTTGAGTGTCGACTAGCTTAGGCGCGCCGGAGACGGTGACGTTTTCCTGAGCGCCAGCGACGCTGAGACGAAATTCGAGTTCGGCGGCCGCGCCGACGTCAACATGAAGCGGCGGCGAGACTTGCGGCGACATGCCTTGCGCGATGGCGCGGGCGGAGTAATCGCCCGGCAGCAGGAGATCGAGGGCGAAGCGGCCTTCGGAGTCGGAAGTGGTGGAATAGCGTACGCCGTTCGCGGAGTTAATGGCGACGATGGAAGCCTTCGCGATGCGGCTGCCAGTGGGATCGAGCACGGTTCCGTGAATGGCCCCGGTGGCGGCATCCTGGCTGAAAGAGAGCCGAGCCAGGAATAAGAAGAAGACCAGGTAAGCGACGATCAGTACAACAATGAGGGAGGTGCGCGGCATAGAAGTCCCACCTGCAATCGGGATGAGGCTCGGAGGGCGGTCGCGCAACTTTACCGGGAGTTGGGCGGGGCAGTTCTGCGGAACAGTGCCGGGATGCGCATCCTAGACGAGCGCGACCGGAAAGCTCTTCCGCGGAACAGGGAAACCAAGTTTTGTATAGCATGCGTGGGGCAAAGAACGTTGTGACGAAGCGCAGTTCTTTTTGGGAAGAGTGCCGGAGTGGGACTGGAGGGGCGAGAATTAAGTTTTGAAGTTGCGGGGCAGCGCATTCGTTTCTTCGGACGCGCTGCCCCGTTGGAATGGCAATTCAGTCAGTTGATCGTGGTCCGCCAAATCGGAAGGCCTGAGGCACCCTTCGCTAAAGCGCCCAGGCTGGCGGGTTGAGGAGCGGGCGTCGATGGTTCGGAGGCATCGGCGTTCTCGTCCGGACCTTGTATAACGCCAGCCTTTATCGTCGCATTGGGAACGTCTTCATAGGCGTAGCCGGTCAAGGCAGGGACGGTGCCGCCAAGGGTGACCCGAGCCCAGCCAAAGTGAGTGTTGCCGTTGATCACAAACTTTAGAGCCAGGAATCCGCCCTTGTTGCCTTTTCCCTGCCATGGGCAACCCACTGTTCCGGGACTAGTGTAATCGCCGGCGACCCCGAACAATTCGAGCGAACCCGGCACAAAATTCTTGTTCGCAGTAATTTTGTGGCCCTGGGGTACTTCTGCCGCGCATAAAGCCTTGGTGAAACTGGTGATGGCGCCGACTTCGTTAGCTTCCTGAGTGGGAGTTACTATGAGAGCGTGCGCGTAAAAGCCAAGCGGAGAGCGACCCTTGGGATTAGGAGCACGAGCGTCACCCGAATTGACGACGTTGTAGATGTAGAAATCAACGACCCCGTCATTGTTAAGATCAATCGGGACGTAAGGCCCGTTAACCGTAATGGGCACGTTCGTGGGCGTGTAAATGACCTTTGCTTCGGCGGTTGGCGACAGAGCGAGCAATCCCACGCCGGCAGCGCCGGCGGCAGCCGCATATTGCAGGAGTCCTTTATCTACGTTAGAGGGGAGATTTGAGGAGGGGCGGCTTTGAGCTGGAGTTTGATTCTTGACTTTCATGCTGGATTCTCCATTGAAACGTAGTTGCCATGGGACGAAGGATGCGCGGCGAGGATGGGGTGCAACTTTAATGTGTTTTCCGGGAGCTGTCAATGGGAAGAATCTTGCATCCTGTGATATTCATTCTTCATCGTGTTATGTTCAGTTTCCTTGTTCATTCAGGCAGCCGGGGCGGGTTTGGAGTGACGGATGATTCGGTCGATTAAAGGGTTCACGCCGGTGATTCCGGCAACTTGTTACGTGGACGACTCGGCGCAGATTATCGGCGACGTGGTGCTGGGCGAACATGCATCGGTGTGGATGAACGCGGTGGTGCGGGGGGATGTGTATGCGATCCGCATTGGAGCGCATTCGAACGTGCAGGATTGCAGCGTGCTGCACGGGATGAAAGGGCAGTATGGCGTGTTTCTGGGCGAGTACGTCACGGTAGGGCATTCGGTGACGCTGCACGGGTGCGAGATTGGAGACCGCTGCTTGATCGGGATGGGCTCGATTATTCTGAACGGCGCGAAGATTGGCGCGGGCTCGATCATTGCCGCAGGCACGCTGGTTCCCGAGCGGGCGATCGTGGAACCGGGATCGTTGTGGATGGGGTCGCCCGGAAAGTTGTTCCGGAAGCTGGGCGAGAAGGATCAGGAATCGATCATGCGGTATGCGCGGAATTATTTGGGATATAAGGAAGAGTATTTGCGGGAGCGGTAGTAGTCAGTACCTAGTACCTAGTTGTCATCCTGAGCGGAACAAACCGGTTCGCTGCGCGAATCGGTTTGTGGAGTCGAAGGATCCCTACCTTGCAACGGTGGCGATGGGCGTTTCGGGCGCTCTTGATGTGCCTTAGAACGCTACGAGAGTGTCGAGAAAACTCCTCGGTGGGCCAAGGGCGCGGTTGAGATGCAAGGGATCCTTCGACTGCGACTTGCCTTCCGCTTCGCGGAAGGCAAGTCTTCGCTCAGGATGACAATTGATTCTGGTTTACGATTGAGGAACGAGAACTGAATGATTAAAGCTGTCCGAGGAACACGAGACCTTTTGCCGCCGGAGACGGCGCTGTGGAATTTTGTGGAGTCGGCGGTGCGGGATGTGTTTCGCGCCTACAACTTCCAGGAAATTCGCACGCCGATTTTCGAGTCGACGGAGTTGTTTGCGCGCGGCGTGGGCGAAGAGACCGATATTGTCTCGAAAGAAATGTACACGTGGGCAGATGGATTCGAGCCTGCTTTCGTTATGCCAGTCGAACTCCTAGGGAGTGTGCAGCGAGAACTAGGTGATGCGGTCGTTGCCAAGCTGAAGTATATCTACGAACAAATGCCAATCGCACGGGCTCGCGCTGAGGGAAGAAAAGGCCAGTCCCTCACACTCCGTCCCGAAGCAACTGCAGGCATCGTCCGAGCCTACATCGAACACAATCTAGAAACACGCGGGCTGAACAAGCTTTACTGCATCGGTCCGATGTTCCGACGCGAGCGTCCGCAGAAAGGCCGTTACCGGCAGTTCTATCAAATCGACGCCGAAATCATTGGGCCGGCTTCTGCGGGCAGCGAATCTCCGGCGCGGGATGCGGAAGTTTTGGAGATGCTGGCGACGCTCCTCGATCGGCTGGGCATCGCTGGCTGGAATCTCGAACTGAACTCGGTGGGGTGCAAAAACGATCGCGCCGCCTTCAATGAGGCGCTACGCAAGGCTTTGGAGCCGGTCGTTGGGAAGATGTGCGTGGATTGCCAGCGGCGCGCGGTGACCAACCCGATGCGGGTGCTCGACTGCAAAGTGCCAGAGGACCAGCCGATCATCGAGACGCTGCCGCGTATCAGCCAGTTTCTCGACGAGGGATGCCGGAAACATTTTGAAGCGGTGCAGGAAATCCTGAGAGCTGTTGGCGTGCCGTTTGTTTTGAACGGTAGACTCGTGCGCGGGCTCGACTATTACACGCGCACGGCTTTTGAATTTACGCACGGTGCATTGGGCGCCCAGAATGCGATCCTAGGCGGTGGGCGCTACGACGGGCTCTCCGAGGCGCTGGGTGGCCCGGCGGCTCCGGGGATTGGATTCGCGATCGGTGAGGACCGGCTGGTGATGTCGTTGCAGGAATCGGCTTCAGCCGAGGGCGTTCTGAAGAAGCCGGATGCTTACATCGCTCCGCTGGGGCCGGGAATGAACGGCGAGGCGGCACGGTTGGCGCGGGAACTGCGGCGGCACGACCTGGTGATCGATTTGGGGGATGAGAGCTTCCGGCTGAAGAAATCGTTTGAAGCGGCGACGAAGGCGGGAGCAAAATATATCTTGATCGTAGGCGAGAATGAAGTGAAGGCAGACGCGTTCGCGGTGAAGGATTTGGCAACCGGCGAACAGGTTTCGGTTCCGCGCGCGGAATTGCCAGTAAAATTACGGGGATGAGAAGTGGGGTTCGAAGTAGAAAGACATCAGCGAGAAATCAGCAAGAGGATAAATCGCGAGGGAGACGATCATGAAACGAACTGGAATGATTTGTGTGCTATGGCTATCGGTCATGGCGGTAGCGGTCGCGCAGACGCAGCCACCGAAGCCGGGTCCGGAACTCAAGAAGCTGGATATGTTCACGGGGACGTGGACTCTGGATGGCAGCATGAAGCCGGGAATGATGGGGCCGGGCGGCACGACGGTAGAGAACGACAAGTGCGAGTGGATGGATGGCGGATTTTACGTGGTGTGCCACTCGACCTTCAAGATGGAAGGCATGGGCAACGGCGTGGGATTGTCGGTGCTGGGATATTCCACCGAGGATAAGGCTTATACCTACCGCGAGTTCAACAGCTTTGGCGAATTCGATGATTCCCGCGGCACGGTCGATGGCGACACCTGGACGTGGACGAACGAAGAGAAGATGGGCGGCATGGCCATGAAAGGCCGTTACACGATCAAGGTGACTTCGGCTACCTCGTATAGCTTCATGTATGAAATGTCGCAGGACGGCACGAAGTGGACGACGGTGCTGGACGGCAAGGCAACGAAAAAGTAGGCTAATGACAAACTGAGCGCCTCGCTTCGCTCGGCGGGACAGCCGAGGGCGGCTGTCCCTACATGGGTGTCTCCGTTCTCCAACCGTTTATAATCTCTGGTTCAGCACTCTGCTGGAAATCTCACCGTAAGGACATACTTTGCTCGATTTTCTAGGCAATTTAAGACGAACTCATATGTGCGGGGCGCTGCGCGCTTCCGATGCGGGCAAAAAAGCCACGCTGATGGGCTGGGTCAATCGGCGACGTGACCATGGCAACCTGCTGTTCGTCGACCTGCGCGACCGCACCGGCGTGACCCAGGTCGTATTCAACGCCGAGCGCGATGCCGCGGTTCACGAAAAAGCGCAGGCGCTGCGCAACGAGTACGTGCTCGCCGTAACCGGCACGGTGAAGCTGCGGGACGCCAACACGATCAACCCCAACATGCCAACCGGCGAGGTGGAATTGGTGGCGGAAGAGCTGCGCATTCTGAACGAATCGAAGTTGCCGCCGTTCTTGCCATCGGACACGGCTCTTACCAATGAAGAGACGCGGCTGAAGTATCGCTACATCGATCTGCGGCGCGATGTGATGCAGTTCAATATCGAGTTACGGCACAAGGTGGCGAAGGCGATCCGCGATTATCTGGCGGAAGCGGGATTTTTTGAGATTGAGACGCCGTTCATGACGCGTTCGACGCCGGAAGGGGCTCGCGATTATCTGGTTCCCAGTCGCGTGCAGCCGGGGACGTTTTACGCGCTGCCGCAATCGCCACAGATGTTCAAGCAGATCCTGATGATCTCCGGCTTCGACAAGTATTTTCAGATCGTGCGCTGCTTCCGCGATGAAGATTTTCGGGCGGATCGACAGGCGGAGTTCACGCAGATCGATTTGGAAATGTCATATCCGCAGGTGGAGAGCGTGTGGGAGGTGGTTGAGGGATTTTTGACCGCGGCGTTTCACGCGGCTGGATTCGAGATCAAGATGCCATTTCCCCGCATGGACTATGACGAAGCCATCCGTCTCTATGGCATCGACAAGCCGGACTTACGCCTGCCCGCCTTCATCGACGTGCGTGAATGTTTCGCGGCGGAGAATCTGCACGAGCTGGCCTTCAATCCGAATCTTCCGGTGATTGCGATTCGCACGCCGAAAATTGGTGAGTTGTCGCGCAAGGAGCGCGATGACATCAAACCGATGTTCAATTCCAAGGGCGGCGCGAAGGTTTTTGAAGACTTCAAGCGCATCGGCAACAAATATCCTGAAGCAGCGGCGGCGATCGCGAAAAAGTGCGGCGGCGAGGAAGGCGACCTGATCGTAATTGTGGCCGGATCGGCGCAAGCGGGGCCGCAGTCGCCCGTGTCGGAGCATCGCAAGGTTACCCCGCAGGAACTCGCAATTTACACTTCAGCAGGATTGTTGCGTCTGGCGCTGGCGCAGAAGTATGCCGAGCGGCACGGCATTTTCAAGAAGACCGGCGATGCGGCAAAAGATTTCCGATTCCTGTGGGTGACGAACTTTCCCATGTTCGAATGGGACGAGGGCGACAAGCGCTGGAACGCGGCGCATCATCCCTTTACCTCACCACACGAGGAAGACATGGCAAAGCTGGAGACGGGCGTCGAAGCGCTCAACGATCCGCTCTCCCCGCTCAGCGCGGTTCGCGCGCTGGCTTACGACGTGGTGCTGAATGGCACGGAGTTGGGTTCGGGTTCGATTCGTATTCACCGCCAGGATGTGCAGAGCCGAATCTTCCGCGCTTTGGGAATGACAGAAGATGAGGCGCGAGCGCGCTTTGGATTTTTTCTGGAAGCGTTGGAGTATGGCACGCCTCCGCACGGCGGCATCGCGCTCGGGCTCGACCGCATCGTGATGATCCTCGCAGGAGCAGAGAGTTTGCGGGAAGTGATTCCATTCCCCAAGACGGCGCGTGCGGTGGATTTGATGGTGGATGCCCCAACGCCGGTAAGCGATGCGCAGCTGCGGGATTTGGGGATACAAGTGAAGAAGTAGAGTTACCTCGGGGGCTAAAGCCCATTTCTTACAGTAATCTTGATGCAGGCCTGGAAGGCCTGCTCCACCCTCTTTCAAGATCTGCTCCACCTTCTTCGAAGACTTGGACCGAAGAGTCGGTAGTGTCTAGCACTGCACTATTGGGACGCTACCGAGAGTCAACACTACGTCTGTGAAGGCCAGCTTTTGCCGACCTTGGAAGTCCTGCCGCAGAGGAAGCCATGCGGCGGAAATCCTTGGCGCGCGGTTAGCCCTGCCGCAGGTAAGGGCGGAGCAGGGCCTTTGGCCCTGCGTCTACGCGGTCTTATGCGGCCGGCTTTAGCCACTGCGGTACCTCATCCAATTTCAACCGGGCTGAACTGTATGGAAACTCTTCGGGCGCCGCTACCAAACCACGGCGCACTGGGTTCATGTGGATGTAGTGCCGAAACCGGGCATACTCTTCCGCATCCCGAACTCGTCGATCATAAAAGCTGGTCTGCCAGATTTCCCCCGCGAACCCAAGCTCCTTCCTGGCACGGTAGGAAAAGCCTCCTTTGATGAACTGCACAGCCTTCTCAATGGTCACGGGAATAATCGGAGTGAGTAACAAGTGGAAATGGTCGGGCATCACCACAAACTCGTGCAGATGATATCTGCCCTGCCTCTGATAATGGAACAGAACCTCGATGAATAGCTGTGCCATCTGGTCGGATTGGAAGAGTGATTGCTTTTCATAAGCGGAGGCCGTGATGAAATAGGTACCACCGTGAGTGGTCCCCCGGTATGGGATGGTCATCTAGGTACCTCAGGGGCTAAAGCCCACTTCTCTCGCGCCAACCTTACGCAGGCCTAAAGGCCTGCTCCACCCGTTGGAAAGCCAGAAGGTCTTCCAGAACCGTAGCGTGCCGTCAGGCATGGCGTCACTCAAATTGAACCAGCGGATGCTTTCACTTTCCCGAGTTGGTACTGATGAGATGATTTTGCGAATCTGATTCCCATCAGGGCAAACACTGTCACGCTTTGCTTTTGTTCGTCCATCTGAGAGACTGACCACTAGCCACTGAACACAGGACACTCTCAACTTGGGCCGCATTCACGTTCTTCCCGAGCACGTTGCCAACAAGATCGCCGCGGGCGAGGTGGTGGAGAGGCCTGCCTCGGTGGTGAAGGAGTTGCTGGAGAACGCGCTGGACGCGGGCGCGACGCGGATCAAGATCAACATTGAGGCGGGCGGAAAGAAGCTGATCCAGGTTACCGACAACGGATGCGGCATGGTGCGCGACGATGCGATGCTGGCGTTCGAGCGGCATGCGACGTCGAAGATTAAAGACGCCGAGGACTTGCTGAGTGTGGCTACACTGGGGTTTCGCGGAGAGGCGCTGCCTTCGATTGCGTCGGTGTCGCGATTGCGGCTGGAAACTTGTGCGGCGTCGATGAATGAGCCGGTATCTGGGACGGAAAAATCCCCACCCAAGCCAAAGGACGGCTTGGATGGGGCACCCTTTGTCCCGGAGGCGCCGACTTCGGGAACGATTATTGAAATCAATGGCGGACGAATGGCGCGCGTCGATGAAGCTGGGTTGCCGCAGGGGACCTCGATTACGGTGCGTGATCTCTTCTTTAATATTCCGGCGCGGAAAAAATTCTTAAAGGCAGAGTCGACCGAGTTATCGCACATTGCGTCTCTAGTCACACATTACGCGCTGGCGCATCCCGAGAAGCACTTCGAACTGCACTCGATGACGAATGCCATGCTGGTGGCTCCGCCGGTCGCGGGGTACAGCGAGCGCGTCTACCAGGTGCTTGGCAAAGAGACGCTCGATCAGTTGATTGCAGTGGCCGCGGTGCAGGCGCTCGAGCACGTTGGTTTGCCGCAGCCTCCGCCGTGGCGGAAGAAAGATGTCGAGGAAGATGAAGCTGATGCTGCCGCTACACCCGGCGAGATGCGGCTGCATGGGTTTGTTTCGAAGCCGGAGATTCATAAGCTGAATCGCAATTCCATTTTTGTCTTCGTCAATGGCCGCCTGATTCGCGACCGGCTGGTGCAGCACGGATTAATCGAGGCGTACCGCAATATCATTCCGCCGTCGGTGTATCCAGTGGTGCTGCTGTTCATGGAACTGCCGCCGGGTGAAGTGGATGTGAACGTTCATCCCTCGAAGACGGAAGTTCGTTTTCGACAGCCAACGGTGATGCACGATTTTGTCCGCGATACGGTGCGGGCGGCGCTGATGAAGGCGCGTCCAGCGCCTCAGTTCACCACGGAAATTCGCGCTCACGCGACCGCGAGCGCCGGGCTAACGCCGGGAGCGAGAGAGTGGGAGCCGCCGTCTGACCTGCCTCCGGCGTCAGAGGCGCCGGGGCGCGTGCCATATGAAATCACAGGCGGCAATGGATTTGCTCTGCAAGCGCCCGTGCCGCCGCCAATTTCCGCGCGGTTGCAGTTCGAGGGCGGGATCGCAGTAGAAGCCAACGCGGCAATTCCTGTGGCGCGCGGAATGGAATCTCGATTTGCCGAAACGGTCCCGGACAATGGTTGCGCCGCTCCGCTGGACACAACCCAGCTCGACGCACAGGAACTCGATCAGGAAAATTCGACGCTAGATTCGCTGACCACGTTGCGGCCGCTCGGACAAATCCGCAATTCATTCATTCTCGCGGTGAATGAAGATGGATTGTGGATCATCGATCAGCACGTGGCTCACGAGCGCGTGTTGTTTGAACGCATTCTGAAGCAGCGTGCGGCGCTGAAAGTGGAAAGCCAGCGGTTGCTGATGCCGATCGTGCTGGAACTGTCTCCCGCGCAGCAGGCGGTGTTTGCCGACATTGCCGACGAACTGCAACACAACGGTTTCGAAGCTGAGCCGTTTGGCGCGCGCAGCGTTGCCGTAAAAGTTGCGCCAGCCGGAGTGGACGCAGCCCAGGTCGAGCACATGTTGCACGAGTTGCTCGACCAGATTTCGCGGGAAGAGCAATCGCTGAATTTGGAAAAGATTCGCGGGCGCATTGCGGCGTCGATCGCATGCCATGCCGCGATCAAGGTCAATATGCCACTCGAGCAAAACAAAATGGACTGGCTGCTCGCCGAACTCGCGAAAACCGACCATCCCATGTCATGCCCGCACGGCCGGCCGGTAGTCCTGAGGTATTCTGTAAAGGACATTCAGAAGGCGTTCAAGAGAATCTAGCTGTTAGCTCTTAGCGTTCAGCTCTCAGCCAAATTGCGCGTGCGTTCTGGTGTGATTTTTCTGAAAGCTGACGGCTGATAGCTGACAGCGCACCTATGACCGAGCAGGACCTACAGCAAATGCGGCGCGAAAAATGGCGCTTGGATGGCAAGCCCATCCGGACGATTGAAGGCGCGCGCAAATTTGTCGAGAGCGTTGGATTCTGCCTGATGTATCCCATGCGCCCCACGATGCCGGTGCCGACGTTTATCGGCGCGTTCGTAGGATCCGACGATCGGCTGCCGACGTGGCAGCATGCTTATTCCGATCCGCGGGCGCTGGAAGCGACCGAACTCATGGTGCGCTTGCTGCGGGAGCGGGCCGCCTATGAGGCGAATCTGTTCGATGAGAACAATGCATTCCTTGTGGCGGCGTCGGCGTTTCCATATTTCTATGCGCTGGTGGGTGAGCGCAATCCCAAACTCGCGCCCAAGCAAGGGCCGCGCTCGGCTTACTCGCCGCTGGCTTGCGACGCCTTCGAGTTGATTCGCCGCGACGGACCCATTTCAAAAACGAAACTGCAAGAAGCTCTGGGTGGAAGCGTGTCGCTGGCCGCTCTCGATAAGGCTCTGGGCGAGTTGCTCGCGAAACTGCGCATCACCCGCGTCGACTACAAGGCCGCGGAGGGATCGTTCTGGGATGTCCTCTACCGCTGGGCGCCAGATGCGGTTCGCGAAGGAGTAGGTCTCTCGGTACAGGAGGCGCTCTCGGCACTGCTCTCGAAATATCTCGAGTGCGTAGTCGCCGCTGAGCAAAGCGAGCTGGAAACTTTCTTCGGAAACTTTGTGGCGCGGTCGCGCGTGAAGGAAGCCGTGAATGCTTTGCTGTCGGCGCGGGAACTGAGCTTTGTGCATGTGAGTGGAAGATCGATGCTGCAGATCACGCCGGCGAAAGAAGTAGTAACGGTTTCCGCAAGGCCGCAGCGCGCAGCAAAATAAGGAGTCTTGTGCTCCTTAGTGTGTGCTGCGCGAAAGAAAAATCGGATCGAGCTTCGCTCGACTAGACAGCCGAGGGCGGCTGTCTCCACATCTTTCTTCACACTCTCCGTGTACAATCGTCTACTTGCTCAATGACCGACGACTCTGATCCCAACTACTCTCAACGCAAATTGATTATTGCCATCGACGGCCCGGCGGGTGCGGGCAAGAGCACTATCGCTTCGCGGCTGGCGCGCAAACTTGGCTACGTGAATCTGGAAAGCGGTGCGATGTACCGCGCGCTTGCGTTGAAGGCGATTGATAAGGACGTGTCGTTTGACGACGAAGCAGCGCTGGTAAAGCTCGCGCAGGAGTCGCGCATTCAGCTCGAACCGACGAGGGGTGGAAACCGCACTCTGCTCGATGGGCAGGATGTTTCCGCGCGCATTCGCGAGCGCGATGTCACCGAGGCGGCGTCACGTGTGTCGGTGCATCCTGAAGTGCG
>Ga0210405_10005647_pt1 | contig 11345 bp, 10 predicted proteins | sample IncBWH11MmetaG_FD_155492 | JGI IMG/M metagenome (GOLD analysis project Ga0210405, IMG submission 155492) | Forest soil microbial communities from Barre Woods Harvard Forest LTER site, Petersham, Massachusetts, United States - Inc-BW-H-11-M | ecosystem: Environmental > Terrestrial > Soil >... | reverse complement strand
TGCAAAGCCCTTAAGGTGCGCTTGTAACCAGCGAATGGTGGCTCTACTTGATTCAGTTCGGCGCGAACGTCGGCTCCTTGCATCAGCTTGTCCCGCAGGAACGCAGGCAGATCATATTTCTTCGCCGAGACGTCAAGATTGAATTTGAAATGCTGGGGATTAACTCTTCCAATATGCAAATCCGAAACGTAGCGCATTACGCAAACCGTCAAGGCGGCATCGAAGTGTGCGCGGTCAGCTGGAGATGGCGACTGACGCAGGCGCGCGAGCCGATCCGTCCAGCGTGAACCGTCGTAATCTTCGGCATTCAGCCCCTTGGCGTCAGCCTGCTTCAGCACTTCAATCAGCGTCTGCGCTTGTTGAGTTGGCTCATTGTTGTTCAGCCAGGCCGGGGCGTAATTCGCTGCTTCGTAAAAGTTGGTTACATGAATCCGGTAGTCAGAAAAATCAGGCCAGCGAAGATCCGACAGCTGTCCGGCCGCGGCGATCTGGCGGAGCGTGGTGGCGAATTCGAAGGCGTCGGCCGTAGTGGCGACTTGAGATCCGCGGGCTGCGGCAACCGCGACCAGGCAGCCGACCGTCAGGAGCAGCAACGGTTTGGATTTTGTTGCCCACCGATATTTCATCGATATCTCTCCCCGACGGCCGCGTGAGACTCGTTCGGCGGCGCTGGTGCGTGCGTTGCAAGTGCGTACGACGATGCCACAGCCTAGAACGTCTCTGCAAGATGTGCAAGCGCGTGCAGCTTACTTGCAGACCTGATACGTTGGAAGCCGGTCGGATCGAAGGTTTACGATCCGTCGCTCTTAGGGAGATTGGGGTCCTGCTTGAATCGAAAAGCGCTGACCATCGTGATCGTTGTCGTGGCAGTCACTCTGGCTTTCTCCAAGCCCAAGCTGGTGATGAGCTGGAAGAACCCGGGCTACGTCGCGGACAAGAAGTTCCAGCGGGTGCTGGCGCTGGGGCTAAGCGACAAAACGGAGGTTCGCGCCGATTTCGAGGACGCGCTTGCGCGACAGCTGTCGCAAACCGGGGTGACTGCGATTCCTGGGCACGCCATTCTGCTACGGCCCGAGTCCACACAGCTCAATCAGAATTACCTGAAAGCGCAGATTGTAGAGAACAGGATCGATGCCGTTGTGGTGTCGCGGCTGATCAAAGTTGAAAACAAGGTGACCTATATTCCCGGAGGGCCTTCCATCTCGCCCTTTCCTTACTACACCACGTTTTATGGGTACTACCGGGTCGTATATCCGGTGGTCTATTCGCCCGACTATTTGCGGGAAGAGAAGAAAGTGCGCATCGAGACTAATCTCTATAGCACGACTTCGCCCGACGGCGATCTGGTTTGGACAGGGGTCACGGACACCTTCAATCCGTCGAGCGTCCATAAGACGATTAACGGATTGGTTAAGCTCGTAGTGAAGAAAATGCGGAGCGAAGGCGTGCTCTAGGTTGGCACAGGTCCGAGTTCGCCGGTCGTGAAGTCTGCGAATAAGGCAATGAGGAACGAACGTGGATGGAAGAAAGTGGCTGCACAAGACAGGTGTAGGCGTCGGGGCCCTGATCGTGGTGGTGCTCACGCTCTGGGCGACAGCAGCGCTGTATTTTGATCTGCCATCGGCCCCACTTCGCAAGCCAGCCGCCGCGATCTATCTGGTTGGGATCTCCGCAGGCGCTCTGTTCTATCGGCGCTTTGCACTTCTGATCACGCTCGTTGGATTTGCCCTCGTTCTCGCCTGGTGGTTGTCGCTCAAGCCATCTAGCACACGTAATTGGCAAGCCGATGTGGCTGAAACACCCTGGGCTGAGGTCGCGGGCGATCGTGTAACTATCCACAACATCCGCAACTGCGATTATCGGGCGGAGTTCGACTACGACTGCAAGTGGGAAACGAGGACCTTCGATCTTTCGAATTTGAGAGGGCTGGACATTGCGCTGACATATTGGGGTTCGCCGTGGATTGCACATCCGATTGCCAGCTTCGATTTTGGCGATCAAGGGCATGTTTCCATTTCGATTGAGACTCGCAAGGTCGTCGGCCAGGGGTATTCCGCGATTCTTGGATTCTTCCGGCAGTACGAGCTAACCTACATTGTCAGTGATGAACGGGACCTGATCCGGCTACGTACAAACTACCGAACTGGAGAAGAGGTCTACCTGTTTCGCACGGTTGCCAACCCCCAGCAGGCGCGCGGGTTGTTTCTGCAGTATCTCGATCACGTTAACCGCCTACACAACACGCCGGAATGGTACAACGCTCTGACCAACAATTGCACTACGAATATTGTGGTTGCCGAAGCTGCAAGAGAAGGTAGGCGGACACGTTGGGATTGGCGCATTCTGCTCAACGGACACTCCGACGAAATGATGTACGAGCGGCAACAGTTAGTGACAGAAGGCTTGTCACTCAAGGATTTGAAAGAGCGACTCCACATCAATGCTGCGGCCCGCCTGGCGGACAAAGATCCCGAATTTTCAGCGCGAATCCGGGAGGGGCGTCCCGGATTCTCCAGCCAGCGCTGACCCAGCTGACAAACGCGCCGACGCCTATGAATAAAATATGCTGCAACAAAGAAAATACTAGTTTCGCCCGACGCCGAAAGGGACTAGAAACATAGAAGGCTGTTCCGCATCCCTCCGCCGCGCCACGACGGTTCCTTGCGACGCCCGATTACTCGCAGTGCAAGGATGCCTAATGGCCAAGACATCATGTAGTAAGAAAAACGCGTTTTCGCCGCCGGTGGCATCCATTCGCATTCTCGTCGTCGATGATTTCGAACCCTTCCGGATCTTTGTGGTTTCGGTGTTCTCCAAAACGCCGGAATTCCAAGTCATCTGCGAAGCTTCCGATGGATTAAAAGCTGTCCAGAAGGCCGAAGAACTAAAGCCAGACTTGATTTTGCTCGACATCGGTCTTCCAAAACTGAATGGAATCCAGGCCGCTCGACAAATCCGCGAGCTTGCGCCGAGTTCCAAAATACTCTTTCTGAGCCAGGAATCCTCTGCCGACGTGATGCAAGAAGCGCTCGACCTGGGCGCAATGGGATACGTGGTTAAAGCCTATGCTGGAAGCGAACTGCTAGCTGCTGTGGAAGCGGTTTGCCAAGGCAGACGGTTTGTGAGTGTTGGATTGTCGGGCAGCCGCCTCACCAACAGTGCGAACTCGCAACCCCTTGATTGCCGGGACGACAAGGGCGTTGCATCACCGGTTGCACCTCTCGTGCTGTAACCGGGCAGATCCCCGCAATCGAGAGGCGCACTCCTCGCTATACGATCGATCCTCGCCCTCAATGCCTCGCGTCATGTGATAACCCTAGGCTTCTTCGCGATCTTCAACATCTCGGGAGCCTTTCGTCATCGAGATGCATCCTTACCTCCGTGAGATTGCCTTGCGATGAAACCGTTATCCGATCAGCTGGTGTCGAAGTTCCCAGTAAAGCACAGGCCGGACGTTGGATTCTGGCGGCGACCATTCTCGCTTCCAGCATGGCTTTTATTGACAGCACGGCTGTAAATGTCGCTCTGCCCGCGCTCCAGGCATCCCTCCGGGCAACGGTTGTAGATGTGCAATGGGTAATCGAGTCATACGGATTGTTTCTGGGAGCCTTGATTCTCGTCGGTGGTTCTCTCGGCGACCTGTTCGGACGCCGCCTCATCTTCATCATCGGAACCGCCCTCTTCGCGTTGGCCTCGGCTGGTTGTGGAGTTGCATTGAACATTCATCAGTTGATCATCGCGCGAAGCATTCAGGGCGTGGGAGCAGCACTGCTCGTGCCGGGCAGCCTTGCGATTATCGGCGCATCGTTCGACGAGGAAAGCCGAGGAAAGGCAATCGGCACCTGGTCCGGGTTCACCACGATCACTACCGCCGTCGGGCCGGTGCTCGGAGGGTGGCTGGTCGAGCATGCTTCGTGGCGCTGGGTGTTCTTCATCAATCTCCCGATCGCGGCGGCCGTGATCGCCATTTCGCTTCGTCATATTCCAGAGAGCCGCAGTGCCACTACAGGCCGCATCGATTGGGTTGGAGCTCTTTTGGTGACGCTTGGACTGGGAAGCTTGGTTTACGGGTTCATCGAATCGGTGAATTTAGGTTGGACACATCCTCGGGTGCTGGGGAGTCTGATCGCTGGCTTCGCCTTGCTAATTGGATTCCTGTTTGTCGAATCTAGCGTACCTTCACCGATGGTTCCGCTGTCGTTATTTGAATCCTCCAGCTTTAGTGGTACAAACTTGCTCACACTATTGCTCTATGCCGCTCTTGGAGTTTTCTTCTTCCTATTTCCGCTGAATCTGATACAGGTCCAGCAATACTCCGCAACCTCCGCAGGTGCTTCCATCCTGCCCTTGATTTTGCTGATGTTCTTTCTCTCCCGCTGGTCTGGCGGACTGGTCGCGCATTATGGCGCCAGAGGTCCGCTGATCGTTGGTCCTCTGATCGTCGCGTTAGGTCTCGTTTTGTTTGCCGTGCCCTCGGTTGGAGATAGCTACTGGAAAGCATTTTTCCCCGCGATGCTAGTCCTGGGGTTGGGGATGGCGCTCACTGCAGCTCCGCTCACTACGGTTGTGATGAATTCAGTAGGGCAGGACCGAGTGGGAACCGCTTCTGGCATCAACAACGCAGTGGCCCGTGTGGCTGGCGTGCTCGCGATCGCGGTGCTGGGCATTGTCATGGTGCAAGCTTTTAGTTCTCGATTAAATCAGGGCCTTGCTCATCTTGTTCTGCCGCCAGAAATCTTGCACCAGGTTCAAGCGGATGAGATCAAACTCGCGGGTTTGCAGGTGCCGACCGGCCTCGATCCCGGTACGGCCGCTGCCGTTAAGCAGTTGATTGGCCATGCATTTGTCTTTGGATTCCGAATTGTCATGCTGACTTGCGCCGGGTTGTCCGTAGGAAGCGCTATGGTCGCAGGGTTAATGATTCCGAAGCGCACGTGAGCCCTCTAGAAACATGCATAAATGTATCGAGGTGGACACGAGTAAAATCGTGTCTTGCGAGCAGGCAGCGACTTTGCATACTGGAGATCAACATGTCGATTCGACCGGTTAAGCGTCTCATTCAATCGAAGCCCACGCTCGAAGGTGCAGGCGTGCATCTTCGGCGGGCCTTCGGCTTCGGAAACACCAAGGAATTCGACCCGTTCCTTTTGCTGGATGACTTCCGCAACGACGTTCCGGAGGATTATCTCGCTGGATTTCCCTGGCATCCCCATCGCGGCATCGAAACCATCACCTACGTCTTGGCGGGAACTGTGGAGCACGGCGACAGCATGGGAAATCAGGGTGCCATCGCCGCCGGTGACGTGCAATGGATGACGGCGGGCAGCGGAATCATCCACCAGGAGATGCCCAAGGGCGACCAGTCTGGCCGGATGCACGGTTTTCAGTTGTGGGCCAACCTTCCGTCATCGCTCAAAATGACGGCGCCGCGTTATCAGGAAGTGAAGGCGCTCGATATTCCCGAGGTCAAGGATGACGATGGCACGCACGTACGAGTCGTTTGCGGGAACTTCTGGGGAAAGACTGGCCCAGTCGACGGCATTGCCGCCGACCCCATCTACCTCGATGTGTCGGTTTCTGCTGGTAAGAGAAAGACCCTGCCGGTGGAAACGACTCGCCACGCGTTCGCTTACGTTTTTGGTGGAGGGGGAAAGTTCTGCAACGCGTCGGGTCCACTCGCGGTGCCGACCGAAGCAATAAAATGGGCGGACACGACGCCTCCCGTGGAAGCGGACGACCTCTCACTCGTGCTATTTGATCGTGGGGACGAAGTTACCGTGCATGCCGGGGAGGAAGGAATCCGGTTCCTGCTGGTCTCGGGAAAGCCGCTCGAAGAGCCCGTCGCATGGTACGGCCCGATCGTGATGAACACGCAGGCGCAATTACAGCAGGCATTCGCAGAACTCCAGGAGGGAACTTTTTTGAAAGACAAAGGGCGCAAGTAGCTTACAGCCAGCTATGGTCGCAGACTCCACGATGGGGCACAGTTGATCAATCCGACCAGTCGTTCTCTCCGTTCTCATCAATCGCTGCGCCGCAGCTTCGCCACGTTGGGGCTAATCGCAATCGCGTTGCTGGCCGTGATTTTCTTGCTGAACGTCGGTGGTTGGAAGACCCGTATCCGAGCGAGGTTGTTTCGCACAGGGAACTGGCCGGTGGTGGTGTCGCCGCCGGCAAATTTTCAGCCGCAGGTTCCTCCTGGATTCAAGGCTTCGGTTTTTGCCAAAGGCTTCACGCAACCGCGGTGGCTGGCGGTAGCTCCGAACGGTGATGTGTTTGTGGCGGACTCCCCAATCGGAGAAGTAGTTGTGTTGCACGATCCGCAAAGCCGGGGTAGTGCTCAATCGCGCGAGATCTTTGCCGACCGCTTAAACCTGCCTTTCGGAATCGCATTTCATGATGACTACGTTTACGTCGCCAATACCAATGAAGTCGTACGTTTTCGCTATGACCCCAAAACGTCGCAGCGGCTCGGGGACGCGGAGCACGTACTCGATCTGCCAGGCATGGGCTACAACCAGCATTGGACGCGCTCACTGGCTTTCAGTCCGGATGGCGAGAAGTTATTTATCTCGGTGGGATCGAAGGACAATATCTCAATCGAGTCCGATCCTCGACGGGCCGCGATTTTAGTTGCCGCCCCTGATGGAAAAAACATGCGAGTCTTCTCCAGCGGATTGCGGAATGCCGTCGGAATCGGTTTCAACCCCGAGTCCGGTGACTTGTGGGCCGCGGTGAATGAAAGGGACGATCTTGGCGATGACGTTCCATCCGACTTTTTCACCCATGTCGTCGATGGCGGATTTTACGGTTTTCCTTATTCCTACATTGGCGGTCACGTCGACGATCGGGTGGCGCCTAGGCCGGACTTGGTTGCGAAGGCGATCATTCCTGCCGTGCTCCTTGGGGCGCACGTTGCTCCGCTGCAGTTTGCGTTCTATGAAGGGCGAAAGTTTCCGTCCTCGTACTGGCACGGTGCTTTCATTGCGGAACACGGTTCGTGGAACCGGCGCATCAGGAGCGGTTATCAGGTTGTGTTTATCCCCTTCCGCAATGGCCTCCCGGCCGGAGATCCAACCCCATTCTTCTCCGGATTTGTGCCTGATCCCGCCGGCAAGAATGTCTATGGACGATTGGTGGGCGTGGCAGCGGCACGGGACGGTTCCGTACTGATTTCGGATGACGGCGGAAATCTGATCTGGCGAGTTTCCTACCAACCCGAGCCATAAGCTAACTCGATAACACCCCAGTACGGCGATGAGTCAAGCCGGTGGATTACCATGGTTGGAGAAGCCATGCACATTCTTTACGTCGTAGGAGCCAGGCTCAACTTCATGAAAGCCGCACCTGTCATGCCTGCCCTCATGGGACGGTTACGCACGTGAGAGTATTGTGCACGCTCTGCGTGAGTATTTTGCTTTCTTAAATTGATTCTTGAAGGTCACCCAATCGCAGATGAGCAGATTGTCACCACAGTTGAAGTTTAGTTTTGCGGTTGCGATCTCCCTCTTAGTCGGATGGCGTCCGTTGTTGGGAACCCTCGCACTTGCGCTCCGTCGCGATGAATATACCCACATTCTCCTGATTGTTCCGATCAGCCTGGCTCTCATCTATACGGAATGGCCTTCACTCAGAACCGATCGTCGACCGAGCAATCGCACCGGTGTGGCGTTGCTGGTCGCGGCAGTATTACTCGGACTGGGTGGCAAGTTGACGGCACAATCCGACGCGAAACTGACGTGGGGCATGCTCGCGCTGGTGACTTGGTGGCTAGGCGCGTTCATTGGGTGCTTCGGAGTCTGGACTTTTCGATCATTGCTGTTTCCTCTCTGCTTTCTGTACTGTCTGGTTCCGCTTCCAGAGTTCACGTTGAATAAGATTGTGACCCTCTGGCAACACGGATCCGCCCTCTCAGCCAGTTTCCTGTTTTCAGCTCGGGGCATTCCGGTTACTCAAGATGGCGTCATGCTGTCGATCCCCGGATTGAGCCTGGAGGTCGCCCAGGAGTGCAGCAGTCTTCGCTCGAGCCTTATGTTGATCGTCACAAGTATGGTGCTGGCGCATCTGTTTCTTCGATCCTTTTGGCGGAAAGCCACTGTCGTGCTGGTCGCGATTCCTCTTTCGATTTTTAAGAATGGGATTCGAATCTTTACCATCTCCATGCTCGGAATCCACGTCGATCCTGGATTCTTGCACGGCAACTTCCACCGGCATGGCGGCATTGTCTTTTATCTGTTGGCGCTATTTGTTCTGCTGCTCCTGCTTTGGATATTGAACCGCACCCAAGGCGCATCATCCGAAGATCACAGCCATGGGCAAAAACCAATGCGCGTGGGGCAACAGGTCGGTTGAAGTATTTACATCCGCGAGTCATTGCCGAGGAGCAACCATAGGCCATTCCACAGCGCGGATTTTGCCGTCAGGGTCGCGCGTGAGCGTTGGCGCGTATAGTCCCAGGAACTCACGGCGCCACCAGAAGCCCGTCTTGCGTTTTTCGGCTGCGGTCGTGAACCAGTATTGCCAGAGAACCGCACGCACCTGCTGCGGCGGCTCTTGCGGAAAAGGATTCCTCGCGAAAAGCGCAAGCACATCAGGGTCGGTCGAAAGCAAACGTACTTCGGTGTTGATTACGATGGGATACTCGCGCCACGATCCGAGAGAAGCGAACCACAGATTCCAGTCAAAACGTGGCTGATAGGGGGCGTAAATGCCCGGCGGCTGGCTCGGGTCCTGCGGTTTATAGCGAAACGGATATGCCTGCCAGTTTTGTCCGTCCTCCGAGCCTTGGAACTCGATCTCGTAGCGGCCGCGAGTCATGACGGCAAAAAGGCCATATCGATTGGCGATGCGAAACGGTTCCAGCGCCTCGATCGGCGTAGTTGGCAGTTTCAGGGTGGGGAAGACAATCCAGAGCAATTCCACCGCGGTCGCATAGAAAATCCAAGCTAGCATAAGGCCGGTTAACGAGCGCTTCAGCACGGTCAATTGTTGGTGGAGGAGGTCACGCCAATTTTCTGGGCGGCCGTCCTCCGCTCGCCTCGCTTCCGTGGTTTGTGTCGCGATGTCTTGCAAGGTGGAAGAATCGGTTTCAGTCGGGTTTTCTGTGGCGAGTGGCGTCACGTCCGTACGATGGGTAGCTGTTTGATCGAGGGTTCTTTTCCATCGCTGTGGCAAACAGTGCAGCAGCACGCGGTCATCCAATAGCAGGAGGCCCAACGCAAGGACCAGGTAGTTCAAAAACGTATAGTTGGCGGTGAGGATAATGCCGATCTGCCATGCGGTTGCGATGAAGAAGCAGACGATCCGCCAGCGTCGTGGTAGAAACAGCATCCAGACTAATCCCAGTTCGAGCGCAAGCGTGCTGTATGCCGTCAAGGCATGAAACCAGTGCGGCAGATGTTGTACGTACCAACCGACCCAGGTGGGTAGTGGTCCGTTCTGGTAGTACTCGTCCATGGCGGTCATGTTCCGCCACTGCGGCTCGCCGCTGGCGATCTTGACCATGCCGGACTCGAAGTAAATGCGGAACCACTCCCACTGCAAGAGGAACAGGCTGGCGCGCGACGGCGGCCTCTTTGCACCCAGGCCCGGCCGAAAACCCGGCGGAGCGAAGAAAAGCGCGATGAATCCGGCTTCCAGTAGCATGCCGTCCGACTGGTAGCCAGAGAAATCTCCCGCGGCACTCACGAATGACAGAAAACATACGAAACATATTGCCAGCGTTCCGCGGGGCCAGACATTCAAAGAGAGCAGCAGCGATGCCACCATGCCGGCCCAACAGAGAAACACCAACATCTGCGCTCCGCTTGAAAGCCACACCAGAGTTGGCGCAAACCAAAAGCGCGCGTGGCCAAACGAATGCGCCACCGCTTGCAGATAGTCGCTTGCGGGCAGGATACCTTCGGGGCCGATCAGCCCGCGGATCTGGAAGATCAGGGAAAAGAAGGCCGAGAAATAGATAAGGCCCATTGCGCGCAGAAAGAGCCAGCGTGGTATCAGGCGATCCGACGCGCCATGCTCCGAGTCCAATAGCCAGCGGACGGCGGATGCAGGAGCCCAGTCCATGAACGCTGCGAATTATACACAGGATGGGGTTCTCTATTGAGGTGGATTTAAAACGAAAACTTAAGGAAGTGTGATTTTTGGCAGTTCTTGCGGCTCATTCAAAGCTTGAAGTCGTCGCGCGAAACTATTCTCCGCCCCTCGACAGGGCCACAACTGTGTCCGTCTGATCGCGCGCTCCGTTTTCCAACACTTTAATCGTGAAGTTCACGGTGATCTTCGCTTGTGTCTCGACGGGCTGCCCGTTCTGCAGGTAAGGCTTGAATTGCCAGCGGCGGGCAGCTTCTCGGGCCGCTGATGCCAGGATCGCTGGACCGTTGATCACGCGCAAATCGCGGATCATGCCGTCAGCGCCTATCAACGCCTGGAGCAGCACCGAACCTTGGACCTTCATCTGCCGACCGAGCAAAGGATAAGCCGACTCAGGCGCCTGCGGCGGGATCTGCGCTTTCGCGAGGGACATCTGGACGCGCTCTGCTGCAACCGTGGCCGGTCCACGCTCGGCTACGGTTGAATCCGCCGTTCCAGCCCGAGAGTCAGGAGCCAACTCAATCTTAGCCGCCTTGCTACCTAGATGAACGGTGTTGCGCGTTTCGCCAGCGATGACTTCGACTTCGAGTGGCGGAATTACTACCGGAGCGGCGACGCGGTTGGTTGCGATCGCGGGCCGAACCGTTGTCGTAGTTGAAGTCTTGACAGAAGCAACGTGCGTTTTCGCTTGGGCTGCGGGTTGAGCTGCGGGAGTTGGCGTCTGAAACACTTTGTTCGGGATCCACTCAGGAGTCGTCTCTTCAGCAACCGCCGCCTCAGAGTCGCCGAACCAGAAATCGCGATCCTTCACCACCAGAACAACCAGGGCAACCAGCAGAAGAGCGAGAGCCAGCGACAGACGGCTGCGATCCCGATTGTACGCTGGGCTAGCGTTCATTCCCGGTTGCCGTCTTGTGATTTGATCCAGCATGTTCTGGCTTCACTTACTTTGCTAGCGTGCACTACTAAGATGATACTTTTCAGAACAGAGGGCAATGGCACGAGGGGGGATGGGCATAGCACGATAGGGCCATATGACTCTCAGGGCTGCATTTAGCCTGTATTCAGGCCAAGAGCTGCTTTCTCGGCCATGCCGTCGGGTGGTCTCACGGTAGGTCGCTAAACGTAGTATTCTCAGGCACTTTTCAACACTTTCGTGGAAAACGTTGTGGAAAAGGGGGGAAGTATCTTTCTAACTGTCTCAGCGAGAGACGCTTCTACACCTTGCACTGAGTTGGTTGCTGGCACTTTAG
>Ga0210405_10005646_pt1 | contig 11346 bp, 10 predicted proteins | sample IncBWH11MmetaG_FD_155492 | JGI IMG/M metagenome (GOLD analysis project Ga0210405, IMG submission 155492) | Forest soil microbial communities from Barre Woods Harvard Forest LTER site, Petersham, Massachusetts, United States - Inc-BW-H-11-M | ecosystem: Environmental > Terrestrial > Soil >... | reverse complement strand
TGAAGAGAGACATCTGACCTTTCGCATCGCGACGATCGGCGCAGTGTGCGTAGGCCTCGACGAGCTCACGGATCGCGAGGCGATCGGCGGCTTCGGCAGCGGAGATGGTGATGTGCTTGCTCATAAGCAGAGGTCCTTATTCGATCCGTTCAGGTACGGCAGGAGTAGTCACTCAAGGATAGCCCGTGATTCGAGAATGGGCAGGGGTACCCCGCCCACGCGGTCGCCTGCTTCCAACCGGTCTACGACCGTTTTACCGTGGGCTTCGGGACCGTCGCTTGATCACTGCAAGCAGTTTGTGGATCAGGTCCGCCCGAACGTCCGCGCATGTTAAGGGCTATCAGATTCCTGCCCCTCTCCTGACAGTGCGGCGCGCTCCGTGGCAGGCGTCTCATCAGCCTCAGGGGAGGAAACTGCGGCCGGTATGGGGACGACGCTGCAAACAGTGTCGGTGACGCACATTGAGATAGCGGCACGGTCAAGCCTCTTGTCGTTAACTGCCGTGTGTCGACGGATACCTCTACGTCGTTCGAAAATCGGCGCAATCGATAAGATCATATTTGGAGCCGTGAGACTATAGCCAAGGGTCATCGTCGCATTATTGGCGATCCTAGTAGCTCGTTTCCCCCGGGTCTCCCTCTGTGATCCAGCCTGCCGCCGAGAAGCGCCGCCGCTGCATTGCCAATCGTGGGCGCCACCAGGGGGTCAGCCTTCTGGCCGGCGCGATGTGGTCTCCGTCCGAACGGCGTTATGCTACCGAGGTCCCCAAAATTTCCGAGAGCGCCGACTTCGCAAGCGCGGCCGCTTCGAGCGGCAAGGCCGTCTGCGGCCGTCGGACTGGACGGATCAGGCAGAGCGTCACCTCTATTTGAGGGTCGGTGATCTTCTGCCAATACAATCCGCCACTTTCACTGCCGCCGATCGAATTGAGCGGCATCACCGTAGAGCCCTTACCTTTCTGGACCAATTCGGATATCGACCGGACCGAGTCGATTTCGAAGGCGATGTTCAGCATCACGCCGAGACGCGCCGCTTCGTACTCCAGCAATGGGCGGATCGTGTGGATCGAATGCGGCATGATCAATGGCAAGCCGCCGAGCTCGGAAAGCTTCACACGCTCGGTATCTTCTCCAACAGGCTTGGCGCCTATGAGATACAGCACCTCGGTGCCGATCGGATCGATGACGAGATGAGGTGATGCGAAAGGATTCAGCAGAATGGCGAGGTCGAGCTTGCCCATCACCACCTGTTCGGCAAGCGACTGTGAGTATCCTTCGACGACGGAAAGCGAAGCCTTCGGGAACCGTGCGGTGAAGCGCTCCACATAATCCGGAATCATGCGCCAGCCGATGCTGGGTGTCATGCCGACGACCACCTTGCCCTCATATACGGATTTGCTCTCGTTCAGAGCATCCATCGCCGTATCGGCGGCATGCAGGATGCCGCGGGCATGTTCCAAGAAACGTCGCCCCAGCGTGGTCAACCTCACTCCGCGTCCATCCCGGGCGAACAGTTTGGTTTTAAGCTCGATCTCCAAGGCACTGATCTGGCGACTCAGGGTGGGCTGCGCGATATTGAGGAAGTCCGAAGCCTTCCCGACACTATTGAGTTCCGCAGCCTTCACGAAATAACGGAGCTGCTTGATTTCCATGCAATGATTCCGCGCTGCGAAAACCGGGAAAGAACCCGGCTCTCACATTCTATGCCCCTCGGCCGCAAACGCGTCCACGGCAATCACACGGACAGGATCGTGACTGCGGCAAGCGCTGAGTCCAGACCGATCTCGCCGCCCGAGCACTCCGCCAAGGCCACCTTCGCTCCTTCTCTCTGGCGGCCACCTGCCGTGCCGCGAAGCTGCATCGTCAATTCGACGAGCTGGGCGATGCCGGTCGCGCCGACCGGATGACCCCGGCTGAGAAGCCCACCGCCGGGGTTGACCGGCATCCGTCCGCCGATCGAGGTCACGCCCTGTCTCAGCAACGCGACGCCGCAATAGGCCTCCGCGAACCCCAAGCGCTCGTAGAGCATGATTTCGGCCGGTGCCGACGCGTCATGAACCTCGGCGACATGGATGTCTTCGGGTCCCACTCCGCCCTGCTTATAGGCGAGATTGCCGGCGCGCACGGCGCAAACCGGATCGACGCCGTCCCTGTTCGCCGAAACGATTGTCGAGGCTCGGACCTGAACCGGAACGGTGCCAAGCGATTTCGCGACGTCCTCGCTGACGAGAATGGCGGCGGCAGCCCCATCCGCGATCGGTGAACACATCGGAAGCGTCAGCGGCTGGCTCACCATACGGCTCGCCAAGACCTCCTCGACCGTCACTTCGTTTCTGAACTGCGCCCACGGGCTGAAGGAAGCGGCATGACGGCTCTTGACGCACACCAAGGCGAAATCCTCAGGCGTGGCGCCGCTTGCGGCCATGTATTTCCTCGTCTTGGCCGCATAGATGTCCATGAACAGTGAATGATTTCCCGGCGTCTCCCGCATCATGCGGTCCCGCTCTTCAACGTCCACGCCCGAGGCGAACGCCGCGAAAGTGACGGCCTTGTTTTCGTGGGTGAGCTTTTCAGCACCAATCGCAAGCGCCACATCGACCTGCCCCGATGCAACCGCCAGCCAAGCCAAATGGAAGGCAGACGAACCCGATGCGCACGCATTGTCCACGTTGATGGTCGGGGTGCCCATCAATGGTGTGTGCCGCAGAGCCACCTGGCCGCGAATGGTCTCTTGCCCGGTCATCAAGCCTGACAAGGCGTTGGCGAAGTAGACGACGCCGATGCGCGATGCGTCGACACCGGCATCCTTCAGCGTCGCCTTCAATGCTTCCTCGGCCAAGGAACGCACATTGCGGTCGAGGAACTTTCCGAAAGCCGTTTGGCCGATGCCCGCGACAATCACTTTTCTCATTATGCTCTCCCGCTATCCAGCCGATCCTGGATCGGTTCGATCGGGCATCCGGCTCGTCTTCCTTGTCTGAGATTGCGTTCGCCCGCCGCAAAGCGCGAGAATCCCTCCCGCTGTGCGCTGCTCGACGTCCTGATCCTGGTGTTGATGGCCATCCCGTAGGAGAAGGCCTGCTGCCAGCCGGAGATCGACCCCGGCACAATGTCCAGAGCGTGCTTGCTCTCCGCCAGCGCGACGGCATCGAAGCGACTCAATTTATCGGCCAGCAGTTCGGCTTCAGCCATGAGCCGGTCCAGCGCGACCGAACGGTTGACCATCCCCCACGCCTCGGCCGTACGGCCATCAATGCGTTCCGCGGTTAGAACCAGCCAGGCGGCGCGTTTGGGCGTCAGTTGAATTTGCGCCGCTGGACCCGAGAACTGCGGATAGGCTCCGAAGCCGATCTCCGGCATGCCGATCTCTGCTTCCTCGGCAGCGATCGCCAGATCGCACATGCTGATCAGCGTGGCGCCGCCGCCCAAAGCAAAGCCGTTGACGGCCGCGACGAAGATCGCGGGATGCTCTCGTATCGCCAGCAGCACCTCGATCCAGTCTGACCGTGGATCGGGTGGCGTGCCGGCATCTGCGTCTGCACGAGCCTCCTTGAGGTCGACTCCGGAGCAAAAGCTGTCACCGCTGCCGGTCAGCACGACCGCCTTGCAGCCGGCACGCGACGCGTGAAAGGCGGCCAGCAATTCGCGCCTGGCCTGCCGGTTCATGGCGTTCTTCTTCTCCGGCCGGTCGAGCCGGACGATGGCATAGCCATTGCGCGGCTCGACCGTGACCAAGTCTTTCATCTAACGCCCCTGGTAGTTCGGCTTGCGCTTTTCCTGGAAGGCCCGCCGACCCTCGATGCGATCCTCACTGTCGCGCAGCAGCCCCAGGGCAAATTGCTCGGCCTGAATCGCCGTCAACAACGGCATGTCCATGCCGTCCTTGACGAGACGCTTCACCGCGCGAACGGCGAGCGGGGCGTTGTCGGCGATGCGCGTGGCGATCTCCCTGGCAACATTCATCAATTCCGATGCTGGTACCAGGCGGCTCACCAGCCCGATGCGGAGCGCCTCCTCGGCATCGATCCGGTTGCCGGTCAGCATCATCAACATGGCATCTGACATGCCGATCATTCGGGGCAATCGCTGGGTGCCGCCAGCGGCCGGAATGCTGCCGATACAGACTTCGGACTGGCCGAATTGGGCGTTCGTCGAGGCGATGCGGATATCGCAGGCCAACGCCAATTCCATGCCGCCCGCGAGTGCATAGCCATTCACCGCGCAGATCATCGGCTTGTCGATTTCCATGCCCGCGAATGGATAGAGCCATTTCGGGCGCCCGAAGGTGAGCTCGGCGAAGCTCTCCTTCGGCGGCATGGTCTTCTTGAGATCGGATCCCGTGCAGAATGCCTTATCCCCGGCGCCTGTCAGAATGACGACGCGGACATCCTGATCGGCATTGGCCCGCTGGAACGCATCGTTCAGCTCGACCAGCGATTCCGGATCCAGCGAATTCATCGCCTCGGGACGATTGAGCGTGATCGTGGCGATCCGTTCGGACACTGCATACTCGACGGGCATCATTGCACCTGCTTCGCTAGGGCGGCCGGGCGTTCGATGGCGGCCATGAGCTCGCGCACGGCGATCGTCGGCAATTTCTTGGCAGCATCGAGCAGATCGTCAGCGCGTACCGTACTGTTGCCCCAGGACAGGCAGTCTGAAATTTTCTCGAAGAGTTCTTCCTCGGAAAGCGGCGCATGCGGGGACCCTCTCAGCTCGTCGACCCGGCAAGTTCGGACCTGCCCGTCCTTGAAGGCGATCGAGATCGACGCCCAGCGCGGGAACATCTTGTCCGTCGCCTCTCGCACGACGATCCTGTCGAGGTAAGGGGCAATCTCCCGACGCGTGACGGCTTCCTCGGCATAGCTGGACAGCTGGATGCCGCGATCAGCAATAGCGGCGGCAATCGAGTATTCCATGCTGAACTTGCCCTCGGTGCCGTTCCGCGGCGGATGGCGAACCAATGGCGCGAGCACGCCGTAGCTCGTCTCGATCTCGATAAGCTCGATGTCGGCAAGCCCGAAATCATGTTCCGCCATGATCTCGAAAAGACCGTCGAGAGGCCGATGGATGCCGTAGCAGGCGGCATACTTCTTTACCTCTATGCCGCTACTGTCGATCTCGAGCGGCAGGGCGCCCAGGGTCTGCAGGATCGGCGTGATGTCCTCGCCTGCGGAATAGAGGGTCATGTACCCCGCCCTACCGTCGAGCGAATGTAGGGACGCCGTGAAGCCCTGCTCGGCCAGCAGCGCGGCGCGGATCGCGGCCGCGTTCGCTTGGCCCGCCTGGAAGGACTTGGCATCGGTTCCGAAATTCTCCCGCGTGCCGCCGGTCTGCGCCATGGCGAGGCCGATGGCGTGGGCGATGCGCGGCGCGTCGAGCTCCAGAAGATGGCCGCACGCCGCCGCCGCGGCGATGGTCCCTACCGTCGCCGTCATGTGCCAACCAAGGGCGTAGTGTGTAAGATCGAGCGCCCGGCCGAGCTTGCAGCAGATTTCAAAGCCGACGACATAGGCGGAGACGAGCCGCATCCCCGGCGCATCGCGTGCTTCGGCCAAGGCGACGAGGGCGGGCAGGAGTGCCACGCTCGGATGGCCGCTCATCGGCGACGAGGCATCGTCGAAATCGAGCACATGGGCGGCGATGCCGTTGAACAACGCGGCGCCCTCGATGGTGGAAGCCTGTCGGCGCCCCCAAAGGCTGGCCCTGCCGGGTAGGCTCCTGCCACGTCCGTCGAATAGGTTCGGCGCAAGGCTCTCGACGTATTGATGAGCCCGACGGACGGTTGGCTCATACTGAGCGGCGATCGCCACGGCCATCGTATCCACCAGGGCTCGCCCGCATTGCCGGACATGCTCGTCGTCGAGCACAGAGGCGTCGAAGCCGGCGGCGAACGCCGCGATGATCTGGCTGTCCGTCTTATCCGAACTCATGTCAGGACGTCTTCGCGTCGGAGTGCTTCGACCTCCGAGAGGCTGAGGCCGAGTATCTCGGTCAGAACCTCCTGCGTATGCTGCCCCAGCAGGGGAGCCGGCGCGGAGGGGATGGCCGGCGCGCCGTCGATCCTGAAGGGCGGGGCGTTGTAGATGCTCTCGCCCATTTCGGGGTGCAGCAATGTCACCCAATGCCCCCGATGCCGGAGCTGCGGGTCTTCATCGACGATGTCCGCGGCGGTTCTGACGAGACCGGCCGGCACGCCCGCGCGCTGCAGCGCGGACATCAGATCCTCGGCATCCCAATGGCAAGTGATGGCGGCAATACCCTGCTCGATCTCGTGCCGCCTCGCCCAGCGGCCATCGGCGCTGGCGAGTTCGGGCGCACGTGCGAAGGGCGGATCGCCCAGGACCGTGCAGAGGGCGGCCCAGGTTTCATCCTCCCAAGCGGAAATCGCGATCCAACGGTCTTCGCCCAGGCAACGGAATACACCGTGGGGCGCGCGCGGCGATCGCTCGTTGCCGGAGCGCTCCCCAATGCGGTTGTTGGCGCTGCAGTCGGCCATCGTCGGACCGAGCAAGGCGATCGTCGGCTCCGTCTGCGCCACATCGATGTATTGTCCCTCGCCGGTCCGCCGCCGGTGGCGGAGCGCCGCCAATATGGCAAAGGCCGCGTGGCATGGGTTCGGGATGTGGTCGGAGAAATTCGTGCCCGTACCGGCCGGCTCGCGGTCCGGAAGGCCGGTGAGGAACTGCAGCCCGGTCAGCGCGCCCATGGTGAGGCCATATCCGAGATACTTGTGCTCGGGCCCGGCAGCACCCTGCATCGACATCGCGATGTAGATGATATCCTTCCTGATCTGCCTAACCGCCTCGTACCCGAGCCCGAATTTCTCCATGGTACCCGGGGTGAAGTTGTTGGCGACGACATCGCTCGTGGCGATCAGGCGTCGCGCGAGCTCCTTGCCGGCATCGGTCTTCAAATTCAGGGCTATGCTGCGCTTGCTGCTGTTGCGGTCGGCGAAGTAGCCGCTCCGGTTGATACCCGAGATGCCGTCCTTGTAGGGGCGGCTGCTGCGCAGCGAATCCATCCGCCCACGACTTGCGATCTTGATGACGTCCGCGCCGTGATCGGCGAGCAGCTTCGTCGTGAAGGAGCCGGCGCCGATCCAGGTGAAATCGGCGATGCGGACCCCGTGAAGGGGCAAGCGGTTCAATTGACGACCCCCGATTTCAGCAATGCGGCGCGGGCGGCGGGCCCGTAGCCGAGGGCCGCGAGGATCTCGGAGGTATGCTCGCCTAGACGAGGGGCCGGCCGGGTCTGGCGCCAGGGCGTGGCGTCGAGTCGATAGGGAGCCCCCGGAACGACCAGCTTTCGCCCCGAGGGCGTATGGTCCTGGGCAACGAAGAAGCCGCGATAATCGAGCTGCCGGCTGGTCAGGATGTCTCGCGGCGTATTGACCGGACAAATTGGGATTCGGCGGGACTGGCCGGTCTGATAGAGGTAGGTCTTTTTGTGCTTGCGCGCGAAGGGCGCGAACAATTCGCCAAAGATCGCCTTGGCTTCGGGCTTTGCCAGATAGTCATGGCTTTCCCACGCCGGCTCGAGCAGCCGCTGCGCCGCCTCGACTCCCTCGTCCATCAGCCAGCGGACCAGATTTTCCCAGAACCGGGTCGAGGCGATGCCGCCGGCCATCAAATAGATCTGGCCGTCGGCGCACTCGAAGACGCCGACGCCGGCCATGATCTGCTGCCCCGATGCTCGCTTGCGGACAGTTTTCTCCAGATCATAGTACTGGATCGCCGTCTCCAGTCCCATGGTGACGCATTCCTGGATGGAAACGTCGACGTGCCGGCCCACTCGTTCAGGACCGTCATCCATCGAGAGCAGCGCCATCATCGACGCCACCGATGCAAATTGGGCCGCCGCGAGATAGGCTTGATTGCCATAGGCGGCGATGGGTGACGTATCCGGATAGCCGCCCAGATAGAGGAGGCCGCCCAACGCCAAGGCGACGAGGTCTTCCGCCTCGTATTGCGCGTAAGGGCCGGTCTGGCCGAAGGGCGTGACGCTCGTCATCACGAGCCCCGGATTGGATGCCGAGAGCGTGGCGTGATCCAGGCCGCGCTTGCTCATAGTGCCCGGCTTTTCGGTTTCGATGATGAGGTCGGCGCCCTTCGCCATTTGCCGCAGGATGCGCTGCCCCTCCGGCCGATCGAGGTCGATTGCTATGCCGCGCTTGCCCGCGTTGAAATAGGCGAACTGCAGGCTGTATTCGATGTGGACACGGTCATCGAGAAAGGGACCGTCATGCCGCACCGGCGAGCCCGTCACCGGCTCGACGAGGATGACCTCGGCACCCAGATCGGCGAACTGCTTGCCGCAATACTGCCCAGCCAATCCGGAGAGATCGAGAACACGGATGCCCGCCAGCGCAGAGGGTACCGCACCGGGCGCGAAAGAGGACCATGGCGTAGATGCCGCGCCGGCCCCCGCATCGACCGAAGCGTCATGCATCGAACTTGTCTCCGGTTCGGCAATAGCTGCGACCGGCAATACGCCCCAGCGAATTCATCGCTTTGTGGCTCACGCGATGCCCGGAAACCATCCCGTCTGGGCAATGTACGGCGATGATTTCCCGGACGATCAGATGCGTGTGCGATCCCTCGTGACCAAACTCGAAGACCCGATTCAGGCGACATTCGAAATGAACGGAGGACTGTGCAATCCGACCAGGCCGCACGAAGTTCGAGGGCAAGGTATGGAAGCCAACCCCGGCAACTTCGCTGACCGATGGCGGAAAGTTTTCAGAGCAAATTTGAACTTGCTTCGCCATCGGTTCGGCGACCGTGTTGATCACGTATTCGCCGGATTCGATGACGTTGCGGACCTTATCCTTCAGGCCATGCTCGCCCTCATGGGCCACGAAGCCGAGCAGCGGCGGCGTCACGGAGATGACGACGAATTGGCTGAAAGGCGTTGCGTTCAGGACGCCGTCTCGGCTCAATGAGGTGACCAGCGCGATGGGGCGTGGAATGACCGTGCCCATCATGAATTTGTAGCGATCGGCCTCGTCGAATTGGGAAATATCGAGCTGGGAATATGCCGCGTGAACCATGATCGGCATTTCTCGGTTTGTTGACCCGGTGCCGACGATATGAGGCGCCTCGTCGCCCCAACAATGACGAAGAGTTTGTTTCTGATATTCAGTTTCCGGACCCGTCCATGTGCCGCATAACAGAAAATAAGTTTTTGATTTGTTGGCCGTCGCGATCGCTCGATATCCTCCCGTCGCGTTTGCGACGAGAGCTGCGGCGGACTGCGCGACAAACCAAATCGAGACCATACAACAGTGTGGGGAGCTCACGTTGCGGCGGCCATTGGCCCGTGTCGTTTGCCGGGCGGAAGTCGGGATAGATTCTCCGGAATGAGCCTTCCAGACTGCCGTCGAGAACCGCGACGCGCACATCGAGGAACGGCTGCACGGTCCATCTCTTCCAGCGCATCTGTTGCTTCTTGTTCATACGCCGGGCGATAATTACTATCGCTATGATCATCATGGTGGCTGGTCTATCTGTACCTGCCGGTCGGCGATACCGGTCTGCTGCTCCTCGGGATCCCTCTGAACACCGCGATCCTAATGAAGCACGCGCGCCTTCGACCTCCTACTGGTCCTGCTGCAGTCCGACGGCGCACTGGCCACAAAGGGGAGCTTCTCAACCGGGTGTGGCCGGGCATTGTTGAGAAACGGTCATTGGAGGCGATCGGGAAGCTCGCCGCCTCACTCAATAACTTCGTCGGCGCGGGCGAGCAGCAATTGAGGTAGGGTGAGACCGAGTGTATTCGCGGTTTCCAGATTTATCACGAGTTCGAATTTCCGCGCCTGATAGGGCAGCCGTGCATTGGCGGCTTGTCGGCAAGCGATTGATCGCTTTACCCCGCGCGGCACGGCCCCGGACCTGTCCTGACTCGCCGTGCGGCGAACTTCTCGATCAGACATTCGTCCAAAACTTGGACGCGCTTTGGGAGCGGTCTCTCGCTAATCGTCAGCCACGTGCCGCGTCATACGGTTCGTGGATTTTCTACACTGATACCGCTGCGCGGGACGACCTCCGGATTTGAGAGGCGAATTAGCTTGCCGGCCAGGAACGCTGAAACCGTCTCCACTAATCCCTCGTAGAAAGCGCGGTACGATTCCTCGACCACATATCCCAAATGCGGCGTGACCACGACGTTATCAAGCGTCAGCAGTGGGTGATCAGTTGGAATCGGCTCTTCCCAGAAGACATCCAGAGCCGCGCCGGCGATGCTGCGATTTTGCAAGGCATGAACAAGAGCTTGCTCGTCTATCAAGGCGGCGCGTGCGGTATTTATGATGAACGAGGTCGGCTTCATCAGGGCAAGCTCGCGTGGTCCGACAATGCCGCGATTTCTATCGCCCAATACGAGATGTAACGTGACGACGTCCGCCCGTTTGAAGAGCTCTTCCTTCGCAACGTAGGTGACGCCAGCCGCTGCCGCGGCTTCGGCAGTTAGGTTCTGGCTCCAGGCGATCACCTGCATGTTCAGAGCTTGCGCAATGCGAGCGACGTTTCGGCCGATTCCGCCGAGACCAACGATGCCGAGCGTGCGTCGATGCAATTGAATCCCGACGCTACCTTGCCAGAGGCCTTGGCGCAGGCGCTTATCCTCCTGTGGAATCCGGCGTGTCACGGCGAACATGAGACCGATGGCAAGTTCTGGTGTACCGAGCTGCGTATCATCCGGAACGGGTGAATTGCAGACGCATATGCCATGGTCTGTTGCAGCGGCGAGGTCGAGCGTGCGGTGTCTTGGACCGGTGATCGCAAGCAATTTCAGATTCGGCAGTTTTTCAATCAGCGCGCGCGGCGCCGCGGTGCGCTCGCGGAGCATGCAAACGATGTCGTACGGCTTTAGCGCTTCCGCGGCCTCGCTCACGCCGCGCAGCGGCTTGTCGATGACATCGATCTGGCATTGTCGCGCGATTGAAGACCAATCGGCCATTTTCAATGCCACATGCTGGTAGTCGTCGAGAATTGCCAGATTCATCTCTTTCGCCCGCACCGAAAAGCCTGCACCCATTGACCTGGGATCGTCAGTTCCGGCTCCGTACTAAGCCTTATATCGTGCGGCCGCATGCGCCTGCCTAGGTCACGCGACAGTGCGACCCGCGCTGATTGAAATGCCTCCCATTGCCCATAAGAAGGAAGAGACGGCAGAGTTACGAGTTCGCGTCGATCGAAACCGATTAAGGCTGGGTCCACCAACTCCTCCACCGCCATGACGACCCGCAGCGAGCCGACGTCACGCCCGGAGCGCTCCCAGATTTCCGTGCGCGTAGCGCTCGGCAGAACGACTTGGACGTATAGGCCTTTGGGAAGAAGGACAGCCT
>Ga0210405_10005645_pt1 | contig 11349 bp, 10 predicted proteins | sample IncBWH11MmetaG_FD_155492 | JGI IMG/M metagenome (GOLD analysis project Ga0210405, IMG submission 155492) | Forest soil microbial communities from Barre Woods Harvard Forest LTER site, Petersham, Massachusetts, United States - Inc-BW-H-11-M | ecosystem: Environmental > Terrestrial > Soil >... | reverse complement strand
GTTCTTCTCGGGAAAGCCGTATTCGGACTTCAGCCACTGGAAATAGCTGGAGATGCCTTCCTTGGAGACGAACAGCGTCAGCGGCTTCAACTCTTCGAGTTTTGTCACCTTCAATTCCGGATGGGTCAGCAGAACTTGTGGGTCCTTTTGGAAGATGGCGGCGATCGTCACCACCGGCACGTCGTTGCTGACCGCGTCGAATGACATCAACGTGTTGGCCGCCATGAAGAAGTCGATCTTGCCGGCGATCAGGAGCATGCGGTTGTTGTCGTTCGGCCCGCCCGGCACGATGGTGACGTCGAGCCCGTATTTCCTGTAAGTGCCGTCGGCGACCGCTTGAAAGAAGCCGCCGTGTTCGGCCTCGGCCACCCAGTTGGTTCCGAACGAGACCTTGTCCAGCTTCTCTTGTTTTTCGCCTTGTTTTTCTTGGGCCGTGGCGGGCGGGACCAGCAAAAAGGCCGCCAAAAGGCCTGCCATTAACGCTCGCGGCAAAAGGGCCACCTTCATGATTGGACTCCGTCCTTCGTTCTGCCCCATGATAGGGAAAGCCACACTAATTAGCCTGCAAATCCGGCGAAAGAAACATCTCGCGCGATGACCGGCGTCCCTCCCCGCGACTGGACCGATATCAACCGGGCCGACGTTGACGCCAAAGCGGCGGCGCAATGGATCGCGGTGCTGCCGCTCGCCGCGACCGAGCAGCACGGCCCGCATCTGCCACTCGAAACCGATGTGATGATCGCCCACGCCTACCTCGCGCGCGTGCGCGAGCTTTTGCCTGACACCGTTCCCGCGACATTTCTGCCCATTGAGAGGATCGGGATTTCCACCGAGCACATCGATTTTCCGGGCACGCTGACCTTGTCGACGGCAGCAGCGCTGAAGCAATGGATGGCGCTCGGGATCAGCGTCGCGCAGGCCGGCATCAAAAAGCTCGTCATGGTCACGAGCCACGGCGGCAACAGTGCGGCGATGACGCTGGTCGCGCAGGATCTGCGCGCCCATCACGGGCTTCTCGCGGTCACCACGTCATGGTCGCGCTTCGGGGTGCCGGAGGGATTGTTTCCCGCGGACGAAATACGCCACGGCATCCATGGCGGCGCGGTCGAAACATCGATCATGCTGGCACGCTACAAGGAGCATGTGCGCCTCGAGGCGATCGCTGATTTTTGCTCCCGTGGCATCGCGATGGTAAAGGATTATCGCTGGTTGTCCGCGCAGCGGCCGGCGCCGTTCGCCTGGCAGGCGCAGGATCTCCATGAAAGTGGCGCGGTCGGAAATGCCAAATTGGCCTCGGCGGAAAAAGGCGAACGGCTGATCGAGCACGGCGCCCGCGCCTTCATCGAATTGCTCGAGGACGTCGAGAAGTTCGATCTGAACATGCTCTCGGCAGGCCCCGGGAAGTGAAATTTGGTGCTACTAAGCTATTGTTATTACTTAATTAACTTTCATTGCGGAACTTTCACCCGTCCCCACTCGAACCGGAATCGGCAAGCCTCCGTCCAATCGGGCATGCGGACCATAACGGCCGCACTTCCAAGAGGATGGAGTTTACTATGTCGATCAAGACCAAGATTGCCGCTGTCGCCCTTGCTGCGCTTGCCGTCACCGGCAGCATCGCTGCCACCACCACCCAGGCACAAGCCGGTGGCGGCGGTGGTGGCCTCGGCTGGGGCGTCGGAGCCGGCCTCGTCGGCGCCGCCATCGTCGGCACCGCGATCGCCGCGAGCAATCCTTATCCCTACTACGGCTATCGCCGCTGCGGCTGGGTTCGCCAGTTCGATGCCTACGGCAATTACATGGGCCGCATCAACACCTGCTACTGATCGACGGAGCTTAAGATCTGACGCGTTTTCTTCACGCGAACCGGGAGTCCACTTCGCTTGAAAACGCTTTGGATCGTGGATCCTGCGTCCGGCACGGGCGCCTCATCCACCCCGTGTCGTACCCGACCCGCCCGGCCGTCCCCCCGGGCGGGTCATCGTTTTTTGAAGGCTTGCAGCGATATCGCCGACGGCGTCAGGTTGTTACCGCCCCCAGCGGTCCTGCCACATCTTCTCGCCGATCAGACAAGGCACCCGCGGCTCTTTTTCGGCGACCGGAACGATCCGGTGCTCCGGCGTCCGGCCCGCGACCTCGAGGATGAGCTTCGTCCGGATCGCCTCCTTGAATTTTTCCCGATCCTTGATCGATACCACGAACGAACCTGGGCCCCCAATGACGCAGTCCTCGTAGTAGAAATCGAGGTTGTCGATGTCCATCGTCGAATAGGACGGCTCCTTCACCATGATCGGCAGGCCGTTGATGGTAATGCCCTTCTGGAGTGCTTCATCGCGCGCGCCGGTGACGGGAGCGCCATTGTTGTTGGGGCCGTCGCCGGAGATGTCGATGACGCGCCTCAAGCCGTGATAAGGATTTTCCTCGAACAGCGGCATGGCGAAGTTGATCGCACCGGAGATCGAGGTGCGCGAGCCTCGGCGAACCGGCGTTTTCATGATCTCGTCAGCGACGGCGTCGGCCGATTCCGGGCCGTCGATCACGCGCCAGGGAATGACAATCTTCTGGTCGCTCGATGCCGACCACTCGAAATAGGTTATGGCCACCTTGCTGTGCGGTCCGTTCTTCATCGCCTGCAGGAATTCTTTCGAGACGATGGCTTGCGCGTAGCCCTCGCGCTGAACCGCAAGTTCGTCCAAATCCATCGAATAGGAGACATCGACGGCGATGACCAGTTCGATATCGACGGTGGACGAACCGTCCCTGGCATCGGTCAGTTGGGATCTGGAATCGGGCGCCGCTATGCCCGCGACGCTATTGGCAGCTATCGCCCCCGCAACAAGCATCGCCCCGATCGAAACATGCCAGCGCATCCCGCGCCCTCCCGTCGTTCGGGATCGTGACACGCAAAGTCCGTTGCGCAAAGTCAGAACCCCTTGTTGTGCTTCACGTTCCGGTTAGTCGCGCCCGGTCGGCGTGGACACCTTAGCCGGCTATGAACATCATCGCCGCCGCCAGGCCCATCACCGAGGCACCGGTCCAGCCGAGGATCACGATCGGCCGGCTTGAGGTGAACGCGCCCATCACGGATTTACTTGAAGCGATCAGGATGATCACGACCATCAGAGGGACCGCCACAACTCCGTTGATCACGGCACTCCAGAACAACGCCTTCATCGGGCTGATCGGCGAATACTGGATGACCAATCCGACCAGCACGCTGACCGCGATCACACCGTAGAAGCCTCGCGCATCGGTCGCTTTGCGTTCAAGGCCGGATTTCCAGTCCATGGCTTCGGCGAGAGCATAAGCCGCGAGCCGGCGAGCACCGGCACCCCGATCAAGCCGACGCCGAGGATTCCGATCGCGAACAGGAGGAAGGCGAAATCGCCGGCCAGCGGCCGCAACGCGCTCGCCGCCTGCGCCGCCGTCTCGATCTCGGTAACCCCCGACACATGGAGCGTGACGGCGGTGGCGAGCATGATGAAATAGGCCGTGAGATCGGAATAGAACATTCCGCTCCAGGTGTCCCACTGGATGCGGCGCAGCTCGGCGGGGGCGGCGGCGCGATCCTGAAGAAGCGGCGCGGTACCTCCCTTGGCGAGCATGTCCTCTACTTCCTCGGATGCCTGCCAGAAGAAGAGATATGGGCTGATCGTCGTACCGAAGACGCCGACGACCACGGCCGCGACGCTCGAATTCAATGTCAGGTTCGGCCAGACCGTTCTCAGCGCAACCTCGCTCCACGGAACATGGACGGTGAACAGCACGGCGGCATAGGCCAGCAGCGAAAGCGTCAGCCACTTCAGGAAGAAGACGTAGCGGTGATATGGCACGAAGATCTGCAGCAGTAGCGTTCCGATGACAAAAAGCGCCGTCATCAGGTGGCGATCGAAACCGCTCACGAGCTCTGCGACTTCGCCCATGGCGGCCACGTCCGCGGCGATATTGAGCGTGTTGGCCATCAACAGCAGCAGGACCACGCCCTTGAGCACGATCGGCGGGAACGCAGTCTTGATATTGGCGGCGAGCCCCTTGCCGGTGACCCGCCCGATCTGCGCGCACATTGCCTGGATCGCGGCCATTAGCGGATAGGCCAAGGGCATCGTCCAGAGCATGTTGAGGCCGAACTGCGCCCCCGCCTGGGAGTAGGTGGCAATACCGCTTGGGTCGTCGTCAGCCACGCCTGTGATGAGGCCTGGACCCAGCCGCGCCAGCGGATGCTCCTTGAGACGGTCCCAAAGGACGAGAAGAGGCTTCGTGGGCCGAGGTTTCCGATCGCTGTCCTCAGACAACTGCACCGCCCTTCGCCGCATTCCCTTGTGAGACTATGAGGGCATTTTCGACGACTCGGCCAAAGTACCCGATATCATTGTGAATTAAACCCACCGTGACAGGCCTTGTCGGTCCCGATCCCATGCAATCGCGATTCGAGCAACCTTGATTGGTCGGAGGACTGGCGCCATCAAGTGCGCCTGGCGGCCATCACGAAGTTCGTCGATGGTCGATCGGCGGCTTTCGTGTCAGGTTGACATGGTATAGGGGGGTACCCTATATATCCCCCCATGACACACACAATCCGAGAAAAGAAAAAGCTGCTCGCCCGCGTCGGCCGCATTCGCGGCCAGATCGAAGCGATCGAGCGGGCGTTGAACGATGAAGCTGGATGCGAGCGCATCATGCACATGATCGCCGGCGTCCGCGGCGGCGTTGCTGGCCTGATGGCCGAGGTGGTGGAAGACCACATCCGCACCCATCTCGTCGACCCCGACAAGAATCCGGGCGCGCTTAATGCCGACGCGGCGGATCAACTCATCGAAGTGGTCCACACCTATCTCAAGTGAGGGACATCATGATCGACAACAACGGGGCGGCGGCAGCCTTTCATAACCAAGTCTTGCATAACCATGTCTTCCTCGGCGAAGGCCACGAGAAGAGCGAGCGCAAGACCTGGGCGGTGATCTGGCTCTGCGGCATCATGATGGTTGCCGAAATCATCGGCGGGCTCATGTTCGGTTCGATCGCGCTGGTGGCGGACGGGCTGCACATGAGCACGCATGCCGGCGCGCTGTTATTGGCCGCGCTCGCCTACACCTATGCGCGCAAACACGCCGACAATCCGGCGTTCACGTTCGGCACCGGTAAGCTCGGCGATCTCGCCGGCTTCACCAGCGCCATCGTGCTGGCGATGATCGCGCTCCTGATCGGCTATGAATCCGTCAGCCGCATCTTTGCTCCCGTCCCGATTCATTTTGCCGAGGCGATCCCGATCGCCTGCCTCGGTCTTGCGGTCAACGTCGCGAGCGCCTGGCTGCTTGCCGGCGGCGAGCATCATGACCGTGGTCGCGGGCATAGTCACGGACATGGCCACAGCCATAGTCACGACCACGCCCATGAAGGTCATGATCATGACGAGCAGCATGAGATCGCGACCGCCCGCGGGCGCGTTGTGGTCGAAGTTTTTGAGGACGGTGTCCCGCCGCGCTTCCGGCTTCGCGCCATCACCGGCGCCGCCCTGATGGCGCAGGCATCATCGATCGAAACGCTGCGCCCCGATGGAACGAAACAGCTTTTCGCGATGGCCGACAGAGGCGAGTTCCTGGAGTCGTATGACGAAATTCCGGAACCGCACGCCTTCACCGCGACGGTCAAGATCGGCGAACAAAATTATCCCGTGGCGTTCGAGGAGCACGAGCACGCCCACGGTTCAACTGCTCGCGACAACAATATGCGCGCTGCGGTGATCCATGTGATCGCGGATGCGGCTGTGTCGGTGCTGGTGATCGCAGGCCTGTTGCTTGCCCGCGCCTTTGGCTGGCTGTGGATGGATCCGCTCGCCGGCATCATCGGGGCTTTCGTCATCGCCAGCTGGTCCTACGGGTTGATCCGCGACACCGGCGCGATCCTGCTCGATATGAATCCCGACAAGAGCATGGCCAACAGGCTGCGCGAGGAAGTCGAGGCCGATGGCGACAAGCTCGCCGATCTGCACCTCTGGCGGCTCGGGCCTGGACATCTCGGCGCGATCATTTCGGTCGTCACCAGCAAAGGGCGCGATGCCGACTATTACCGCACCCGGCTCGCCCGCTTCAAATCGCTGTCGCATCTCACCATCGAGATCGCGCACAGGCCCTGAGGCGCACTTCGTATTTTTTCAATCTGGCGGCCGGTTGCCGCCCGTGCACAATCATCGCCGGCGATTCGATACGCACCCGAAGGGGATGGGTCTTGAGGCTGTTCAATGCAGTGCCAGCCCTGCTGGTTGTTGGCCTCGCGGCGGCCCCCGCGCAGAGCTCCGCAGGCGAGCGCGCGGACGACGATCATCACGGGGCTGTCCTCGAGATCGGCGCCGTGGGGGAATGGGGCCTGCAGGATGGCAAGCCCAGCTATGGCCCGAGCGTTGCGGTCGAGGTGACGCCGATCGAGCATTGGCTGGAGATCGAGGCCGGCATCAGCCCGCTGCGGAGCAAGGACGGCACCGAATGGGAAGCCGACCTGGTCTTCAAGAAGCCGTTCCAACTGTCAAAGAACGTGGAGTTCATGGTCGGCGCCGGCCCGCAATGGTCGTCCACCAATTCGTTTGGCGCGGTTGCCGTGCTCGACTTCATGTTCTGGGTCACGCCGCAATATGGCTGGTTTGTCGAACCCAGCTATAGCTACGCCTTCAACCGCGGCCACGACCAGAATATGGCGGTCAATGTCGGGCTCCTGATCGCGCTGCCATCGCATTAGCGCAAGCCGGCGCGGCTCGCCCGTCCGTCACAGATATTTGGCGATCAGCTTGAAGTCCCGCAGTGCCGCCTGACCTTTCGAGCCGGACGCCTTGAGCGACCGTTCGAGGCTGTGGCTCACATGATCGTGGATCAATGCCTTTTTTGCGCTTTCAATGGCGCTTTCCACGGCCTGCAATTGTTGCGCGATCTGGATGCAGGGCCGGTCTTGTTCGATCATGTCAATGATTTTTTCGAGGTGGCCATTGGCGCGTTTCAGGCGCCGGGCAATAGCAGGATGCGGGTGGTCCATCTATGTCTCCTATCCTCCTGGCAGGATATCAATGATCCTCCCAGGAGGATATGAAGAATACACTTGACAGCGATAAAGGTCAGGCCTACTTGCGCAAGTGTAGTCGCAGACATCGTTCGCGATGAGCCTCATCAACCCTTATCCTCATCAACCCCAATGAAGAGCACATGGGCAGTACCATCTTTGGCAACGTTACCCCGGTGATCGGGTCGGCGCTGCCGCAAGACATCAAGATCAATCGCGCCGGCTTTCGCCGCGTGAGGGGTGATGGTCGCACCTAGCTGACCATCCGCTCACCGGCCCGCCGCGCCAAACGCGGAAGTGGAGGTGAGCGATGTTCAAAGCGCTCGCAAAATCCTGGCTTGCTCCGTCACGACGCACCGCGCCGGGACCGCGCCTCGCCATCACTCACAGCAACGACAACCTGCCGGGATTTCGCCGCCCGGCGGCGGGCAAGCGGCGGGCTCCGCCGCCGGTGCTCGCCTGTCATTGGTTGCATCGCGACGAGCGGCTGGAATGCTGCTGGCATGTTGAAACCGGAGGCGCGCCTACCGGCGGCTTCGAAGAAGACGGGCACGGCGCCATGGGCTCCCGGGCTCCGACCGACCGTCGGCGCGGCCGCGCCGCCTGCAATCTCGCGACGATCCGCGCGGTCGGCATATGATCAGGCCGAGCAACGAAATCACCGACGGCGCGGCGCCGTTGGTGATTTCCGGCTGGGGGGCAGGAGCTTGCGCGACGCCAGCGTTTGGCGTCGGCCGCGCGGCATTTCACATAATCGTCTTCGAACTGTCTTATCAGCAATGCCGTTACGGGGCGGGTTCAGAGCATTGTCGGCCCAGGGCCGGCGAAAGAGCCGGCAGGTTAGGCAGGATTTTGGACAAGATTGCGAGCATGAGCGTCTTTTGCGTGCGGACCGATGAGCTGTGTTGCGCGCGCGTCACTAGACGATGGCATTCAGAAGCCTCGCCCGCGTTCTTCCTTCCAATTGCGAATGATTTGCAATAAGGCTTGGCAACGGATGGGGCCTTCCTTTGCTCAGACTTTTGACCGCGACGATTCGAAAGCCGAGCGAACCCGGCTGGATCGACAGCTTCATTTCATTTGTTTGATGGCAGCGCGCCGGCATTGTTGCGGGGATAACAAGAAAGACCGCCGGCATGTTGGCGCTCGAAAAAGTCACAGCATGAGCCGCCACTGTCGCCCGCTGTCGCGCGCGTTCGCCGGCGCAGGGCTTGGCGTGATCGTGCTGGCAAGCCCCGCCGCTGCCGCCGACATGGCGCTGAAGGCGCCCGCGTTCAAAGCGGTTTACGACTGGACCGGATTCTATTTCGGCGGCCATTTCGGCTATGGCGGCGGCAGTCTTGGTCCCGGCACCAATCTGCTCCCCGAGCAGGGCGCGCTGTTGCCGCACAGCGTCACCGGCCTGATCGGCGGCTACCAGATCGGTTATAATCGCCAGTTCGCCAATCATGTCGTACTCGGCATCGAGGCGGATGCGACGTTCCCGAGTCCCATGGACGGCGCCGCGCTGGGACGGATGCCGCCAGTCCCCTTCAACTCCACCCTCGATTATGTCGGCACCGTGCGCGGCCGGATCGGCTACGCCTTCGGAACGTGGCTGCCTTATCTCACCGGCGGCCTCGCCTGGGGCCACACCCACGTCAACATCAACAGCGACCCGGCCGGTGCCGGTAGCAATATCATCTCGTCGGTCGGGCATTACCAGCCCGGCTGGACCGCTGGTCTTGGCGTCGAATTTGCGATCAGCGGCAACTGGAGCGCCAAACTCGAATATGACTATGTCGAGCTGTCGCGGCAGATGTACGATTTGAGCGGATTCGGCCTGCCCAACGTCAACGTCGATCCTCGCATCAGCTTCGCCAAGATCGGCCTGAACTATCACTTTGGCGATACGCCGTGGAATCCGACGGTCAGCGCGCAAACCGCGCTTCCGGAGTCGACGGAATGGAATGTCCACGTGCAAACGACATTCCTGCCGCAGGGCTATCCCGCCATTCGCGCGCCCTATACCGGCCCCGACAGCCTTCCCGCCGGCGGACAGCTTCAGTCAACCTGGACCTCGACGGCCTTTCTCGGCGTGCGGCTCTGGCAGGGGGCGGAGTTCTATTTCAATCCGGAGCTGGCGCAGGGTTTTGGGCTCAACGGCACGTTGGGCCTCGCCGGCTTTCCGAACGGCGAGGCGCAAAAGGCGGGCGCCGCCTTTCCGAAGATCCGTCCGCAACGCTATTACATCAAGCAGACCTTCGGTCTCGGCGGCGAACAGGAAGATGTCCCCGACGGCTCCAATCAGCTGGAAGGCAAGCGCGACATCGATCGCGTGACCCTGATCGTCGGCCGCTTCGCGGTCGGAGACTTTTTCGACAACAACGCCTACGCCCATGATCCGCGCGCCGACTTCATGAACTGGGCGCTGTGGTCGTCGGCGGCTTACGACTTCCCCGCTGATCTGCCCGGCTATACGCGCGGCGCCGTGGTCGAGCTCAATCGCAAGGATTGGGCGGTGCGCGCGGCCCTCGTGGAGGTGCCGACCGCTCCGAACAGCGATGTCCTCACCACCAAGGGCGGCGGCACCGTCGTCGAATTCGAGGAGCGCCACACGATCTTCGATCAGCCCGGCAAGCTGCGGCTCGGCGCGTTCGGCACCCAGGGCAATACCGGCAACTACCGGCAGGCGCTGGCGATCGAAGCCACCGATCCGACCCAGGACATCAACGCGGTGATGACCAGCATTCAGCACATCAACCCAAAATACGGCTTCTACGCCAACCTCGAACAGCAGATCGTCAAGGACATCGGCCTGTTCGCACGCGCGAGCTGGAACGACGGGCAAAACCAGATCCTGTCGTTCACCGATATCGACCGCAGCCTGTCGGGCGGGCTCTCGATCAAAGGCAGCTATTGGGGGCGTGCCAACGACACCATCGGGATTGGCGGCGCGATCAACGGACTGTCGGCGGCGCATCGCGACTTCCTCGCCGCCGGCGGCCTCGGCCTTTTGATCGGCGATGGCCAGCTCAATTACCGCCCCGAGCAGATTTTCGAGGCCTATTACGCCTATTCGGTGAGCAAGAACGTCACCCTCACCGCAGATTATCAACTGGTCGTAAATCCCGCCTATAACGCCGACCGGGGACCGGTCTCGATCTTCTCAGGCCGCCTGCACGGCGAGTTCTAACAAGGCGCCCCCGCATGACGCTTCAAGAGATCCTCTCGCCGCGACTGGGACAGGCGCTGCGCCCCAACATCTGGGACATCGTCGCGCTCGTTCTCGTGGTCGGCGCTATGGTGCTGATCGTCTATGGCGGCGAAGAGACCACGCTGCCCTTGTCGGCGCTCGACGTCACGCCGGTTTCGCTCGATCCGTCCAATCTTCCGCACTACGCGCTGCGAACGACGATGCGGATGCTTTTGGCGATCGTTTGCTCGATCATCTTCACCTTCGTCTATGCGGCACTTGCCGCCAAGAGCCGGCGCGCCGAGATGGTCTTGATCCCGCTGCTCGACATCCTGCAATCGGTGCCGATCCTGGGTTTTCTGACCTTCACCGTCGTCTTCTTCCTCAATCTATTCCCGGGCAATGTGTTCGGCGCCGAACTCGCCTGCGTATTCGCGATCTTCACCAGCCAGGCCTGGAACATGACCTTCAGCATGTATCAGTCGATCCGCAACGTGCCGAAGGATCTGGAGGAAGCTTCGCAAAGCTTTCATTTGAGCGGATGGCAGCGGTTCTGGCGGCTGGATGTGCCGTTCGCGATGCCGGGCCTGATCTGGAACACGATGATGTCGATGTCGGGCGGCTGGTTCTTCGTGGTGGCGTCGGAGGCAATCACCGTGGGCAACACCACGGTGACGCTGCCCGGCATCGGTTCCTACGTCGCACTCGGCATCCAGAAACAGAACCTAGCCGCGATCGGCTATGCCATCCTCACCATGCTCCTGGTCATCATTGCCTACGACCAGTTGCTGTTCCGCCCGGTGGTGGCCTGGGCCGACAAATTCCGCTTCGAGCAGACCGCTTCGGCAAGCGCGCCGGAATCATGGATGCTCGATCTGTTCCGCCGCACGCGCGCGTTGCGGGCGCTGACCTATCCATTTGCGGCGGCGAACAAGGCCTTCGCCAATTTCCATATCGCGCTGCCAAGCCAATGGCGAATGGCCAAGCCGGCAAGCGGTCCACCGTCACGTCTCGTCGATGCGGTCTGGCTGGCGCTGATCATCGCATCGACCTGCTACGCCGGCTGGAGAAGCTATCAATATCTCTCGGCGACATTGAGCCCGGCCGATGTCGTTAGCGCGGTCGGATAT
>Ga0210405_10005644_pt1 | contig 11349 bp, 13 predicted proteins | sample IncBWH11MmetaG_FD_155492 | JGI IMG/M metagenome (GOLD analysis project Ga0210405, IMG submission 155492) | Forest soil microbial communities from Barre Woods Harvard Forest LTER site, Petersham, Massachusetts, United States - Inc-BW-H-11-M | ecosystem: Environmental > Terrestrial > Soil >... | reverse complement strand
CTCTGAGGTGTTGAAACAGGCGTCTTGGTTTGGTGAGAGCTGCGCTTTATACCACTACCGCGACAAAGATCAGGACGAGGTTGACCTTGTGATTGAAACGGGAAGTGGCGCATTGGTCGGCATCGAAGTCAAGGCGAGCGCTACCGTGAATGCTGGCGACTTCAAGGGACTCCGAAAGTTGGCCGAGGCCTGCGGCGATAACTTCAAGCTGGGAGTGGTTCTCTACGATGGCGAAAGGCCGGTCCCCTTCGGCGAACGTCTCGTTGCTGCGCCAATGTCGTGCTTGTGGGCGTGACTCGAATTTCGTGATCTTCGGGGCGGAGTGGATGAAGGTGCAAGCGTCCGGTTGTGACCGTCTACACAAGTGGCGAGTTCCTTCCTTGACGTCATTCTCATCCAAGGAGAGAGCGCGCCGGAAGCGCTCGATTCGAGAATGCAAAGAGTTCCGGTAGAGTCCAGCAGTATCGCCAGCATCGGCTACGCTCCCCAGGAACGCGTGCTGGAACTGGAGTTTCGTCAATCGGGCGAGGTCTATCAATACTTTGATGTGCCCGCGGAGGAATACACCGCATTCCTCCCCGCCGATTCCAAAGGCACCTACGTGAATCAGCAGCTCAAATCCCGGGGATACCGCTACCAGCGGCTCCCGCCCTCATCGAAATAACTTGCAGTCAAGGTTGATTCGTAGTCCCACCATCTTTATTCGCTTAGGCGGTGCGAATCCGAAAATGTGTAACTGACGTGTAAGCCACGCCTACTACGTAGGTGTCCATAAACCTACTCATTTCAATGTGATAGATTTTCATTCGCAACTATATATGATGCGAAATCCGCTGCGTCTGCTCTAGAGGTGCATCTCATGCGGGAGCTAGCACCAGTTAGCCGCGTTTCTGTGGGCCTTTGGGGTTGGTGCCGGGAGGGGGAGTCGAACCCCCAAGACCCGAAGGTCGGCGGATTTTGAGTCCGCTGCGTCTGCCAGTTCCGCCATCCCGGCTTGGGCCTTGCTTGTGCGGATACCCAGCTTAAAGGATGCTCTTCGAACTTTGCAACTTGCGTCTGCCCTGGCGAAAATGTTCCAGCCAATGACACCCGCAGACTGTATTGGTCGACCCGCCTTCAATGTTAGTCATTCCGCGCCTCCACCCGTCTCTTAACTGGAAGCTTGATTCAATGCCCGGCGAAACCTTCAATTCGCGTTCGCCCTCGGCCCGGATGGGTTGGGGACGTCCTCACGCACAGGCGAGGTCGGGATTCCTGCAGCGCTTGGCCGGCGCCCTGTCCGGCTTCGCGGCGCGGCCCTTCCGCTCCTCCGGCGCGTCGAGATCTCCCGCGATTTTGCATTTGGATGAGACCCAGCTTCTCGCCCACATCGATGGAGAGCTTTCGAAAAGCGCCCGTCAGCAGGTCGCCGATCATCTCCGGAGTTGCTGGAGCTGCCGCGGTCAGTTCCGAGAGCTTTGCGCCCGTGTCGAATCCTACGTGATCAACCGCGAGCAGCAGTTGCCCGATTCCTCTTCCGATTCCAGCGATCGCGTCGCCGAACTCCGGCAACGCCTCGCGCAAATTCAAAAGAACCTCCCTCCTCTGTAACCGGCTAATTCTGCACTTTTCGCAAATCTGTCGCTCTTTAAATAAATCACCATTTTGTTGATGGACTTTATTGCATATCATGGCAAGTTTTGCTATTGTGCATTGATCCGCCATCGGCGGAATCTCAATCCGGAGCCTTCCCCCCATGCTTCATCCCCCAGTTCAGGCAAGAGTCGAATCAGTGGTGTTGGGCGTTCAACTGGCGCACGTCGTGGTGAGAGTCACTGAAGATCGTTTGGTAGAAACCTTTATTACGCGTGCCCGTGCGGAGCAGCTCAAGCTGCACATCGGGAAGAGGATCACCACACAGATCACCGATTCGGAAGTGCTCTTCCAAAAAGATTAGTTGGATATCAAATCGCGAATGCGGGAGGAACTCCCGCCACGAGAGGTTCTGATGCCTTCACGTCAATACTTGTGGCAAGTAAAACAACAGGCCAAAGGCAATTGCATCATTTGCGGAAAGCCCCGCGCGCAATACCGGTTCCGCTGCGATGTTTGCACCGCCAAACAGCGAACCTGGGCGCGCGAGCGTAACAAAAGCCAAAACGCGGATCTTCCGCGTCCGAAAGGGATTGCCTCTGACTACGCTTCTACCGGAGTCTCGCTCACAAACGGCAGTTGAGCTTGCTGCCACGCGTCAAAGCCTCCGGTGACGTTGACGATGTTGCGGAACCCGGCGCGCTGCAGAAAGCTGCATGCGATCATGCTGCGATAGCCGCCCTTGCAATGAACCGCGATCTGCGCTTTGCGGTCCAGATTCGGGAGCGCGGCAGCGAAGCGGTCGAGCGGAGCCCAATCGGCTCCCGCAACGTGTCCCGCCTGCCACTCCGCTTCGCGACGAACATCGAGCACCTGCATCTTCCCGTCGGCGATTTGTGCCGACAAATCCTGTACCGAGATTTGCGGCAGAGCTTCAGTCGGGAAACCCGATTGCTTCCACGCCGAAAGTCCGCCCTCCAGATACCCGCTCGAGCCTTCAATCCCAACGCGTGCCAGACGCATGCGAGCTTCCACGATCTGCTCCTCCGAATCGGCAATCAACACAGGACGCGAATTCAACCCGAGCAACGTACCCGCCCAGGACGCAAACTGGCCCGATAGCGCGATGTTGATCGACCCCGGCACGTGACTCTCGGCAAACTGGTCGCCCGGACGCACATCCAGCACAACCGCTCCCTTCGCAAGCAGCGCCTTCAATTGCTCGGGAGACACCGCCGGCAGGGCCGGCAATTCGGCAAGCGCAGGCGCGCCTTCACGATTGATTTCGGCATCTTGCAGGAAATAATCCGGCCGCGTCGGAAGATTCGTCGTCAATTCCTTCACGAACTCATCGCGGCTCTTGACCTGCAGCGCGTAATTGGTGAGCCGCTCGGTGCCGATCGTCGATGAACGCTCGGCGCGCATATTCTTTCCACACAACGAACCAGCCCCATGCGCGGGATAAACCAACACATCATCCGCAAGCGTCATGAGCTGGTTGTGCAGACTGTCATACAACATGCCCGCAAGCTGCTGTGGCGTATGGTGTTTCGACAAATCGGGACGTCCCACATCGCCCAAGAAGAGCGTATCGCCGGTCATCACGGCCCAGGGACGCGCGGATTTCTCTTCATCGGTCAGCAACAGGCAAATGCTCTCGGGAGTATGCCCCGGCGTTTCAAGCACTTGAAGCTTTGCCTTGCCGCAGCGCAGCGAGAACCCATCGCTCACATCAACATGTGCATACTTTGCCCCCGCTTGCGCGCCTACATAAATCTTGGCGCCGGTGCGCGCCGCTAACTCCTTGTGCCCGGAGACGAAGTCGGCGTGCAGGTGGGTCTCGAAGACATGGCGGATTTGCAGCCCATGCTCTTGCGCCGCTTTGAGATAAATATCGACATCGCGCTGCGGATCGACAACAACGGCCTCACCCTCGGACCCGATCATGTACGAAGCGTGAGCGAGACATCCCAGGTAAAACTGTTCAAAATACATGTGCTGTCGCCCTCGATTTTCGCTCCCATCATACTCTTAACCGCAAGGATGCAATCACTTGCAAGAACTCACGGAATCGCCCCGAATCGCATGAACGAATGCCTAAAATCTAGGCGTTTCACAGGTGAGTTCTGGGCTAGAATGTGGGCACAATCTCGCGTTCCTTCGTCTGATATCGCGCCCTTCCCCCAGGAGGTCTGCTCGATGTACCGGCCGTACGGCAATAGTGCGCCTAATTCCAGTCCATTGCTGGACGTGGAGACCACGATTCGCGGACTCACGCAGGATTACTGCACCGCCTTCAACACCGGAAACTACGATCAAGTGGCAGCCTTGTTCGCCTCCGATGGGCTTTATATGCCTCCTAATCACGAGCCGATTCGAGGTCCCAAAGCCATCGAGTGGCTCTTGCTTCAATACGGCGAAAAGGGATACCAAGACCTTCGCCTTGAAACCACGCGCGTCGATTATGCGGGTGACCTGGCAGTTGAAATGGGCCGTTACACGGTTCTGGTTCATCAACTAGACGGGACGACATTTGTCGACCGCGGCAAATTCGTACATGCATGGAAGCGGCTGGGAGCGTGGCTGTTGGTGGCGGACTCATGGAATAGCAATCTGCCCACCACCGGTTAGTTCTTCCTGTGATCACCCTGCGACTTGATTCCATTCTGAGTCTGTGCCAAGCTTTCCGGCCATATGGATGACATCACCCTCCCCGATCGCAGAAAGAAATGGTTCTTGTGGGGAATGATGTTGGCCGGAGTTTCCAGCATTCCGCTCCTGGTCGGAATAATCGGAGTACTTCACGCTCTGCGGGAGGTTTCCGAGACCAAGGCGACCGGTTTGGGGGCTGTCGCTGGAGGATTCGCAGAAATCTACTCCGTCTTCGGCCTGGTTCTTGCTTTATTAATTCCCCTTTGCAGCTATCGTACTTTTGGCAAAGTCGTTGGCAGACGGGCGGCGTACGCGTTCTTTTCTGGCTGTGTCATCGATCTGCTGGTGTGCGTTAATGATTGCCATCCCCGCCTGGACGATGTGGTTTGTTTTAGATAACCAACCGCTTCGTTAAAGAGAGGAGAACTGTGGAATCGAAACAGGCAAATTTATCGGCGGAAATCAAGTCGTCTTCCAAAGACAGCACGGTGATTTACAAGACTTCCGTTCCCAATCCTGCGAGCTTTTGCCCTAACTGCTCAGCTCAACTCAAAGAGCATCGCTGCAAACTCAGTTGTCCGCGGTGCGGATTTTATTTGAGCTGCTCTGATTTCTACTGAAGCTGTCAGCTATCAGCTTTCAGTAACTGCAATTCGCCCTCATGGCCAAATGCTAAATGCCAAGTGCTAATTGCTACCCACCTGACACCCACCCGCGCCAGCATCTACAATAGATTTCAGGCATATAAACTTCATTTCTGAGGAGCTACGAATGCAACGCAAGGCAAGTGCAGTTTGGAAGGGTGGCCTGAAAGATGGCAAGGGCGCGGTTTCGGCGACCAGCGGAGTTCTGTCGAACACTCCCTATTCTTTTACGACGCGATTCGAGAATACTCCGGGCACCAATCCCGAAGAACTGATCGCCGCGGCTCACGCGGCTTGCTTCTCGATGGCGCTGTCAGCCCAGTTAGGTGCGGCGAACCTGACGCCGGAAAGCATCAACACCGGCGCGACCCTGACCATGGAGAAGCTCGACGCCGGTTGGACCATCACTGCCGTTCACCTCGACGTGGTTGGACGCGTGCCCGGAGCCGATGCGGCAGCATTTCAGAAGGCGGCCGATAATGCCAAGTCTGGATGCCCGGTCTCCAAAGTTCTGAAGGCGAACATCACGATGGACGCGAAGCTGGAAAGCTAAAGCGGCTTCGGGCCTCAGGCTTCGGGCTTCGGGAACACAGCGCCCGAAGCCTGACGCCAACCTTCGTGGTATCGTAGGTTTTCATGTCAACCCCGCGCCAACAACTCTTGCGTCTGCTTGCCGCGAAGTCTTTCCGCTTAGGCGACTTTAAGTTGTCGTCGGGAGGCAAGAGCGACTATTACATCGACTGCCGCACTACCACCCTCGACGCCAAGGGCTCGAAGTTGACGGGGCAGGTTTTTCTCGACGAGATCCGCGCGCGTGGCTGGAGGCCGCAGGCCATCGGGGGACTGACGATGGGAGCCGATCCGATCGTTTCTGCAGTCTCGGTGGTGAGCGGCGACATCAACGGATTTCTGGTGCGTAAAGCCGAGAAAGAGCACGGCACCGGCCAGCGTATTGAGGGTTATCGCGAGAAAGGTTCGGGGGTAGTCATCGTCGATGACGTTTGCACGACGGGGGCTTCCACGGTCCAGGCGATCGAAGCGGCGCGCGAATTTGGATTCAACGTGGTGGGTGTGATGTGCCTGGTGGAACGTCAGGAAGCTGGCGGACGTCCCAATGTAGAAAAGGCGGCAGCTCCAGTTCCCTTCGTCTCGATCTTTACGGCTACGGACGTACGCAAGGAACATCTTCTGCAGAACGACGACACATCGCCGGGCCTACCCGCGGTAAACGGCGATTAGATGTTGCCGAAGACGAACGACCAACGACTAAACCATGATTCAAACTCTTGAATGGACCGATTCCGGCGTACGCTTCATCGATCAAACGAAGCTGCCGACAGAAGAGACCTACGTCACCGCCAAGACCTACGAGCAGGTCGCGGACGTGATCCGCAATATGGTGGTGCGCGGCGCACCTGCGATCGGCGTGGCGGCGGCCATGGGCGTTGCCCTGGGCGTGAAGAATTCGAAAGCTGAGTCGGTGGGTGAACTTAAGCAGGACTTCGACAAGATCTGCGAAGTCATCGGTCAGACCCGCCCCACGGCGGTAAACCTGTTCTGGGCGATTCGCCGCATGCGTGACAAGTTTGAGATGCTGCGCGTGCGTCCGCTGCCGCAGATCAGGCAGGCACTCGTTGACGAAGCCGTCCGCATGCACGCGGAAGACATTGCGGCCAACCAGGCGATGGGACGCTATGGCGCAACTTTAATGCCCGCAAGCGGCGGCGTGCTGACTCATTGCAATGCAGGAGCGCTGGCCACCTGTGGCTACGGAACAGCCCTGGGAGTGATTCGTGCGGCGGTCGAGCAGGGCAAGAAGATTCACGTATTTGCTGACGAGACTCGACCTTTTCTGCAAGGCTCGCGCTTGACCGCGTGGGAGTTGATGAAAGACGGCATTCCGACGACGGTCATCTCCGACAACATGGCGGGCGCGATGATGAGCAAAGGCAAGATTGGCGCCATCGTCGTCGGCGCCGACCGCATCGCAGCGAACGGTGACGTCGCGAACAAAATTGGCACCTACTCGGTCGCGGTTCTCGCCAAAGAACACGGAATTCCCTTCTACGTAGCTGCGCCGCTGTCGACCGTTGATATGGAGACTCCCGACGGCAGCAAGATTCCTATCGAAGAACGTAGCCAACGCGAAGTCACGCACATTGCCGGCAAGCAGATGACGCCGGATGGAGTCGAGATCGAGAACCCCGCATTCGATGTGACTCCCGCGAGATATGTCACAGCGATCGTAACGGAACGAGGGATCGCGCGAGCACCGTACGGCGAGGCACTGAAGAGGTTAGCGGAAGAAAATGCGGTGGTCAGCACCTAGCTCTTAGCTCTTGGCTTTTAGCCTGAAGCTCTGGCTAAAAGCTAAAGGCTAAAAGCTACGATGTTTCCGGTCACCCAATCCCAAGTCACGTTTGAAAGCGGCGGCAAGCCCATCCGACTCGACGCGTTCGTTCCTAGCAACAACGGACAGCGCTTTCCGGCAGTGATCAGTCTCTATGGCTCGGGCGGAGGCTTTGCCGGCATGACTGAACCCGCCAGCCTGCTCGCCAGCCAGGGTTTCGCGGTGTACATCCTGCATTACTTCGATCGCACTGGAACTTCTTTCGCCGACAAAGACACGATCTTCCGTCACTTTCCGATCTGGGTGAAGACCCTGTGGGACGCGATCAGCCATGTGGAAAAAGAACCAAATATCGATCCGGAGCGGATTGGCCTGCTCGGCTTCTCGCTCGGCGCTTACCTTTCACTCTCCGATGCCGCCGTGGATAAGCGCGTGCGCGCGGTGGTCGAGTTCTTCGGAGGCATTCCTAAAGAGATGCGCTTCTTCATGCGCCGCTTCTGTCCCGTGCTGATTCTGCACGGTGATGCCGACACCACGGTGCCGGTCGAAGAGGCCTACCACCTGCAAAAAGTTCTCGAGAAAAAGAGCATGCCGTACGAAATGCAGATTTATCCCGGCGCAGGACACGGCTTTAGCGGTGATGTCTGGCGGGACGCGGGAATGCGGTCGCTGGCTTTTCTGAAGAAGTACTTGGCGGCATGACCCCGTCCAAGAGCGAAACGGGTTTGACTCGTATCAGGGAGATATTTCGATTTGTATCAGAGTATGACTTTAGCCATACCATTACGAAGAACCGCACCGTCCGGCTTTAGCCGCTGCCCCACCGCCTAAAGGCGAACCCAGTCTCAGTGTAAACGGCATCGCTGAAGCGATGCCCTGATACGAATCAAACCTGGAACTTTTTCGCGGTGGCGGGCGTATCTTTAAATAGAGAAATTCGCAGGAGGTCTCATCATGTTCACTTTTCTTCTTTGGTGCCTGCTCTTCGTGATGTGCTGGCCTCTGGCATTATTCGCCCTGGTGATCTACCCCTTCGTGTGGCTGCTGCTCTTGCCGTTCAGGATTGTTGGCATCGCCGTCCACGGCGTGCTGGAATTGATTTGGGCGGCGGTGATGCTGCCCGCCCGATTGTTGAGCGCACCGTTTAAAGCCGTCCGGACCTGATTTGTTCGCGGACGCGAATGCCGCCATCCCCACATACTTTGTCTTAGCTTTTCGCCCCGACGGGCTTGTGTTCCAATCGCTCGTACACTTCTTCCGCTCGCCGCAGCGCGTCCTGCACGTTATCGCAAATGTTCTCATATCCGATCAGGTCTTCGAACTCTGATTGGTGAATGACCGCAGCCGGCTGTTCCCTGGCGCCGCACAAAATCAGCGTCCGTTTGCTCGCCTGCAGTTTTCGGGCGACTTCTTCTAGTGCAAACAATCCAGTCGCATCAATTGCGGTCATATTACGCAAACGCAGAATTACGACCGGCGGAAGTTTGTGGATATTCTCCGTCACCACCGAAACCTTATCCGTCGCACCAAACAGAAAGGGCCCGTGAATGCGGAAGATAGTAGCGTAGTAAGGAATGTCTTTGTCCTGCAGGATGTGCACACGCCCATCTTCGACGTAGTCATCGGTGACCTGCGAGACCGTGGTGGTGCTGGCCACTCTGCTGATGAAGAGTAGCGCGGCCAGAATCATACCTGCTTCGACAGCGACCGTGAGGTCGGCGAATACGGTTAACGCGAAGGTCACCAGCCAGATGCTGATATCTGTTTTGGTGAGCTTCAGCAATTGCGGAATCTCGCGCCACTCTCCCATGTTGTAAGCGACCACCATCAGGATGCCCGCCAAGGCGGCCATTGGCACATAACTCACCAGAGGAGCCGCGAAGAGCAAGATGCATAGCAACGTGAGGGAATGAATCATCCCTGCGACGGGAGACTGTGCGCCCGAGCGGATGCTGGTCGCGGTCCGTGCAATGGCACCCGTTGCCGGCAAGCCGCCGAACATGGGCGAGGCGATGTTGGCGATTCCCTGCCCGATCAATTCCACATTCGGATTGTGGCGGTCGTCGCTCATGCGATCGGAAACCACCGCCGACATGAGCGACTCAATCGCGCCCAGCATCGCAACGGTAAATGCAGGCCCCAGCAGCCCGTGAATCAGATCCGTGCGAAATGGCGGAATTTGCAAATGCGGCAAGCCGCTGGGAATTCCACCGAAACGCGAGCCAATGGTTTCCACCGGCAGCTTGAAAACAACGACTGCCAGTGTGGATAAAACCAATCCTACGATCGGGCCGGGAATGCGAGGCGAAACGACGCGGCAGAAGATCATGATGAGTGCCGTGCCAACCGCGATCGCCGCAGCCGTATAAGACAGCGTCGGCAGACTCTGTCCCAGCGCTTCCATACGCAGCCAGAAAACTCCGGGGACTTTATCGAGCTTCAATCCGAGGAAATCTTTGACCTGAGTGCTGGCAATCAAAATCGCGATTCCGTTGGTGAATCCAACGACAACCGGTCGGGGAATAAACTTTACGGCCGTGCCCAGGCCGGTCACACCCATAACGACCAGCAGGATGCCCGCCATAACGGTGCACATAAAGAGGCCACTGACGCCGTGAACCGCGACGATTCCAGCCACGACGACCACGAACGCGCCGGTGGGTCCGCCGATTTGTGTTTTGGAACCACCGAGCAGGGAGATGAGAAACCCGGTGACGATGGCGCAGTAGATGCCCGCTTGAGGAGTGAGTCCCGAGGCGATGGAAAACGCCATCGCCAGCGGCAACGCAACCAGGCCCACAGTAATCCCTGCGATCAGGTCGTGACCGAACTTGGCGCGGTTGTAGTCGCGCAAACAAAGAACCGACTTCGGCAACCACCGTTCTTCAGAGAAAGTAACAGCCATTTTGACAGTATGACGGCGAACCGCAGGGTTTCAAATATTACGAACGGTACCCAGCTTCTCGGGCGCAGTTCCTCACATCGCCAGTAAAATATTCTTGACGGGGTCGCCCACCATCCCGAACAGGATGTATCATGCTGCGCAGCGGCCCTGCGGTGACCTAGATCACATAAGGAATTCTTATGAAACGCGCGATTTCTGTCTACGGTTCTATCTTCGTTCTCCTCACCAGTCTCAGCTTCGCGCAGGCGACGGCGCCCGCCAAATCAGGTTCCGAAGCAATTTGGGCTGATCTCATGGCTGGCAACGCCCGGTACGTCGAGGGTCATGCCAAGACGCGATCGATCGTCCCGCTCAGGCAGTCTCTAGCGAAGTCACAGAATCCTAAAGTGGCAGTGCTTGCCTGCTCCGACAGCCGCGTGGCACCGGAAACGGTGTTCGATCAGAGCCTGGGAGATTTGTTCGTGGTGCGTTCGGCGGGAAATATCGCGGACGCGATCGGCGTCGGCAGCATGGAATTTGCCGTGCAGAATCTGGGCAGCACCGTGATCGTGATCGTTGGCCACACCGCTTGTGGCGCGGTCAAAGCCGCATGTTCGGGGGACAAGATGCCGACGGCGAACCTGCAAGCCATCGTCGACAAGATTGAACCCGCAGTCGAGATGGCGAAAGGTCAGGCGAAAGGAGATGATTTACTCGACGCCGCGATCCGCGACAACGTTCACCAGAGCGCGAAAGATTTGCTCGCGCATAGCGAGGTTTTGCGGCACATGGTGGATGAAGGGAAAATCAGCGTCGTCGAAGCGATCTATCATCTCGACACGGGAAAAGTAGAACGGCTCAGCAAATAGCGGAGTTCAGACTTCCATCGCGCGCAGGTGAGGCGCAACGATCAGCGGAGCTTCGGTGGCTCGCTGCACATCTTCTGCCGTAAGTCCCGGAGCGATTTCGTCGAGAACCAAACCGGCTGGCGCCACGTGAATCACAGCCATTTCGGTGACGATCATATTCACCACGCCGACGCCGGTCAGCGGCAGGGTGCACTTCTTTAAAATCTTCGGAGCGCCGTCTTTGTTGGTGTGCTCCATGGCGATGATCACGCGGCGCGCGCCGGCCACCAGATCCATGGCTCCGCCCATGCCCTTGACCATTTTCCCAGGGATCATCCAGTTAGCGAGATTGCCTTCCTCATCCACTTCCATCGCACCGAGAACACTTAGATCGATGTG
>Ga0210405_10005643_pt1 | contig 11349 bp, 9 predicted proteins | sample IncBWH11MmetaG_FD_155492 | JGI IMG/M metagenome (GOLD analysis project Ga0210405, IMG submission 155492) | Forest soil microbial communities from Barre Woods Harvard Forest LTER site, Petersham, Massachusetts, United States - Inc-BW-H-11-M | ecosystem: Environmental > Terrestrial > Soil >... | reverse complement strand
CCTTTCGGCGTTTCCACCAGCCCTAATTCTTCTTCCGTGATATGCGGCGCCTTCGTAGCGTTCTCTAGCCCAACTTCGATCTCGATGCTCATCGTCCCCTCGTGATTACTTTGAGTAAACTTTTTCCATTTGTCCGACCGATCGCGCGAGGTCCGCGCGTGCCTGGTTAAACCGGTAAAGCGCGGCAATCTGGTTGTCATTTGCGCGTGCCAGCGAATCCTGCGCCTGGATGACTTCGATGTTGTTGGCCACTCCCGCTTTGAAGCGGTCGCGCGCCTGGTCCACTTCTTCTTTCGAAAGCTGCACGCCTAGATTCGCTACTTGCACTTCACTTCGCGCCGATTGAAGGTTCAGCAGCGCCGTCTTCACGTCCAGCGCAATCTGGTTCCGCAGATCATCTTTCTGCTGCTCCAGTTTCTTGATTTCCAGGTCCGCTCGAACAATCTCCGCGTGTATTCGTCCGCCGGTAAACAGCGGCATGTTCACGCTGGCCTGGTAGGTGCGCGTGGGCAGCGCCGTATTTCCTGACGTTCCGAAGTATGCAAGCTCCCCGTCGAATCGCAGGGTTGGCAGTCGCGAATCCTGCGCTGCTTTCTTCTGGTATTCCGCCGCTTTGATCTGCGATTCGAGCGCTTTCCATTCCTGGCGCTCCGCCAGCGCGAGGTCGATGCTGGGCTCGACTTCCGGCTGGGGCGTATCGAAGAAACTCAGCGAATCCCCCAGCGCGATAGCCTGCCGCGGGTCCAGGTTTAATAGACGGCTCAGGGCGAACAGCGACGTTTCGCGATCGGTTTCGGCCTCGATCAGCCGCTGCTTTTCGTTTTGCAACTCGACGTTGGCGCGCAGCGTGTCGATTCCCGTGCCCACGCCCTCCTTCTGTAAGTCCGCCGCCTGGTCGTACAGCGCTTGCGCCAAGCTGACGCGCGATTGGGACGCCTCCACATTTGCCACTGCGCGAAGGGTGCCGATGTACTGCGATACCACCAACAAAATTACTTGCTCGCGCGTCGACAGGCTGTTGGCCTTGCTCGATTTCAGCGTGTTCTGCGCCGCCTGATATCTGCGCCACAGGGTCAGGTCGAAAACCGGCATCCCAAAGCTCGGGCCCGCGGAAAATATTTGATAGGGTCCAAGCGTCGCGGGAAATCCGGGGAACGGCGTCTTGCCCCCGAACTGCGCCAGCAGGTTTACTTTCTGCGCCTCGTCCGAAATATTCGCGCTCGCTTGCGGAAGCAAATCCGCACGCGCAATGTTCTTGTCCTGCTCGCTTTGCGCCGCTTGCAATATGGCGATCTGCGCCGTCGGATTCTGTTTGAGCGCCAATCCCACCGCCTGATCGAGCGTCATCCGCAGCACCTGCGTCGTAGCACTCCCGGGCAACGCGCTCTGCTTGTTTGTCCCTTGCGCATGCGTCACCGCGGGCGCCATCATCAAGCTGAAAAATATGGTGTAAAAAATAATGTGGGAACGCTTTGGCCGATCCTTTGCGCCGGCGCTCGTGCCTTTCTTCTCTTGCGCCACGATTTCCTTCACAATGGCTTGGTTCAGGCAGCCTTCCGCGATCAACTGCCCGCCCTGGCGGTGCATTTCGATCAGCAACATTCTTCCTGCGGCATCGATGAAGCTCACGCCGCACAGGTTCACGTGGAACTTCTCGCGTGACGACGCTGCGTTCAGCTCCCGCCAGCACTGCTCCAAAGTAGCCACCCAGGGCCCTGCTAGACGCCCCTCAACATTAAGGAATGTCTTTCCACGCTTTTTCTCAGTCGTAATTCTCAGCATTGCTACCCCGCCGTTCTTGGGAGGTAGTAGATGCAGGAGTGCGGCCATCGGATGCAAATCTTTGTTAATGTGTAAGTGTAACTAAAACAATGACTTAAGTTGGACTGTGGGATTCGCAAGCTCTCTTTATAGCCCATATATGGTCTATATATCAGATACGGTCTTTCACTTAGTGACCATATATGGTCTACTAGCCCTTTGATGGAAGGGCAACCAACCCCCGACCACACGCTGGTTAACGACAACCGAGGGCGCGTCATTTTTCGATCGCGGCCACCCTCTTTCGCGAAGCGACTTTGCGGGTTGACGTTGAAGTGCGCGGTGTGCGCCGTTGCGGGCCTTGGCGTTGACACCTTTAAGCGAGGCGAGGATCGCTTTCGAGCATTGCTATCATTCCATTGAGGGAACTACATGCCACGAATCGCGAAGACACTGCTAATCGTTTTTCTAGCCATGCCATTGCCAGGAGTGGTGGCACAGGAGCCGCAGGCGTTTCCCTTGCCGGACCAGCGGTACAAAGTGGACATTTTGCTTGTAGTGGCACATCCGGACGACGAAGGCGCGGCGACGGCGTATCTTGCGCGTGCTTTAGACGAACACAAGCGCGTGGCGGTCGTCATCAGCACGCGTGGCAGCAGCGGCGCGAATAAAGCCGGCGCAGAACAAGCCGCTGCGCTCGGCAACATCCGGGAGATCGAAGCGCGAAACGCCTTGGCAACGCTCGGCATAACCAACGTCTGGTTTCTCGATGGAAAGGATACCGCTTCGCAGAACGTTTTGCAGTCGCTGGCGAATTGGGGTCACGGGGTCGCACTCGAACAACTCGTGCGCCTCATCCGACTCACTCGCCCGGAGGTCATCCTGACTTTTTTGCCCGGCACTTTCATTGGCGAAGACCACGGCGATCATCAGGCTTGCGGCGTCTTGGCGACGGAAGCGTTTGATCTGGCGGGTGATCCTGCCGCTTTCGCAGAGCAGGTCGCCGGGCCGGCCAATCGTCGCGAACTGTTTCTCGAAAATTTGCGGCCCTGGCAGCCAAAGAAAATCTACTATTTTCCAGACGCAGACCGCGAAGACATCTTTCACGGCAAAGGGCCGAACTATTCTGCGAAGGAGATTTCAAAGGCGACGAAGCAGCCGTACTGGCGGATATCGCTTGACTCCTTCCGCGCTCATCAAACGCAGGCCAAGGAATTTCTGGACTCCGTCGCCCAAATGGACGAGGCACAAATCGAAAAGCTGGCCACTGCCGACGGCTGGACGGATGACATGCGTTTTGTGCTCGGCAAATCGCTGGTTGGTGGCAGCGTGACCGGAGATGTGTTTGACGGCGTCACACCGGGTGCGATTCCCTTCGCCAGGCCGGAAGTTTCTCCTGAGCCTTCGAGGCCGGCACTATCGGTGGAGCTTGGCGGCCCGTACAGTTTCTATGCCGAGTTTCGGCGCGCTCATGGGCTCATGAATCTCCCGCATCCGGAGCCGCCGGAGATCGCGCTTCAAGGACACACCACGATGGGGATTCCTTTGTGGGTGCGGAACCGGACAGGGAAGGCGCAGGAAATTTCGTTGGTTGCTTCGCTGCCAGCCGGATGGACGCTCCTGAGCGGCGCGGGGAAACTCACCGTAGCGGCGAAGCAGGTGGCGGCCGCGCGGGTCGAAGTCATGTTGCCGGCGGTTCCCGAAACCGAAACGAAGAAGGGCGAGCCGCAGGAAATCAGCGTTCATGCGGATTCGAACGGGCAATCGATCGGAGAGATCAAGCTCCGCGTTGAACTTCGGAAACGGGCGCTGCCGCAGTAAGCTGTTCTAAGATTTTTTGTGACGCGCGGCTTCCATTTGTTCCCAAGCCGCCTCGGGTAACATCAGCAGATCATTGAATTCACCGGCTCCGCGCAGCCATTGTGCGCCGTCGATCACCACGCATTCTCCGTTGATGTATTCCGCCATGTCGCTGAGGAGAAAGGCGGCGAGATTGGCCAGCTCCTTGTGCCGCCCAAAGCGCTTCATGGGATGCTTGTCCTTGGCGTGCTCCTCGAACTGCTTTGAAGGCATCAGCCGCGACCACGCTCCCTCCGTGGGAAACGGCCCCGGTGCAACGGCATTCAGGCGGATGTGATACTTCGCCCATTCCACGGCCAGCGAGGTGGTCATCGCCAGAACGCCTGCCTTCGCGCAAGCCGACGGCACAACAAACCCCGAGCCGCAGTTGGCGGCCGCATAGGTGGTCACGATATTCAGCACATTGCCGCCTAGTTTTCGGGAGATCCAGCGCTTGCCAAACACTTGAGTGCAGTGAAAAGTTCCGTTCAGTACGATGCCGACGACGGCGTTGAAGGCGTTGGGAGTAAGTTTTTCGGTGCGTGCCATGAAATTTCCAGCGGCGTTGTTGACCAGCGTATTGATTTCCCCGAATTGTTCCTCGGCCTTGGCCGCCGCGGCTTCTACTGCGCCATAGTCGCGCACGTCGCAAGTGGTATAGGCGGCCGCACCTCCCGAGCGGTGAATTTCATCGCAGGTTTCGCGGAGCGGCTCTTCCCGCCGGCCAACGAGAAATATCCGCGCGCCCAACTCCGCGAATCGCAGAGCCATCGAACGGCCGAGTCCAGTTCCTCCGCCGGTCAGAAAAACTGCCCGACCCTTCAATAAGTCCTGCTGAAACACGATTCACCGCCTCATGGGGAAGACTAAGCGCCGTCATGCGAGCGACCCGCGATTCTAATCCATCCGAGAGATAACGGATGCCTTTTTCGGGAGGCCTCCCGCGGAGGGCATGCAAGCAAGCTCAGGGGTGCATCTGCGCGGGAATGGGCAGGCCCATCGCTTTCGCATATTCGGCGGCGTACAGCGGGCTTTCCGGAAATTCCTCCCTCAATTCGAGGAGTAGTTTCTGCGCCAAAGGGTTTTGTTTTTCTCTGCGGGCCGCCAATGCCAGCAAGATCTTGGCATACGGTTGTAAGTACCGTCCCTTTTCAATGGTATTTCCAAGCTGGTCCATGCCGAGCTTTTTGTCGCCGTGGATACCTCCGAACCGGAGCAGAAAACGCTTGCCCCCCGAAAGGCTTCCGATAATGTAGTTGGCCGTACCCAGAGCAACATACGCGTCATTGGCGTCCGGCTGCTGCGCGAGCAATTCCTTGGCATGCGCGCTGGCTTCCTTGAGCCGCTTCAGGGCCTCCAGGTTTTCTTTTTTGAGAATCATATCGGCATCCGATTCCATACCCGCCGAGAGTGCGAGAGCGAAAAGACCTTCCGGGTCGCGGGCGTCTTTCTCCAGGCGCTGGCGGGCGAGTTTCCGGGCCAGCTGGATGGCCTCCTGAAAACTCTTCATGCGCGCGGGATCGGGCTGGCCTTCAATGCCCTTGAGGAATCTTTTTTCGTTCAAAAAGAAATCACTCGAGAGAACGCCCTGGCGATACAACTCCTCGAAGAGGTAACTAGCCGCGACGGCCACGTGGCCAAACGGCTCATCGGGATGCCGCGTTTCCCAGCCGGCAAATTTTTCGCGCGCGTCCGTGAAGTTTTGGACATAGAGGGAGCGAAACCCGGAGGCCAGCTCCGGCACCTTCGTGAACGCCGGACCAGTGGCGTCAGCCTGCGGCCGCGCACCACAGACGGCCGCGGTGAACAGCAGAAGGAATGCCACGCTGTAAATTCGCCAGCACATTCAAGGCTTGCTCTTCAGAAGAGTCCGGGCAGGAAGCGTGGCTTGCCGGTCATCGCCGCGCGATAGTCCGGATTGGCAAACAGCACCCGCTCCTCAGTGGAGAGCCGCTGCGCCAGGACTCCGATATGCGCAACTGCTCCCGCCGCCGCGGTGATCCACGCCGTGTGAATGAGCGGAAGAGCCAGCATCTCCGCAAAGACAGCAGCATAGTTAGGATGCCGAACGTAGCGAAAAGGTCCAGAGGTCACCACGCCGAGGCGCGTGGAATCCACCACCTGAACGTTCCAGTGCTCCCCGAGCGAACGAATGACCCACCAACGCACGACATTTGCCGCCAGGAAGGCGACAAACATCGGCGCAGCAAGCCACGCAAGGAAAGGACGCCGAAGGAAGATGACTTCCACCGCGGCGCCGATCAGCACGGCGGTGTGCAGCAGCACCATCCAGCGAAATTTCGGCTCATCAACTTTGGCCGCGCCGCGTGCGGCCATTTCCACCTGATGCCGCTTGGAGATGCGCAACTCGACCAGCCGCAGCAACGCCACGGCGAGGAGCAGACCGAGAAACGCAATGACGCTCAGGTCCATTGCAATAGCAGAAATTCCGCGCTGAAGCCCGGTCCAAACGCCGCTGCCAGCGCGTATTCGTCGGCTTGCAGCGGTCTTTTTTCCAGCCACTCCTGCAGAATGAACAGGATCGTCGCGCTGGACAGATTTCCCACGTTCCCGAGGATGTCCCACGATGGCTGGGTGTCGCACTTGCACAAGCCGAGCTCCGTCTCGATGTTTCCGAGCAGCCGCGCTCCACCGGGATGCAGAATCCAGCCCTTGATCTCCTCGCGCTTCCGGCCATTGCGATCGAGGAAACCCTGCACTAGCCCGCCGATTTTCCCGCCGATCATTTCCGGGACATCTTTTGCCAGCAGAATGTGGAATCCGGAATCACGCAGATCGAATCCCATGGCCCCCAGCGAATCGGGGAACGTATACGTTTCCGAGACGAGAATTTTCGGGCCCCGCGTCTTTTTTCCGCTGACCACTACCGCTGCGGCGCCATCGCCAAAAAGGATCGAAGAAATCAGGTTGGCCTGCGAAATGTCCTTGCGCTGAAACGTGAGCGAGGGCAGCTCCACGGCAATGATCAGGACATTTCCGCCGGGTTCGGCTTTCAAGTAATCGGCCGCGCGCCCCAGCGCCATGGCGCCCGCGGCGCAGCCCAGTTCCGTGAACGGCATGCGCCGGACATTCGAGCGGAATCCCATCAGGTTGATGAGATGGGCGTCCAGCGACGGTATCATGAATCCTGTGCAGGACACCGTGATGATCATATCGATTTCATCGGCCCTCAATCCCGCGCGCTCCAGGCACTTTTCCGCGGCTTCCCGGCCGAGCTTCACCGCGTGCTCGATGTATTCATTATTCGTTTGCGAAAGCGGGCGCGGCTCGATGGTGTAATCGAGCGGGAAGATGGAATGCCGGTTGTGAACCTGCGCGTTATCGACAATGCTCATCATCGCTTCGAGGCGGCGCTCGGGGATGTCAAAGACGCGTCCCATATAGACTTTTACATCATCGCGCGTGATGGTGTGGGGTGGCAGAGCCGTGGCTGTTGCGGCGATGGTGGGATACGAAGCTGCAGCAGTTTCTATGGGTTGATTGCTCGCGGATTCCATCAGTCTCCTTGGGCACTAAGCCGGCGCCGGCAGTTTTCCCTGCCGTGTAAGCCTTTTGAATGGAGCGCTTTCGGAGCCGGCCGCATTCGAGTCAATGACTTTACATCAATTCCTTGCTAGGAGCGAGCATGTTTGACGCGGAAGTAACTGCGGCTTCAGGGCAGAAAAAAGCCGTGGCCGGAAACCAGAGCGAAGTCGCTGAGCGCCTCGCACCCGGTCGCGCCTGCATATCCGTTGTTTCCAGCCACGACATGTCCTAGACCCAAAGGCAGCGGAGTTTATTCCCTGCGTCCCAGCACATCGTTCGCTCGCAGTCATGCGGCTTAACGCAGACCCACTTGCCCTTTCGCGGATTCGATCAGCTTCGCCGCGTCGTAGCCCACGCCATCTTTGAAAACAATCCTCACGTTTTCGATGTCCTTGATGTTCGCGGCCGGGTCACCCTCAATGACCACGACATCAGCCGCTTTCTCCGCCGCCAGCGTGCCGATCGTGTTCAGTTCACCCAGGAACTCCGCCCCATTCGAGGTCGCAATGTGGATTGCTTCGATGCTTGTGAATCCAGCTTCCACTAGCAATTCCACTTCGCGCTGGTCGCCGAATCCTGCAATTACTCCGCCGTAGCCGGTGGGATCGAGGCCGGCCAGCAGCAGCCCGCCCAGCTTTGCGAATTCGCGTTCGAATTCCAGCTCTTTCTTGAAGAGCACAGGCCAATCAGATTTCGCGGCGCCGTCGGAAATAACGGACCGCCTTCTTAAATAGGCAATGCGCGCCTCCGGGAGCATGGCGTCCAAGACGCGCGCATCTATCGGAGCACGATTTGGGACAAGGGTTTCAAAAACCGGCAGGGTGGAAGTGACCGCGACATGGCGCGCGACGAGATCGCGGATCATCTCTTGCATGGCCGCACCCTTGATGTCTATTCCTAAAAGGGATTTCTCTCCGTCGTCCCTGCCCGGGCAAACTCCAGGCTTCTTGTCCGTAACAAACTCCGTGTCCACAACCAAACCGTGTTCCAGGTCATCGATGCCGATCCCCGCCGCTTCCCGAAAGCCAATGGAACACAAATGGCCCGTCACCTTAATCCCGTGGGCGTGGGCCGCTTTGACCGCCGCCGACAGCTCCTCCGGCGTGATGTTCATGTAAGCCTTGAAAGACGTGGCGCCTTGTGCGATCCAATATTCCACCGTGCGCCGCGCGTCCTCCGCATCCAAGAGCTGATGCATTTGCAGCGCGAACGCGCCTTTTCCTTCCAGGTACGGCCCGGTCACGTGAATTTTCGGGCCGGCCATCTTTCCTTCGTCAATCGCGTGCTTGAGTTCGAGATCCGTGTACGGCTCGACGCTTCCAGTTGTGCGGATGGAGGTTACCCCGCCCGCCAAATACAGGCGCGGGAAGCTCCCTGCATGTTCCGGATACAGCGGGGGAGGCCCAGCGGGAGAAGGATAGTACATATGGTCGTGCATGCCCACCAGTCCGGGGATCACCGTGTGACCCGTGAGGTCAAGCACTTTCGCGCTGGCGGGAATCTTCGTCGCGGCGGTATCGCCCAGCGCGGCGATCTTTCCATCCGCAATCACCAGTGTCTGATCCCCGCGCGCGGCTGCACCCGTCCCGTCAATCACGCGCACGTGCGTCAGCGCGATGACCGGCGCGTCTTCCCTCACAAACGCCCGCACCTGGGCGGAAAGCTTAGACCTAGTTTGGGACCACAAGAGGCCGGGCAACGACAGGGCAGACAGCAAGGTGATCGCGGCTTTTTTCATGCAATGACCCCACGAGCGGAGATTATGTGACGCGAGGCAGTCTAGTCAGAAAAGAACATTGCGGCAAGGGAGACTCACGCATGGTGAGGACTCCTCATTTCTGGAAACCCGTTCAGATGTTTGTGGTAGATTTTCCACCATGAGAGGTGCGGCATGTTGCTTCGTTTTTCGCGTTTCCTCAATCTCGCCATCGTTCTCTTCATTGGAACGCCCTGCGTGGCCCAGCAGACGACGCTTCCAGCCACTACGGAAGGAGATTTCGCGGCCAGGAATTTCAAATTCCGCTCGGGCGAAACGCTGCCGGAACTGCGCTTGCACTACACCACGCTTGGCAAGCCGGTGCGCAACGCGCAGGGTCGCGTCACCAACGCCGTCCTGATTCTCCACGGCACCGGCGGCACCGGCCATCAATTCCTCACGCCCATTTTTGCTTCCGAATTGTTTGGGCCGGGCCAGCTTCTCGACGCCACGCGATACTTCATTATTCTTCCCGACGGCATCGGCCACGGAAAATCCTCGAAACCGAGCGATGGAATGCACGCGCATTTCCCACAATACGACTATGACGACATGGTCGCCGCGCACCACCAGCTTCTCAGCGAGGGCCTCGGCGTGGATCATCTGCGCCTCATCCTCGGCACATCAATGGGTTGCATGCATTCCTTCGTGTGGGGCGAAGCCTACCCCGACTTCATGGACGCGCTGATGCCGCTGGCTTGCCAGCCCGTGCAGATCGCCGGACGCAACCGCATTTGGCGCAAAATGGTGATGGACGCAATTCGCAATGATCCCGAATGGAAAGGTGGAGAATACGCCGCGGAGCCGCAGCAGGCCTTGCGCACCGTTCTGGATTTTCTCCTGATCGCCGGGAGCGCGCCGCTCTACATGCAGAAAACCCTGCCCACGCGCGACGCCGCGGACAAATATCTGGACGATTATTTCAAGACGCGCATGGCGGGGCTGGACGCCAATGACTTCTTATACGCCGTGAATGCTTCGCGCAATTACGATCCTTCGCCCAGTCTTGAGAAGATCATCGCGCCGGTGATGTACATCAATTCCGCAGACGACTTCATCAATCCGCCCGAACTCGGCATGGCCGCAACCGAAATCAAAAAAGTGAAAAACGCGCGCTTCATTTTGCTGCCCATCAGCGACGAAACGCGCGGCCACGGCTCGCACACAAAAGCAGTCTTGTGGAAGCAGTACCTCGCGGAACTCCTCGAAAAATCAACGCACTAAGAGGCCCGCAGCCGCGCTAGATCTAGGTGGTCGCCTGACTGGCGCGGATTTCCTGCCAGCGGCGTGGGCGCTTGTTGGCTTGCAAGACTTTCTTGCGCAAGCGTATCGATTTCGGCGTGATTTCCACAAATTCGTCGTCGGCAATAAATTCGATGGCCTGCTCGAGACTCAGTTCGCGGTGCGGAATCAAGCGGATCGCTTCGTCGGCGCTGGACGAGCGCATGTTGGTCTGTTTCTTTTCCTTGGTGACGTTGACGTCCATGTCCTGCTCGCGCGAATTTTCCCCAACAATCATGCCTTCGTAAACTTCGATCGCCGGCCCGATGAACAACTCGCCGCGCTCCTGGATGTTCCACAGCGCAAATGCCGTGGATGGTCCGCCACGGTCCGCGACCAGCGCACCCGTAGGACGAAGCGCCATCTCTCCGCCGTATTCCATCCAGCCTTCAAAAATCGAATGAATCAGCGCCGTGCCGCGCGTGTCCGTCAGCAACTGGCTGCGCAGCCCGATCAATCCGCGCGAAGGAATCTTGAAGTCCAGCCGCACGCGACCGGAGCCGTGATTGCTCATTTTAATCATCTCGCCGCGTCGGCTGCCGATCGTCTCCATGATGATGCCGATGAAATTCTCGGGCACGTCGATCACCAGCCGTTCCAGCGGCTCGAGTTTCTTGCCGTTTTCCGTGCGCACCACAATTTCCGGCTTGCCCACCATCAGCTCAAAACCTTCCCGCCGCATCGTCTCGATCAAAATCGCCAGCTGCAATTCCCCGCGCCCCAGCACGCGAAACGATTCCGGCGTCTCCGTGTCTTCCACACGGATGGACACGTTCGTCAGCAGTTCTTTTTGCAGCCGGTCGCGCAAGTCGCGCGAAGTGAGAAACGTTCCCTCTTTGCCCGAAAGCGGACTGCTGTTGACGGTAAAAATCATCGCCAGCGTCGGCTCGTCGATCAGCAGCGGTTCCAGCGGCATGGGATTTGCCAAATCCGTAATGCTTTCCCCAATGTTGATGCCCTCGACGCCGGCTATCGCCACCAGATCCCCCGCGGGGACGGCTTGTGCCTCGTCCCGCTCCAAGCCGCGAAAGGTGTACAACTTGGTGATGCGTGTCGGCACCAGCTTGCCGTCCAGCTTGACGATGCCCACTTCCGCGCCGCGCTTGAGCGTGCCGTTGAACACCCGCCCGATCGCGATGCGTCCCAGAAAGTCGCTGTAATCGAGG
>Ga0210405_10005640_pt1 | contig 11352 bp, 8 predicted proteins | sample IncBWH11MmetaG_FD_155492 | JGI IMG/M metagenome (GOLD analysis project Ga0210405, IMG submission 155492) | Forest soil microbial communities from Barre Woods Harvard Forest LTER site, Petersham, Massachusetts, United States - Inc-BW-H-11-M | ecosystem: Environmental > Terrestrial > Soil >... | reverse complement strand
CCCTCGACCCCGGCATTGTGAGATTCAACAACTTGCCAAGGGGTGCCCGTTGCAATTTGGCACCACGAAGCACAACTGAGCACAACTGACTCCCGCAAATCTCCCGCAAAGTCTTGAGCCACCCGCGTAGTACTCATGACGGCGGCACCATGGCCAGGATGGAGCCGATTCTAGTTCGGCAGGGAACGTAGTGCGCACTCAACGATGCCCAACAACTCCTTGCGTGTGGCACCCGTAGAGGCTTGAAGGGTCAGACCGAAGTTGAGGGTCTGCACCAAGTGCGCTAGCGCGTCCTCATCGACCGTTTCTGGCAGGTCTCCCTCGACCTTTGCGCGTCGGAACCTCTTGCGCAGGTCCGCCAGTCCAGCGGCGCGTTGCACGGCGAACTCCGGTCGCAACGGGTCATCACCACATGACAAAGCCCCGTGCACCCACAAACATGTGCCAGGAGACCGCGCTTTGGTCAACATGTCGACGACGCCGTACAGCAAACGCTCCATCACCCGGCGAGCCGTCGGCTCTTTGAGTGCTTCGATGAGGTACCGGGATGGTCCTTGGAGGTACCGCTCGAGCGCCAGCCGATACAAGGCCCTTTTGTTGCCAAACGCGGCGTAGAGGCTCGGGCGGCTGATGTCCATCGCCCCAGTCAGATCCGCCAGCGACGTGCCGAGGTATCCCTTTCGCCAGAACACTTGCATGGCATTGTCGAGTGCCTGGTCGGCATCGAACGCACGCGGTCGACCACGCGTCGCTTTAATCCTTTTGCCTTTCATACCAGAAGGTACATAAATAGTTTGACGGTTTCCTGTCAAGCGCGTAATTTCAGTACCGTTCGGTACAGAACTCTTTCTCTGGGACGTGGCGGGCGCCACGTTGGACTATCTGAGCGACCCACGAATCACTCTCAAAAAGGACCCGCAGCATGGATCGATTGAAGGGCAAGGTTGCCGTCGTGACCGGCGGGAGCAGCGGTATTGGTCGGGCGACCTCGAGGCTGTTTGCTGCCGAAGGTGCTTTCGTCTTCATCACCGGACGACGCCAGGATGAACTCGACTCGGCTGTGGCGGAGATCGGGGCCAATGCTGTCGGCGTTCGCGGCGACATCGCCAATCTCGCCGATCTCGACCGCCTGTTCCACCGGATCAAGACTGACAAGGGACGGATCGACATTCTGTTCGCTAATGCCGGCCTGGGTGATTTGCTGCCGCTCGGCGCGATCACTGAAGCGAGTTTTGACAAGACCTTCGACGTCAATGTGAAGGGGACGCTATTCACCGTGCAGAAGGCCCTGCCGCTGATGCCGAAAGGATCGTCGATCGTCCTCAACGCGTCGATGGTTTCAATCAAGGGAATGCCTGCCTTCAGCGTCTACGCTGCGAGCAAGGCCGCGCTGCGTTCATTTGCGCGTACCTGGATAGTCGATCTGAAAGACCGCCAGATCCGTGTAAACGTCGTCAGTCCCGGTACCGTACCCACGCCGGGTTACGACCAGCTGGGTCTGACCAAAGAGCAGATGACGGGTTTCATAGCTTCCCAGGCTGCCGTAATCCCGCTTGGACGCGTCGGCATCCCCGATGAAATAGCGAAGGCCGTCCTGTTCCTCGCCTCTGACGAGAGCAGTTTCGTCAATGGAATCGAACTCTTCGTCGACGGCGGCATGGCCCAGATTTGAGCCATCGAAACTTCACGCCGGGCAACGCTTAAATAAAAATCCGCGCTATGGGAGAAAATACGATGAATGCAAAATACAGCTGCCGATACAGCGGACGGAGCCCTGTCCCCAACACTATGCGAGTCAAACTCATTATAAGTACCGCCATGGAGGAGATCCGCACGCACTGCGGTCTCAATTGCGGTTGGCTCGCTGCCCTGGCGCTCGCACTAGTAATCGGGCTTGGCTCCGCTACCGTCGCTGCCGCACAAACAGCCAGTAAGGGAAACACCAAACCATCCGGCGCTGTATCCGACGCCGCGGTAGTCCGTTCCCTGCCTGGTTTCGAGAACGGCTATGCAACCGTAAACGGAACCCAGCTGCATTATGTAGCCGGCGGCAAAGGCGCACCGCTGGTCTTGCTACCGGGCTGGCCGGAAACGTGGTGGGAATTTCACTCAATAATGCCCACGCTGGCTAACCGATACCACGTGATCGTTGTTGATTTGCGCGGCATGGGAGGCTCGTCCAAGCCCCAGAGTGGTTACGACAAGAAGAACATGGCAGAGGACATCTACCAGTTGGTGCGACTTCTCGGATACGACAGGGTCAACGTGGCTGGGCACGACATCGGGTCCATGGTCGCGTTTAGTTTTGCGGCGAATCACCCGGAGGCTACTTTGAAGGTTGCCCTCCTGGATGTTCCACATCCGGATGAGTTTTTTTCGGAGATCAGAATGCTCCCGGAGCCGGGAAAGTTTGGCGCGAAGATAGACGACGAACATCCTGGCTATCCGTGGTGGTTCGCGTTTCATCAAGTGAAGGGGCTCCCCGAGCAAGTGTTGCAGGGCCGCTTCTCGATCTACCAGAACTTTCTCATCGACTACCTGCTGAAAGATTCCAAATCGATCGGACCGCGTGACCGTGCCATTTATGCGGCTGCTTATTCCAGCGCGGACGCCATACGCGCCGGAGATGCCTGGTACCAGAGCTTTCCGCAAGACATCGTTGACAGCAAGACATACAAGAAGCTGGAGATGCCAGTTTTGGGACTCGGCTCAACCGGCTACGGTTGGCTAAAAGCAGCGGTAACGCCCAAAGCCACAGACTTTCGGCTGGTCAAAGTCGAGAACAGTGGCCACTTCATGCAGGAGGAACAGCCGGAATTCGTGACGAAGTCGTTGATCGAGTTCTTCAAGTAGATCGAAGTGCGGTTGTTTGCGATGCCGGACTATCGCAAGAACCAGGTCGAGTCAGCCTGAGTCCACGCTTATTGCGAAGATCGACATGCGCACGCCACGATGGCCTTTCGGTGGAGGCGGCAGAGGTAGTTCACCCCCCGCAGGTCGACGCTGCGCGCCCGTAGCCGCGTTGGAGCCGCCGGCATTACACACCTTGCGCCCGATCAGCGACGCGAAGCCGTCGCAAAACTTAACGAAAAACCAGTTCTTGGACTCAGCATGCGCTTGGCGTGGGAAGGCATTTCAGCAGCTGGCTGTTACTCGACTACTAAGATGCCCTCAAGGCCTGGGGTGCATTTTGGTTTGCGCTTATAAGCGCAATCAAAAACGCCTGGATTTCTTGGTCGAGAACGCAGAAGTTCAATTCTCTGCGCTTACCTTGCGCTCACGGCGAGTCGGCAGTTTGGGCGCCGATCTCCAACACGCTGATTTAATTGGTGGAAAGGGAGGGACTCGAACCCTCGACCCCGGCATTATGAGTGCCGGCCCAAAGAGTCGGGCTCTCTCCGCTTGGTGTTAGGTACCTGATTGTACGCACATCTTTTTACCACGAATCTGCTGGACGGGACGGCGTAGCAGCCATTTGAGCACCAAAGAGCACGGTTGAGCACAGGAGAATCACGCGAAATTCACGCGCGCTTGCGGCAGCCCGCGGGAAGTCCTTTTTGGCGCGCGTGACCGGAGCTGACCCGGAGCTGCCCGTGAGCCTGCTCCAAAGCAGACGCTCAGTACGGCGGAAGCGGGCATTTCTTCGTGCGCACCCCTGCCGATCGCGGTCGTTCGCGACAGGAAGACCTGGGGGCGGGCCGTTCGCAGGTTCAATCAAGGGCAGGCTACAGCAATTTTCTAGGCGTGGACCTCGTATGAACCTCGCTATGGACTGTCCGTCGCCAACTGCTCCTGGCAGCAAATGACTAGGTCAAGGCCGGGCGTTTGAGCAGGGCTTCCCCGGGGTTCTTCAGCGCGGACACAATGTTCTCTGCCACCTTGGCAATAAGCTTGTCGCCCCAGAACGGGTCGCGCATGTCGTAGTAGATGACTCTGATGTGCTGCAGATCAAACGGCACGTCAGCTTGGTTCGCGGACACCAGTACCACGGGCTTCGCGAGCGCATGCGCCAAACCGAGTTCGTAGAACACATTGGGATTGCGCCCTGTAAGTTCCGCCACCAGCACCTTTGCCGACGTGATCCCATCCCACACTTGGTCAACGATTTTGCCGGTCGCAAAAATCTCGTCGTCGGCCCTCATGGGTCGCAGGCCGGCCCTAAAAATCGCCGTTTCGTAGATGGACTTGTAGTACCCACCTATTGGCTCAGCAAACGGCATCATCACAAAGCAGGTGTCTCCCTGCTCGATCTTCACACCCTTGCTGATCTTTTTGAGTGTTTCGTCCGGTTGGGCGCGTAACTCCGGCGTCGCATTGGACACGTCCAGGATGCGCTTCTTCCCATTTACGTCTTCAATAAGCTGTGCGTCGGTGAGGTCTTCGAAGAAGATGGCCTTAAATTCCTCGACCTTGTCTTTTGGAATTTTAAAGTTGTCGACAAGGGCGTTTCTGAAGAACTCGTCGTCCGGTACGTTCTCCCCTCTGTAGTGCGTGTAAACGTCCGCGATTGCGGGCGCCCTGAGAACCGCCTGTCGCAAGCCATCAACAGCGTCATTGGACTTCTGGGGCCGTAGTACTTTCTTCGCAAGCTCCGTAACGCCAATCGTGCCCGTGGCGAGGCGCTCCAAGAAGCCGTACTTGATGGAAGAGCTCAACTCAACGCGTGATGGGCCCGTATACGATAGGCCAGCAAACGTCAGCGCCTCCCGGTCGCTACACTGACGCCCCGCATTCTGGTCCAACATTGCGCGGGGTATTCGTAGCGCCTTGTTGACTGGGTGCCGGGGGTACTTAGCGCCGCCGCCAGAAGCTTGTTCCGTTCCAGCGACTGCGGCCGCCACTGCGCGGTCACGACGTCGCGATCGTTTCTTCGTTCTCTTTTTCTTGCCGCTTTTGGCGGCAGTTACCCCGGGCAACGCTCCGGGCCGGGGCTCGGCCTTTTCGTCAACCATACGCTGTCCCGTGTGTCACTGAAGCAGCGCAGGAAATGCTATCACGCTGTTGGCCCGAAGGCGGCGCCCGGCTGCGGCCAGCTACGAAATTTACTGCGAAGGGTGCGGCAGCGGATTAATTGACGCTGGGGTGAGATTTTCGGGCGCGTCGCGACAGACACGCCCGGCGAGTAGCTCTATCGTTCCCCACGGGGTTCGGCTTCCGAGCGCGATAACATGGCGCTGGAGGTCCCCAATGAATGACGTCGTCGTGTCGGTTCTGCATTCGCTAGAGGTGCTGGCTCCCGCGGTTATTGCGCCGGCGGCCGCGCTGTTCGGCGTATGGCTCGCGAACAGAAATTCAGCCAAGCAAATGGCGGCTCAGCTTCGCGAGGCGGCAACGGAGGCAACGCGTGCGCGGGAGTTCGGCGTTCGCCGCGACGTATACCTTGATGCAGCTGAAGCAGTGGTGACCGGCAACACCATGGTAGGAGGAATGCTGGACACAACCATATCCGACGCGGACATTCGCGAGGGCGTTAATAAGACGATGGGCAAACTGGCCAAGGTCAACGTTATTGGCCACGTTCCGACGCTGCACGCGGTTGCGGAATACACGAGCACGCTGACAGATGCACTATTGGCGTTGTGGTTACCGCGGGCGCAGATACAGGGGGCAGAAAGGGCGATCAAACAGCTGCAGGTGCAGCTGGACGCGCACAGCGCAGATCAGGCCCGCTGGATCGAAATGATGAAGCAGGCCAACGTGCAGGCTGCTGCCGGCAAACACGAGCCGCCAGTTATGGAGATGTACCAGCGGCAGTTTGCAATCGCACAGGAACACTTTCAGGTGGTCGCTCGGCAGCAAAACGCTGCAGCCGCGCTCAAGCGTAAGATCCACGCGGACAACTTCGATATGCAGGTAGGGTGGTTGAGGAAATTGCAGAGCCTGCTACCGGCGGCCCTGACAGCCGCCCGGGCCGAGATGGAACTGAACGTAGACGTGGCAGAGGTCTCGGCAATATTTGAGCGAGTGGCGCAGCGGGCCGAAAGCGGGTTGCGGAAGTTACTGGCGGATGCTGAACGCCTGCTCGCATCCCAACAGCAGCAAAAAGAAGCGCCGCCCCCGGCTCCACCGCCAGGTGAAAGTGGACGTTGAGGGTGGCCGCTGCCACTGCAACACGGTCCATAGGCACTAAAGCCGCGATTGCGCACCGTTAAGAATCAGCACCTTAGATTGGGGTTCTCTCCACGGTGGGTCACCATAGATCACCCTGACTGACCGTAGAGTGGGCACCGCGGCGGGCACCGCCCTTCGAGGCGCACAAGCCCGCGTCGACTCAATCAGGCATCAGGTGATGGCGCTCCAACCACTCGGAGCCGCCCGCCGTCAGGCGAAGCGTGACGTCACCAGTACTGTAGTAATCGATGTGCGCGAGTCGTTGGTCGTGGAGCGCTTGCGCGTGACCTTTGAGGCTCGCCGGTCGGATGTTCGCTCCACCAGCCACGACCTCCATGGGCAATTCCTCCCCAACGCCGTCGTTCAACTGCGCAGCGAGAAACTGGAGAATGCGCACCTGGACATCAGGCAGGCCAGCTTCTGGCTTGGAACTGGGTTCCACTGCCGCGTACTTGATGCTCAGCATGGCCGCCATAGCTTCACGACTGAAGCGTACGAAGTCCAAGTTTTCGGGATGCTGCAGCTTCAGCGCATCGGCCACGCCACCGAGCAGGTCTCGCCCCGGATCCCTGTTGTCGATATTGACGCCCTGAAAGTCACTGAAGGGGCGAGGCAAGTCATTGGCACTTAGGCCGGAATGGCAGAAGGGAATCACAGCGATCTCCCGGATCCACGCAGCGCCGAGTTCGATGTTTGGCCACGGACGCGTCAGAGCCTCCGGCGAGAGCACCGCGATAGCCACCTCAGATCCTTCGAGGTTCGCCTTCACCACGTCGAGCCACTTACGGCCCGCGGGGAGGCTCTGCCGGTCGCTCGATACGAAGGCTGTCACACCGCTTCCCTTGAAAGCGTCCGTCGCCCAATCACATATCACCTTTGCGAGCGCCGCCTCCTCATGGATGTGTGAAACAAAAATGCGACGACGTGTTCCTGCCATGCCAAGCGCCTCCCCTGACGCATCCTGATCTCTTAACTGTCTCTCGACGTACCTGCGATAGTTCCGGGCAAACGGTCTCAGTACCTGACTCGCTAGAGTGTGGACCGCATCAATCTTTTTCGAGCTGCCCAACGCGAAGAAGATGCGACAGACCTGTATTGTCCAGTTTGGATCGCGGGCGAGCCTCTCTATCAGAATGAGCGTAAGCCCTAGCTCTTTCTCCCGCTCAGCCGGCCAGAGTAGCTGGCCATGGACCAAACCGCCGCCTGCGCTGGCCAAGCTCTGGTTGTAAAAGGCCTCGAAGTCAACGCCGGCGGTCAACGAGTTGTTAATGTTCGCTAGCGCGGGCGAACGCAGGGCATCCGACAACCGCTTCAGAGCATGCGGGAATGTCTGCAGAGTCGATCCACGCAAATCCGACACCGCGCTCTCGATGTCATCGAACACAGTTGAATCGATAGCGGACATGGTTCAGCCGGGCACGTTACTCTTGCCCCCGATGATCGGCCAGTTTCAGCGCATGACCCAGATCGGTCCCGCTCACAGCCTCCGCCGCATCGGCGTAACGACCGTCGGCGGTGCCTCCACGTTCGGAATCGCCGTGCTGTTGGCATCGAAACTGGCCCGCAGGAACATCACGCTGCAGCCGCTGCAGGCACAGAACGGCGTTTCGTAGCGCGCGCCACTCTTACGTAGCACGCGCTCCCATCGCCCTCATGAAATTGGTTGGAAAGGGAGGGACTCGAACCCTCGACCCCGGCATTATGAGGTCGAAGCATCGACAGATCGGTTGCGGCAGCCTCGGTGCGTCGTACAGGCCGCGGTCACCCATACTCAGTTCCAAAACTTCGCCGCTGTACTGAGTCGCCCCATTTCGAAGGCTCACATCCCGCAGAACAGGCCCCGGCTGCGAAGGCCCTTGGTCCCTTGAACGCAGATTGAGAATGGGGCAGCGAGCATGATCGTGATCGATCCTACGGCCGGTATTCCCATTGCATGTCTGCCGTAAGCCATCGGTCACTCTACTTTGAGCTCGGCGGCTGCGTGGCGGACGCATTAGCCTTAGCCGCCGCTGCAATGGCATCCGCCAGGGCCTGCTTGGCCTTAACGAGCGCGGTGAGCGCATTGTACCGCGCGGTGGGATCGTTAATGTCCGCAGTGCTGAGGTTCGTCTCGGCCGTCTCCAAGGCGAGTTTCGCGTTGACCAACGCTACTGCCTCACTCCCCTGAGCGGTTATCAGCGCGGCATTTTGTGTTGCGAGCGTAGTTTGGGCGGTCGAGTAATCCAGACGCAGCTTCAGGATCGACGTCGGAATAGTCATGATCTTATTGACGATGTCCACAGGGATACTGGCAACGGCCGCTACCTCGCTCGGACGGGTTAGGTTGAAGTCGGCGAGCATTCCGCTCGCGAAATTGTACTGAAAGCTCGATGCCGTCATAGCGCCCGCCTCGGCCGGCGCAATGAACTCGGCGTTTGTATCGGGCACAAAAACCTGGACCGACTGAGCCTGAGGAGCCGCCTGTAACGCACAGTTTTCCCCAGTCTTAGCGTCAAAGAAAGGCACCACCTGCACGCCAACGCCCGCGGCGGCGCGATAGACCAGGCCGTCGACCCCTTTTGTTTCCTCCTGATAGGTTTCAATCGCGTGCGGGGTGACGGCGGTCTTACCCATCAGGAAGGTCGACTGCAGCTGGATGTGTGCCTGAGTCTCCCGATCACGCAGCTCGTTGTTGATGGCGGCCACTTCGCGGGCGCTGGTGGGATCAAAGGTCTTCGCATAGACGTAGTCACACCGCTTCGGAGGATCAATCCTGGTGGGTTGGGGGACGTTGTCGTCCGCAGGTTTGGCGGCTGCCCACGAGCCCGGGGGGATCACGGGGACGCCGGCGCCTGCGAAGGTCACGATCCCCACCGCAGCGCTGGCAAGACTCGAGATGATGTTGGAAGTCTGATCGGTCGACTGCGAATTGGTCGAGGTGAGGAGCCCGTTGACGACGCTCAACTTGAACGTGTCGTCTCGCCAGCGGCCATGGTTGAGATTCGCCACAAACCGCTCCGTGTCATCCGGAATAATGGCCTGAGGGGTGAGCGTGAACGTCTCCATATATTTCCCGCTCTGGGTGCCTGCCTTGATCTCGGTTTGTTTCTTGCGCTTGTCATCCAGGTCCTTCTGATCCATATCGAGCTGAGCCTGCGTCTTCTTGATGTCCGCTGCATTGCCAGACTTCAGTGCCTCATTGTGCTTGTCGGTATCATCTTTCACCGCAGCTTCCGCCTGGGCCACATCATCATTGGCCTTGGCGAGTTCGGCGGGTGTGTTCTTCGGTAACCCCCTCTTGATCTCATCGAGATTGCTCTGCGCGCTTTGTGCCTGGGCCTGCGCGGCCGTCAGGGCCGCCTTGGCCGCATCCACTGCGGCTTTGTCCTGAGCCTTCTGCGCATCAGTCTCACCCGGCACGGCGTTCTTGGCCTGGGTTGCCTCGGCCGTGGCGAGCTTGGTCGTGTTATCGGCTACCGCCTGCAGAGCCGTGGCGAGGTCCCCTTGAGCCTTTGCCGCATCGGCTGCGCTGATGGGCTTGCGGAAGGCGGCAATCAACACCTGGCCCTTGGGAAGGGAATATGCAAGGCCGACCGGAACTTTATGCGAACACGGCGGATCCTTATTTGGATTGGCGAGCTGGTGGTCGGGGTTCGTATAGCAGGCCTCTACATGATCTGAGCGAATGACATTCTGTGCGCATCCGGCGGTGAGGCAGAGGAGGCACGCGGAAAGGTAGATACCCGGGGAACGGCACGTCATGGAAAGTTGCCTTCTTGTTAGTTGGGGGCCTCAAGGGGAGTTCAATGGATCACGGTTGGCTTGGAGTCCGCGAAGAAGTAGTGTCCGACGCCCTGGACTCGGACGATCACGGGCAACGCTTGAGCGGGAAACGTCACCGAAGCGCTGCCACTGTTAGGGACGGATTCGGCCAGCACGATGGGAAAGCTCTGGCCACCGTCGCTCGATAGCAGGATCTTCACCTGGGTGTTCCCGATCGGGGGTTCGCTGGTGTGCGCGACCGACCAGCTGACCGAGCCAGGTCCCGCCTTGAGTGCACTGCCATCCGGCTTTAAGACCTGAAACGGACCGGCGGTCGCAACGAACTTGAGATTCATTCCACCCGTCGCCACCACGCCGGTGTTAACCGGTACGCGGCGCGCCGTCACCCGGAAGGCGCTTGAGCGCGCAAGTTGCGGCAGATTCTCCTGGAAGAGGCGGATGCCGGCCGTATTCGGCGTCACGGTCCGAAATAGGGGAATGTGTCCATCGTCAGGAGCCCCGAGCGGGGACTGCTGACCCAAATCAAACTCCTCCCAGTCAAAGGTCCAGCCGTCGCTCGGTTTAGCTCCGACAACTGAGACGCTGAGATAGAAGGGCGTCTTAATCGGAAGATTCGCCGGGGCATCCAGCTTCAGGGTCGGGAAAGAAAGGCCAGTGGGTGCGCGCCGGGTCGTATCCCCCCCGCCGGAGACATACCGCGTAATTTCCAGGATGCTGATGCCGTGAAAGAACGGATCGGAGTGCGGCTGCACGTTGTCGCTTCCGCAGACCCCCGCATAGCCCAGGATCGTCGATCCGCTCCCGGGCTCGTAGGCGGTGGGTGCATTGCGGTTGACATCACAATAGGGTTGATTTCCGTTGAAGGTATGGTTCGCACCGAATTGATGGCCCATCTCATGCGCGACGTAGTCGATGTCGAAGAAGACCCCCGTCGGCTGATCCGTGCCGGTCACACCCATGGCCTTCCATCCCGTGCGGCGGACGGCGCCGACTTGTGCCTTGCCCCCCGCACCGGTGCTCAGCATGTGTCCGATGTCGTAGTTCGGATCCCCGATCACTTTGTCGATGAGGGCCTGGGTCTCACCGAGTAGCTTGTCGGGGTCGCTGTTATCGAGGTGGTCGGTCGCTGGATCAGTCGAGATCAGGAGATCTTCCTGGGGAATGAGCTCCAGGTGGATCGAGAACTCGCGTTCATAAATGCCATTGACCCGATCGACCGTACGCGCGATGGCATCCAGTGCAGCAGCTTTCGTGCCCCCGACGGCCTTGGTGTAATAGCCCGTCGCGCCCACGGCCAGACGGTAGGTCCGAAAGGTGTCCCCCCATTTCACGTCCGGGATCGGCGCGGGCTTGGCTTGCGCTGAGGTCTTGGACTGACCGGGTGTGATGCACCGGAATTTGACAGGACCCTGGATGCGATCGCTTACGAAGCTCGCGTAACGCGTCTCTTTTTCAAGATACTGCGGATCGAATTTCAGC
>Ga0210405_10005638_pt1 | contig 11352 bp, 4 predicted proteins | sample IncBWH11MmetaG_FD_155492 | JGI IMG/M metagenome (GOLD analysis project Ga0210405, IMG submission 155492) | Forest soil microbial communities from Barre Woods Harvard Forest LTER site, Petersham, Massachusetts, United States - Inc-BW-H-11-M | ecosystem: Environmental > Terrestrial > Soil >... | reverse complement strand
ATGTTGAGTGCACGTTCCCAACCTTGTTCATACACCCAGCGGTTGAGATTGTCGGCCCAGTGGGCGCGGTCGGCATGGATGCGGCGGGTAATGGTGAAGGTCGCCTTATCGAGCTGAAAGACGCTGATATTGCCGAACTGATCGCGATCCGGATCAAAAAATTGGTAGTAGTAGATGTCGTTGTTCTGGCCGAAAATCCACTTGCGGTCGGGGCGGAGATAGGTTTGTGCAGGCTTGCCTTTGATCTGGTTGTGGAGCGCTTCCTGACGCTTGTTGGTATGGGGCAGGTAAAACTGGTCGGCAACGAATAGCGCTCCGGCCAAGACTGCGGCCGCTGCGATCACGGGGGTGACGATGCGGTAGATGCTGGTTCCCGTCGCCTTGATCGCGGTGATTTCATTGGATCGCTCCATCAAGCCGAATGTAACCAGAACGGCCAGCAGCATGACCAGCGGGGCCACGTTGTAGAGCAGGTAGGGTGTAACGTTCAGCAAGTACTCGGCTACGACCAGAGTGGAGACCTTATTCCGCAAAATGTCGCCGAGCAACTCAAACAGAGTGAATACGAGAAGCAAGACAATGAATGTGGAAAGGATCATCCCGAGATAGACGAAGAAGTCGCGGAGCACATAGTCGTCTAGCAGCGTGGGAAAACTGGCGCTAAAGACGCGGCGGCGAGTGGAGACGCGCTCAAAAGCGCCCTCACGACGGCTGCGGCCGAAGCCATTCAGCAGCGCGGGATCCTTAGGTTTCCAGAAACGGAAAGATGCCAGCTCAAATGGCCGCTTTTCGGCGCGAAGAAGCAGAAACATCGCGAGGCCGAGGAACACAAGGTCAGCGAGCCATGCGCCGAACCATGGCGAAACCTTTCCTTGCCGCGCGAGCGAGACTCCGAGCAATGACACAACGTAATAAGCGAATACCAGCAGGATGGTGAGGACGAATCCGCCGGACTTGCCGCTCTTCTTCGACGAGAGCCCCAGAGGAATTCCCACCAAAGCCAGCACCAGGCAGGCCGTCGGCAGCGCGAAGCGGCGATTGAGCTCGATCGAGTACCAGCGGGCGGAGATGGGATCGGAACTGATGGCTCTCTGGTGGAGCGTGCGGGTATCCATTTCGCCGGAGGGCTGAGATTCTTCAGCCCTGTTCTCGGTGGACGGCAGTTCAATCGGAATGTCCGTCTGTTCGAAGGTTGAGATCTGATAGTGATCGGGATCTTTGGGGTCGGTCTCGTGCTCCGAACCGTCGATCAAGTGCAGATGAAGACGGTCGGGCGCCTCGCTGATGACGATTCCCTCTTTCGCCAAAGTGATGCGCGGATTCGCGGCGTCTGTGAGATCGGCCATGAAGACGCCCTTCCAGACGGCGGCTCCCTGGGCATTCTTGACGTCCTGTACGTAGACGACGATCTTGGGAAATCCTTCGTAGAAAACGCGTGGTTGGATCTCGAAAGAAACCTGTGAGCCTTTCAGGCGACCTTCGAGACGGCCTAGAGCTGCCTGAGCTTTGGGCGCCACATAGACCCCATTGCCCAACGCGAGCAGCCAGGCGCCGAGGACGAAGATCGAGAGGATTCGCAGGAAACTCCATACGCCCATGCCGCTGGCGCGCATAGCCGTGATTTCGCTGTCGGCGGCGAGACGGCTCAGGCCGATGAGGACTCCGACCAGAACACTCATGGGTAGTGTGTAAGTGAGGGCGAGCGGGATAGTGTAGGAGAAGATTTCGAATACGCTCGGGAGCGGAGCGCTGGCACGGACGATTAATTCGAGGATATGACCCAGGTCACGGGTGAAGAGGACGAACGTGAAGATGGCGACGCCGATGAGAGAGTGCGCCGTGACTTCGCCCAGGACGTAGCGGGTGAGAATCCGCATGCAAGACCAGTTAAGGCGAGGATAGCATGGGAAGCTTGTGCGAAGCGGAGATCGCTGTCAGAAGTAGTAACGAGCAGGAGTTCGGATAGGCTGGGGCGAAAGGCTCCACCACAGAGGACACAGAGGATCACAGTGGGACCCTGGACGGCCTCCGCTTGACTTTTGCCTTTGTGGGACGGCCGAAGGGCGGCCGTTGCCCCATGCACATTTGAGCTTTACGCGGCCTTGAAGAACAACGCCGCCAGAGGGGGCAACGTTAGCTTGAGCGAAAATGGGCGACCGTGCGTTGGAATCTCTTCGGCGTGGACGCCTCCCAGGTTACCCATGCCGCTGCCGGCGTATTCGCGGGCGTCGCTGTTGAGCATTTCGCGCCAGTACCCGCCATGGGGGACTCCAACGCGATAGCCCGGACGAGGTACGGGTGTGAAATTACATATGACCAACACCGTGTCTTGTGGATTCTCGCTCTTGCGCAAGAGGGAAACCGTGCTTGTCGCATTATCGTTGGCGTCGACCCATTCGAATCCGGCGGGACTGTTGTCGAGTACGTGCATGGCGGGCTCACTGCGATAGAAGCGGTTTAACTGTTCCATCCACGCTTGCACTCCGCGATGCACCTGATATTGCAGAACGTGCCATTCAAGGCTAGTGTCGTGGCCCCATTCTCGGACCTGGCCGAACTCTCCACCCATGAAGAGGAGCTTCTTGCCGGACTGGGCATACATGTAGCCGTAGAGCAGTCGCAGGTTAGCGAACTTTTGCCATTCGTCGCCGGGCATTTTGCCGATCAGCGATCCTTTTCCATGTACGACTTCATCGTGCGAGAGCGGTAGGACGAAATTCTCATGCCAGGAATACAGCATGCGGAACGTGAGCAAGTTGTGGTGATACTTGCGATGGATGGGATCGTTTTCGAAATATTTCAGCGTGTCGTGCATCCATCCCATGTCCCACTTTTCGCCGAACCCGAGGCCGCCGACGTAGACCGGCTTTGAAACCATGGGCCAGGAAGTCGATTCCTCGGCTGTGGTTTGAATGTCGGGATGCTCTTTGTAGGCTTCCTGATTGAATCGGCGCAGAAAGTCGATGGCTTCAATGTTTTCGCGGCCGCCGAATTTGTTGGGGATCCACTCCCCTTCTTTGCGCGAATAGTCGAGATAGAGCATGGAAGCGACCGCATCCACGCGCAGGCCGTCGATGTGGTATTTGTCGAACCAGAACATCGCGCTCGACATCAGGAAGCTTCGGACTTCGGGCCGGCCGTAGTTGAAGATGTGTGTTTTCCAGTCGGGATGGAAACCCTGACGGGAGTCGGCGTGTTCATAGAGATGCGTGCCGTCGAAATAGGCGAGGCCGTGTGCATCGGAAGGAAAGTGCGACGGAACCCAGTCGAGTATCACCCCGATGCCGTGCTGGTGCAGGTAGTCGACCAGATACATGAAATCCTGCGGCGTCCCGTAGCGCGACGTGGGGGCGAAGTATCCAGTGGTTTGATATCCCCAGGAGCCATAGAACGGATGTTCCATGACCGGCAGGAATTCGACGTGGGTAAATCCGATCTGTCCGATGTATTGGGCGAGGCGAGGGGCCGTCTCGCGGTAGGTGAGCGGACGATTGTGTTCCTCGGGCACCCGCATCCACGATCCGAGGTGGACTTCGTAAATCGATTGCGGCGCGCGCAGCGAGTTGCGTTCAGCGCGCTTCTGCATCCACTCGTTGTCGTTCCATTGATAGTTGAGATCCCATATGACTGATGCGGTGCGGGGAGGCTTTTCGTGCAGCAGGCCGATGGGATCAGCTTTGTCGGCGCGATATCCGTGACGCTGTGAGTCGATGTGGAACTTGTAGAGCGCACCATGGCTGGCTCCGGGGACGAAGCCTTCCCAAATGCCTGAGGAGCCACGCGGACTGAGCTTGTGAATTTTGGGATCCCATCCGTTGAAACTGCCGACCACCGAAACCGAACGCGCGTTTGGGGCCCAGACGCTGAAAATGGCGCCGGCCTGGCGATCATGGGTGAGGAGGTGCGCGCCCATCTTGTCGTACATGCGGTAGTGGCTGCCCTCGTTGAAGAGGTAGAGGTCCTGGTCAGTGAGGAGTTGCGGGCTGGCGAGCGTAGTTTCAGGGCTCATGGGGTGCGCTAAATAGTCTACCGGAACCGGCAAATGGTTGGACGCAGTTTATGCGAATCAGCAAATCGGTGGATTCTCTGGGGGTAGGAGAATCGACGCTGGTGTCTATTTCACTTTCGAGGAGTGTGGAGTTCGTGAATAATGTGCGGAATGCATGGACGGGTACCATCGGCTTTTGTCGATTGAAATATCGCCGTAAGATTGTTCCCAAATCGAACTGAGTCTGGGGGACGCATGACCGCATTCTCGCAGGATCTACGCTTTGCGTTTCGGCAACTACGGAAATCGCCGGGGTTTACCGTGACCGTCGTCCTGACGTTGGCTCTCGGCATTGGAGCCGCGACGGCTATCTTCTCGCTGGTTGAAGGCGTCCTGCTGCGGCCTCTGCCATTCAGTGGTCCGGATCGGCTGGTGGTGTTGGGAGATCATCTGGCAGGAGGCCCGGGCATTTCCGTGACTGCTCGCGAGATCGGCCGTTACGCCAGCGAGACGAGCGCCTTTTCCTCTGTTGGCGGCTATATCTCCACGAACTATGAACTTTCCAGCGGAGCAATTCCAGAAGAGGTCTATGCTGCCCGGTTCAGCGCGGGAGTCTTCCCGACGGTTGGTGTTTCCCCCACGCTGGGACGCGTGTTTACGCAACAGGAGGAAGATGGCCATCAACCTCTCGCGGTGATCAGCTATGCGTTGTGGACGAGTCGCTACCACCGGGATCCACGCGTGCTGGGGAACCCCATCGTTCTCGATCGCAAGGTTTACTCCATCATTGGCGTGATGCCGCGCAGTTTTGAATTTCCCTTAGGTGCAGGACACCTCGACCAGGCGCAGCTGTGGGTGCCGATGAGCCTCTCTCCCGAGGAGCTCTCAGACCAGCACATGGGCTTCTGGGGATACCATTTGGTCGCTCGCCTCAAGAGTGGCGTCAAGCTGACGCAGGCAGCGCAGGATGCTGACCGCGTGAGCCGACAGATCATGCGCACTTTTCCTGCAAGCATGGCTGCGATCCACATAAAGGGTGATGTCGCGCTCCTAAGCGAGTTCGACGTTGCGGATGTTCGACCGTTGCTGCAGACCTTGTTCATGGCTGTTTCTGTCGTGTTGCTCATTGCTTGTGTCAACATTGCCGGACTGCTCTTGGTGCGCGCCATCCGCCGACGTCGCGAATACGCGGTACGGTTGGCTCTGGGTGCGCGTTCCGGCGCCATCGTCCGCGAATCTGTCTTCGAAGGATTGCTGATAAGCCTGGCGGGAGGAGTGGTCGGGTTGGCATTCGCGGCGGTCGCCATCCGAACCGCCCTGCATCTTCTGCCGGACTCCATGCCACGTATCGACTCAATCTCCATTGACGCGACCGTGGCAACCTTTGCCCTGTTTCTGGCTCTCGTAACGGGCGCTCTTTGCAGTCTTGCACCTGCCTTCGCGGCGCTTCGGACGAACTTGACAGAGAGCTTGAATGAAGGGGCTCGGACGGGTACGGGATCATCAAGCCACACGTGGTTACGATCTGGATTGGTAGTGTCGGAGATTGCGATCGCTTTGGTGCTGCTCACCGTATCGGGTGCGTTCCTGCGGAGTTTCCAGAAGATGCGCGCCGTCGACCCGGGATTTCGTGCTGACCATGTGCTCGTGGCGGAGTATCAGCTGCCGCTGCAGCAATATTCCACTGACACTTCCGCGGACTCCTTCAACCATGCGGTCATCGAGCGGCTATCGAGCAAGCCGGGAATCATCGCCGCCGGGAGCACGAACGGGCTGCCCGCATCCGACGGCGTCGGAAGGGCCGCATACACGATCGAGGGCGAGCCTGCCGACAGCTGGAAGCTGAAATTCGCCATGTTCGCGACGGTTTACGGCGATTATTTCCACGCCTTGGACATTCCGCTGATCGATGGCAGGTACTTCACCGTGGACGACCGCTCCAGGTCGGTCCTCGTCGTGATCGTTAACCAGTCGATGGCGGCACACTGTTGGCCAGGTCAACGCGCGGTGGGCAAGCGGATGCACGTCGGCAATCCGCAGAAGGGGTACCCATGGGCGACCGTGGTTGGCGTCGTCGCCGATACGAAGATGGGATCGCGCGATGAGCCCAGCGAGGATCAGTGGTATTCGCCTGCGGAGCAGCCCGCAACGCTCAACGGTTCTGATTTCACGGGAAAGCTTACGGGCCCTGCCAGCGGATACATCACTCTCCGCTCTGCGCTGCCTCCCGAGCAGATGACGCAAACACTGCGCGCGACTGTCGCGGAGGTCGACCCAATGCTGGCTTTGCAGCAAGTGCAACCCATGGATGATGCGATCTCGAGTGTGGAAGCGCCGCGCCGTTTCAATACCGACCTCATCACCGCATTTGCCGTGGGCGCATTGCTGCTCGCTGTCACTGGCATCTACGCGGTGGTGGCTTTCTCAGTCTCGCTGCGAAACCAGGAGCTTGCGATCCGCATTGCGCTGGGCGCGCAACGCGTGGGCATTGCGAGGCTGGTATTGATTTCAGCCGTGAAGCTGACGCTTCTCGGATGTGTCCTCGGTGTGCTCGGTTCGCTCGCCGCATCTCGTCTGGTCAGCTCTTTTCTCTTCGAGGTGAGCGCGACCGATCCCTTCATCTACATGGGCAGCGTTCTGCTGATGATGATTGTGGCGCTGGTTGCGTCTTTGCTTCCCGCCGTGCGCGCCGCGCACGCGGACCCGACGAATGCCCTGCGTTCGACTTAGAGCGCATACACGGTTGCAGGCATCTGCGGCCCGACTGGCAAGAATTGCGGAGGTCGTTCAACCACGCTGGCGCGTAATCAGCAATTCCAATTTTGGATGATCGCTGCGCGCCGGCTCTTGTAACAGTGCGAAATGGGCCCATGCTAGACTGACTGCTCCAACCATGCCCTCTTTGCGGGTCATCCTTCTTTGGCATCAACACCAGCCTTTTTATAAAGACCTGGTTACGGGCGAATACCGCCTGCCGTGGACACGCCTGCACGCACTCAAAGATTATTACGGCATGGTGAAGTTGTTGGATGAGTTTCCTGGCGTTCATCAGAACTTCAATCTTGTGCCGTCGCTCATGGTGCAGATTCAGGATTATGTTGCCGGGACGGCGCAGGATCCGTTCCTGAACGTCGCGGCCAAGCCTGTGAAGGATCTCTCGGAAGAAGAGCGCCGGTTTGCGCTGCAATACCTGTTTCAGGCGAACCCGCAGAATCTGATCGGACGTTACCCGCGATATCGCGAGTTATGGGAGCGGTTTCGTGAACATGGAGACCATCCGGAGCGGGCGGAGCGATATTTCCAGGCGCAGGATTTTACTGACTTGCAGGTGCTGTCGCAGATCGCGTGGTTCGACGAGTTTTTTTTGGAGGAGAGTGATGTCGCGGCGCTGGTGAAGAAGGGGCATAACTACTCGCTGGACGATCAGAAATTTGTAATTGCGCGAGAGCAGGAGTTGCTGGCCCGTGTTCTGCCGGCGCACGACGACGCTGCGAAGAGAGGCTCGATCGAAATTTCGGCTACGCCGTTCTATCACCCGATTCTGCCACTGGTGTGTGACACCAGTGCGGGGGCGATCTCGACACCCGGGCTTCCACTGCCGCAAAACCGATATCGTCATCCGGAGGACGCCCGCGAGCAATTGGTTAAGGGCCTCGATTTGCACGAAAAAGTTTTCGGCGTGCGACCGAAGGGAATATGGCCTTCGGAAGGGAGCGTCTCCGAAGAGGTATTAGCGATCGCGCATAACGTGGGTGTGCAGTGGATGGCCACCGACGAAGGAGTGCTCGGTCGCAGCACGGGACTGTTCTTTGCCCGCGATGGAAACGGACGGCTGCCGACGCATCTGGCAGACAAGCTCTACAACATTCATCGCTACGAGAACGGCTCGACCGCGATGCACCTCGTGTTTCGTGATCATACGATTTCGGATCTGATCGGATTCGTGTATTCGGGTATGCCCCCGGCCGATGCGGCGCGGCACCTGATCGGCAATATCAAAGAGGCGGCCAGGCCGGTGCTGGAGAAGGGAAGAGACGCCGTCGTCTCCATCATTCTCGATGGCGAGAATGCGTGGGAGTACTATCCGCAATCGGGGCGCGAGTTTCTGCGCCGGTTCTATGACGGCCTGCAGCGGGAACCGGGGCTGGAAGCGCTGACGATCGCAGAGGCGATTGCGCGCCACAAAGACTTCGGGAAAATGACGTCGCTGACTCCGGGTTCGTGGATCAACGCGAATTTCAATGTTTGGATCGGAGCACCGGAAGATAACCGCGCCTGGGATTATTTGCACCACGCCCGCGAGTATTACGCGCAGAATGCGGCGCGCGCGACCGAGGCACAGCGTAAGCTGGCTTTTGACGAGATTCTGATCGCCGAAGGCAGCGACTGGAACTGGTGGTATGGGCCAGAGCATCATTCGGCGAACGACCGCGATTTCGATGAACTCTACCGCAAGCACCTTTCGAACGTGTACCAAGCGCTGGGCGCAACTCCGCCCGATTACCTGGCCCAGCCGATAACCGGGCAGGAGGTTCGGCCATCTTTTGTGCCGCAGACCGCGTATATCCATCCGCGAGTAACGGGCGACAAAATCCGGTACTTCGAATGGATGGGTGCAGCCGCATATACGGCCGATCATCGTGCTGGGGCAATGCACGGCAAGCAATTTCTGCTGGATTCGGTGTACGCAGGGATCGACGCGACCTGTCTTTATGGGCGGCTGGATTTCGCGGGAAAGGTTCCAGGCGCCGATTTTGAGATTGTGGTCAACGTGGAGTCCTGGGCCAGTAGCGAGCAGCGTCCGCGGCGCAGTCTGCGAGTCCATGTCGCCGCCAGCGGGGGTACGCTCAAGGATTGGAGAATTGAGAATGGGGCGGCGGAGCGCGTTTTGGCGTCCTCATCTCAGGCTGATGAGCACGTCAAGGTCGCGCTTTTGCGGAACTTCGAATTCAAGTTGCCCCTCAACTGGCTGTTAGCGGTTCCTTCCGACGGATCCGCGAAGACCCTGGAAAAGAAATCGGGCGCACCGGTTGCTGCCACCAGCAAAGTACGATTGCGGTTCAGTCTGTGGCAGAACCGTTTGCCGGTGGATTCGTTGCCGTTGGAGGGCTGGATTGAACTGCAGGTCGTCAGCGAAGGGGAGTTGTTGTTCGGAGCGTAACGGCAGGGGTTAGGGATCAGTCATCGTGAAAAAGGGAACCGGACGGAATGACCGTCCGGTTCTTTTTTCTTTGTTTCAAGTTGGCGTTTAATTGCTTCCGCCGCTTGGCGCTGAAGCGGTGACCGCCTGCGCCGGCGTCGCAGGACTCAGCGTGATCGGGCGATTGAGTTCCAATGTCAATTCGGTACCTGTCGGCAGAACGGCGGAACGATGCTTAGCAAGCCAATGTCCGGTAGTTGCACCCGCACCAACTGCGCCACCAATCAGGATTCCTGGAGGGCCGCCGATCAGTCCGCCGATGAGCATGCCGCCGGCGGTGCCGCCACCTTGCTCGACGGTGTCGCGGCGATCATGGCCTGATCCCTTGAATTGACCTTCCCGATTGACGTCAGTGCCTTTGATGTTCGTGTCTGTGAGTGTGGCGTCGAGGTAATAGCGTTCGCCGGTGGGAAGGATCACAGCTTCGGGAAGGATACCGATCGTGGGTTTGCCCGAAACACGCCGGGGTTCGCTCACCTTCGTGACGCGGCCTTCGACCGTGGCGCCAATCGGAATCAGGGTTTGGCCGTTGACCACCACTGGCTGCGTGATGCTGCCGCGGAAGGGATCGCCGACTTTGTTGCTAAAGGTTGCGAGAGTAGTGTCGAGACGAACCATCAACGCCGTTCCGGCGGGAACTGGTGCGGCAGTCTGGGCGGCCAACGTTGTGGCCAGCAGTGCGCAGGGCAATAGCATCCACGGTTTCATCAGTACCTCCATAGTCCGAAGCTCCATTTGACTGTAGACCCGATATGCCGGGGGGACAAGCGGCGGTCAGTACATAGGGAACCAGCGGAGATAAGAGGCCTGGGAAGATGTCCTAATGGACGGGTTCCAATGTGGAAATCGTGCGCTGGATTGTGTCCAGCGTCACATTTCGGTGATGTCCATCCGATATAATCGGGGGTTTCACCAACGTATGGGAAAGGCTATGCCGGTGTCGGTAATCTGACTGGCCGCCGGATGGCTGTCAAAGGCGATCATCCCAATCGGGTGTGGGATCCAAATCGTGTCATCGAAATCATAAAGTCGAGGAAGAAGAAAACATTTATGTCGAATATTGCAGGCATTCACGCACGAGAAGTTCTGGATTCACGGGGTAATCCCACGGTCGAAGCGGAGGTCTTTCTGGCGGATGGCTCCATGGGCCGGGCGATTGTCCCGAGCGGCGCGTCCACCGGAGAGCACGAGGCGGTCGAACTGCGCGACGACGATTCCAACCGCTTCATGGGCAAAGGCGTGCTGAAGGCCGTCGAGAACGTCAATGGTGAGATCTCCGAGGCGCTGGCGAACTGGGACGGGTTCGATCAGCGGGGCCTGGACGCCACGATGATCGAGTTGGATGGCACCGAGAACAAGGGTCGTTTGGGAGCGAATGCGATTCTGGCGGTATCGATGGCGGCGGCGCGGGCGTCGGCGTACAGCCTTGACATTCCGATGTACCGGTATCTCGGCGGAGCGGGGGCGAATACACTGCCTACGCCGATGATGAATATTCTGAACGGCGGAGCGCATGCGGATAACAACGTCGACTTCCAGGAGTTCATGGTTATGCCGGTGGGCGCGCCGACATTCTCAGAGGCCCTGCGCTGGGGCGTGGAGGTGTTCCACACCCTGAAGAAAGTGCTGAAAACGCGGGGATACAACACGGCGGTGGGCGATGAAGGCGGATTTGCTCCGTCGGTGAAATCGAACGTTGAGGCGATTGAAGTCGTGCTGGAGGCGATTTCGAAAGCTGGATACAAGCCGGGAGAGGAGATTGCGATCGCGCTCGACCCCGCGGCCAGCGAGTTCTATCAAGATGGGAAGTATGTGTTCAAGAAGTCGGACAAGTCGAGCAAAAGTTCCGACGAAATGGTGAGGCACTGGGCAAAGTGGGTGAATGATTATCCCATCGTGTCGCTCGAGGACGGATTGGCTGAGAACGATTGGGATGGATGGCAGAATCTAACGAAGGAGATTGGCGGGAAGATCCAGTTGGTGGGGGATGATCTGTTCGTGACCAACGTGCAGTTTCTCCAAGAGGGCATCGACAAAGGCGTGGCGAACTCGATTCTGATCAAAGTGAATCAGATTGGCACGGTGAGCGAGACCCTCGATGCGATCGATCTGGCGCGGCGGAATGGGTATACGTCGGTGATTTCGCATCGTTCGGGCGAAACGG
>Ga0210405_10005637_pt1 | contig 11356 bp, 10 predicted proteins | sample IncBWH11MmetaG_FD_155492 | JGI IMG/M metagenome (GOLD analysis project Ga0210405, IMG submission 155492) | Forest soil microbial communities from Barre Woods Harvard Forest LTER site, Petersham, Massachusetts, United States - Inc-BW-H-11-M | ecosystem: Environmental > Terrestrial > Soil >... | reverse complement strand
CGGCTGGCCTCAGATGGGTAGATGGCTCGTACCTTTTATTTGTAGAGCCAAGGCTTATAGGCAATCTCGATGTTGTATCCGTCCGGGTCGCCGATGTTTGCCGCGAAGTAGTCGGCACGCCATTCGGGCCGAAGGCTCGGTTCCTTGTTTGAAGTAGCTCCCGCGTCCATCGCCGCCTTGTAGCTGGCCCTGACAGCGTCCGCGCTCTTGGCGGTAAACGCGACGTAAAGGTCTTTGGCGACTTCGCCATTCTTCAGCCAGAAACCCGGCTCGCCACTGATGGCGAAACCGTGCAGTTGATCAAACTCGTAAGGCATGTCGATGCCAAGCGGTCCGAGCACCTTCTTGTAAAATTCGCTCGACCGTTTCAGGTCAGAGACGGGGAGATAAATATGGTCAATCATGGCTTTCCTCTTTCGAGCTCTTTTTGATCGATGGTCTTCGCTCTCGTGAACACAACGTATGCAGACATGATCGTTCTCCTGTTTTTGTTAGGCAATTATTCGAGAATTGCCCTTGTCTCGAGTATTTCGCTTATCGCGCACGGCAAGGTCAAAACGATCAAGGTTCATCACCTTGTTCCAAGCCGCAACAAAGTCGTCGACGAACTTTTTCTCCGCGTCCGAACTGGCGTAGACCTCGGCTAATGCACGCAGTTGCGAGTTTGAGCCGAAGACAAGGTCCACCCGGGAAGCGGTCCACTTGCGTTTGCCCGTCTTCCGATCGCGGCCTTCAAAGATGTCCGCCTCGTGCGATAGCGGTTTCCACTCCGTGCTCATGTCGAGCAGGTTCACGAAGAAGTCGTTGGTCAGCGCCTCTGGTCGTTTGGTCAACATACCGTGCGGCGTTTGCCCAGAGTTGGTATTCAGGACACGCAACCCGCCGACGAGCACCGTCATTTCGGGCGCGGTCAATGTTAGCAACTGCGCCTTATCTATTAAGAGTGCCTCAGCCGGGATCGTGTACTTGCCTTTGAGATAGTTGCGGAAGCCGTCTGCGATCGGCTCAAGAACAGCGAACGATTCGATGTCGGTCTGCTCCTGCAACGCGTCCGAGCGTCCCGGTGTAAACGGTACCGTCACGTTGAGGCCTGCGTTTTTCGCCGCTTGCTCGACACCAGCGCATCCACCCAACACGATGAGATCGGATAGCGAGACCTTTTTGCCGCCAGACTGCTCGCGATTGAACGCGCTCTGAATTTCTTCCAACTTTTTGAGCGCGCTGCCTAGTTGAGCTGGCTGATTGACTTCCCAATCCTTTTGCGGTGCCAAACGAACACGGGCGCCGTTCGCCCCGCCGCGTTTGTCCGAGCCGCGGAAAGTGGACGCTGACGCCCACGCGGTCGAAACCAGCTCCGATATCGTTAGACCGGACGCGAGGATCTTAGCCTTCAGTGTGGCGATATCGTGCGCGTCGATCAATTTGTGATTCACCGCAGGCACGGGATCCTGCCAGATGAGGTCTTCTTCGGGAACTTCCGGACCGAGATAACACGCGCGCGGTCCCATGTCGCGATGCGTGAGCTTGAACCAGGCGCGGGCGAACGCGTCGGCGAGCTGATCCGGGTGCTCCATGAACCGTCGCGAGATCCGTTCGTAGGCCGGGTCGAATCGTAGCGAGAGATCGGTAGTTAGCATGGTCGGTCGGTGCTTCGTTGATCGATCGTGTGCGTCCGGCACCGTCGCAACGGCTCCCTTGGCCACCCATTGATGGGCACCGGCGGGACTTTTCGTAAGCTCCCATTCGTGGCCGAACAGGTGCTTAAAAAACCCGTTACCCCACTTCGTCGGCGTGGTTGTCCAGGTGACTTCCAACCCGCTGGTGATCGTGTCCGCACCTTTGCCCGTGCCGAAGCTATTTTTCCAGCCGAAGCCCTGTTCCTCGAGGCCTGCAGATTCCGGTTCAGGCGCGACATGCGATGTCGGGGCGGCGCCGTGGGTTTTGCCGAACGAGTGACCACCGGCGATTAAGGCCACGGTTTCCTCGTCGTTCATCGCCATGCGACTGAAGGTTTCACGGATGTCATGCGCCGCCTTCAACGGATCTGGGTTTCCGTCCGGACCTTCGGGATTGACGTAAATCAGACCCATCTGCACGGCGGCGAGCGGTTTCTGGAGATTGCGGCCGTGAATTTTTCCGTCAGCATCGTCGTCGGAGATGGTCACGCCGCCTTCCTTCACGACGCCTTCCGAACCGTGGGCGTAGCGAATGTCGCCGCCGAGCCAGGTTAATTCAGACCCCCAGTACACGTCTTGATCCGGCTCCCAAACGTCCTCGCGTCCGCCACCGAAGCCGAAAGTTTTGAAGCCCATTGTTTCGAGAGCGACATTCCCGGCGAGAATCATCAGGTCAGCCCACGAAATCTTTCGGCCGTACTTCTGCTTAATCGGCCAAAGGAGTCGACGGGCCTTGTCCAGGCTGACGTTGTCTGGCCAACTATTAAGAGGCGCGAAGCGTTGTTGCCCTCTCCCGCCGCCACCGCGGCCGTCACCGGTGCGATAGGTGCCGGCGCTGTGCCACGCCATGCGAATGAACAACGGGCCATAGTGTCCGAAGTCCGCCGGCCACCAATCCTGTGAGTCGGTCATCAGCGCCGCGAGATCGTTTTTGACCGCACTGAATTCGAGACTCTTGAACTCCTTGGCGTAATCGAAGTCTTCGTCCATCGGATTGGACTTGGTCGAGTGCTGGTGCAGGAGTTCAAGCTTCAACTGGTTAGGCCACCAGTCGCGGTTCGAGTTGCCGCCGTTGGCGGCGTGGTGGAAGGGGCATTTTGCTTCGGTTTGCATGGATGTTTCTCCTTACGTCGGTTGGGCTGAATTCAGTGTGAGGCTCGAGGGCGCGCTTCCATCAATTTCCGGCGCCGGGCATGATAGTTGAAATACTTATTTCCTTGGATCACCATAGGATCTGCCTATGGAGATGCACCAGTTACGATACGTGGTAGCGGTGGCACGTGCCGGCAACTTCTCGCGCGCGGCGGAGCAATGCTTTGTCTCCCAGCCGTCTTTAAGTCAGCAAATCCTTAAACTCGAGGAGGAACTCGGCGAGCGATTGTTTGACCGGATGAAACGGGAGGCCAGGCTCACACCACACGGCGAGGCCTTCCTGCCCCGCGCGCTTAAGATTCTTGAGGAAGTGGATCTCGCCAAGCGTGAAGCGTCTGATGCGCAGGGTTTGCTGCGCGGCCGACTGATCGTGGGTGTCTTGCCAACAATTGCGCCGTATCTACTGCCGGAGTTGCTTGTGGCCTTTGCGAAAAAGTTCCCCGGCGTAGAAATCGTGGTGCATGAGGACACAACCGCTCAGTTGCTCAAGCTGGCGCAGGCATGCGAAATCGATTTCGCGCTGGCAAGTCGACCGATCCAGGACGAGCGGATGGAGGTAAAGGATTTGTTCACCGAGGAATTGCGTCTGGCCTTGCCCCACGGCCATTGGCTAACACGCAAACGTACCGTGAGCCTTGCTGACCTCGAACAAGAACCTTTCATCGTGATGAAGGAAGGGCATTGCCTCGGTGATCAAGTGCTTAAGTTTTGCGAACGGCGCGACTTGAAGCCGACGATTGCATTTCGAAGTGCTCAGCTGGAAACGCTTCAAGCGCTTGTCTGTTCCGGGATGGGTATCTCGCTCGTTCCTGCGATGGCGGCACGGAGCAAGCGCGCAGACTTGCCTGAATATCGTTCGGTTCTCGGACCCAAGCCCGAACGGAAGATCGTGGCCGTCTGGCCCAAGCAACGTCCCATCGGTCGTGCGGCGAGTGAGTTCCTGAAACAGATTTCCGCGAGATCCAAGGAGTTTAAACGTTAGGCTTCGAATGCCATCAACGATATCCGATTCTATCGGTCCCGCCCGTAACGATGTTTCGGCTCGCGCCAGCGAACGGTCATCTCGTGCTCGCGCATATTTCGGGCAAAATGCGCAAACTTTTCGTTCGCCCAACGAAGCCGTTCAACGCCGCAGCGCTATTGTTTGACGGCCGCGGAGGTCGCAGCCTGTTCGATAAGCTTGGCTGTTTCCTTCGGGTGAGACATGTAAGCCACATGGCTGGCATTCACTTCGACCGTCTTGGCCTTGGCACGCTTCGCCATCATGCGCTCCTGCTCTGGATTGATCGAACGGTCTGCGGTGGCCACCATGTACCAAGTGGGCTTGGTCTTCCAGGCAGGCGTCGTGACCTTGTGGGTGAACGAGTCGGTGGAGATCGGTACCTGCGACTCGGCCATGAAGCGGGACACGGCCGGCGGAACGTCCGCCGCGAAGTCGGCCGCAAAATGCTCCTGGTCTATCCACCAGTTTCCGTCGCTGTCCGCTTTGAATGCCTTGGAGGCTTGGGGCACAGCCTGTTCGATCGACGCACAGCTCTCACCGTCGTCGAGCGCAAAGGCGGCGATGTAGACCAGTGCTGAAACGTTCGGATTGTTGCCGGCCTCGGTGATAATGGACCCGCCATAACTGTGGCCGACCAGAACCACCGGCCCGTTCATGGCGTCGATGGCCGCCTTCGTGTACTTGACGTCGTTGGCGTAGGAGGTCTCGGGGGGCTGCGCCACCGACACCTTATAGCCGTCCTTCTCGAGGATCTTGGCGACGGCTTCCCAGCCGGAGCCATCAGCGAATGCACCATGCACCAGAACCACGTTCTTGATGCCGGTTGGCGACGCCGCAGCAGCAACCGTAACAGTCCTCTCCAGCAGCAGAATCGCGCCCATCAGCGTAGCAGTGAGCGTTAAAACTCCGTAAATTTTCTTCATGATTATTCTCCTCGTGTTTGTTTTGAATTGTTAAACGTGCGCGAAACGGTAGGACAAAAGCCTCGAAGGCGTCTTGGAGAAACGCGCCAGCTTTGTTATTTCTGATCGTCTAAACCGAGGAAAGGCGTCGTCTCCGCGGACTCTTGATTCCCGTTCCTATCAAGCAGCGCCAGCGTAACTACCTCTTAAGGAGCGTGCCGAGCACCTCGGGCCACCGCTTCTCGAAGTCGTCGTCCTGTTGGAGTCCGAGCTTTAACACAGCCTGGATTCGCTGCAGCGCTTCTGGCCACGCCAACGTGATCTGAAACGAGTTGAGGGCGTCGAGGAGCCGGTCGGCGGATGGCAATGAGACGTCGTTAACGAGACTCTTTCCCGCGGCGATGGCGCGCCGGTCGAAGGAGGCGATTCGGCGCGCGAGCGCATCAACGAAGGCATCTAACTCCGCGTCCGGAAGTGCACGGTTAACGTATCCGTATCGTTCCGCAGTATCGCCGTCAAAGTCGTTCGCGCCGAGAATGATTTCGAGCGCGCGGCCACGGCCAACCAGCAGTGGGAGGCGTTCCGCGCCGCCCCCGCCGGGATGCAGTCCCACCCCGACTTCGGGCTGGCCGAGTCGCGTATTCTCGCGCGACGCGAAGCGCATGTCGCAAGCAAGGACAAACTCGCTGCTCACGCCCCGGGCGCAGCCCCGGATTTTTGCGATGCTAACCACTGGGGACTTGGTGAGACGGACAAACGTATCCAACAGAATCGGGAGGCCGGAAGGCCCGGCAGCGGTCATGATGTTCCCTGTCTTGCCGGTCAAATCAAAATGGGAAAGGTAGAATTCAGGATTTGCACTCTCGAAAACTACGACACAAAGGCTCGGACTGGCGTCCATTCGAGCCAGCAGTTCCTGGAGGCCTTCGAATATCGTGGCGTCTACAACGTTAAAAGGCGGGTAATCGAATAGAACCCTCCAGTAAGCGGACGTTTCCTCAATGACCCGCACCGGCCCCGCAGCCGTGATTTCGGTTTTATTCATTTCTCCAGTGCATGATAGACCGATGGCCTAAATGGCGTCTTGGAGAATCGCGCCAGCTTTGTTATTTCTAATCTTCTCAACCGCGGAAAGACGTCGTCTCGGCGGACTCTTGATCCCGTCCCTGTTCCAGCGGCGCCAGCGTGACGGAGTCATGTGCTCGATGCGGCTGAATGTCCGGCTGAAGGCGGCTTGATCGTAGAAGCCGGCAGACAATGCAATCTCCACCAAAGTTTTACTGGTTCGTGACAGCAGGTTTTTGGCGTAATCGACCCGACGCTGGATTAATCGCTGATGGACGGAAGTGCCAAAACTCATGCGGAAGCAGCGCCCGAAATGACTGGCCGAAAGCGAGCACGCAGTGGCTAGTTCCTTTATGGTGATATTTCCCGCGAGATGGTCGTTTAACATCTCTTCGGTTCGCAGCTTTTGCCACGGTTCGAGTCCGCGCCGGGGCGGGATTTTGAACTTCGGGGCGCCGCAATGGGCCTGCAGGACGTGGGCGCCAAGGACCGTGGCAGTCTGATCGAGCGCCAGTCTATCCAGGGGCTCTCCGTGTCTGACAAAGGAAAGAATGTTTCTTGTCACCTGCGCCACAACCAGGTCTTCGACAAAAAACACTTCCCGAAGTTGGAACGATGGCGCCACATCGTTGTCGAGAGCGATTCGCTCAAGGAGTTCCCGCGAGAGGTAATAATGCAAATAATCAAATGGGCCGCGCACCGACATTTCCATGTGGCAATTCAGATCGATAAACGTCGTGGCGAACGGTATTGCTCGCGTCACCCCAACGCTCTTCCCGTTGTAAACGGCTCGCCATTGGCCAATCGCCGCAGGCGTTAGAGACACGCAGATCAGGATTGCCTGATCCGGAGGATACACCGGAGCCTTCTCCATTTCTCTTGGCCCCGAACGAAGCCGCGTTACAGCGAACTCCGGCTTTTGGTCCGAGCCAACAACTCTGCAATCGTAGGCCGGCGTGCTGAAAACATCTGCCAGTGACGAACCGAACATCCGCACGCCCGACTTCGTATGGCGATCTTTTCGATTGTTAAGTGCTGGCGCAACCATCCGCGTTAAACTCCCTTGAACTGGAATTTGTTAATTTTTAGAGAGCGAATTCTGGATTCGAGAGTGGAAGGTGGCATGCCCAGCCTGGCCGCGGCTCCTTGTCGGCCGGACACTTTGCCCTTCGTTTGCGTAAGAGCGGCTTCAATCTGCTCCTGCTCACTCGATATTCGACTTGCTGGACGCGGACTCGATTGGAATTCGTGTGAAAACCAGTTCCCATCCACCGAAAATTCGTTGCTATCGACAATGATCAGCGAGCGTTCGATCACGTTTTGCAACTCTCGAACATTGCCTGGCCAGGAATATTCTTGTAGCGCGTCGAGAGATTTCTTCCGAATGCTGTCGATCTTCTTACCGGCTCTTTGGGCGTAACGATTGACGAAGTAGTTCACCAGGATCGGAATGTCCACTTTGCGCTCGCGCAATGGCGGCAGCTCGATTGGAAAAACATTGAGCCTGTAATAGAGATCGCTTCGAAAAGAACCCGCCGCGATCCCGGAGTGAAGGTCGCGATTTGTTGCTGCAATCACGCGCACATCACAGCGCAGCATCTCGGTTCCGCCAACACGTTCAAATTCGCGTTCCTGCAGAACGCGCAGCAGCGCGATTTGTGTTTCCAGAGGGAGATCGCCCACTTCATCGAGGAAAAGTGTCCCGCCTTCTGCTAATTCAAACCGGCCGAGTCGCCGCTGAACTGCTCCGGTAAAGGCTCCTTTTTCGTGACCAAACAACTCCGACATGATCAGAGAGGAAGGAATCGCCGCGCAATTCACGCCCACGAATGAGCGCTCGGCGCGCTTCGATCGCTTGTGAATTGCCCGAGCAATCAATTCCTTGCCCGTTCCGGTTTCGCCCATGATCAAAACAGTGGAATCTGTCGGGGCTACTTTCGCCGCGAGCCCGAGCACCCTTTGCAATACGGCAGAAGTCCCCAGCACTTCTTCGAACATCGACGTGCCGTTTATTTCTTCCCGTAGAACGATGTTCTCTTTGTAGAGCTCATCTTTCAGACGTCTTATTTCCTCCAAGGCATTTTCCTGCTCGGTGATGTCCAGCGTATTACCGATTAGTCGGGTGACTTTGCCGTTCTCTAACACTGGCTCTCCCGTGCTGTGCATCATCCGTTTTCCTTTTTTTGGATGATCGACCCAATACCTGACGTCGCCTCGCACGCCTTCGCGAAACATTTTGTCGATCGTTCTTGCTAACAGTTCTTGACCATCAGACTGCAAAGCGGCCAGCCATTGCGTCAGCGTAGGAATCCCTTCCGAAGGATCGAAATCGAAAATCACGAATGTCTCGGGCGACCAGTAATCGAATATCCCATCGGGCCGGAGCGACCAACTGCCCATATGGGCCAGCCGTTCTCCTTCGCGCAGGTAAAATTCGCTCCGCTCCAGATCGGTCAACGGGCCTCGCGGCCGCTCAGGTCGAATATTCGCGCCGTCGTTTTTCACTTGCCGCTCCGAGAAATTGGTCCAGCCAAAGATTGTATCAGTCGACTTTGGCCTCGCCAGTAACAAACTTAGCGCTTAGACGGGCATCGTTTTGGAACCCACAGTTAGTCGCCTAACGATCGGTTGGCATTGTCACAGGGTCGTCGCGGGAACGTTACCTAATCTTAACAAGACACGACGACACGCCGAGCGTACCCATTCGCCAGCCTTAACACGCAGTGGTATTAACCGGCGAGTATCCAAGTTCCGCGTTCTCCGGACCTGACATCGTTGTTAACGAACCGTCAGCTGTGAAACGCGTCCGCACTGCCTGGATTTCCGACATGCACCTCGGGACCCGTGGTGCGAACGCCAGCGTTCTGCTCAATTTTCTGCGCGAGTACGAATTCGAGAACCTGTATATCGTCGGCGATTTGATCGACATTTGGTCGATGCGGCGCGGACGTTATTGGCCGCAAACTCATAACGACGTCATTCAAAAAATTCTGCGCAAAGCCCGAAAAGGCACGCGCGTCGTCTACATTCCGGGTAATCACGACGAGATGGTTGGGGACTTCTGTGGCTCTTACGGAAACATCGATATCCAGCGAAACGCCATCCACGTGACGGCGACCGGAAAACGAATCCTGGTCATTCACGGTCATGAACTCGACACCGTCGTCCAAAATGTAAAGTGGTTGGCGTTCGCGGGCGATGTTGGCTACCAATTCCTGCTATCGCTCAATCCCGCGATCAATTTCGTCCGCCGCAGGTTCGGTCTCGGTTACTGGTCGCTAAGCGCTTACGCCAAGAAGCGGGTAAAGGACGCGGTGAATTTCATCGGACGTTTTGAAGAGGCCATCGCCCATTATGCGCAACAATTCGAAGTCGACGGCGTGCTCTGCGGGCACATTCACAGCGTTTCCATGCGAACGATTCGCAACATCGAATATTACAACTGCGGTGACTGGGTGGAAACGTGCTCGGCGCTCGTCGAAGATCACTCCGGTGAGATTAGTCTGGTAAGCTACCTGCCGCGGATCCATCTCCCCACGGAAGACGCGCAGCTCGCGAACGCAGCCGCGGCCTGAATGTAAAAACAAAACGGCGGGATGTGCATCCCGCCGCTCTGAAAAGTTGAAACGCTATTATTTGCGACGCCGGATTGCTCGCAGCGCTGAACCTGCTCCGGCCAACGCGAGCAGGGACAATGTCGTTGGTTCGGGAATCGGTGCCGGAACTGGAACCTGACCGACGTTGTTAATCTTGCCTCCGCCACCAGTATTACTGGTCGCCGATGCGGCAAAAAAGCCAGTCTTCTTTGACGGCACTGCCTGGAACACCGAGGTCAATTGGGTCACTGAGAAACCGCTGAGATTTGTATTGGATGGGATCGTCGTTGCGCCCGTGTAGGTCCAGGTCAGGTTCGCTAACGAGGCATTGTCGGGCGGATTTGTGCCCGAGGGCGGCGGCGTCACCAGCGAGGAAGAAAACGACCAGCCCGACGGTTGCGTGGCCGAGCCAGCAATGAACGGACCGAAATCGTAAATGGTGAAGAAATCGCCGGCCGTTACCTGCTGGCTCGAGGTGATATCGATCGTGTAATTCCAAACAGTGTTGGTCCCGCTCCCGGCGCTCGTACCCGCGAAACTCGGAATAATGTCAGCACGGGCCACCGAAATGGCTGCGACAACGCCGATCAATGTGACAATAGATATTTTCTTCATCCCTTTACTCTCCAATTTTATGAGTCTTATAGGAAATCGTATTCCAGCGGTCAGGTGGTCATTTGTCAAGACTATTCCCCGGGTAAATGACTGGTTTTGCTCTTAGCTGCACCCCTACGGATTGACCCGGCAAGCCTGCGCCAGTTCCTGGTTACTCTGACACGCTACTGCGAAAAACCTGTCCCCGACACAGGCGGCAAACCGGGCATCCAATTGTGGCCGGTCCGCCTCGCGAGCTTCCTCCAGGAGCTTCGCCGCCTGCCCGGTGTCTCCCTGGTGAATGGCGATGGCCGCTTCGGTCAGCTGCCAATCAATCGATAACGGCCCCAGCTTTCGTTTTTGCTCCAGCTCGTCGCGCACTGGATCGACCTCGCCGGCTTCGAGCGTCGCCATTCGCGCTTTGAAACGGCAAATCGTTTGCTCCGATTCCTGTCCGCGGCGCGCCGCCTGTTCGTAACGCGCGATCGCGTCTTTCGGGCGATGATCTTTGCGCAGTGTTTCCGCGAGTGAATAACTGTAATCCGCGCTGAATGGCGCCGCGTTCATGGCCGCTTCGAAAAATCGTTCGGCTGCAGGAAAATCGTTGCGACTGACTGCGATCATTCCCCGGTAATAATTTGCGGCATCAACATTTTCCCCAAAACCGATCGCGCTCTCGAACAAACGGTCGGCCGAATCGAAGTCGGAGTGATCGTAATAAAGTTTGCCGGCGTGAAACAGAATTCCGCCGAGCGCCATGTTTTTGTATTTCGCCGCAATCAAACGCCTGGCCGCGTCGTCCCAATGACCAAGCTGCTCGTCCATCACGGCGTGTTCGACCAGTTCCTCAGCCGACGCCCCGGTAAACTCAGCCGTCGCTTTCGCCGCAATCTTGGCCTCGTTCCGGGTTGTAAGCAGATACCTCCAGTATTCGAATTTCTTACCAATATAAAATGTCGCGGCCAGCAGGATGAGGGCGCCGGCGACCAGCGCCAGCCGTTGCATCTCCAGGACTTTCGAAAATTTTCCGCCACGGGACCGGCGCGGCGCCCGTTGTTCCGGCGGATGCGAAGTCTCAGGCGGACGAGGCGGCACCGGAGGCGCGCTTTTCACTTTCGGGGCCGGTTCTCCCTGGGAAGATTTTTGTTCGGCGGCAGGCTGAGGGTTCACCGACCGGGACCCGCTGAGGAAACGGCGTTGCTCCGGCGTTAATCGCAATCGCTCGTCTGAATCCGATTCAGGCATCTGTTATTCCTCTTAGCTACTGGTTCGCAATACCGCGCGCAGTCGTCAAATAGACCGCAAAGCTGCCAAGCCAATGTCCGCCTTCATAATGTTCCCCGGTCACCGCGGCAAGTCCGGCCCGTC
>Ga0210405_10005636_pt1 | contig 11356 bp, 10 predicted proteins | sample IncBWH11MmetaG_FD_155492 | JGI IMG/M metagenome (GOLD analysis project Ga0210405, IMG submission 155492) | Forest soil microbial communities from Barre Woods Harvard Forest LTER site, Petersham, Massachusetts, United States - Inc-BW-H-11-M | ecosystem: Environmental > Terrestrial > Soil >... | reverse complement strand
CTCTCGACCCTCTTCAGCCTGACCCAGCGAAACTCCCGCCCGTTGAAGCGCGGACTTCACCATGACGATCAACGGATCCGGCGGAACAAACGGCTTTTTCAATACTCCGTCGGCCCCGACTCGTTGCGCTTCCTGTTCATCCAGAGGGTCAAATGCGCCGACCAACAGAATTACCGGGATATGTTTAAGCGAGGGATCTTCTTTGACATACTGGCAAACTTCGTATCCGTTGCGCACCGGCATGAATACATCCGCCAGCACTAAATCGGGGCGGATCTCGGAAATTTTCCGCACCGCGGCTTCGCCGTTGCCTACTGCGACAACATCAATACCCTGATCCTTCAGGGCCAGCCCCACCATCCGCTGGATGTTGCTGTTGTCGTCCGCAACCAGAATCTTGGCCACCCACGTCCTCCGCGAAATGTAATGCAGACCCCAAGCATCGGCAGCCGGGAATTTGCTCGATTCTTCAGGTATTTGAGCATCCTCCACCGTGGTCGTCAACGCATCAACGGTTTACGTGTGTCCCAAGTGAATACGCCGGCTACCTGCACCAATGGCCGGGGTCTAACCACTCCATGTATGGCAAAAAAAAGGCGTGGCCATTGGCCACGCCTTCTCGCCTGATGTTCTAGACCTACCAGGGCACTAGTTTTCGCACGCCTTTTTTCTTCTTGCTGCTCGATTCTTTCCCATTATCGCTCTGGTTCGCCGAATCGGTCTGCGAGGCATCGGTCTTAGCGTCGCTAGTGCTCGTCGTTGCAGGCGTCGTCGTTCCACTGGCGTCGGTTCCGGTCGCTACGGCCGTCTCTCCTCCATTGGGAGTTGCGGTAGGAGTTTCGGGTGCAGCCGACGTCGATTCTCCGGGCGTAGCCGAAGTTGCTTCAGGCGCCGCTCCAGCTGTTGGGGCGACTGAACCTCCGGGCGCACTATTCTCCGGTGCATTGGCATCCGCCGGCGCAGCGCTTTCAGCACCGCTGCTCTCTTCGGTTTTCGGCCCGCCTGGAGTTACCGTAGCCACGATTCCAGTCGTATTCCCAGCAGCACCCGTCGTCGTTCCGCCTCCGCCGCTCCCACCGACCACAATGCGCGACGAGTTACCCCCAGTCAGCACATCCGTCGCCGAGGAAGTGTCCGCTTCCGGCTCGAGATTCGGCTCTCCCACCCTGGCAGCGGTCTTCATTTCGCCCGTTGGCCCGGAATGTAGGATTCCTAGCGGTTTCTTCGCTAGGCTGGTATGCGGCCGCGGAGCATTCTGCTCCGCAACCATTCGTGCATGAGCTTTCGGATCGGGCTGTGGGACCGGAACCTTCATGGCCACCAACCGCGCCTTAGCTTGCGGCGCCTCACTGGAAAGCGGGTAATTTTTCACAATTCTCGCGTAGTAATTTGCCGCAACCTCTTTTTTCTCCGCCTTATCGAATATGTCCGCCAACATCCAAAGCGCATGATCTGATCTGCTGTACAGCGGATAACGATTGGTTACCCCAATTAGCCGAGCCGCCGCCGCGCGCTTGTCGCCCTTCGCGTAGTAATAGTAAGCCACACGGTAATCGCCCTCCGCGATGACCTCTTGCACTTCCCGCAAATGTTGCATTGCTTTATCCGCCAGCGGATCCTTCGGATATTTCAGCAGGAACGTCTGGAATTCACTCTCCGCTTCTTTCGCTTCGGTGCGATCCCGGTCCGGTTTCTCCATTTGTCGGAAGTGCCCCATGGCAACCTGCAGTTGCGCGTAAGAGGCCTCCGGAAGGAAAGGGAAGAACACGATGAAATCTTTGTAGCCCGAGATGGCCTGCGTCATATTGGCCGTCCCGCCCTCTTTATAATAGGAGTCGGCGATTAACAATTTCGCCTTGGCTAGATACTCGCTGTCGGGATAAGTGTTGATAAGCGTCTGCAGGTTTAGCCGTCCAACCTCATGCTTGCCGTGCTTGATATCGTCCGCGGCGCGGTCGTATAAAACTTTATCCGGCTGAACGTTATTGTCCACGCTAGTGGACTTATCAACTTTTTTCCTCTTGTGCAGGATCTGGGCGTTGGACTGCGTCGCCCCCATGAGGAAAATCGCCATCATCAACAGAAACCCTAAACGATTACTAGTGGCATACCGCGGAGTACGTAGGCAAACAACACCTCTCTAAGTATTGAAATTCCTTCGAATGCCTGCCGCGGCCGCTGGGGGAGAGCCGCCCGAAACCCCGAACTCACGGATTATAACCTGAACGAAAGGCCAGTCCGCACTCATCTTGCCCGTTAGGCCAGTAAATCCCGTTAATGAGAACCAACCCCATACCTCGGGGTTGCCTCGTATCTTCTTCTTATTCTAACGTTTCTAAGGGATGTTTCAGTATCTGAGGAATATTTCAGTTAGTCGGAGGGTGCCCCGCCCTCGGTTTTTTGGAGGGTGGGTGTTTTAACCTGGAGCACCAGAGGCTATAACCACAAAGCTCCCGATTCCGTCCCGGACCCGGTGGGAACTTACACACGTTCGAACCCTAGAAAATTATTCAATTATCCGATTTTATGCAGATCTACAGAGCTATCGTCAGCTCGACCGGTGCAGAAGCCGGAATTCGCGACCCCGCCAACGGCGTCTGATCCACCACCGCGCCATGGGGCCACTGCGGAGCCGTCACATAGTTCACTTTGCGCCGCAGCCCCGCAACATCAAGACGGTGCTGCGCGTCGGTTTCATTCAGGCCCACCAGATGCGGCATCACATAAGCCTTATCCCGGTTGCCTTGCGAGACCAATACATCCACACGCGGCGTAGCCGCCCCAGTCCCCGGCTTCGGATTCTGAATCACCACCGTATCCGCAGGCACCTTGGGCAACGTGATATTGGAAACCTCGCCGATTTGCAGCCCTTCGCGCAACATCTCTATCCGGGACACTCTCAGCGTGGCTCCTTCCAGCCGGGGAATGGTGAGTTGCCGCTGTCCCAGGCTGAGCACCACATGAGCCTGTTGCGACACCTTCATCAACAATCCTGCTGTGGGCGTTTGCCGCACCACCACGTTGGTCGGTAAATCGCTATACACGCGATCCGCCACTCGCAAAACTAACCCGCGGGAGCGCAACAGGTGGCTGGCCTCCGTAACGTTCTTCCCCACAAGATTCGGCATCGTCACTTCACGCCCATGAATGGCCACCCGCATGGCCGTAATTGCGCTTAGAAATGCCGCAGACGCCAGAATAAAAACCAGCAGCGACATCCTGCTTAACCATCCCAGTCGTTCGCGCAGGGTCATAAATAGAATCTCAACTCAAAGAAATAATCAGTCCGAGCCCTTGTCGTGTGTCGCGCTTGTCGACGCCACCAATGGTGGCGCAGGATACTCCGGCAATTTGTCTTTGCTGGTGTCCGCGCGTTTCACTTCCAGTTCCCCGAACAGCAGCGACGGACTGATGATCGTCGTCGGCGCTCCTCCGGACCGGTTGCTCACCAGCGGGTCATCACCCGCCGCAATCAAATCGCTCCTCATCGCGCGTACGTCCAACTCGCTGAAAACTGCGCCCCGCACCAGCTCTTCATGCCCGTCCTTCGCATATACGCGATAGAGCAAGCGCGGCGTGTTGCCCGGCCCAAGCGTGTCCACCCGATATGCGTACGGCAATCCTTGATCCGCCACAATCTGGAGCGCGCGCTGCCTCAACGCCGCCGGACGTAGCGCGTCCGTTGTATTCACTACCAACACGCCGATGCCCGCAGAGGGGAAGACACCCGGCGCAGCCCGGCCATGCCCGTTCGAGGTCGTAAAATCGCGAATTGGTTGGCGTCCCACTAGATAATTGCTCAACGTTCCGTTATCAATCACGGTGACTCGCTGTGCCTTGACTCCTTCGCTGTCCACGTCATAGCTTCCCACCGTGCTCTTGCCGTGAAATTCCTTTAGCGTCGGGTCATCCACCACTGTCAAAAAGTTTGGCAGCACCCGCGTCTTGTAACTGGACGCAAATGACCCCGTCGTGCGATTTGGCTTTCCAAGCTGTGGCTTGCGCCCCACCACGTTCTGTCCAATCAACGAGGCTACGATGTCATCTGCCGCGTCCGGCGCGAATAAAACGGGGCCACGGTATTCCTCTTCCACGATCGGCGCAACTCGCAACGCCACCACGGTTTCCAAAGTTTTTTTCGCGTCGTTCATTAACTGATCGTGGCTCGGTAATTCTTCCTCGCGCGCCACCATCCATGCCGGATTGCGCGTCACCCGCATTCCGTCGTCCGCCTGTGCCGCGCTATTCAATTGCACGCTGTAGGTCGCTCGCCCGTCACGCGTTACTGTCCCTTCCGAATTCACAAAATACTCGTTAACTCCCGTGAACCGCGCCGACGCCGTCAAAGACTGCACATCCGGATACTGCTTATATAGCTCCGTCACATCCTCAAGAGTCTTCTTCCACTCCTTCTGATCGACCTTTAATGCCGTTACCGGTTCCAAGGCGATCACTTCTGGCTCTTTGGCGAAATCATCAACCGCGTTCGGATCCGCGCTGAACTGTTTCAATGCCGCCTGTTTTTCCGCGTATGCCTCCCCCGCGCTCTTATACGCCTCGTCCGTGGCCGTCCAGATCTGGTGACGCAAAGCGATCGGGTCGTTATCCAGCGGCAGAATATTTGTTTCCCCTATACCCTGGCTGAAATAACTATCTTGTTTGTAATCGCCGATACGCACCACCACCCGCAGAATGCGCACATGCACCCGCTGGCTCTGTACCAGCGCGCCAAATGCCGCTTCCGCGCTGTAATCATCCACATCGTTCACGCGGTATTCGATGTAGTAAGGTGCCTGCACCTGATCCATCTTCAAATGAGTGTAAGACCGCGATAGTTCCGTGAGCAGCGCTTCAAGTAACGCGTCACCCTTCGCCGCCGCGACGGCCGCCGTCATCGCGCTGGAATTTAGAGCCCTGCCTGCATCTGCAGGTTTACCTGCCGTGGCAGGCCTGGCAGTTTCTGTCGCCGGCGAATCGCTCACGGCGTGTCCTCTTGCAGGAGCGGGAATCCCGACGATTTGGCCGGCAAAAAATAAAGTTCCGCTCAGTAAAGCTAGATAAGTTTTCTTCACGGGCGTGCTCCCGTACCCGCAGCTACAGGTGCCACGCTTTGCGCTGCCACAGCAGGCGCCGCGTCTTCAAATCCCGGCGGCGGCAGAATCGGCGGCCGCTCATGTGCATGCGCCCGCTTCTGTACTTCCATCTCCGAGAAAATAATTGCCGGCGCCACAGCCGCTACCGGCACGCTTCCGCTTTCCGCGCCGCAGATTCCGTTGAACACGTGCTCCTGATCTCCGGTAGCAACAATCCGTGTCAGCGCCGCCAGCGGCGTGCCCACAATATCCACTCCGCGTACCAACTCGTCCGGTCGTCCGTCGACATAAACTTTGTAGACAATCACCGGAAGCACTTGAAAAGCTTGCGGCAAAGACCGCGTCGTCAGCGTAAATCCTCCCTGAATGTCGTCAAAGTACAGTCCGTACGGTTTTCCCTGCTTCTTCACTTCATCAATCAGCTTCTGGCGCATCTCTTTTTCAGGAACCGTCTGGCTGGAAGTCACAATCAAATTTCCCTGTCGCCCGGTGGGCATCAGTCCCGGCTGGTTTCGTCCGTGCCCATTGGAAACTCCGAAATTTTTGATCGGCATTCGCGACATCAGAAAATTCTTCAATACTCCATTTTGAATGACGTCCACACGCTGCGCGGGCGTTCCCTCATTGTCAAAATCATACGACCCAGAAAGTTTCACATCGCCAATCTGCTTCGTCGTCGGATCGTCTGTCACGCTTAGAAATTTCGGCAGCACTTCCTGTCCCACCATCTTCGTAAATGTTTGCCCTTCTTCCTCGTCTCGCTGTCGGTGACCCTCTAGCCGGTGCCCCAGCACCTCATGAAAAAACACCGCAGCCGCTCGTCCACTCAACAGTGCAGGCCCGTCATACGGCTCCGCCACAGGAGCCGCGCGCAGCGCCTTCAAATCCGCCGCCATTTTCTCGATTTTCGCGGACAATTCGCTTTCGGTTGGCAATCCTTTGGCGGTCGGCGCCTGAAAAGTCTCCACCCGCAACAATTCCATGCCGTCGTCAGCCCGCGTTTGCGCTTCCATTATCAACCGCGTCGAAGCACTGGGAGTAACCACCGTGCTCCCTTCGCTGTTCACCATCCGCGCATTTGAGTTCTGCACCTGCAACATCACGCTTCCGAAATAAACGTCCGGATACTTCCGGAATATCGCCGACAACCTCTTGATTTCGCCTTCCCACGTCGCCCGGTCCAACGTAACCGGCAGCTTCGCTTCACCAATGTGCGTAGCCGAAGCCTCCTTCGAAAAATCCGGTGACTTATCTTCTTCTTCCGCTCGCACTGCGGTATTCGTTCGCACGTTCATCAGCGAAGGAACCGCCCGCTTGTACTCCCGGTCCGTCAGTTCCCAAAGGACTCGCCCAATGGCATCTTGATCATCCGAGAGCGGCAAAGATCCCGACGTAACTCCGCTCGCCCGGCTCTGCCCATGCGTATTGTCTAGCGCATGGGTGCCTACGCGCATCGTTACGTCCGCCTGCCGCCGTTTGGCCGCCGCGTCCGTCAGCAAGCTCCCGTAGGCTCCAACGAGTACCACATAGTCCTGGTCGTATACCGTGTAGCTCAAGTAGTACGGCGCCTGGTCAGTTTTGCCTAACTCGGTACTGGCCCGCGAAAGCTCTGCTTGCATCACCTTCAACACCGGGTCGTTCGCGCCTTTTTTGGCGTCCACTGGGGCTGAAGTACTTCCAGAGCCAGTCGTGGCTTCGGTCGAGACGGCCCGATCAGTTCGGCCCGCTGCGGAATCTTCCGCAGCCGCCCAGCCAGTGGGGGCCACTGCCAGTTGCGCGCAAACCACCCCGCACGCCGCCATGCGCCATGCCAAACAAATGACATCCTTCGCCCCTACACTCCGGCGTCCATACTTTTTTGCTGGGCCAAAATTGATCATTAACAGTGAACTCCAATCGGTGTGACGATTCGAACTACCTGACCTACGAAAAACTAGGGAGAAGCCGAGTATGCCTCAGCGCTGGCCCACGCGCAATTTAGCTGTTACCAAAGCGTTCTTCTTTGGCTAACCGTGCCCCGTTCACGAATTCTTGTGCCGACACTTCCGCGCGTCCTTCCAGTTTGACGGTCAAAACACGTAAAACGGTTGCGTCCCCACAAGCTACTCGCAATTCGCCGTCTTCCAGAAGCAATGTTCCCGGAGCTGCCGGCGCTCCTTCTCGCCTCGCGGGCCTCCCCGAAAGGTGGCAGGTCTTTGCCCGAAAAGTGGTGTACGCCCCTGGCCACGGTTCAAAACCTCGCATCCGATTGAAAATCTCCAGAGCGGGCCGCTCCCAGTCAATACGCCCGTCCTCTTTCTTCAGCAAAGGCGCGTAGGTTGCCAATGCATCATTCTGTTTTTTCGGCGTAACCAGCCCATCCGGCAGGTCGCGTAGCGTTTCTATCATCAACTTCGCCCCAGCTTCGGCCATCCGCGCCGCCAACTCCGGCGCCGTGTCCGCCGGCAAAATCTCAATTTCTTCCTGCAGTAACATATCCCCGGTATCCATGCCCGCATCGATCCGCATGGTGGTCAACCCAGTCTTCGTCTCGCCATTCGCAATCGCCCAATTGATCGGCGCCGCACCACGGTATCTTGGCAGCAAGGAAGCATGTAGATTGATCCAGCCGCACCTCGAAAGAGGTAAAAGCCCGGAGGGAATAATCTGTCCATAGGCAATAATCACGAAGCATTCGGGCTCGAAACTTTGCAGCAGCTCTCTCGCCTCAGGAGCGCGGATCTTCACCGGCTGCCGCACCGGTATCCCAGCTTCTAGCGCGGCTTGTTTAACAGCGGAAAAGGAAACCTCCTGCCCTCGCCCTCGCGGCCTGTCCGGTTGCGTAATGACTGCGACCACCGTATGACTTGGGTCCGCCAGTATGGCCTTCAGGGTAGGCACTGCAAAGGCAGGCGTTCCGCAGAAAACAATCCGCATGAGTATCCTTCCGGCCAGCAATAGTTGTGGGACGTATTCAACCTGATTTTACGTTACGACAGCAATCGGAAATCCATGCAGGAATTCTGAGGAACAGCAGGCCAATCCTTAACTGCAGTTCACCACTCGCCTTGTTTTCTTAACTTCTTGATCTTGCGCCGGATTAGGTCGCGTTTAAGCATGCTCAGGTGTTGAATAAACAGGATGCCGTTCAGATGATCGATCTCGTGGCAGAAAGCTCTCGCCAGCAAATCTTCTCCGCGAATCTCAAAAGTCTCGCCCTTGGCGTTTTGCGCTTTCACTGTCACAAATTGCGGCCGCACCACGTAGCCGCGAAATCCCGGAATAGAAAGGCAACCCTCTTCCTCTCGCTTTTCGCCTTCCGCATGAATAATTTCCGGGTTGATCAGTACAATTTTTCCTTCCGGATTTTTCCCCGCGGTCACATCCACTACCGTCAGGCGCAGATTTTTCCCGATCTGCGGAGCAGCCAGCCCAACGCCTTGCGCCGCATACATCGACGCGAACATGTCCTCGGTCAATTCCTCCAGCTCTGGCCCAAACTCCGTAATCACACTCGTAGGCTTTTCCAGAATGGGATCGCCGTATTTAATAATGGAGTAGATCTTCCGCGGAGGTCCCAATGGCACCGCTGGCGCACCAGTTTCAGCCGTCGCCGCCACCACAGGCTCAGAACTCGTCGATTTGTCGGGCATAGTTATCGAAATTCCGCCGCATCTCCGCCAGCGAATCTCCTCCAAATTTTTGCAGAAAAGCATCCGCTAACACAAGTGCTACCATCGCTTCGCCCGCCACTCCAGCAGCCGGCACCACGCACCAGTCCGAGCGCTCGTACGCCGCCTGTACCGGCTCCTTCGTCACCATATCGGCTGTGTGCAGCGCGCGTCGCAGCGTGGAAATCGGCTTCAAATATCCACGCACCACCACGTCCTGCCCGTTGGTAATTCCGCCTTCGACGCCTCCTGCGCGATTGGACGATCGCAAAAATCTTTTAACATTCCGGTCATACGAAATCTCGTCCTGTACTTCGCTGCCATAGGATCCCGCGCCCGCAACACCTGCCCCGATCTCGACAGCCTTCACTGCCTGAATACTCATCACCGCTTGCGCCAGCCGGCCATCCAGTTTTTCATCCCACTGTGCGTGGCTTCCCAGTCCCACCGGCACATTGTGTGCCACCACTTCAAAAATTCCGCCCACGGTATTCCCGGCTTTCAGCGCCGCGTCCACTTCCGCTTTCATCTTTTCCTGCAAATCCGCGTCCACGCAACGCAGCGGCGACTCAAGATCCCCGCTCACCGCCCGAATCTCGTCCCACGAAGCGCCACGCTCCAGGGCAAAATGCCCCACACGAATCGTGTGACTCGCAATCTCGGTCCCAAGTTCGCGAAGCAACAACTTTGCAAACGCTCCAGCCGCCACCCGCGCAGCCGTCTCTCTCGCCGAGGCCCGCTCCAAAATATATCGCGCGTCATGAAAATTGAATTTCTGCGATCCCGCCAGATCCGCATGCCCAGGCCGCGGCGCCACCAGCTTCCGTTCTTTCCCAGCCGATTCCGCCGACTCTTCCACCGGCAAACTATTTTCCCAATTAGCCCAGTCCCGATTCTCAATCCGCAAAGCCACCGGAGCGCCAATCGTCTTCCCGTGCCGCACCCCGGCGAAAATGTCCGCGCGGTCCTTTTCGATTTTCTGTCGACCCCCGCGCCCATACCCCAACTGCCTTCGGTGCAGCTCATGATTAATGAACGCCACATCGACAGGCAGCGAAGCCGGCAGCCCCGAGATAAACGCCAGCAGCGCTTGTCCGTGCGATTCACCTGCTGTGTAAAAACGCAGCATCCCTGAGGCATCCATCCTAGAGAAATTGAATTACCCAGCGTAATTGGAGAATGGAGTGTATCTGCCGACCCGCCGCCGCGTCCAGTTTTCGCTGTTGTTTTGCTTTTTGCAATGACCCAATGAGAGTGTCTTTCGCGTCATCCGCGCCCACATACTCTTAGCTGCAGCTCCGCCCTTGCTCGCAAAATGAGAGCGGAGTCAACATTGTCTTCGCGGCGCCTCATTTCATCCGTGTTACTCGTCGCGCTACAGGTAGTCGTCAAAAACGCCGTCGAGCACGCCATCAAGAACGCCTCAATCGAATTGCCCTAGCCAACAGGATCTCGATCAGGGGAATAGATGTCATGCTTGACGCGCCCCCGTCACGCAGTTACGCTTTCGTTGCACTCGGTAACAACTCGTCCGCGTCCAGAAAAAGGCCATCGTGGCAGGCACTCCACTTCAAATCGAGCGCGACTCCACTTCAGAACCCAGGCTCTCCGTCGTCGACGTCTTGGTTGACTCCCTGAAGCGCTGGGTCTTCAGCGTGCAGGACTATTCATTAATGGCCGCCCGTTCGGTAAAAAATCTCGCCACCGGCCCACGCTATTTTCAAGACACCCTCGACCAAATGGACGACATCGGCGTAGGCTCCCTGCCCATCGTGTTGATCTCTGGTTTCTTCATCGGCGCGGTTATGGTGTTACAAACCGGCTCGCAATTCACCCGTTTTGGACAAGCCGCACTTACCGGTGACATTGTGGCCATCGCGCTGGTCCGCGAACTCGGACCAACTCTAACTGGCATCCTCGTCGCCGGCCGCTGCTCCTCCGGAATCGCTTCAGAATTGGGCTCCATGCTCGTCACCGAGCAAGTTGACGCCATGCGCGCCATGGGCACCGACCCCAGCCGCAAGCTCATAACTCCGCGAGTCCTCGCCACCGTCTTGATGTTGCCGCTCCTCACTGCCCTCAACGATTTTGTAGGCTTGCTCGGCGGCTGCGTTGCATCCGTTTTTTCCCTGCGTTTAGGCGCTGTAGAATTTTGGACCCGCGCCATCAAGGCCCTCGACTTCGCCGACTTGATGCAAGGTTTCACCAAGCCAATGGTCTACGGTTTCATCCTCGCGACCGTCGGTTGCTACAAAGGACTCAACGTCCGCGGTGGCACCCAAGGTGTCGGACGAGCCACCACTCAAGCCGTTGTTCTGGCTTCCGTCCTCATTATCGCCGCCGATCTCTTCCTCACTAAATTGGCCTTGTACCTTGGAGACAAACTTTTCTAAGTCTCTCTCATCTACACCCACTGCATTCTTTCGCGACGTTACGGCGACAGCGACGAATTGCCCTATAATCCATGCCATATTCAATGACCCCAGCCGCTGCCACTGCAACGACTAACACCGGTCCCGCTGTAGTATTTGATAACGTTTACCTCGGCTTCGACGAAGGCGACATTCTCCGCGGCGTCTCTTTCTCCGTCCCTGCACGCGAGACCCTGGTGCT
>Ga0210405_10005634_pt1 | contig 11360 bp, 12 predicted proteins | sample IncBWH11MmetaG_FD_155492 | JGI IMG/M metagenome (GOLD analysis project Ga0210405, IMG submission 155492) | Forest soil microbial communities from Barre Woods Harvard Forest LTER site, Petersham, Massachusetts, United States - Inc-BW-H-11-M | ecosystem: Environmental > Terrestrial > Soil >... | reverse complement strand
GCACCTTTTGTTGTGCTGAAGATTCGCGACGCCCAGATGGCCGGCTCCAATTCAATCGATCGGGCTGTAAGGAGGCAGAGAGTTTGGCAACCCGAATGCACTTTCATAACGGAGCGGGAGGCGACCTATGAAGTCACAAGAGCGAGAAGCAGGAATCCGAGACCGGATTTCCACCAGACAAGAACTCGGCCAAGTGATCGTTCAGCTTGTCGAACTGCACCAGCTTTCGTTTGACGACACTTTGGAATCACTCGAATCGTCCGGGGAGCATTCTCTAGAGAACGACCTCGAATTGTGGACGGATAGAAACCGAGATGGCCTGCGAGGAGCGGAAGTTGAATCCCTCACCAATATCATTTTGGGCCGCAAGCAACTCTGTAACTGACTGTAAGCGAACTGTGCGCTGCATTCGTAGAAGATTCAGATGTGGGAAGGAGCCAATTGGCACTCAAGCTTAAACGGGGTAAGAGTCAGACAAAAACCGCTCAACAGAGCAAAGAAGCCCCTGCGAGCCACAGACCCACTCACGACGAGATCAAGCGCCGCGCATACCAAATCTATATCGAGCGTGGAGCGCGTCCTGGCAACGAGCTTGACGATTGGCTGAGGGCCGAGCGCGAACTCGAAAGGATCGCGCTGTATACACGAAGTTGGAATCGCCTCTCGATTCTTGACGGCCGGCAAGTCCTGAAGTTCGAGGATTGTCACGATGGAAAGTTGGAATCGTAAGTAAAAATCGTGGAGGCGACGGCATCCAAATACTCGAGTTGCAAGCGCCTGGACCGAAGGTGCCTTATAAAACGGTCGCGGAAATTCGCAAGTCGTCTCAGTGCGCTGAACAGACTCTCACGGATAGGGTGACAATTATGCGAATTCTTCTCCTCAATCTCGGTACCGAATCCATCCATGCTGTAGAACACTCCTTGTCAGGTCAGGGTTATGACATAGCCGCAGAGCGCAGCTTGAGCGTTGATGACATTCTTGCACGTTCGCCAGAACTCCTGATCACGGAAGCAACGCCATCCGACCTTAGCTGCTGCGGGTTGATCACCCAAATCAAGGCAAGCTCTTATCTGCCAACTCTCAAGATTGTGATGATCGTTCACGGAGATGCGCTTGAGCGTGCCCGCGGTCTGGATCTGGGCGCCGACGACGTAGTCTCGTTTCCATTAGAGCCATTGGAATTCGCCGCAAAAATCAGAACCCAGCTTCGTCAAAGGCAACCGGAACTCAAGCTCGAGGCAGAACTGAAGGACGCACTCGAAAGAGAACACATGTCGGAGAGTACCGCGGAGAACCTGATTAGCAGGGTGATGTCCCGCCGTCGGTTTTGGGTCCTTTCCATCGTTTGCGTTCTCAGCGCGGCCACCCTCCTGGCAGCGGTCACAACGGTTATCTCGAACCGCCGCAGTCGCACGGATACCCTCCAACTCAAAGCCGAAGTTACGCGACTTAACGGTGGTCTTCTTCAGACGGAAGAACTACTGCGACGCACTGGACAGGCTCGTGATTCCCAGATTGCAGGCACTGGGCCGGGAACTCGCCACTCATTGGAGGCCCAAAGCGAAGCGATTCGCACAAAAATGGCAGCGCCGGGCGCTGCGGACAACGAATCCCTCAAAAGACAGCTTCAAGAAACGCAAAATGAGCTGAAGCTGCTCGAGAATGAAAGCCGGGCTGCCGAAGCCATTGTTCACAAGTACGGACCTAGTGTTTGCTTGTTGCACGTAGCCGTGGGACTTAAGGACAAACGTTCCGGCCAGATCATTCGAATCGCCGCCGATGCCAGCGGTAAACCGCTCGAGGACGATAGGGGCATGATATCCCTGCAAACGGACGGAAATGGACCGCCGCTGCAGTTCGACTTTCTTGGCACCGGATTTCTCGTGGCGAGCGATGGTCGCCTGCTTACGAATCGTCATGTCGTGGAGCCTTGGACGAGTGATGAGGATTTGAAGGAGTTTCTAGATCAGGGCGCTAACGCGTTCGCATTATCCTACATGGCCTACTTCCCCGGTGTTGCTCAAGGCATTGCGATCAAGGTTGACCGGATTTCGGAGCTTGCCGACCTGGCAACCCTCAAGTTACAAGGTCCCCCGCCGCCTGAGGCCGCCTTGCTGGAACTCGATGATCGGAGTGAAGCCAGCGTGTCCGGCGACCCTGTCATCTTGATCGGTTATCCCACGGGAATCGAGGGCATTCTGGCGCGTGCCGGCAGCGACGTCTCACGAAAGGTGGTACTGAAGGCACACGACGTTAACGAGATTGTTTCGCAATTGGCAGCGCAGCACCTCATTCGTCCAACGATTACTCAAGGACACATCGGAGATGTCCTGAAGGACAAGATTGTTTACGATGCCGCCACAACTGTTGGTGGTTCAGGCGGCCCGCTCTTCAATCACAAAGGCAAGGTAATTGGTGTGAATGCCGCCATTCTCAGAGATTTCGGCGGCTCGAACTTGGCAGTCCCTGTCCGTTACGCCGACGAACTGCTCAAGTAATTAGCGATTTCGTTGTTCACTACTCCACAGCAGCGATTTCTACGACTGATTCGGGGCGAGCCGGTGGAATTGTTGCCTCCCGTCGATTCAATGGAGCACCAATGGCATCCCGCAGAGCGAGCGGCTGTGGAGAGTAGATTGCGCGCAGCCATCGTGGGATCGGATGCAACCGTGCAGGCCGGGCTTGAGAAATTGGCGAGTGATACGCGTGCCGATGAGGTGATCGTTGTGACGGACACTTATGAGCACAGTGACCGGATTGACTCATATCAACGCGTGGCTCGCATTGCCGCGAAAATCAAATTGCCACCGAATGTCGCGCCATAGCCTTTTACCCATCGCGCTGCCCACAGACCGCGAACCGCAGAAAATACAACTTTGCAAGGAACAGGGCTGCGCCGCTGCTTTTGTAGCCGTCACCAACAACTTCCGACAATTTCGACCCTTTCAACTTTCTCAACTTCGACATTTTCGGCTTCTCGCGTTCGTCTCCTGAAAACTCAGCGACTTACGGTCCGGCAGTTTGGCATGGGCGTTGCCCCTATACGTGAAAGGCGATGACAGGAAGCAGCGAGGAGTAACCGCTGTGTCCTGTGGACGATTAGATTTCGCAAAAGGAGCGACTAATGAGAAAGCGAATATTAAAATTGACCGCGATCAGCTTGCTACTTCTTGGGGTTCTTCTAGCCCCAAATGCTCGCGCTGACGAGTGGGACAAGACAACCATCTTCACGTTCAGCGAGCCTATTCAGGTGCCCGGGGCCGTGCTTCCAGCGGGAACATATGTATTCAAGTTGATGGATATTCAGGGTGAACGCAGCATCGTGCAAATATTCGACGCAGAAGAAAGCCACCTCTTTGCCACGATATTGACAATCCCAGAGTATCGTACGGAAGCGTCAGACAAAACCATCCTTACTCTTGAGGAGAGGTCCGCCAATCAACCTAAAGCGCTGCAGAGCTGGTTTTACCCCGGAGATAATTACGGAGAAGAGTTTGTCTACCCGAGACAAAACACAGAGGAGTTGGATCAAGCGAATGAGCAGTCGCTTCCCACCATACCAGATGAAGTGACCGAACCAACAGCCGAGGACAATGCGGCCGCTACGCCCGTGACTGATACCGTAACTGAGTCGGTCGATGCGGCTCCAGCTCCCACAACGTCAGACGAGCCGACGCTGAACGCAACCGCGGTGGACTTGGAACAACTGCCGCAAACGGCCAGCCCACTGGCATCAATCGCATTGTTGGGCACTCTTTGCCTGGCGGGCGCTGTAACCCTGCGAGGTGCTAGGACAACCAAATAACGCTGGGAATTTGCGCCTGGCGCCCCTGCGGACATCGCGCCAGGCGTGTTTCCGGCTGATTCCAATGAAACCAATGCAACAACACCGGTGGAAGGCTTTAGGTTTACTTGAAGGAGCCCTCTGGATCGGCGGTTGTAGCATCTTGTTTTACTTGACCTTTTTGGTTGCGGAAGCAGTGATCACCCAAACGCGTCTTGCGAGAACGTATGAGCAATCTCACGATGTTGAAAGTAGAAGCGTTCCTTCGGCTCCCACATTCCGACTCGCAGCGCCGAAACGTGCGAACGCTGATTTCGCGAGGCCAGGAATCTCACGCCTGGAAATTCCACGAATCGGTCTTACAGCTATGGTTCTTGACGGCGCAAGCTCGCAAACAATGCGAGTAGGGTTGGGACACATTACCGGAACCTCTAGCCCCGGTGAAAATGGCAACGTGGCTATTGCTGGGCATCGCGATACGTTCTTTCGTCCGTTGCGCCGCATACAAGAGGGAGATGAAATCCTTCTAGAAACGCCCGCCAAAGCTCTTACCTATCGCGTGAGCTCTACCGAAATTGTCGACCCCAGTGACGTTGCCGTTCTGAGATCTCACGGAAAAGACGAACTAACTCTGGTCACATGCTATCCGTTCTCATATCTCGGTCCGGCTCCGAAGAGGTTCATCGTCCACGCACTCCTCGTCCGATGATCCAGTAGAGCTTCGCGCCACGAGATGCAGGATCGGAAGTTGAACGGATTTCACGACCGTGACATTTGATCTGCGGAAGAGAAAAAGCCGCAGTGTATTCAGAAACGACCCATGCGTTGTTGGATAGTAGCGCCCCAGAGCGCAGTACTCGTATACATTCGGGTAGAGTCTTTGCAGACCGCGCCATAAGTTCGACAATTTCGACCCTTTCAACTTCTTCAACTTCGACAGTTCCGACCGTCTCGCAGTGCTCTCCTGAGAATTCAGGGACTTACGACTAGGCAGGTTTGGCACGGGCCTTGCCTCCATCCAAGGGCGGCCAAAGACATAACAAGAGCTCTGGGCGCAGTGACACTAAAGGCGAAGCTGGAGGAGGCACAAATGCGAGTAGGACAAAACGGTAAGCTCTTTTCATCGGCGCTGGTCTTAGCGCTGCTCCTGGTAACAGGGAGAACGTTAACCGCGCAAGACGTACGCTACAACTTCATGCCGAGGACAGATTTCTCCAAATACCACACATATAAGTGGGTGAACACCGGCGGCGGTCACCCCGACCAGATCACCGACGCGGAAATCAAGGAGGCTGTTGACTCACAACTGACGTCGAAAGGGATGACCAAAACTGATAGTGACAAGGCGGATCTCTATATCGGCTACCAGATCGCCGTCCATCAGGAAACACAATGGGATGCCTGGGGCACACGCTCCTTCGGAAGCGGCATGGGGTCGTGGACTAGTTCGACCATCAGTATCGGAACTCTCGTTCTTGACATGTATGACCCAGCAACGAAGCAGCTCGTCTGGACGGGGCAGGCGACCAAGACGATTGACCCCGGCTCGAACCCCGAGAAGAACATGAAAAACGTGGACAACGCCATGACTAAATTGCTGAAGAACTATCCACCGAAACAGAAGTAGAAGTCATGAAGGTCTCCGCAAATCAAGGAACGAAACCATATCCGAGCCGAACTCTGCGCGATCAATCCGCATGGCCTTCTGGCAGATACTGGAAGCTAGCTAAAGCACTTAGGCACCACATGAGATCGATGTCCACATACAGTGATAACACTAACCCCGGCTGGCTGAATCGCCTGACCCGCAATGCATGCAGTTAGCTGGCGAAGAAGGGAGGAATTCACGTGAGCGTTTTTGTTGATTGCCCCGAGCTGTCCGACAAGAACCAGTCCCCAAAGATTTCAACGAATGCTCTGATTTTCCGCAAACGGCTCCCCACGACGAAATACGTGATGGTTGCGTTGCGCTATATCGTGACGTGTATCGTTGCGCTGGTTCTGGTGTTGCTACTCGTCGCCCTCGAGAGCTGAAAATCATGATCCCGTTTCCCCCATCAAGGCGGTATGAACTCAACGTGGTCGAATCGCCCACACTGTAGCTAGGCACGGAGGGACATCGCTGAAAGGCTGACCTGCCCGATATCGAGCCTGTCGAGCCTTTTTGAAGGTAGATCAGTAGCCGCCGAACTCTTCGCTCCTGATGTTGTCCTCATTTATGCCTAATCCATACAGCAGCTTCTGCATGGCCGTAACCATTTCCGGAGGACCACAAACGTAGTAAACCGGTTTGTGAACCTCAGGTAAATAACGGGCAAGCATTGGGGCGTCAATCCGGCCGTGCTCAAAAGGCCAAACAGAACCGTTGGGAATCGTGACGGTGGGAATGAACGTGAACGCGGGATTTGTTTTCTCGAGCCTTTGGAGTTCGTCAAGAAAGGCTACTTTTCGCACGTCGCGATTAGAGTAGAAGACGTAAATTTGGTGAGGGAGAGCTTGCTCTGCCGCGTGCGCAAGAATGCTGAGAACTGGTGTAATGCCTATGCCGCCCACCAAAAAGACGGCGGGTTTGCTGCTTTCCGTGTGCAATCTGAACGAACCTATAGCAGAGCTCACTCTCAATTTCGATCCCAAGGGAAGTGCTCTCAGGCTGTTTTTGAAGGCGCTCCTTCGCATCCGCATCGCGACGATTACTGAGCTGAGGTCATTCGGTGAACTTGCAAAGGAAAGTGTTCTGGTGTTGCCGGCGATATCCGTCTCTGGCGGATCAAGTAAGGTAAACGCTGCGTTCTGACCGGCTTTGAACGTATAGCCAGTCCCAGCGATGTCAAAGCAGAAAGCCATAGTTTCTTCGGCCACTTCTTCCCGATGCTTCAAAAGAATCGTGTAGTCGGCCATGTGATCTCCTGGCTGAAAACTCATCTATCCGGAACTTCAACTCGAAATTCTCCAAGCACAAATAGGACTCGCGGAGCAGTTCGGATATTCCCGCCAGGAAATCCAGGTGCATTGGCAATATGTTTCGTTTTGATATCTACGAAGAAGCGGGCGGGCACGACTGCAGACTGGCACCACGCGTGCGCGCGATGGCGCCGCCGCCGCGCCAGGACGCGGCAGCAAGCGGGGCCATTCCTATCGCCGCCTCGACTAGAAGCGCTACGTCAACACTCCACGGCGCAGCGCTTGGCCTGATGGTTTGGGTCAGGACAGTGCTCTCTCGTGATTAGTTCCCGGAGCTTCGTTTTTGGGTTCTTGGGAGCACGCATGCACCGAATCGCCTTTAACTACTTAACCGCCGCTCATTGCCAAATATTCCCGCAGGCTGCGACTCACTGAGCGAAGTCACAAAATGAAATAAGGAGCGCGTGATTTAGAAGACTTTAGGGGAATAAATCGACGCCGCCTCTCGTCCTCGATTGAAAAGGCAAAAATCGTTTGGCCTGGTTAGGAGGCGAACAGGATTTTGTTCAAAATCATAAACTCGAACAGACTCTCACCGACGGCGCACCTTTCAGAGACACGTGACATTTTGGATGAGAAGGGCACCGTTGACGTTCTTCTTGTGGGTGATGGTCCGCAGGTGTTCTCCCTGTCTCGAGGACAATTAGAAAGCAAAGGGTGCCGGTGCCATTTTGCCAGATCACAGCGAGGACTTGAGGAACTGTTGAACCAGAAGCAATTCGACATCGTGCTTACCATGCATCGAATCCAGGGAAGCGGCACCGATTGGCTTGGCGCCGCCCTATCGGGCTCGCGGACCACTTTGTTCTACGCGCTGCCCGTTGAAGTCGGTTGTTGGTGGGTGCCCATCCTCAGGGTTGGCACAGAGTGCTTCGGGGCTCCTGCCTTGCGTCCAAGCGAGTTTTCAGATGTCCTGAATGAGATCGTCGATGAGATCAGGACGACTGCAGCTAAAACGGTGTCCTAAAAAAACGCGTGGATGATCACTCGAACTATTCGTCCAGCAAGCGCCTTCTCGGGAATATTTGCGCGGTGTTGCGGTCTTTAATGTTGAGAGCCGATGCATCCTCTGCGAATCAATATGAAGAACACGGTTTCCTGGTCCTGCTCCTTAGCTCTGGCAGTTTGCGTGCTGCTCCCGTTCCCAGCGGTCGCGCAGACAACCGGTCCCGAACCACCAATCCGATCTTCCCGAGAGTCTGCGCCAAACTCCAGCAAGCCGATCCAAATGGATGTGTCGCTGGTACTCGTCAATATGACGGTAACTGATCCTAACGATCGCCTCGTCACCGGCTTGGAGAAGGAGAACTTTCGGGTATTTGAAGATGGCAGAGAGCAGGAAATTGCGGCCTTTTCGAGCGAAGACGTGCCGATCTCAATTGGTGTCATCTTCGACATGAGCGGCAGCATGTCAGACAAGATTGGCAGAGCACGCCAGGCAGCGGTGCAATTCCTGAAGACCGCCAATCCGCGCGATGAATTTTTCATGGTGAGTTTTAACGATCGGGCCGAACTGACAAGCCGTTTCACCTCCAGCGTGGACGAACTGCAAAACCGAATGATGTTTACGGCCGCCAAAGGGCAAACAGCGTTGCTGGATGCAATTTATCTTGGATTGAGTCAGATGCGAAGTGCAAGCAATGGCAAGCGGGCTTTGCTGGTCATCTCGGACGGGGGCGACAACCACAGTCGGTACAATGAGAGGGATATTCGCAATTTCATGAAGGAGGCCGACTGCCAGCTCTACGTAATGGGAGTCTTCGATGCAAATGATATGGGCAGAAGTGATGAAGAGCGCTACGGACCTACGCTGCTCTCCGAACTCGCCGAGATGACCGGTGGCAGAGTGTTCCCGGTGTCAGACTTGAATGATCTGCCGGATATCGCGGCGAAGATTAGCATGGAGCTTAGGAATCAATATGTTTTGGGATATAAGCCGAGCGACACCAAGCGCAGTGGTGCGTGGCGGAAAATCAAAGTGAAGTTGGTCCCACCCAAAGGCCTGCCGCCACTCACTGTATATGCCAAGACCGGCTATCGTGCGCCAACCGACTAGCTTCTTCATGTAGTTGCCCCGTTTCTTACCCTGCGGTCCAAAATATCGTCAGAAATTCCAACGGTAACCTACCCGCCTGTGCAGGGTGCCGGCGCTGGTGTATGAACGTACGAGCGCAAACCGCAAGTTTAGAGGGGGGATTCAAAGCTAAGGGAGGCCGACACGACGCACTAGTTGCTGAAAGCTCGGGTCCGAACGGAGCGGATCAAAGCAGGGCCGCATGAGGACCCACGGGCTAAACCGTTCCGCATAGCCTTTCTCGAGCCAGGCCATTGCTTGATCCTTCTCGCCCAGACCTACGTAGACCATGGCAATCTCGGGAGCATTTGAGAACGCCTGAGGGGATCGATTCTTCAGATCTTTCAGTATCTTTGTGGCTTGATCTCGCATGCCCGATACGGCGTAGGCGTATGCAAGGTTCGCTGTGAATGCCGTACTGCCTGGAGACAATTCGATCGCTTTTTGAAGTTCCGCGATGGCTTCCTTGTATTTATGCTTTTGCACTAATGCCTGCCCCAGCACATAGTGCGCAGGCGCGAAGAAAGGGTCCAAGATCATTGTGTCTCGGCTTTGTTTTATCGCTTCGTCAAAACGATGCGCGACGAGCAATTCTTCTGCCAGATCGGCGCCAATGCTGGGGGAGAGGGGATCCAAGCTCGCCGCTTTCTCGACTTCGGCGACGGCTTCGTCATGTCGCCCCAATGCGGCCAGGTGCCAGCCGTACCATTCGTGACCGGTCGCGTAGCCTGGGCTAAGCTCGATTCCTCGCGTGAACTCCCTCCCGGCAGACTCCCAGTCCCAGTCGAAGTTATCCAAGCAAAATGCAAGCGAGATGTGAGCTTCGCCGAGAGTGCCGTCCAGCGCGATGGCCTTAGTCACCGCCGCCTTCGCTTTAGGGTACGCTTCCCCGGGAGCTAGAAGCCCATATTTCCAATCTCCCGCCAAGGCATAAGAGTCGGCCAGCCCCGCGTAAGCCTGGGCGTAGTCCGGCTTCCTTTCGATGGCCTCGTTGAAATAATCGATGGCCTTGGTCAAACCATCGGCGGTTCGCTTATTCCAGAAGTAGCGCCCTTTGAGATAGGACTCGTAAGCGTCCTGATTAACAACCGTTACTTTTTTCAGCGCAGCCTCTTCCTGCGGTTTCAAATTGATCCGAATTTGATCTGCAATGGTTCTAGCCACCTTGTTCTGGAGCGCCAAAGTATCCCGCAGTTCACCCTCATAGCTTTGGGACCATAAGTGCTTGTCCGTAGCAGCCTCGATCAACTGCGCTGTGATGCGGACCCGGTCACCCGAACGGAGCACGGTGCCTTCCACCACGGCGTCCACTTTCAGCTCACGAGCGATCTGTGGGAGAGGCTTGCGCGCCTGTTTATAAGCCATCACAGAGGTACGGGAGATCACTCGTAACGCGCTGATCTGGCCGAGGTCGGAAATCAGCTCGTCGGTCATCCCGTCAGCGAAGTAATCCTGAGATGCATCGCTCGACAGGCTTTCCAAGGGAAGGACAGCCAAGGAGCGAATAGCAGGGGATGGGTGATCCCAGGAATGCAGCCTCCAGATGGCAAGAGATGCAACCAGTGCAACCAGCACGAACAGCAATATCTTCCACGCAATTGACGGCAGAAAATGCCCGACCACAGAGACTTTGCTCGCGAGATCCGGCCGATCACGAACCTCCGATCCGGGATGAGGCTGCCTTGCGAGTTCCCCCCTGCGAACAGAGGCAGCATCGTTAACTCTGACCTCCGCTAGAAAACGGTAGCCGCGGCGGGCAACGGTTTCGACAAAGCGGGGACTGTCGGCGGAGTCGCCCAGGGCCTCCCGAATTTTGTTGATCACTTTGTTGAGCCCATGGTCGAAATCCACAAAGGTATCCGCGGGCCAGAGTTTTTTCTGAAGTTCTTCGCGAGCCACCACTTCGCCGGGATGCTCAAGCAGCATCGCCAGTACTTTGAAGGGTTGTTCCTGAAGTCGAACTCGTAGGCCGTTCTTGCGCAATTCGCCAGCGCGAAGATCCAATTCAAAAACTCCAAAACGGAGAGACCCGCGAAGCTGATGAGCTTCTTGCATGGAGAAGTCAACCAAGGTCAAAGAGAGTGTAGCACCGGGCCGAGTGCCCTAGTAGAAGGCAGAGGATGATTTTCTGTAAGTCTTATATCTAGTACCGGTTACCAGGGGACCCTTATTCCAGCGGGAAAGAACTGCTCGTCCATTGTACCGGTCTTCAGTGCGAACGATAGTGAGGCCCTCAACCGCACGGGTTGGACCCGGTACCACTTGCAAATGAGGCTTCAATGCTCGAAAATCATATGCCAAATTTTGAAGAAGTTGTCTTGCCGCATCTTGGCGATGCCTACAACCTGGCACGCTGGTTGACGCGAAACACTGAGGATGCCCAAGACGTAGTGCAGGAAGCATACTTGCGTGCCTTCCGGTTCTTTGACGGCTTCCGCGGGGGCAATGCGCGTATCTGGCTCCTCAAGATTGTGCGCAACACCTGCTACACCTGGTTGCACCAGAATCGAGCCGGTCACTCTACCGCCCCGTTCGACG
>Ga0210405_10005632_pt1 | contig 11361 bp, 11 predicted proteins | sample IncBWH11MmetaG_FD_155492 | JGI IMG/M metagenome (GOLD analysis project Ga0210405, IMG submission 155492) | Forest soil microbial communities from Barre Woods Harvard Forest LTER site, Petersham, Massachusetts, United States - Inc-BW-H-11-M | ecosystem: Environmental > Terrestrial > Soil >... | reverse complement strand
TGAACTGATTCCGGAGCCCTACGCCTCGATGGTTTATGTGGCGACCTACACGGGGCTCAGGGTCAGTGAACTGGCAGGCTTACGTTGGAACGATATAGGCGCAAGCTCAATCACGATCGACGAGCGATTTTGCCGCGGCGATTGGGGGGCACCAAAGAGTGAAGCCTCCAACGCAACGATCGGCGTGAACAGCTGCGTCGTTTACCGTATCCATCGGCTGAAGGGACTGACTGTCGAGGTTAGGGCCGGCAATGCAATTCGCAAGTACAAAGTCGTGAAGTCCGACGGTCCGGATGACCTAGTTTTCCAGGGAGTTCGATCCGGCGGTCCGCTTCGCGACAACAACATACTCGTTCGGTTCATCAAGCCTGCAGCTCGGTCGATGGAGTTGCCCTGGGTGAATTGGAGAAGCCTGCGAACATCTCATGCGACCTGGCTGAAGATGGCCGGCGCCGACGTGAAGGACGCACAGGCACAAATGCGGCACTCACGTTCGAGCACCACGTTGGACATCTACCAGCAGTTCGTGCCTGAGAGCCAGCAGCGTGCTGTAGATCGACTCAGCCGTTTAGTGAATTGAATTGTGACCAATTGTGACCGGTGAATTGTGACCGAGTGTGACCAAGTGACCAACAGCGAGGCTTCTAGGTGATTGAAAATGTGGTGGCCAGGGACGGAGTTGAACCGCCGACGCCAGCCTTTTCAGAACTCGTATTTCCAGTGTTTCCAACAACTTCAATGGTTGCTGTGGGACTGCTAAACACTGGAAAGTACGGGCAAGAAAGAAGGATCGTGGGTGATTGCCGTGGGTGACTTCGAATCTGTAGTTGGCATTGGTTCGGCGCCCTTCGGTGGGTGATCGCGACTCCGTCCGGTCTGCCGGGCCGAACATGGGAAGCAAACACAGAGGTCTATTGAAGCAACACCGGGACCCCCGAATTCCTGAGATCGGTGTGCCTAGCAACAATACTCCCCGACGGAGCGCTCCATGAGCCGAACCCTCACCGCCAAAGATTTGTTTGGCATGATGCATTCCCTGTATCCGGGCATTGAGGACGGAAGGGATGACCACGATACCTTCGAACACCCACTGACCGCTGTTGGAGTTGTACTGTTGAGCGCGGCTCTGCTGGAGACCATCGATCCCTCTTTTCTCATAGCCTTTACACACTATTCTCGCGAGTTCATTTCGGCGATCACTCTCAACATGCAGAACAACAAGCTCTGGATTGAAGGTCGATACGACACGTCCGATTGGCTGTCGTCCACAGGCATGATCTATGAAGAGCGGCTGTGGGATCACGTTGAAATTGCTTCCGGAACACAATGGGTACCAACGGCCAACACAAGAGTCTCAATCGACAGCGGCCTGTTGTACTGGAATGAGCGTGAGCAGATTCGCAAGAGGCCGTGGTAATCCCAGCTGAGAAAGCGTTTGCCGGTTAACCGCAATCCAAGAAAGAGTCGTTTTCTTAACTCTGCATAAAACGGATTTTCTTGATTTTCCCTTTAGATCAAGCGTCTAAACATCCTTCAATATTCTAGCCGTTGGACGTTTCAATCTTAAGAGTGGTCTGGTTAATGGGCAGTTGTCCGGATTCTGGACGGACCCGACATTTACTAATGGCTGCAAACACCCGAAAATCGGCGCGTTTGTTGGTAGAGGTGTTGGGCATCCGGGTGCTCACAAATGGAACTGGAGTTCTCTCGAAATTGATTCTCTTTGTTGACGACGGGAGTTCATGCGAATGGCGAGCGAAGGGATACTGGCCCGAGCGGAATACGCGCTTAGTGAGCGCCAGTCATGGGGAGGAAGCATTACTGATAGAGGCACGCTAGGATTCCTGATTCTATTTTGCTGGAACTATGATGCTGCCTAAGCGCCCATGGCTAGAAGTTGTCCACTCACTGAGGAAAGGCCCTCCCACCGCATCAATCCCCATTTGTTCGGAAGAAATCGGATATGACATCAGATATGGCGTTTGAGTGCTTGCTAGTTACTCACGATGCGGGAGTGTTTGGCATTGTGAGTCGAATACTGCTGGATCTGTCGATCTGTACCGAAGTCTGCTTAAGTTCGTCAAAGGCCCTCAGCCGATTAACGAAGGGCGGTACAGACCTAGTCGTGATCGATTGGGAGGAGGAGGCTTCGTCCGAACTCTTGCACGAAATCTGGAAGTCAGGTAATTGGCAGAAACCAACTGTTGTTGCGATTTCCCCTCAGGATCGCCGTGTGCCGGGTGTTCACATTGTCCTGAGGAAACCAGTTACGGCTGAATCCGGCAGGAAGTCTCTGAAAGTCGCCTATTCCAGAATGTTGCAGGACTACCGCCGCCATGCGCGACATGCCCTGATGATGTCGGTGACTGTGACGGACGACCGAAACCGGTCTGTGCCGATGACCCTCATGGATATCGGCGACGGCGGAGTAGGACTTTGTGGCGAAGAGGAGTTCATTGTTGGAGATGCATTATCATTTCGACTTTTATTGCCTGGTGCGAACCGAGACATTTACATCCAAGCACGCGTTCTGTGGACGCGGGAGTTTGGAAGAATCGGTTGCGAGTTTCTCCGCATCCCGCCTGTCGATGTGAACATTTTGCATGACTGGCTGAAAGACAAGATGCAAGTAAAGAAACCACTAGCCGAAATATGAGAATAGCAGCGAGAAAGGGTTGTGCAGCTTCAATGTTTACAGATGCGAGCGGCCACGGGGTGGTTTCGACGGACGTCGAAGTGCGCGATGCGATTACCGTCGGTCAGAGACAATCGGGCGAGCATGGATCGCAAAGGAAGATTCTGCTGGCCGAAGACTCCCCGGTATATCGACACCTTATCAGCGGTCATCTCGAAGAATGGGGCTTCGATCTTCAAATAGCCAAGGATGGTGCGGCCGCATGGAAATTGCTGCAAGCGCCCGACGCGCCAAGACTGGTCCTGCTGGACTGGGTTCTTCCAAAGATTGAGGGAGTCGAACTCTGTCGCAGAATAAGGAAGGCCCAGGCGCTTTCTGACTATACCTATATAGTTCTGCTCACCGGCAAGGATGCAAAAACCGACCTTCTGGAGGGGATGGGAGCGGGCGCCGATGACTACCTCGCAAAGCCATTTCATCCGCCAGAATTGAAGGCGCGTTTGTTGGCGGGAAAGAGAATTCTCGATCTGCAGGGGGAACTGGTATCCGCGCGAGAATCTCTTCGAGTTGCAGCGACCTACGATTTTCTCACTGGGCTGATGAACCGGGGAGAAATCGTTGCCTGTCTCGATCGCGAATTAGTTCGCGCGAAGCGCGAAACCAGCCCCGTCGGAGTTATCCTCGCCGATATTGACCACTTCAAGAACGTCAATGATTCTCATGGGCACTCGGCCGGAGATGCTGTGCTAAAGGAAGTGGCCCGTCGGCTCAAATCCGATCTGAGGGTCTACGACGGAGCGGGCCGCTACGGCGGAGAAGAGTTCGTGCTGATCTTGCCTGGCTGTGACCTGGCGACAACCGTTCGTCGAGCAGAAGAAATCGGGCGACTGGTTTCCTCAACTGGGGTCATGTCTCCTAAAGGAATTGAGCAAGTCACAGTGAGCATGGGGGTCACTTGCGCTGCAGGCGATAGAAACGCAAACGTCGAGGCTCTTTTGAATGAGGCGGACCTGGCACTCTATCGTGCCAAGGAAAATGGCAGAAATCGTGTTGAAGCATATTGAAAGCGGAGAATCTAAAAGAACAAGAGAACGCAAAGAGAAGGTAGGCATCCCCAACATTCTTACAAACAACACACGTGCCCCCGGCGCGACCCAGGGGCGCCTGAGTGAATTTCCCCAGACCTAAGAAAGGCTCACAGAGTGGCAACTGCCCCCCAGAAAGCCCCGACTCCTGTCGTGTTTGCAGCCAAGCCGATTCCGACCCCGGCCGTATTGCTCGCCATGCTTGGTGTATCCAGCAAGGTAAGCGATCTGATCTTGTCGCCGGGCAGCTTTCCCATGGTGGAACTCTCCGGCAAATTAACTCCGGTCAAAATTCCCGGCATGCCACCGTTAACGCCGGACGACACGCGCCGCATCGCCTATGAACTGATTGAGGGAAATAAACAGGCAACCGATTCATTACAAAACCTGGGATCATGTGACATTTCATATCGGGTGCCGGGGCGCTGCCGCTTTCGAGTCAACATATTTCAACAGCGCGGAAGCCACGCCATTGTCATGCGCGTAATCCCTCAGGTCATTCCCACTCTCGCGGACCTGAAACTGCCTCCGCAACTCGCGGAAATCGCCGACCTGCAGAATGGAATCGTTCTGGTAACCGGTCCCACGGGATCGGGGAAGTCTTCCACCCTGGCGGCGGTGCTGGACCGGATTAATGAGAGCCACGCCTATCACATTTTGACCATTGAAGATCCCATCGAGTTCATGCATCGGCACAAGTGCTCGATCGTTCACCAGCGCGAACTGCACAGTGACACTCCCAGCTTTGCGCTCGCTCTGCGGGCCGCATTAAGGCAGGCTCCCAAAGTGATTCTCGTAGGCGAAATGCGCGACAAAGAAACCATTGAAATCGCACTGGAGGCGGCGGAGACGGGCCATCTGGTTCTCTCTACGCTCCATACCATTGACGCTTCCAAAACGGTGGAACGAATCATCGGGGCGTTTCCCATGGGGGAACAACACACCATTCGCAACCGCCTGGGGAAGAGTTTCCGGGCGATTATTTCGCAGCGCCTCATACCGCGGAAAGACGGCAATGGACGGGTGGCGATCGTGGAAATTCTGAAGTCAACACTTCGCACCCGCGAGTACATCGAAAAGGGCGAGCAGGATGGCAAAACGCTTCTCGAAGCGATGACCGATGGCGACACCGACGGAATGCAGCACTTTGATGGGGAGATCGAGAAGCTCGTCCGAGTTGGTGTCATCGACATCACCACCGGACTTGCCTATGCTACGAATCCCGGAAATTTGCGGCTCCTGCTGACTGACATGGGTAGTGCTCCAACAGAAGGGTAGCGCAGCAGCGCTGAACCATGAAAAGGTGGCGAATGTTATTGTGCTTTTGCAGACTCGCGGTGCAGAGCCGCGTAAACTTTCGTGAGCAACGATCTCCTTGTGAAGGGCTTCTCCAGGAAATAGGCCTCTTCGATTAGCACGCCTTGTCGCCCGACCAAATCGCCCGTGTATCCCGACATGAACAGCGCACGGAGCTTGGGGTGGCCTTCTTCGGCGCGTCTCACAAGCTCAACCCCGCTCATTCCGAGCATCACGACATCCGTCAAGAGCAAGTCAATTTCTGGTTCAGAACTCGCCATGATTCCTAGCGCGTCTTCCGCATCTTCTGCTTCAACCACCCGGTAGCCGCCATCTTGCAGCAGCTTGACCGTAAGTTCGCGCAGAATCCCATCGTCTTCAACCACCAATATTGTTTCTGATCCTCGCGGGAGTTCGGTTTCTTTAGCGGGCAACGCAAGCATTTCGGCCTTGTCGTACAGTCTCGGGAAATAAATCTTGAACGCTGTGCCTTTGCCGGGTTCACTGTACACAAGAATATAGCCTTCGCTCTGCTTCACAATTCCATACACGGTCGAGAGTCCGAGACCCGTTCCCTGCCCAACCGCCTTGGTGGTGAAGAAAGGCTCGAAGATTTGCGATTTGACATTGTCATCCATGCCGCACCCGGTGTCGCTTACCACCAGGACAACATATTGCCCGGCCTCCGAACCAGGGTGCCGGGAAGCGTAGTCCTCGTCCAGTTCAGCTTCTCCTGTCTCGATGATGATCTTCCCTCCGGTGGGCATCGCGTCTCGCGCATTCACCACCAGATTCATCAAGACTTGTTCGATCTGACTCGGGTCGGCCTTGATGCTGCCGAGCGGTGCGGTCGGTCGAAACTCAATTTCAATGTCCTCTCCGACCAGTTGCAGCAACATACTAGTTGCGTTATGAACCACGTCGTTTAGGTCCAGGATTCTGGGGAAGACAACCTGCTTGCGGCTGAACGCCAGGAGTCGCGTTGTAAGCAATGCAGCCCGTTTTGCGGCCTTCTTGGTTTCCGACACGTAGCGGTTCATCGGATTCTCTGGCGCAATCAGACCTAGCAAGAGGTCGCTGTAGCCCATAATAATGCTCATTACGTTATTAAAATCATGCGCAACGCCCGCAGCCAAACGCCCTACCGCTTCCATCTTCTGGGCCTGACGGAACTGCGCTTCCAGTTGCTGGACCTCAGTAATGTCGCGGGTGATCGCCAGCACGCAGGCTTGCCCGTCCAGTTCGATCGACTCCGCCCACACCTCTGCTTCTCGACTTTCTCCCTTCGAGGTCCTGTATCGAGTTTGGTGTTTTGCCACCCGCTTGTCATCCCTTAGCTGTCGCAGCATCTCGATGCGATCCAAAGGTTCACTCCAAAAGTGCAGTTCTGCCACCGTGTGACCAATGACATCCTGACGCCTGAATCCGAGCAGACCGAGGAAAGCGTCATTCACGTCCAGATAGCGCCCCTCCGCTTCCGTCGAGATCGTGATTGCCAGCGGGTTGTTGCGAAAAGCCTTACTGAACCTCTCTTCCGATTTGAGTAAGGCCTCTTCCGCTAACTTCCGCTCCGTGATGTCCCGGAAAGCGACCACCCCGCCATTCACGACGCCATGCTTGTCCTTCAAAGGGCTGGCATGGGCTTCTACGAAAATACCCTCGGCAGACGCGGGATTGCGCACAAACATCACGGATGTGCTTGCCTCTCCGTAAATCGCGCGGGTCAATGGGAATTGGTCAGAGGGGAAAGGTGTCACCATGTCAGGCAAGTACAGCCCGTAGTGGTGGCTCCATTCCTGAATGTCTATGTTCGCTGTACCGAGGCCGAGCAGTCTGTCCGCTCCCGGATTCCAAATAACGACTTTTCCCCGCTCATCCGCGACAACCAACCCGTCAGACATACTATCCAGCACCGATTGGAGCATCAGTGTCTTGTCTTCAAGGGATTGCCGCGAGCGCCCGAGTTCCTCGGCCTGTCTGGCCAATTCCCTGGCTTGAGCGGCGAAGCTTTCTTCCGCCTGCTTGCGCGCGGTAATGTCACGAATATTGCACTGAATTACGCGCTTGCCATTTACTCCGTAGACGTTGCTGACGAACTCGACGTTGACACGCCGCCCACTCCTGGTCTCAAGTGGCAGATCCTCATATCGGATATACTCTTTGTCCTGCAGCTTTCGAAAAGCTGCCTTCGATTCTTGAATTTGCCTGAATGGACCAATGTCCCAAAGTGTTTTGCCAAGGAAGTCTTCTCGGGGATAGTCCAACAAACGAATCAAGAAAGGGTTAACGTCGGTGATCAATCCCGAGTGAGCATCGAGAATCAGTATCCCATCCTGGGCTGTTTCAAACAGTCGACGATATCTAGCCTCAGAAGTGCGAAGCGCGTCATCCGCGTTTTTGCGCTCCACTGTTGGATCATGTTTCTTAATAGGGTGTGCCACAATGACTACTCCTCCCCATCGTGTTGTGGTTGCTCAAAGCGTAGAACTTACCCAAGGCGGCCTAACGGGGGAGGGCGAGGCAACATTTATCGCCGATCTTCGGACGAAACCCGTTCTTGCTTGCGCTCTGCGTCCTGATTTCCGGCTGCAAAGCTCAGCAACCATGGGCAGCAACTGTCGGCTCGCTGAAAGCTTAGGTACAAAAGCATCGACCAGAGCTAACGCCTGCGTTGGTCTTACACTGCCGCGTCGTCTTCGTCAATGTACAACATAATCCTCTTCGAGTGTAGATTAAGTCGGGATCATCGTGCGTATGTCAAAGTCAGGCTCAACTTACGAGCGTCGTATCTAGATCGCAAGTCGGATGCTATGGCCGGTAGCCAGCGCGCCTCAACATGGAATGCCGCATATTGCCACGGAATGCTCCCTTTGTCTGTTCACAATCGAACAACATGATCGTCCTTGATTGGCTGGGACAGTATGTCTAGCCCGGTTCAGCAGCGGTGTTGTTGTCGTCGGTTAACTGTGAGGGGGGCCTTCACTCCTGCTTATTATCCGCTCAGGGCCTATCGTACTCGCGCAGTCACAGCAAACGAGCCTGCCGTTCTTGTGAGCGACTCACCGGCCTCAACTCGGTTCCTGTCAAACAGTATCGGCAGCAAGACGAGTAAGGTTGTATCGGTCAGAGGTGACGTTTCCCAACCAAGCAAACCACACTTGCACGCCAGACTCCACACAACCTAGCACCGCAGCCCGTTGGAAACGGAGCATCGTGCGCACCTCTCCAATTCATTGGAAACAGGTCCACGCCGACATTTCGGCACATCCGCCGACATATCGGCAGGGATCGGTGCCAGGTGGAATCTGTACGTTTCAATACCACCACTCGGACGAAGTGGGCGAATCCTTCATCTTCGCCTTCGTTTCTTCATCTGGAGGAACGAAAGGCTATTTCGGCCTATAACAGAGCCGCCTTTCCCGTCAAGCATCGCAGACCATCCTCAGCACGAATGCTAGGCACCAACGTGAACGGGCTCCAACTCCGGCCTGCGCCGAGCGTTCTTGCAGGAATCTGACAGCCTCTTCGGCGGTTAATTTCCCATGGGCAATGCCAGCCTACGGTTGGTTGTCATCTGGATGGGAGTCAAATCAACTCGCTGCAAGTATTCGGGAGGCACGAGTACCGGGTCGATTCACTGTCACAACAAATTTCGTGACACTCATGTGGGTCACTCCTCATCCTGCGCGATCAGCTCGGGGAGGAGGTTTCGTACCTGGCCCTCATGGTTGTCGATCAGCGGCAATCCGCGAACGAACAAATGGTCAATTGGGCACGGAACCGTGGATAGTTGTTGCTATATCGCCTCTATATTCCTGTGGTGCGAGGCTGACCGGTGCGGGACGACTAAAAGCTTGAAGTGTGGGGACGGAATGCCGAGTGCGGCGAACGCCTCGTCGAGGGTGTGTACGATTTGTAGCGGTGCGCATGTAGGCTCTCCGAGGAGTTGAAGCATGCGAAATAGACCAAACGCATATGTTTGCGGGGCAACGACAATGCGAGGGTCGGCCATGCTTGGTTTCTGACGTGCCCTTTGCCGGATACACTCAGTGGACAGCGCACACTCGGTAACGGATGACAAGTCCACAATGCCCACCTTGGCACCAGTGGCAGTCGAATACTTTTGACTTACCTCGTCAAGCTCTGTCAGCGATTCATCCGTGAGCCGACCCGTAACTCGTATGAGCAGAATTTTGGTTTCCAGGTCAAACTCAGCTCCGAACCTCGTTGTCAATGGTGTCATACCGGCTTCTCCCCTTTGCATTCCCGAAGAGCTTCGCAGAGCGTGTGGGCGGTCGTTGCACAACACAGTGAAGGAATCCATTTGCCAGACCTCCGATGGAATAGTGTACGAACTCGGGGGGGATCCTAGCTCGCTGTCGCTCGACGCACACCTGTGATCAGCAGTTCTTTACAGCGAACCCGAAAAAGGGGCAGAAGAGACGTGCCTTCCACTTAACCAATGCATGTAAGTGGCCCTCGGCATCAACCTCGCAATGTGTTGTTTCCAAAGTAGATCCGGTATTGCGGATCTGGTTCCGTCGTGTACTCTTGGCGGAAAGGGAGCACAAACGGCAATCAAATCGAGCCTTGCGGCTTTGGCTTTTCCCCTGGACGACTGAACGATGGCGTAGGGTTCGATGAGTTGTTTTCGCGGACAAAGCAATGCGGTTGGGAGACCCGCGATAGTCATCGGCTCATGGAGTAACAATCCTTGTGCATCTTTCCGCGTTGCGATAGTTGTCGATAGATCTTGGTTTCACTCGTGACGGGTGGTTCGAGAGTAACTTTAGTTAGGAGTCATCCACTGGGACAAGCGATTACAATTAAAGCTGTGAGACATTACACCATCAAAATGATGAACGGCTTTTCCAAATTCAAGTGCCTACTTTGCAAACACTCCGTCACCACGCGGGAGTTCAGCAGCCAAAACGGAAACTGCCGCACCCAAGCGGCAAGGGCAATGAACGAGCACGCCACGGCTGCACACGGCTGCCCCGTGCCTATGTCGTTTCATGACGCGCCGATGCGGCACGTTTAGTAAACGCGCACTTCGCAGAGGCAATGAATGGCTATGCGGTATGACTAGCGTACCAAGCCGACTACCCTCGAAAAGACCGCCGATATTATTACGGAATCATTTCACTGATCGGCTGATAGCAAGGAGGGGGTAGTCGCTGTGAATCCTGGATTCTGTTAACTATGCTTTCACGATAGACTTCGATTGCAAGGTTTCGGTGCTTCGTTCGCTCCTGGACCCTCGAACGTCTCGTGTTGAACCTTATTTCATTTGGATCCGACCTGCGGCCCTCTTCGGACGGAGATCACGTGGGTCACTGACAATCAAATCAGATTGTCATTGCAAAGACTGGGATTGTGCCGCGGTTATTGCGTGGACGGCTTTCAAATACTAACCCCAGCACGGGCGGGCAGACGGGGAGTATCTTCCACGCACCTCAGTTCATCCACCACATTTTGCACGGCTTGAACTAGACTGCTCCCATCTTTGTCCAAGTTCAGAAGTGACTTCTCGAAGTAAGCCACGGCTCCTGCCGTCTTGAGCTTCTCCTCATTTTTCTGCGAGAGGCCGGACAGAACGATAACCGGAATAAGCCTCGTGATCGGGTCCTGCTTGAGTTGGCGTAGCACTTCCGTGCCTTCCAGCTTGGGTAGCATCATGTCCAGCAAGATCAGGTGGGGCCGGTTATCTTGCGCGCGAAGCAGGCCTTCCCGCCCGTCTCCAACCGCAATCACCTGGTAGCCGGCCTTGAACAGTATCCTCTCGAGCGCCAAACGCAGAAACCGGCTGTCTTCAATCACAAGTATCGTCATACAAGTAAAGTATCCTCAAAACCGCTCGCCTGGCCGTCATTTGAGGTTGCGCCGTCAGCATCGAGAGAGAGTTGTAGCCTCTGCCGTGAATCTTGAGGCGCGGTGTTAAATTCGATGCCATTCCCAAACAGGGGATGTCGTGTTACCACTTTCCCGGCGATTGCTAGTTTCTCTTGACCGAGCCACAGGATGATGTTCAGCGCCGTCCCTAGCTCAAGAGTGACCGCCATCTCAACATAGCAGCCAGACATGCTAATGTCGGCCGTTTCCACTCTGATGGGCATTTCATTCCCCTGTACACGCAGTTCCGTCTGAACCGCCATGTGTAAACGCTGAAACTGTCTTCGCTCGCAAAGTGCACTGGCTACACCAACTTGAAAAGCACTGGCTGTGATCATCGTATCTCCATATATTGTCGTTTCCTGCCGCGAGAGTACGGCGCTCGAAGCCGGATCATCCGTTACATGTTGCCAACCGGCCGCTGGTGAGGTTCTTGACTTCGTGTTTCGCGCT
>Ga0210405_10005630_pt1 | contig 11361 bp, 11 predicted proteins | sample IncBWH11MmetaG_FD_155492 | JGI IMG/M metagenome (GOLD analysis project Ga0210405, IMG submission 155492) | Forest soil microbial communities from Barre Woods Harvard Forest LTER site, Petersham, Massachusetts, United States - Inc-BW-H-11-M | ecosystem: Environmental > Terrestrial > Soil >... | reverse complement strand
ATCGCAGGAAAATCAACGTTCCACCTAGAGGAGGATTCATGGCTTCAGGCATGACCAAGACCCAACTCGTCCGGCATCTGGCTGAGAAACTTGAGAGCAACAACAAGACCGCAGCCACGTTTCTTGAGCACCTAACCGACACTGCCATAAAAGAAACCAAGAAGAATGGCTTGTTCGTCATCCCCGGTCTGGGCCGCCTGGTGAAGGCGCATCGCAAGGCCCGCATGGGACGCAACCCGCAGACCGGCGAACCCATCCAGATCAAGGCCAAGACGGTAGTGAAGTTCCGCGTGGCGAAGGCGACGAAAGACGCGATCGCTCCCCCGGCCAAGAAGTAGTTATCAGGTTTTCTTCGATGCGAAGGCCGGCTCGAAGCCGGCCTTTTGCATTTACAGGGAGATGCTTGTATGTCTGACAGCAAGTCCGAAGCGGCAAGAATCGGCGTCGAGTGCATCATTCCGATCCTGAGGGTGAACAGCCTCGCGGCCAGCATTCGCTTCTACGTGAACGTGCTCGGCTTCAAGGTAAATTGGGGCGGCGAGGCTGAATCGACCTTTGCATCGGTTTCCCGCGATGGCCGCGCGATCATGCTAGCTCAGGGTGAGCAGGGACATCCTGGAACGTGGCTCTGGATCGGAGTCGAGGATATCGTACCCCTCTTCGTAGAGTACAGCGCCGAGGGTGTGAAGATCCGGGAGCGACCGACCAACTATCCTTGGGCATACGAAATGAAAATCGAGGACCCCGACGGTCACGTATTGCGATTTGGATCGGAACCTAAGTAAGGCTTGACCACGAAGACTCTGCTTATTTCCGGCTTCGCGACGGCGCATCCAATGTGCAATTACTTCGAAAGACTTTTCACAATCTGCCTGTAGCCGATATTCGGGGCGTGACTCTGCGCGGATTTAATGTTAAAAAGGTCGCCCTTGGGAATCGATCGCTGAAACGGAGGAACTACAAAATGGGAAACACGCAGCAACGACGCATCTCCGCGAGGATGGGTTTGGGGCCGGCGCTGATGTTAGCCGTGGCGTTTGCGTTTGGCGCGTTTACAAGCCAATTGGCGCAAGGGCAGACTCTGCATGTGCTCTACAACTTCGCAGGGTCGTCGGATGGCGGAGATCCCTACGCAAGTTTGATTCGCGACGCCGCGGGAAACCTCTACAGCACCTTTGGCTATGGCGGCGGCACATCCTTTTCGGGGGGAGTGTTCAAGGTCGCCCCTGACGGGACCGAAACTGTGCTGTACAGCTTCACTGGCGGGGCCGATGGGGCATTTCCTATTTCAGCCTTGGTCCGGGACAGCGTGGGCAATCTTTATGGAACCACGACGCAGGGTGGCTCCGTCGGCGCCGGTGTGGTGTTCAAAGTGGACCCTAGCGGCACCGAAACCGTGCTGCACAACTTCACCGGAGGGACGGACGGCGCGGACCCCGTTGGAGGTTTGCTGCGAGATAAAGCGGGTAACCTTTACGGCACGACTTCGCAGGGCGGCTCTTCCAACGACGGGGTAGTATTCAAAATAAGTCCTCGCGGCAAAGAGACCATTCTCCACACCTTCACCGGGAGCACGACCGACGGGAAATATCCCACCTACACCAGTTTGCTGATGGATGCGTCAGGCAACCTCTACGGCGTAACTCAAGAGGGCGGGAGTGCCGGCGGCGGAATTTTATATAAGCTGAGTAAGACCGGCAAATTAACCATCCTACACAGCTTCATGGGGGGAACGAGCGACGGATGCAACGTCCTGGGAACGCCGTTCATCGACGCGGCTGGAAACTTCTACGGAACGACTTCGTCCTGTGGCACCCACATGTTGGGAACAGTGTGGGAAGTCAGTAAGACTGGCAAGGAGAGATTGTTGCACAGCTTCGCCGGCGGAACATCGGATGGCGAATATCCTTTAGCGGGTGTGATTGTGGATGCAACAGGGAACGTGTACGGCACTACCGAGACAGGTGGTAGGTCCAACGTCGGAACGGTGTACAAAGTGAGCCAGAGTGGCAAGTTCACCCTGGTACATAGCTTCAAGGGGACGGATGGGAAATATGTTTACGGTGGCCTCGTCCAGAACGCAAAAGGCATTCTGTTCGGCACGGCTCTAAATGGCGGGAGCAGCGGTTATGGGACGGTGTGGAAGATTGCGGAGTAGCTGGTGGCAGAATTTGGGGTCAAGCGTCGATGAGAGTGGATTTTGAGTTGCCTTCCCCGATGCCAGGTCTACACTGTCTGTGGAGCGTTGAAATGAGAAGCGACTGGGTGGACAAGCTAGGCAGGGTGCGGGGTTGGTTGATGGGAGCCGTTGTCGTTGTCGTAGGGCTCGTGTATCTGCTACGGCGTTAAACGACCAAAACCCCTGTTGAGGTGATGTAGAAGATAGCGGTCCGAGTTTCAGCCACTACCGCGAAGTCAGCTCCGGTTGCGTGCAGATTACCGTTATGATACCTTTTAGAGTTGTCCCGGACATCTGGAAGGGATCAGAGGGATATATGCGCCCGTGAGGGCCTTTGTCTCCGACTGCTGGCGTAGCTCAGTTGGTAGAGCATCTGATTTGTAATCAGAGGGTCGGGGGTTCAAATCCCTTCGCCAGCTCCAGCATTTGATTGATCAGCGTTTGAAAAGCGGGATCGGTTCCGGAACCTAGGGCATTGCGCGGCGCGGCGGCGTAACAGATTTTTCCCAACAGCACTCCATAAGGAATTTTTCCAAGTGTGGTGTTTGCGTGCGAGAGGATTTTCGCGCGCACTCTGTTCTTCTATTTGGGTCATTGCCCGCCGTAGCATCATCCTCCGCGCGCAGCGCAAAGGCCGTGGCTGGTTTCGGAGTTACGGTTTGTGGCCGGGAAGGCCCGGAAGTTTGCACAGGTGGGTGAGTGGTTAAAGCCAACAGACTGTAAATCTGTCCCTCCTTGCGAGGTACGAAGGTTCGAATCCTTCCCTGTGCACCAGGATTGATGTGACTCGTTTCGCATTAGCGATGGCTACATTCGTGGGACTGGGAATTTTGTCCTGGACGACGTTGAGCGACTCGCGAGTCCGGCTGGCAACGTTGGCGGTTTTGGCGATGTTCGCATTGAAGACCTGGGTGCGGCGGAAAGATGCGATGCATCCGGACGAGAACGATGTAGAGACGTAGCTTGCTACGTCTGGGCTTTAGCAAGCGGTTGGCCGATGTAGCTCAGTTGGTAGAGCACTCCCTTGGTAAGGGAGAGGTCATCAGTTCAATCCTGATCATCGGCTCCAGGAATATGGCGGTTGGGATCGGCGGGCCGAGGCTTTCGGTTTTGGCTAAGAGCTAACGGCTAATAGCTGGTTTTAGGGCGGGAGTAACTCAGTGGTAGAGTCACAGCCTTCCAAGCTGTTGGTCGCGGGTTCGATTCCCGTCTCCCGCTCCAGAGACTCGGCAATCGAGACGTAGCAAGCTACGTCTCTACAGGAAATGTGGTTGTAGAGACATAGCTGGCTATGTCTCCTCATAGAAGAATACGGAGAGAGCTAGGCAATGGCGAAAGAGAAATTTGATCGTAATAAGCCGCATTGCAATGTGGGGACGATTGGCCACATCGACCATGGCAAGACCACGTTGACGGCGGCCATCACCAAGGTGTTGCAGAAGCACAACCCGAAGATCGTGTTCCGGTCGTTTGACTCGATCGACAACGCGCCCGAAGAAAAAGCCCGCGGGATCACGATTGCGACGGCGCACGTCGAGTATGAAACCGCGAACCGGCACTATGCGCATGTGGATTGCCCTGGGCACGCGGATTACATCAAGAACATGATCACAGGCGCGGCGCAGATGGATGGCGCGATCTTGGTTGTCGCGGCGACGGACGGTCCGATGCCGCAAACCCGCGAGCACGTGCTCTTGGCGCGTCAGGTGGGCGTGCCGTACATCGTGGTTGCGCTGAATAAATGTGACGCGGTGGACGATCCCGAGTTGCTGGATCTGGTGGAACTGGAAGTGCGGGAGTTGCTGAAGAGCTACAAGTTTCCGGGCGACGATGTGCCGGTAATCCGGCTGTCGGCGCTGGGGGCGTTGAACGGGGAAGCGAAGTGGGAAGCGCAGGTCGACGCGTTGATGGAGGCGGTGGACAAGAGCATTCCGCAGCCGGCGCGTGAGTTGGACAAACCGTTCCTGATGCCGATTGAAGATATTTTTTCGATCTCGGGCCGGGGCACGGTGGTGACGGGACGAATCGAGCGCGGCAAGGTGAAGGTGGGCGAGGAAGTGGAAATTGTGGGCTTCCGCGACACGCGCAAGACGGTGGTGACCGGCGTCGAAATGTTCAAGAAGCAATTGGACGAAGGCTTGGCGGGAGACAATGCGGGCCTGTTGCTGCGCGGCATTGGCAAGGACGATGTCGAGCGCGGCATGGTGCTGGCGAAGGGCGGATCGATTACGCCGCACACCAAGTTCAAGGCGGAAGTTTACATTCTGACGAAAGAAGAAGGTGGACGGCACACGCCATTCTTCAAGGGATACCGGCCGCAGTTTTATTTGCGAACGACGGACGTGACGGGCGTGGCGGAGTTGCCGGCAGCAACCGAAATGGTGATGCCGGGAGACAATGTCAGCCTGGTAATTGAGCTGATCACGCCGGTGGCGATGGAGAAGGGTTTGCGCTTCGCGATTCGCGAAGGCGGGCACACGGTAGGCGCAGGAACCATCAGCGAGATCGTGCAGTAGCAAGAGACTTTAAGAGACTTTAATGGAGGCCGGGCGAAGACGCCCGGCCTCCATTAGGAAAATGCAAGGGAGTGAGCAATGCCCCGAGAAATTATTACGATGCAGTGCGGTGATTGCAAAGAGCGGAACTACTCGAGCACCAAGAATCGGAAGACGACTCCGGACCGGCTGGAGATGAAGAAGTTCTGCAAGCGTTGCCGGAAGCATACGCCGCATAAAGAAGTGAAATAATTGGATCGTTGAGTCAATGAATCATTGATCCGATGACTCAATTAATTCAGGGGCGTAAGCTCAACGGTTAAACTGTCGGTCTCCAAAACCGAACTTGGGGGTTCGAATCCCTCCGCTCCTGCCAGAGATCGAAGCGCGAGAATAGAAGTTGGAGTGGCGGGGTTGAGATAAAGCAGATGGCAAAGTCAATTACAGCAGCGAGTGCGGATGAGCGAAGCCTGACCGGCCGAGTTATGGCTTGGCCCGAGCGAGTCAAGACCTTTTATAACGACGTGCGCTCCGAAATGAAGAAGGTGACCGCGCCTTCGTTCAAGGACGTACAGGCCACAACGGCCGTGGTCATTATTACGGTGTTCCTGTTTGGGATCTACTTCTGGATCGTGGACAACACTATCGGCAGCGGCATCAACTACCTGTTCAAATATTTGACTCATCGTTGATGCCAAGGAAGGAAGCTGAAATCTTACAGCACGCTATGCAGGAAGAAAAAAACGCAACCGGAGCGGGTGGCGGAGAGAACGAAATACCGCCAACTGCGGACGGCGCTTCAGCCCCTGAGGCTCCGCGCAATCCCAACATGAAGTGGTACATTATCCACTCTTACTCGGGATTCGAGCGCAAGGTGAAGGAGTCGCTGGAGTCGCGCATCCAGGCATTCGGACTGCAGGAACGAATTGGCAAGGTGCTCATTCCGACCGAGTCGGTCACCGAAGTGCGTGGCGGCAAGAAGTACACCAGCGAGCGGATGTTCTATCCCGGCTACGTGCTGGTTGAAATGGATATGGACGATCACGTGTGGCATGTGGTGAAGTCCACGCCGCGGGTGACCGGATTCGTCGGCACCGGCCAGCAGCCCACGCCGCTTTCGGAAGAGGAAGTTCAGCACATCGTCTACCGCGTGGGTGAGTCGAGAGACAAGCCCAAGCTCAAGGTCAAGTTCGAAAAGAACGAATCGGTACGCATCACCGAGGGACCATTCGCCAGTTTCACGGGCATTGTGGACGAGGTCAACGAAGACCGCGAAACGCTGAAGGTCATGGTCACGATCTTCGGCCGCTCGACGCCGGTGGAGTTGGAATTTAATCAAGTGGAGAAAGTGGCATAGGCGGCATGGGCACGTTCAGCGTAAAGTTGCGAGTGTGGAATCCCGCACAGCCGGGAGACGTGGAGGAGTTGGACGCCTACGTCGATACGGGCGCGGCCTTCAGTTGGATTTCGCGGACGCGGCTGGAGCGCTTGGGTGTTGTGTCGTCTCGCAAGATGGGTTTTCGTACGATTGAGGGTCGACTGCTGGAACGGGACATGGCGACCGTTTATGTCGCAACCGACAAATATTCCGTTCCCGACGTGGTCGTAATGGCCGAAGCTGGAGAGATGGAAGTGATGGGCGCGCACCCTATCGAAGGATTAGGGCTGGCAGCAGATCCGGTTCAGAAGAAGCTGGTTCCGACGGTGATGTTGGCACTGACTGCTACAAAGGACGCGCGTCAGCAGAGTTCGTAAGAAATAGCGCGGGCTCTAACGCTCGCCCGAAGAGAGATTATGGCGAAGAAAGCAACAGGTTCGGTAAAGCTTCAGATTGCGGCGGGCAAGGCTACGCCCGCGCCCCCGGTGGGTCCGGCTCTCGGCCAGGCGCAGATCAATATCATGGAGTTCTGCAAGCAGTTCAATGCGCGCACCAGCGCGAAGGAACTGGAAGGGCTCATTATCCCGGTGGTGGTGACGGTTTATAGCGACCGCACCTTCACTTTCATAACCAAGACGCCGCCGGCTTCGATTCTGCTCAAGCGAGCGGCGGGCATTGCCAAGGGCTCGGGGACTCCGAATAAGGACAAAGTGGGCAAGGTCACCGCGCGGCAGGTGGAAGATATCGCTAAACAGAAGATGCCGGACTTGAACGCGGCTTCGGTGGAAACGGCGATCAAGAGCATTCGCGGGACTGCGCGCTCGATGGGCATTGAGGTGGTTGGATAGATTCTGTAGAGGCGTGGCTTGCTACGTCTCAAGTCGAGGACACTACGGCTTGCCAGAACAGCGACGAGCGGTGGGAGACGAGGAACAGCAATGAAGAAGTCAGGAAAGAACATCACTAAGGCGCGGCAGGCAGTCGAGAAGCGCCCCTATCCGATGCAGGAAGCGGTCACGCTTCTGCAAAAAGTGAAATACGCGAAGTTTGACGAGACGGTCGAAATCACCATGCGTCTCGGAGTCGATCCCAAGCACGCCGACCAGATGGTGCGCGGTACGGTCGTGCTGCCGCATGGTCTGGGCAAGTCGAAGCGTGTGCTGGTTATCGCCAGCGGCGACAAGATCAAGGAAGCGGAAGCTGCGGGCGCCGATTTCGTTGGCGGCGAGGAAATGGTCGAAAAGATCAATAAAGAGAACTGGACCGACTTCGACGCGCTGATCGCCACTCCGGATGTGATGAAGTCCGTGGGACGTCTCGGTAAGGTTCTTGGCCCCAAGGGTCTGATGCCGAATCCGAAGACCGGCACTGTCACGTTCGATGTCGGCAAGGCCGTGCAGGAAGTCAAAGCCGGCAAAGTGGAGTTCCGAACCGACAAAACGGCGCTGGTTCACGTGCCCGTGGGCAAGATTTCGTTTTCTCCCGATAAGTTGGTCGACAACGCCACGACTGTGATTACCAGCGTGGTGAAGGCCAAGCCGACCGTGGCCAAGGGGAAATATGTGAAGGGCTGCTATCTCAGCTCCAGCATGGGCCCGGGAATTTCGATTGATACCAGCGCTGTAGAAGCTGCGGCGAAGGCTTAACTGCCGAACTGCGCTCGGCTGGACGGGCGAGTCGCCCGTCACCACACAGGAATTAAGAGGACTACGACATGGCTGTTACTCGAGCAAGAAAAACCGAGCAGGTTGAGAAGCTGGGCAAGGAGTTGCAGAGCGTCTCCAGCTTGATCGTGACCACTTACAGCAAGCTTACCGTGGCTCAGGACTACGAGTTGCGCAAGACTCTGCGAAGCTCCGGCGCGAAGTATCTCGTGGTGAAAAATACTTTGGCGGAGCGCGCGGCCAAGGGCACGAAGGTCGAGGAGGTCCTGAAAAACCTCTCAGGCGTGACCTCGATTGCATACACGTCGGGTGATCCGGTTGCGCTGGCGAAAGCACTTTCCAAGTACGCCAAGGACAATCCGGAGTTCAGTTTCAAGTCCGGCGTGGTGGAAGGCCGTGTGATCTCGATCAATCAGATCCAGGCCCTGGCCACGATGCCGTCGAAAGAGGAGATCTACTCGAAGCTCCTGTTCCTGATGAACGCACCGGCGCAGCGTCTGGTGACGGTGATGAATGCCGTGGGACGCGACATTGCGGTCGTGATCGACCAGGGTGTGGAGAAAGGGAAATTCAAGGCCGACGCCCCTGCGGGAGCGTAGGTCAGGAAAGCCGGCGGGGACGCCGGCGCTACAAAGTTTCGGGGCGGAAAGCCGTCCGAAAAGGTTTAGCTATCAGCAGTCGAGGGTTGCGCGGTTTCGGTCCAGCAGCGTGTCTGGCGCGGTAGTTCAGAAGCCTGGTCGCACTGGAAACTTTGACGGCGGATAGCGAAATCAGTAATCGATACTCGTGGAGACGTAGCTAGCTACGTCTCTACAGAAAATTCTGGAGAAACGAACATGGCGGATCTGCAACAGTTAGAAGATCAAATTGTCGGACTGTCGCTGCTCGATGCAGCGCAGCTCGTAAAGCGGTTGGAAGAGAAGCTCGGCGTCTCGGCGGCGGCCGCGGCCCCGGTGATGATGGCCGGTGGAGGAGGAGCGGCAGCGGCGGCTCCGGCGGAAGAGAAGACCGAATTTAGCGTCGTCCTGAAGGAAGTGGGCGCCAATAAGATCAATGTAATCAAGGCGGTCCGCGAAGTCACCAGCCTGGGCTTGAAGGAAGCCAAGGATTTGGTCGACGGCGCCCCGAAAGAGATTAAAGGGGGCGTAACCAAGGAAGAGGCGGAAACCATCAAGAAGAAATTCACCGACGCTGGAGCGACAGTCGAGGTGAAGTAAGTTTGAACTATGGAGGACGGGCGTCCTCGCCCGTCCAGCCGGACGGAGACGCCCGGCCTCCATATATTTGTCTCTGGTGAAGCTTTCGGGACGGTGGTATCATCTATATCAATAACGCCGCTTCCTGCTTCATAGAGTGACTGCGACCATCCGATGTAACGAGCCCAGGAAGCGGGGGCGTGGTCGCTGACACGAGTTGGCAGACTGTTCCGCGGGCAGGGCGGAACGGGAACAGGCCTTTAGATACTGGCGCGGAAACGACACATTTCAACAGAGGCCAAGCGCTGCAATCGGCGCCTTCGGGGAGTCATGTCCCTGCGGGCGCATACCTGTCTTTGCCATATTACTGGTTCTTACGAGTAGAGTACCGCGGCGCGACTGACGCGCCCTCACATCCGCCGTTTTTGTCGCAGCCCAATTGCTGCGCATGAAAGTTTGGAGTATCCGAATGTCAAAGAGCAATGGATTCCGCACACGATTCGATTTTTCCAAGATTCCTGCAACCATCCAGATTCCGAACCTGATCGAAGTGCAGAAGCGTTCCTATGATCGCTTCCTGCAAATGGATCGTTTGCCGAGCGAGCGCGACGACGGCGGCTTGCAGGCAGTTTTCCAATCGGTGTTTCCGATCACGGATTTCCGCAACGTCTCGCAACTCGAGTTCGTCGACTACGCCATCGGTAACTGGGAGTGCAAGTGCGGCCACTTGAAAGGCCTGCATCACCTGCGTTCCACTTGTAAAAACTGCGGCAACACTATCGTTACGGATCCGTTCCATCCCGGCGATGTGCTCTGCAGCAAGTGCGGCACCTACAACGCGAACACGCCGGACTTCTGCAACAAGTGCGGCGACCCGGTCGGCCTGCAACTGAAGTACGACGTGAGCGAGTGCGAAGAGCGCGGCATGACCTACTCTGCGCCGCTCAAGGTCACCATGCGTCTCACGATTTTCGACAAAGACGCCGAGACCGGCAATCGCTCCATCCGCGACATTAAAGAGCAGGAAGTTTTCTTCGGCGATGTTCCGCTGATGACGCAGAACGGTACTTTCATTATCAATGGCACCGAACGTGTCATCGTCAGCCAGTTGCACCGTTCGCCCGGTGTGTTCTTCGAGACGGCGAACAATCGTACGTACTTCCTCGGCAAGATTATTCCTTACCGCGGATCATGGGTCGAGTTCGAATACGACCAGAAAAACGTGCTCTACGTGCGTATCGATCGCAAGCGCAAGTTCCTGGGAACGATTTTCCTTCGCGCCCTCGGCCTGCGTTCCAGCGAAGATATTCTGCGAACCTTCTATACCGTGGACCGTCTGGTGATTCGCGACAAAAAGCTTTTCTGGACGCTCGATCCAAACAGCGAAAAGGCGACCAATCTGTTGGGCATGAAGCTGGCGCACAGCATCAAGAACAAGTCCGGCGAAGAGATCGCGCACTCCGGACGCAAACTGAATGCCGCGACCCTGAAGGAAATTCAAAAAGCAAAGATCAGCGAGATTGAAGTCGACATCTCCGACTTGGAAGGCGCATGGGTAGCAGCCGATGTGGTTGACACGACCACCGGCGAAGTTCTGCTCGAAGCCAATTCCGAGCTTACCGCCGATAAATTGGCCAAGATCCTCGATTCCGGCGTGGTCGAGCTCAGCTTGTTCTTCCCGGAGCGCGATGATGTCGGCACGGTGATCAGCCAGACTCTGAAGCGCGACTCGGTCAAGACACCGCAGGAAGCGCTGATCGAAATCTACCGCAAGCTGCGTCCCGGCGATCCGCCGACGCTCGATACAGCGACGGCATTGTTCCACGGGATGTTCTTCGATCCGCGCAAATATGATTTTTCGCGCGTTGGCCGTCTGAAGTTCAACATCAAGCTGTTCGAGAACCAGGACGCCACGAAATTGGAGAACCGCACCCTCGAGCCGCAAGACTTTTACGGCACGATCGGCTATTTGCTGAAGCTGCGCAAGAATATCGGCTCGGTGGACGACATCGATCACCTCGGCAACCGCCGCGTTCGTGCGGTTGGCGAGTTGATGGAAAACCAATTCCGCATCGGCTTGGTCCGCATGGAACGCGCCATCAAGGAAAAGATGAGCGTGTACCAGGAAATGTCCACGGCGATGCCGCACGACCTGGTCAACGCCAAGCCGGTAATGGCGGCCATCCGCGAATTCTTCGGGTCCTCGCAGCTTTCGCAGTTCATGGACCAGACCAACCCGCTTTCGGAAATTACGCACAAGCGGCGTCTGTCGGCTCTTGGGCCGGGCGGTCTGTCGCGCGAACGCGCGGGATTCGAAGTCCGCGACGTTCACCCCACACACTACGGACGCATCTGCCCGATTGAGACGCCGGAAGGCCCGAACATCGGACTGATCTCGTCGTTGAGCTGCTATGCCCGAATCAACGACTACGGCTTCATCGAGTCTCCG
>Ga0210405_10005629_pt1 | contig 11362 bp, 6 predicted proteins | sample IncBWH11MmetaG_FD_155492 | JGI IMG/M metagenome (GOLD analysis project Ga0210405, IMG submission 155492) | Forest soil microbial communities from Barre Woods Harvard Forest LTER site, Petersham, Massachusetts, United States - Inc-BW-H-11-M | ecosystem: Environmental > Terrestrial > Soil >... | reverse complement strand
GGGCGATGTGGTTGGCATTGGCATTCATACCGCCAACGCGTCGCGTGGATACGAAGTCGGCAACCTGGCCCGCGCGCGCGGCGCCTGGGTGGTTTTCGGGGGAATTCATGCCACGTTGTTTCCCAAAGAAGCGATGGAATTGGGAGGTGCGCACGCCGTGGTCAAAGGTGACGGCGATCTGGTCTGGCAATCGGTTTTGGCGGATTGCCGCCGCGGCACGCCAGACCTGCTCTATGTGGGCGGTCAGATCGAAGCCAGCGATTTCGTTCCCGCCCGCTGGGATCTGGTGCCGCGCAACCGCTACATGTGGGCCTCAGTGCAGACAGTTCGCGGATGCCCCAAGCATTGCTCGTTCTGTTCAGTCTGGCGCACTGATGGACAGCGTCCGCGGCAACGCGCTTCCGACGTGGTGATCGAGGAAATCGTGCAGCTTCGCCGCCTGGGATTCCGTTTTATCGCACTCGCCGACGATAATTTCTATCCGGTAACTCTCACCGACATAGAACTGGCGGAGCAGCAAAAAAATGCGCAGCGCGTCAGCGAATTGAAAACGCTGCGTGCGGAGCGCTTCGAGCTGATGTCGCGGTTGGCGCAACTTCCAGACGATATGGTCTTCTTCACCCAGATCACCATGGAAGCTGCCGAAGACCTGGAATTTCTCGATGCCATGAAAGCCGCACGCATCAAGGGCGCGCTCGTCGGAGTCGAGTCGGTCACTCCAGAAGGACTCAAAGACGTCTACAAAGATTTCAATCTTGCGGGAGATCAGCTGGCTGAGCGTCTGAAGATCTTCCGCAGCCGGGGCGTGCATGTGCTGGGGTCGTTCATTTTCGGTTTGCCGAGTGATCGTCCGGAGACATTTGAGACCACAGCCGCGCTGGCGAAGATCGCCGATCTGACGTTCGCGCAGTTTGTGATGCTCAGCCCTTATCCTGGAACGGTCGACTTCATCAAATGGGAAAAGTCTTTGGGGCCGAATCCACCTATGATCGCAGGGGTACCGCTGACCCGGCGCTGGCTGATTCCGCAGGCGTTGCGTCCGAAGCTGTATTGGGACCATCCGGTGATGTCGGCGGAGGAAATTCGCTCGCGCACTCAGAGTGTGTGGGACAACTTCTACAGTTGGGGATCAGTGTGGAAGCGCTCCAGCTTCATCAAGTCGAGCCGCGGACGTTTGGCATTCGTCCTGATATCCCGAATCTATCGCCACATGTATGCCGATACTGGCATCGCCACTGACAGCGCACGCGTAACTTGGTCGGGGCGTTGGACGCGCTGGATGGCGAAGCCTTGCCGACGCTTATTTGCGGGAAGGCCGATGCCTGACCTGAAAATCCCGCAAGGGCGAACCTGGTCTCCCGACCCGGTTCTCGATCCTTCGTAGACCAGCGGGGCATTGTTGGTATGCTGGTGAACGACATTGCCCTATGTCGAAAAACCGTGATCTGGAAGCTGCGTGGAACTACCACAACGCTACGAAACACTCTTACGCCAGCGTCCGCAGCAACTCGCATTCCCTCGACTTCTCCAATCAACCATTACCTTTCAAGGTTTATGCCACGCTCGATCCTTTGCGCTTGCCCGCCGAAGTGCGGCAGACCGGAGTAGCTGCACTCTCAGCGATCGCCGAGAGTGTTTCTCCTGACGCTGATGTGGCGCCGAATCTGGAGGCGCTGGCTCAACTTCTGTATCTTTCAGCAGGCATCACGCGACACCGGAAGTATCCTGGCGGTGAGATCTATTTTCGCGCCGCCGCTTGTACGGGAGCACTGTACGAGATCGAGTTATACCTGGTATGCGGCGATCTCGTCGGACTTCCCGCCGGCATCTATCACTTCGCTGCGGCCGAGTTCGGATTGCGGTTGTTGCGCGCGGGAGACTATCGTGGCGCTCTGCTCGAAGCCACCGGCCACGAGCCGGCAGTTGCTCATGCGCCGTTGACCATTGTCTGCACCGGCACGTACTGGCGAAATTCATGGAAGTACCAGAGCCGGACTTATCGCCATTTCGGATGGGACAATGGCACTCTGCTCGCAAACCTGCTCGCTGTTGGGACGGCATTGGGTCTGCCCGCCAAGGTGATCGAGGGTTTCGTCGACGCGGATGTGAACCGGTTGCTCGATGTGGATCCTCAGCGGGAAGTAGCGTTCTCGCTCGTGGCTCTCGGACACACATCGTCCCTGCCGCCGCGATCTACTATGAGCATCGAACGTCTGGGTCTCGAAACCGTCCCGCTGTCTCGCAGCGAGATCGACTATCCGCTCATGCGGGAAATGCACGATGCCTCTTCGCTGCAATCGGCTGAGGAAGTTCGTGCCTGGCGCAGCGCAGTGTTCCCTGCCGATCTGTCTGCTTCAGCCGGATCAGTGATTCCTCTTCAGCCCCTGTCAGATGCCGACATGCCTCGCGACCCACTTGAACAAGTCATCTTGCGGCGCGGCTCTACTCGTAAGTTTGCGCGCACGCCCATCACGATGGCTGACCTTTCCACAATGCTCGATCGCTCCACCCGGGGTATGCCTGCGGATTTTCTCACTCCGGCCGCATCTCAGCTCAACCAGCTCTACCTGATTGTTCATGCTGTCGACGGCCTGGCACCCGGCGCTTATGTCTTCCATCGTGACCGCAAGATTCTCGAGCTCCTGAGACCTGGCGATTTTCGCGAGCATGCCGGATACCTCGGACTCGAGCAGGCTCTACCCGCCGATGCCGCCGTGGATGTCTTTTTCTTGGCAGATTTGCGGGCTATTTTCGACCGCTTTGGAAATCGCGGATATCGTGCCGCTCAACTCGAAGCCGGCGTCCTGGGTGGCAAGCTGTATTTAGCGGCGTATGCCTTGCATTTGGGAGCCACTGGGCTGACTTTCTACGATGACGACGTGACTCAATTCTTCTCACCGGATGCCGAAGGGAAGAGCGCAATCTTCCTTGTCGCCCTCGGCAAAAGCGCCAAACACAGCTCGTAACGATCGCGGAACTTGGCTGCTACAATTCGGGGTAGACGTCTGTCAAAGTGCCATGTCTGCCTTCCTCAGAACCATCTTTCACGTCGATATGGACGCGTTCTTCGTGTCGGTCGAGGAGCTGTTCGATCCTTCCTTAAAGGGTAAAGCTGTGGTCGTCGGCGGACAGCGCGACGAGCGCGGCGTGGTGTCGGCTGCGTCTTACGAAGCGCGCAAGTTCGGCGTGCACTCGGCCATGCCTTTGCGAACGGCGGCGAAGATGTGTCCGCAGGCTATTTTTGTGGATGGACATCCGGAGCGTTATCGCGAACGCTCCGAGAGAGTGCATGAAGTGCTGTGTTCATTCTCGCCGCAGGTGGAGATGGCTTCCATTGACGAAGCCTATGTCGATATGACCGGCACCGAACGGCTGCATGGGCCTGCTCTGCGCGCGGCGCATCGCCTGCATGAAAAGATGAAAGCCGAGACGCAGCTAAACTGCTCAATCGGCATTGGCATCTCGCGGTTGATCGCGAAAGTGGGATCCGCGAAAGCCAAGCCCAATGGGGTTTTGTGGGTGGTTCCCGGGCAGGAGGCGAAGTTTCTAGCGCCGCTCGATGTGCGCGATATTCCCGGCGTCGGCAAAGTGACGGAGAAAAATCTCCATGAACTCGGCATTCGTCAGGTGGGCGACCTGGCTAAGTTTGAGGATTCTTTTCTCGAACAGCATTTCGGGAAGTGGGGCCTGGCGCTGGCAGGGAAGGCTCGCGGGGAAGATGCTGGAGGATGGTTCGATACGGAAGTTGGGGAAGACGTAAGCGCGAAGTCGATCAGCCACGAACACACTTATAACGAAGACACGGCTGACGCCGAGCAGATGGAATCGACGCTGATGCGGCTGTCAGAGATGGTTGGACGACGTTTGCGGGAGGCGAATTTTCACGCACGCACGATTCAGCTCAAGCTTCGTTACAAAGACTTTACGACCATTACGCGGGCGCATACGCTGGCTGATCCCACGCAACTCGATAGAGAAATCTTTGAGCAGATTCGTTTGTTGTTTCGCAAGAACTGGAAGAAAGGCGCGCAGGTGCGGCTGCTGGGCGTGCATACGTCAGGCTTCGAAGGCGAAGGTGCGCAGGGCGATTTGCTCGACGGCGATCGGCGGGAGCGATGGCAGAAGGCTATGTCGGCGGCGGATAAGCTTAGGGATCGGTTCGGCGAGTCGAGTGTGTCCCTGGCCACGGGGATGAAGGGCACGTTCCGCGAGCGGACGCATGAGAACCCGGCCGGGTTGCCGGGGAAGAAGCCGGGGCAATCGTAACGCTGAAAGCAAACCTCAGGCGCTAAAGCGCAAATCATTTTGGCTCTATTGGTACGCCTGAAGGCGTGCCCTGATACGAAGCAAGGCCTGTTGTCACTGCGCGCCAGATCCTTCGGCCTATCGGCCTCAGGATGACGTCGGGATATGAGGTAGGTCGAGAGCTGTAAGTCCTACGCCGCGACCGATGGCCACAACGGACGAACGACCACTGACCACCGACTAACGACCAAGACTAAATACGAAAGCCGGAACTCCGGAATTGCTTCCGTGTCCCGGCCTCGCTTATTGCACCTCGTTGCGCGGTCCTACTGGTTGGCAGGAGCCGCGTTGGCGGCCGCGGTAGTGGGCGCCGTTCCATTCGTCGTGCCGCTGTTGTAGCGGCTCAGACGCGGGAAGAACGGAGTCACTTCGAACGGCATTTTGTCGCGCGCCGAAGTGATGGCCACCGGGGCCGTCTTGATCATGTCTACTTTGTCATCCCAGGGATTCAGCTTGATGCGTCCGCCCAGAGGCAGCGCAGCAATCTGATCGAGCTTGTTGTTGTCGAGCGCCGGAGCTGAGGTCATCAGCGGAGCCAGACGCGTGACGTTGCCCTTGTCGTCGGTGAAGTTGTTGCCCAGGTGAGCGGTCAGCAGGGCTGAAAGCTGGGGGCCACGCTGTCCGAGCTCTTTCAAGTACAGGCCGGCTACGTCCAGCTTCTGAGCGTAGGGCGAGTTCTTGAGAAGGTCGAGAGCTTTCTTGTCGGCAGCCGCTTCTTCTTCTGGAACGTGACGGAATCCAAAGTTGTTGTAGGTGGATTCATCGGAGAAGAGCATGCGGTCGTCGAAGGCAAACTTGCTGCCCAGGTTATGGCCGAGGACAATGTGCGCCAGTTCGTGCGAAAGCACCATCGCCAGGCTGGCCTCGTCAGGAAGCGTGTCAATCAATCCGCGGCTGATGATGATGGTGTTGCCCACGCTGAAGGTTTCGAGCGGAGACGTCAGCATCACGCGCGTGCGAACCGGACGCGGCAATTCGATGTTGTTGGTGATTTCCAGGTTGCTGACGACGGTCATGAGAATCTTGTCAACGTCGCCATCAGGAGCGAGTAAGCCCGCATCCTGTAAGCGGGCGACAACGTTGTCTTCCGCCTGTTGCTGCCATTGACGCTGCGCCTGCAGAGGAGAAGCGTCCTGTGCCGCGGCGCTGTCGTCTTTCACGCTCGCGTCAACACTGATGTTGGTGAGTTCGTCGGTCTGGCCGTTCTTCTTCAAATCGTAGCCCCAGATGCGGGTCTGCGCCTTGAAGGCCATCTTGTCTTTCGAGCCGTAGCTGAAGTCGCCTTCTTCGCTGTAGATATAAGAAGGAACCCAGTAGCCCGGAATCAGGTTCAAGCGCCAGCTATCCATGTGGAAGAAGTAAGCGTTCTTCGGACGAGGCGCGTAAGTTCCATTGAGGCGGACGATGTTGTAGTCCTGATCTTCCACCCAGATGCGTCCCAGGAAGCGGCCTTTGCCGGCATCTTTCTTGGGAGTGACGTCGAACACGATGCAGCGCACATCGCCGAGGAACTCGCGGTGAACATATTTGAAGTCATAGTGGCTGCGGTCGAAGTCTTCGCGGTCGGCGAAGATCATCCACGAGAAGCCCATGGGCTTGTATTCGAACTTGAACATCTTGGTGAAGCCGCCCATCATGCGCGTCTGGAAGCTCATGTCTTTCGACAAATAGTCGCGGCGATCCACGGTCTCTCCGAGGTCCATGCGGCCGAGGAAGTAGTGATCTTCCTTGGGAACCGGGCCGGCTGCGGGATCGAGCGTCAGGTTCTGCAGATAGGTTTCGACCAGCGGATTGCGGGTGCTGAGCATCTTCATCAGCGCGTGCTCACGCTCGATGGTGCGGTCGACCACCTGATCCATGGTGGTTGGTGTTGGCGTCGTCATCGTCGGCGGCGCGGGCGGACCCGAAGGTTGCGATTGCGACGTCGGTTGAACAGGAGTCGCGGCCGCAGCATTCGCGGTCGACCCGGAGTTCGCCGGTTGTGTGGCCTGCGCAGTGGCCGGCGCGTCGGCCGGGGCCTGCGAAGATTGTCCTGTGGTCTGCTGGGCGGCGGCGCTCAGCGTAACCAGCAAGAACGCGGTGACGATTCCATTCCAAGTACGCATAACTCTGTTCCTCTCTTATTTCTCAATACGCCAACTGGAAAACCACATGCACGATCGCCGTGGAATCCACGGGCTGACCGTTGCGCAACGCGGGCTTGAAACGCATCTTGTTAGCGGCGGCGACCGCAGCCTCATCCAAGCCGTGACCCATGCCCCGCACTACGCGATTCACATGCAATTGCCCATTTGCGCTGAACATCACTTCCAAAAGAACTTCGCCTTCGAGGTGCAAGTTGCGAGCTTCTTCGGTGTAAATGGGATTCGGCTTGAAGGTAATTTCGACGGGATTCGTGGGAGGACCGTTGTCGATCTGCGCCTTCACGCCGCCGCCTTGTTGAACTTGCTGTGCGCCGAAGCCTCCGGTTTGAATGGAGCCTGAGCCGCGGCCATTGCTGCGTCCGTCGCCTTGACCACCGTTCGCGATTCCGTTGCCGAAGCCCGCACTTGCGATCGTGCCCTTCACGCCGTTGGCGCCGCCCGCACCGTTGCCAGTCCCGGGTCCGGAGGGCAGATCAAACGCGCCCGTATTGGCAGCGACCAGGCGTGCATTTTCTTTTCCCGTTCCCTTAATGCCTTGCGGATCGCCGAAGCCTCCGGTCTGTACCTTCTGCACCGGGGCGTTGATGGTCGGAGTCGCTGAACTTCCGAACTCGCCGGTGTGAACAATCAATGCCGGACGCGCGCCGCCAGAGACTTCCTTAATGACTGGAGCCTGGAAGGTGTTGACCACAACCTTCGGAGCCTCAACTTCTTTCGGCGCCTCGGCTCTGCGAATCTCATGCGGCACGACCAGTTTCGGCGCGGTAAAAGTGGTCGGCGGAGGCAACAACTTGGCCTTCAACACCGGCGGAGCCTTTTTCGGCTGCAATGGCTTAGGCTGCAACCCGGGCATAGGAATGATTTCAGTCACGTGGTACTTCTGCGCGATCTGCATGCGGTCAGGCCAGATCAAACCCACGTTGATCAGGAACAGGATCAGTAAGACTTCGATCCCGTAGCTGGTGGCGAGAGTCCGCCAGTCCATCCTGCGCTCGGGCAGAAGACTCAACTGAAAGTTGTTAGGCGTAGCCATTCATAAGCTCCAAAATAGGGACCCGCGCCTGGGGAGGATGCCGGGTGGAAGTTTCAAATTACGGGAGAATGGACAAGGGGTAAACGTGTCCGCCGCTGGTGTACTTTGGTAATCCTTGTAATGCCTTAGAGGGAAAGGGGCTAAATCGGGCCCGCGCTCAGGAAGTAGCGGCCCGACGGTAACCTTGAGCGGATCTTCTTTCTAGGCGAGCGAAGAAAAGGTTCCGGTCGACAAATCGGGCAAAGGATCGCCGCGTTTCTTGCGCGATTTACGTTGGAACTGTCCGAACCGAGGTTCCATCGCTGCCAGCACGCAAAGCACATAAAAGATGGCGGCATTCGCGGGAATTTGCAGATTAAAGTCGACGAGGCTATGAAAGAGAATTCCGGTGATCCCCAACATCGCGGCGACGGCAATCGCACCATTGGTGTCGCGTGGCCAATCCTTTAGTTTCTTGATGCCGTTGCGGTAGACACACACCAGCAGCCAGATCATCAGTGCGAAGCCGAGGACACCGGTTTCTACCAAGAGTTGAACATAGTCGTTGTGAGCAGCATTGATGAAGAAGTTGGTGTAGAAGGTTCGGAATTGCGGGTAGATTTCGGGGAAGGTGCCCAGGCCCCATCCCAGCACGGGTTTCTGAGCGAACATATGCAAGCCGTCACGATCGATGTCGAGCCGGGTTCCACCACTGACTTCGGTATGAGCCTCAGAGCGGATGCTAGACATGCGGTCGACGAGTTCGCCGCCTCCCAGCCAGACTAGTAAGGCGACGACGATGACCAGGAAAATTCCAATCGTGGTCGTGGCGTGCCCGGGCTTTTCACCGCGCAGAAGAATCGCTCCAACGATGGTTATCTCGATGGCCAATGCTGCCATGCCTCCGCGGGAGCCGGAGAGAAAGATGGTTGTGGCGATCAAAGCAGCTGTGGCCGCAGCCATGCTCCGTTGCCAACTTCGGGACTGATGGCTGAGAGCGACTACGAGCGGGAACGGGACCAGCATCTCCATCAATCCTGCATAGTGATTGTGATTCACGTAAGGTCCGTAGATCCAACCGCGCGACAGAGGAGTATGAATCCAGTACAAATTGGTGGTTCCGGAAAGACCCTGGATCAGGGCAAAGAGAGCGACGGCTCCCGCATAAATGCAAACCGTCATGGTCAGGAGCTTGACTTGCGATGTACGACGCAGGCTTTGCGTAATCAGGAAGCACAGCAAGCCATAAGCGACGTACAGCATGGCATTCGTCCAGGTCTGGTAGCGATATGCCGTCGCGCCGAACACAAGCTGAACCGAAATCAGCACAGCGAAAGCGATCATCGGGTAGAAGACAGGATTTGACAACACTATGAGTTCGCCTCGCTGGCATTGGCGATAAGTCCAGAGCACGAAAAACAGCGCCGATCCCGCCTGGAGAATGAAGATCGACCACGGATCGACGGAGCCGAATGCCAGAGGTGCGAAGAGAAGCAAGCCAATAGGCCCGAGAAAGATCGCGGTATCGAGATACGAACGGACGGGGCGCACGGCGATCGGACCCTGTGCGGGCACAGCCGGCTCGGGTGACATCGTTCTGGTAAGGGGCATCATGGGTTTTGCCTCTCGACCATCTTGACTCCGTCGATCCAGAGTTTGCCTTTAATAGCGGAACCGGGAGGGTTGCGTTGAATGCGAACGACAACCAGCTTTGCCTCGGGCCCGGTGGTGAAGCCGCCGCTCACAGATTTCCAGAAATCAGCATTCTTAAGATCATCGCTCGCGAAGTAAATTTGTTCGCCGTACACATCTTGGACGGCGAAGCGTGGGCCCCCGGCTCCTAGCATGTCTTGAGCCTTGAAGTTGGCCGAGAAATCATACGTAGTATTGGGTTCGACGGGAACCAGTTGGCGAATGCCGGCGTCTTCGAGCGCGCGGCTGTCGAAAACGATAGCCAGGGAGCGATTTCCGCTGTGTGCCTGCGTTGGGTCAAGAGCGAGTTCCACTTCCTTCGACCGGTAGTAAATCCAATCGAAGCCTCCGTTAAGGACGGGCAGGCTGAAGTCTCCGTTCACCACCAAATTCTGCCGAGACGGCTGATATGCGGAAAGGCCGCTCAAGGCGCCAGCCTCGCGCCAGACGGTGCGTGCTTGATTAATATCCTGCTGAGCGACGAGGTAACGAATGTATTCGAAAACCCGCCCGGAATCGATCGGCTTCTGTAGTTGGACGAGTTGCGCCCAAGTTTTAGCGGCCGCTGCGGGTTCTTTCTTCGCCATCATCAGGTCAAGCAACGCGTAGTACGACTGGGGATCGGAAGGCATCGCCTTGCTGAGGATGGTGTCAATATCGGGATTCACGCGCCAGCAAAGCTGTAAGGCAGTGGGCGCGAAAGTAGGATCATTTTCCAAAACCACTCGGAACTCCTGCAGGGCCCGGTCATTATCCCCTTGCACCAAGGAGAAATTCGCGGCTTGCCAGGCAACGTCTGGAGTTTTTGGATCGGCGAGCACGGCGCGGTTGAGAGCATCCGCCTGTCCTTGAGTGTCACTCATCAACTGATAAGCACCCGCGAGTTCAAACCAGTATCGAGCACGATGTGGATTTAAGGCGACGGCGGCGCGGTAGGCGCTGGCCACAATATCAGGCGTGCTTTGGGTGAGAGAAAGATACCGCGCAAGTCGATAGCGATATTCAGAGTTTCCCGGTTGAAGGCGAACTGCTCTTTCCAGGCTGGCTAGATCGTTCTTTTCCGAATAGTGCGCTGCCAGAAACTGTAGAGCAGAGATACCAATGTAGAGCGCCGCCAGAAATGAAGCGGCGAGCAATACCGCGATCTTTTTTCCCCGAGTAGGGATCGCTAGTTGCATTCAAGTACCGTAGCTGTCAGAGCGGTTGGGGTACGCTCTGTTAGTCGCCCGTCGACGTGGCCCGGGTCGTCACATCGTCCTTCGGGACTAGCTCGTCTTCCTGGTAGTAATGATGATACTTCCCTTGATACTCGTAATAATAATAGTAGTCGGGGGAGTCGAGGTCGACAGCATTGAGCAGAACGCCGCAGACGCGGGCGTTCACCTGGGTGAGCAGGTCTCTGGAACGACGCAAAGCCTGCTTGGTAGTTTGGCCGCAACGAATCACGAGAACCACAGCATCGGCTCGCGTGGACATCACGACTGCGTCCGTCACGGAAAGCGTGGGAGGAGTATCGACCACGATGTGGTCATACTCTTCGCGCAATTCGGCAAGTACATCTCTCATGTTGGAGGAAGCCAACAATTCCGCTGGGTTGGGAGGTGGAGTTCCAGCGGGCAATATGAACAAGGACGGCAGAATCGAAGACCGCACGATGGTCTGTTGCAGAGTGGCGCTGCCAGTCAAGACGTTGCTGAGACCAGTCCGCGGACCCATGCCGAGAGTCTTATGAACGCTGGGCCGGCGGAGATCGGCATCGATCAGCAGAACCCGTGTTCCTTTTTGCGCGAGCACAATCGCCGTATTGATGCTCGTCGTGCTCTTGCCTTCCTGAGGAAGGGCGCTGGTCACCAGGATGGTCTTGGGTGGAGATCCGATCGAACTTAGCAGCAACGAAGTGCGCAGGGCGCGATAGGACTCGGCCATCTGTGACTGCGGACGCGATTGAGTGACCAGTTCGACGGCTTCTTTGGAAGCCGCAACCGCCAAGCGTTTCCGTGCCGATCCTTCGGCTGGTGACTTCGAGCCGAGTGGGATCATGCCGAGAGAAGGCAGTCCCGAAATAAGCGTCGCCTGTTCTGGCGTGCGCACTGTGTTATCCAGACCCTCAAGCAGGAAAGCTAAGCCGATACCGGTGGTAAGTCCGAGTGCAAGGGCGAAAGAAAGGTTGCGGGGAACGTTCGGTTCTGAAGGCGAAACCGGAACGCGA
>Ga0210405_10005627_pt1 | contig 11363 bp, 12 predicted proteins | sample IncBWH11MmetaG_FD_155492 | JGI IMG/M metagenome (GOLD analysis project Ga0210405, IMG submission 155492) | Forest soil microbial communities from Barre Woods Harvard Forest LTER site, Petersham, Massachusetts, United States - Inc-BW-H-11-M | ecosystem: Environmental > Terrestrial > Soil >... | reverse complement strand
TTCCAAGGAAAATATGCACTGGTTACAGGTAGCTCGCGAGGAATTGGTCGTGGAATCGCAATCAAGCTGGCGCAGAGCGGTGCGAAGGTTGCTGTCCACTACTATCAGAATCAAGCCGCAGCGGAGACAACTCTTGCCAAAGTTTGCGACTGCGGTTCGGAAGGTTTCATCGTGCAGGCGGATGTCTGCCGGATGGAAGAAATCACCCGCATGTTTGGGCGCGTCAAATCGCAGTTTGGTGCGCTGGACATCTTTGTGAGCAATGCAAGAACTGAAATAGGTACGTTCTACAAGTCGCCCATGGAAATCGGACTCCATGAATTCGACACGGCAATCAACTCCCAAGCGAAAGCATTTTTAGTCGGCGTGCGCGAAGCATCTCAATTGATGCGAGACGGCGGCCGCATCATCGCGATTACGTATGCGCCGGGCGGCACCTTTGGCAGCTGGCAGCCGTGGGTGGCAATGGGTGCGGCGAAAGCGGCCATGGAAGTCCTCAGCCGCTATTTTGCTGTTGCGCTCGCTGCCCGGCAAATCACGGTCAACATCGTTAGTCCGGGATGGATTGAAGACAGCGTTCTGAACACTTTGCCCGAACCCGTGCAAGATACCATTCGAAACTGGCACAAAGGGGGATGGACGCCTATGGCGCGGCTTGGAACGCCCGCCGACATTGGAAACGCGGTCGCATTACTCTGTTCACCGGAAGCTGGTTGGATTACGGGGCAGCTCCTGCACGTGGACGGGGGCGCATCGCTTATGAACGCGCATCTGCCGCTTCAAATCCAACAATCAGCGCCGAGAGCCGCGCAATCGGCTTAGCGGTAGGCTTGATAACAACAGAACGGGCGCGCTGGGAGGGCTACCAGCGCAATTCCAGAGTTCCAGCGTCGTGACCTGCTCTGTGCTCTGCCGCACATCGCCTTGTCCCCGTCCATGGACTCGCGGGCATGCTATATTCGCGTTACCAGACACTATGCGGAATTACCGAACTGCACTGCTACTGATTCTTTGCTTCGCGCTGCCTTGCATCGCGCAGGCACAGACCCCTCATTTAACTGCGGCAGAAGCTAAAAATCACCTCGGCGAAACTGCCACCGTTTGCGGACGTGTTGCTAGCGCTCATTTTGCCGAGAAGGCGAAAGGTTTGCCCACGTTTATGAGCCTAGATATGCCATATCCGCAGCAGATATTCATAATTGTGATTTGGGGGACGGACAGACTAAAATTCGGCAACCCAGAACGTACCTACCGCAACAGGAACGTCTGCGTGAGCGGGAAGATAACCAGCCATCGGGGGGGGATACCTGGAATTGTTATCAACACGCCTGCGCAGATTCAAATTCAAAAATAAGCGCTTCTAGCTATACTTCATCGCATGTGCCATGCCGCGCGCTGACGGCTAGAGATGCCGAAGCTACCAGCGCAAATCCAGCGTCGCAGCGTCGTGTCGCGTCTAACATCCCAAAATCTACTCCCCCTGCCAACCATTCCAACAATCCACTGGCAATCCCACATCAAACCGCTGGATGTCCCCAATTGCACCCATGAGGCAATACTCTGCGGCATCGCAACCCCGCTGATAGTAGGCTTGCATGGTCTGCGGCGATGGACTCCCGCGTCCCGAAAAGCTCTTCCTGCGCGATAATCCAAATCGAATCTTAGAAAATCGAATGAAATGCGGAGATGTCGGAAGATACTGCATGAATAACGCGTTCGTAGAATCCTTCCACTTCGCAAATTCCGGCGTGATTCCGTGCAGCGACCTGACGGCTTCCAAAGCAGCTAGTTGTTCCTCGAAAAGCTCGACTGCTTGCTGACCGTTCGGGCTGAGTTTCTCGCTGCCAGTCATGGGTCGTTTCTAACGTGTGGGAATTGCTTCGGCTGCAGACAGCGCTTACAAATTCCGTGGGGCGGCATTCCCCATTATAGGGGAGCAGAACGGCTCGCGCCATTCAACGCTGCATGCCGATTTCGCTTTTGGACGCGCCGGATTGCGCTTCCGTTGTGTTAACAAATTGTGTATGGCGAGCACGGGGCAGCGAATGTGCGAAGCAGGTTAATCTTGCTCGGGACGAAAACGGTAGGAAGTATGATTTGGCTCCATTTGACTCCATTTGAAACTTGGCGGAGGTGGCAACGTTATCACTCGCCGAGACTTAGGATTTGGAGGTTTGGTTTCGACTCCCACACGCTTCCGCCAACATCATTTTGTTTCAAGAGCTTGCGAGGAACTTGGCACCATTTGCTTGGGTTGGCACCAAATCAAATCGCAAGCACACGATTTGCGAGAGAATCCACTGCGCGTCTCTGTGCGTCTCCAATGACGTGCGCGTAGCGTTGTAGCGTGATGCGCGAGTCACTGTGACGCAGTTGCCGTTGCACTACAGACGGTGCCGCGCCGCTCTCAATAAGTTCTGAAGCGGCCATGTGTCTGAATGCGTGCAGCCCAGCCTTCCCAATCCCCAGTTCTTTCAAGGTAGCTTGCAGCTTGTAGGCAACTTTGTCCCGCTGCATGGGCTTTCCCTTGGAGTTTGAGAAGAGCAGGTCTGACGGATTCTCCAGCCAGTGATGAGCAAGAAACGAACTCAGACGCTGTCCCAGTGCTGCTGGCATTGGAAGGTCAGCAGACGACGATTTTGACTTCGGTGCGTGCATCAACCGCGTTGCGCCGTCCAGCGTGCGACGGATGCGGATGATCCGCTTATCAAAATCCAGGTCACTGCGCTTCAGGGCCAGGACTTCACCTGCACGGCAACCAGTGAGACCAACAACCGCAAACAGAGTTGAGTAAGGCTCTGCGCTTGCAGCGATGATTCTCTTGACCTGCTCCGCGTCAAAGAAGCGTGCTTCCTGCTTCTCACATTCGCGGGGAAGGGAAAGCGCAGCGCGGTCAAACACAACTGGAACGTATCCCCACGCTTTTGCAGTTCTGACTAGTGCAGAAAGAGTCTGCAATATGTTTTCGCACGTCTTTCTTGTCAGACCCTGTGTTGCGAGCGTTGAAATGAACGTCTGAACGTTTTTTGTTGTGATACCCATCAGGGATTGTTCACCCATTGCCGGAAGGATATGGGTCTTCAAATGGCTCTTGGCCGCTCGCACCGTTGAAGGCTTGAGGGTTGGAGCAACATTCGCTTCCCACTCTTCCGAAAAGTTCCTGAGCGTCTTGCCTACCTTCGGTTTTGGAATGGCCACAAGGTTCACCGCATCAATGTACGGTTGGAATGCGTGGATGGCCTCAAGTTTAGTCATATGCTTGACTGTACCCAGTACAACCTTCCGTTGTACGCGGTGAAGTGTTCCATCTGGCCGCAAGCGGTCTTCCCTGAACTTCCCAACCCAGACTCTGCGTTTTGCTCCTCTGCTTACTACCATTCCTCGTTGATACCGCCTTCGTGGCATGCCTATCTCCATGCCCACGGTTGTCAACGGCGCTGGTGGAACGATAGCACCGCTGTCAACCCGCGCCGTTGGATCAACTCGGTTAACGCCTGCATCGTCCTGTGCCGCCTGCGCACACTTCAAGTAGGGAGGAGCGCGCTTCTTCGAGCGGCGCCGATCAACGGTCTCTAAGGTCGGTGCCGTAACTACTTCTTCAGAATTGACGAGACTTTTCAATTCGATCTTCGCCTTGTGAAGTCCTAGAACGCTAACCACCTAATTCTTTCGTAGTCCGTCACCTCGGCTGTCATTGAGGGAGCCGATAACAATCAGCGCAGCGATGATCGTCGCCATAATCAGAAGTACTCCGACAACCGTGATCTTCATCGTTTCTGCTCCCATGCGACGATGGCCCCGCAGTGTTTTTGCGGGCATCGAAATCCTTCTAGACTCCCGTCAAACATGCTCGTCTTGATCAGACTTCGGTCGATCCAGAATCGATTGGCACACTTCGGGCACTTCAGACGGAAACGTCGCTCCATCTCTTCAAGCCTGGGCCACAAGCCTTCGCGGTCAGCGTCCTCCGTCAGTCTGTTGAAGGCGAGGATTCCGGCGGGCCCTCGGATGAAAAGCTGAATTCCGCACGGGTCGCACGTTATGTACGGCTTGTGTTTCTTCGTCAGCCGTACCTCTCGAGCGCCCGTGCAAACTGGGCAAGGAAACCTACGCTTCCCATCGACAACAGCCATTGGCGTTCGCTCCCTGTAAGAGGCATACATCGCCCCATCAATTGGCTCATCCTAAGGCCAGTTCTAGGAGGGACTTGGAAACACGACTGGTGGGGGAATGACGCCCAACGGAGGTTTCCGCATAATTCCGGTGCGTTTGTGAGGAACTCTCCGTAAAATTCATCCCTGGTTTCTCGGAATCCTCCGCAAAAATGCCAAGACGAAAAAATCCGCGTCCGGAGCCAATAATCGGACTTGACACGTTTCGGCAAAGAATGAAGAGGGGGCGCCCCGGAGTTTTTTCATCAGAGATCGTTAGCCGAGCCGATAACTACCGCCAAATGTTCTGGACTTATCGCCTGAACCAGAAAAAGAAAAAGTGGGTCCGAGAAAAGCCGCAGGAGTGGGTAGAAGAACTGCTAAAGGCGAGGACAGAGGATGACTTGACTCAAGTCCTTGATTCTGCGCCCAGCGAAGCTCAAAACGAATTCAATGCTCTAATTCCGCTTATTCTGAGCGTCTCGCGGGCGAAAACTTTCCCCAAGAGACGGACAGCTCAAGTTGACTATCTGGCGGACTCGCTGGCTGGGCGTGGCCGCGTGACGCCGCGACGCGCTCGTGACATTTGTTCAAGAGAACGATCAAGAGCACGTGCCAGATCGCGACATCGAATTATTCGTAAGGAGTTCTACGTTGAATGTTCGTGTAGTTATAAAGGTCCAGCGCGTAACGATGCTTGCCGCGAATGCGGCGCAGAGATACCTCGCTTACCGGCATTTCTGAGTGGTTCCGAATTGCATTAGCCGTGGATTCCAGGAGGCGCGAACGTAACGCACGTACGTAACGTTGAATGACCGGCTTTGATGCTCGTGATCCCAGCACGGCGGCACTCTTGGCCGGATTCGGAACCGTTTGGAGGTTTTTGGGAGAATTATTCGCAAACCGATTTCGAGAGGAAGGGTCGAGTGATTTGTCCGCGAAGGGAATGTTCTCCTAGACTGCAGGGCAATGTCCCATTTTGAGATAGGTGGTGATAAGCGGATTTCGCAACATCTATCCGGGCCAGCGCGTTCTGGGACGTTAACCGGACAAGTCAAATTCACTGGGGAAGAAATGCAAATGCGCCACAGGGAAAACTCTGCAGCGCATTGGGGAATACGTTCGACGCTGACAGCGGTGGTTACCCAACGGTGCGCGGATGGAATAGGGCGCGTTGCGTTCAACTAGCCTGTGGAAGGCCGTGACCTAGTGACGGCTTGCCCCGTCCGGAGGAGTTCTCCCTCGGAAGCCCGGAGAGCCGCGCGGCTGCCCACGCAATGCTTGACCGCCGCGACCGGGCATATTTGCGGATCATCGTGGACGTGCCGCGCCCAGGTGGGCATACGAGAAGTTTCTACAGAGACGAGGATAACGACGGCAGGGTTGTCAAGGTTGTGTTTCCGAAATTCGGGACTTAAGGAGTCCACTGATGCCTGCGTACGTAATTGCTCTCATCTTGGGTGCGTTCTTGGTAATTGCTCCCGTTTGGCGTGCCACACGTTCAACGGAACAAGTGATTTTATTTATTTCCCGTTTCGAACATCCTCTCTACAATCGTTACACCGGATCGCAGATAATAAGAAGTCGTTAACCTCGTCAGCGAATCGTTAGCGAGCAGCCATGACTGACCCCCTCTCCTCCCATACCACAGAGCCTGGCCGCATCGCCCGCCCTGCAACGCAGGCGAACCAACCCGGCTGGAAACGCTGGCTTCCCGGGTTGAACACTCTGCGTGGATACGAGTCGTCCTGGCTGCGGCACGACCTTGTGGCCGGCCTCGTCATGACGACTATGCTCGTGCCGGTCGGCATCGCATACGCCGAAGCATCCGGCGTACCGGGTATAAACGGCCTCTATGCGACCATCGTGCCACTGCTGGCATATGCCCTGTTCGGTCCGAGTCGCATTCTCGTCCTGGGACCGGATTCGGCGCTCGCGGCCGTGATCCTTACAGTCGTGCTGCCGCTTTCGGCGGGCGATCCGCAACGTGCTGTCGCGGTGGCCTCAACGATGGCGATTGTCTCGGGCATCGTATGTGTTGCGATGGGCGTCTTGCGTCTGGGTTTCATCACCGACTTGCTCTCTAAGCCTATCCGCTACGGCTACATGAACGGCATCGCACTAACCGTGTTGCTGAGCCAGATCCCGAAGCTCTTCGGCTTCTCTGTCAGTGCGAGCGGACCGCTGCGCCTAGTGTGGGGAATCGTCAACAAAGTGCTCGCTGGGAGCACGAACGTCGTGGCACTCGCGATCGGCGCCAGCACGCTTGCTCTCATACTGTTACTAAAGCGCTGGCCGCGCATCCCGGGCATTCTGATCGCCGTGATCGCTGCCACTGTTGTAGTCGCGGCCTTCGATCTCGCAGCACGTGCTGGAGTGTCCGCGATCGGTCCTCTGCCACGGGGATTGCCATTGCCACGCCTCCCTTTTGTCCACGTCGTCGACATCGTACCGATTCTCACGGGCGGCCTCGCGGTGGCGCTCGTCTCATTCGCGGACACGAGCGTGCTTTCTCGAACCTATGCAGCACGTCTTCGTACACCAGTCGACCCGAATCAGGAGATGGTGGGCCTCGGCGTCGCCAACCTTGCCGCAGCCTTCTTTCGGGGTTTCCCAATCAGCAGCAGCTCATCGCGCACGCCGGTGGCCGAGGCGGCGGGCGCTAAGACCCAACTGACGGGGGTCGTGGGCGCGCTCGCCATCGCGCTGCTGCTGATCCTCGCACCCGAACTACTCCAGCATCTGCCGCATACCGCCCTAGCTGCCGTTGTGATCGCCGCTGCCCTTGGCCTTTTCGAAGTGTCCGACCTGCGACGAATCTATCGCATCCAGCGCTGGGAGTTCTGGCTTTCGATGGCTTGCTTCGTGGGCGTGGCTGTGCTCGGCGCCATTCCGGGCATTGCGCTCGCGATCGGGATTGCCGTGATTGAGTTCCTGTGGGATGGCTGGCGCCCGCATTCGGCCGTGCTGGGCCGCGTCGATCGTGTCAAGGGCTATCACGACATCGCCCGGTACCCGGAGGCGCGCTTGATCCCGGGACTGGTATTGTTCCGTTGGGATGCGCCGCTCTTCTTTGCGAACGCCGAGCTGTTCCACGAACGCGTTCTAGACGCCGTAGCAAACTCACCGGCACCAGTCCGCTGGCTCGTGGTCACGGCGGAGCCCGTCACAAGCGTCGACGTCACCGCATCTGATGCCGTCTGCGAGCTCGACGACACCTTGCACGCCGCCGGCATCGAGTTGTGTTTCGCGGAAATGAAGGATCCGGTGAAGGACAAGCTCAAACGCTTCGGGCTCTTCACGCGCCTCGGCGAGCAAACCTTCTTCGCAACCATCGACGAAGCGGTGAGCACCTACCGCGCGACCTATCCCGTCGAGTGGGTCGACTGGGAAGATCGCACGTCGTAGAATCAGGTGTGAATAGCAAAGTCATCGTCGATGACGAGGGGCGGAAGATTCGAACGACGTCCGGTCATCTGGAACAGACGTCTGATTCTTAGATGAGGCCCTTTCCCAACCACCTAGGGGAATCCCTAGTTCCAATACGCTCGGGACGAAGTTATATCTACGGACATGGGGGTGACTCACCCGCCGAATGGGATAAGACCCCTCCAACCCCATAGTGATGTCTGTAGGGTGATCGCTCTTGCCATACTTTCTCTAACGCCCGAAAGAGTATTGGAACTCCCGCTAATTTGCCCAGTTTTACGGGTTCTCAGGGTCGGCTGCCCGGCGCATCTTTGCGCATTCTGGGGGTACTGATTGATGAAATCCGCACTCGAACGTTGGTTGTGGTTGGTAATGTTGTCGCCTGCGGGAGCCGTATTTGCCACGGAGCCGGAGCACGGCCTGACGCAGTCCGCTGTCAAAATTGACCATTGGGGCGGCTTCATCACCAATTCGATGGTCGTTAGTTGGATCGTCGCCATCGGCTTGATCATCTTCGCCAGAGTCGCGACGCTGGAAATGAAGAGTGTTCCCGGCAAGGCGCAGAACCTCCTGGAATGGTTGGTCGAAAGTCTGTACGGCTTTTTGGAAGACATTATTGGCCCGCATTTAGTCAAGCGGACGTTTTGGTTTCTGGCGACTATTTTCATTTTCATTTTGTCGGCGAATTGGCTTGGCCTCCTTCCCGGGGTTGGCACAATTGGGTGGGGACAGCAGACTCCGCACGGTTTCGTGGTTGACCAACCGCTGTTGCGCGGCGCGAATGCCGATTTGAACCTGACTTTCGCCATGGCTCTCATCTTTTTCGCGCTTTGGATCGTTTGGGCGCTGCAGGAACTTGGTCCGAGGGGATTCATCAACGAATTGTTTGGGCCGAAGGGTGAGACAACCGGTTTTTTGAAAGTGCTTATGATCATCGTGTTTTTCGCGTCTGGCTGCCTGGAGATCGTCTCCATTCTGTTTCGGCCGGTCTCCCTGGGCTTTCGTCTCTATGGCAACATCTTTGCAGGGGAGACTATGCTGGAGACCATGGCCCGGATAAAGCCCGGCTTCGGCTGGTTGCTGCCTATTCCGTTTTACTTCATGGAATTGTTGGTGGGCTTGGTACAGGCGCTGGTTTTCATGTTGTTGTGCGCTGTATTTACGCTGCTGATTTGTCAACACGAGGAAGCGGCACCGGCGGCAGAGCCCAAGACCGCACAATGAATTCCGCCAGCTTGACCGTGTTCGATCGCGGGAGCTGGTGAGAAAACAAAGGATGGTACGACAATGGTAACAACCATATTGGCACCAGAATTAGGTGGAAACCTCACTGTTGGATTGGCCGCGTTGGGCGCGGCGGTGGGCGTGGGGTTGATCGGGATGAAAGCTTCGGAAGCGGTGGGACGTAATCCCGGCGCATCCACGAAGATCTTGGTCCAGGCGATTCTGGCGATCGCCTTCGCAGAAGCGATCGTGTTCTACGCCTTGTTTCTGGTGAAACAGTAACTACCGGGGCGCAGAATTATGAATGCCTTTATCTTATTGGCCGTCGCTCAGACCGAAGGACAGGTCGCGCAGATCGCCCGGACCTTTGGCGTGGACTGGCAGCATTTGGGGGCGCAGATCATCAGCTTCTCGATCGTGTGCGCCGTCCTCCACAAGTTCGCCTACCGGCGCATCCTCGCGATGCTGAAACAGCGGCGTGAACAGATCGCGCTAGGCATCGCCAACGCCGAGAAAATCAAAGCGGAGTTAGACAAGACCGAAAGCCAGCGGCTAGAAGTGATAGCACAAGCGCACACCCAAGGGTCTAAATTCATCGAAGAAGCCCGAGCTGCAGCAGCCCGGGTACAGCAAGTGGAAACCAAGAAAGCTATTGCCGCCGCCGAACAGATCATGAAGAAGGCGCACGAAGCGGCCGTTCAGGACCACGATCGAATGCTTGCCGAACTCAAACGCGAGATCGGCAATCTAGTGGTCCAGGCCACGACAACGGTCACCGGCAAGATTCTTACTGCGGAAGATCAGCGACGCTTGGCTGAAGAAACTTCCAAACAGATTGCGTTCTAACGATGAAAATCACCAAAAAAGCGAAACGCGAAGCCAAACAGCTGTACCGCCTTTGTTTGGTGAACACACTGCTCGACGAGAATCGCATCCGGCAAGTCGTGCAAAGCGTCATCGCGACCGGTGAACGAAATTGCCCTGCCATCCTCACGCATTTTCTGCGACTAGTGAAACTCGACTTTGCCCAGCACACGGCCACCATCGAGAGTGCCACTCCGTTACCGGCCGACTTACAAAAGGTGGTGCAAAACGGCTTGGCGCATCGATACGGGCTGGGGCTGACTGCGGCGTTCGCACAACGCCCGGAGTTGATTGGCGGAATGCGGATTCAGGTAGGGTGCGATGTTTATGACGGCAGCGTGCGGGCCGGACTGGAAGCGTTGCAGAAAAGTTTCTGAAGCAAGGTGACAATGACTGACCTACTAAAAGAAATTCAAGCGCAAATCGCGGGTGCTAAGACCACGGCTGCAAAGCAAAACGTGGGTGTCATCCGCGAGGTTGGCGACGGTGTCGCCAGGATTGAAGGTTTGAGCGATGCCATGCTCAACGAGATGATCGACTTCGGCAACGGCGTTACTGGCCTCGCATTGAATCTCGACGAGACCGAAGTCGGCGTCGTGATTCTCGGAGACTACACGCAACTCAAAGAGGGTGGCGAAGCCCGCACCACCGGCAAGGTTTTACAAGTGCCCGTTGGCAAGGGCCTGCTGGGTCGCGTCGTGAACCTGCTGGGCGAACCTATCGATGGTAAAGGACCGATCAAGAGCGACAAGTCCTATCCGTTGGAAAAAACCGCGCCCGGTATTATCCGTCGCCGCTCGGTCAGCCAACCGGTGCAAACCGGGATCATGCCGATTGATGCGATGATTCCGATTGGCCGCGGCCAACGCGAATTGATCATCGGTGATCGTGGCACCGGTAAGACGACGATTTGCATCGACACGATTATCAGCCAAGCTCGGATCAACAAAGCCGCCGAACTGGCTGGCGACAAGGATTATCGGTTGCTCTACTGCATCTACGTCGCGATCGGCCAGAAGCAGTCCACGGTCGCGCGGGTTATCTCGGATCTCGAACAAGCCGGCGCGATGCCGTACACGATCATTGTGGCGTCCCCGGCCTCGGACTCCGCCGCGAACCAGTATCTCGCGCCATTTGCAGGCGCAGCCATGGGCGAGTGGTTCATGGACAACGGCATGGACGCGTTGATTGTTTACGACGACCTATCGAAGCAGGCCGTGGCGTACCGGCAAGTGTCGCTCCTGTTGAAGCGCCCGTCGGGTCGCGAGGCGTATCCCGGCGACGTGTTTTACCTGCACAGTCGATTGCTCGAACGCGCGGCGCGGGTCGGCGAGAAGTATGGCAACGGTTCGCTTACGGCTTTGCCTATCATCGAAACCCAGGCCGGCGACGTTTCCGCGTACATCCCTACCAACGTTATCTCGATTACCGACGGACAGATCTTTCTGGAAACCGATTTGTTCCATCAAGGCGTGCGGCCGGCCATCAATGTCGGCATCTCGGTCTCGCGCGTCGGCTCGGCGGCACAACTCAAGGCCATAAAGCAAGTAGCAGGACAACTCAAGGGCGATCTTGCTCAGTTCCGGGAACTCGCGGCGTTCGCGCAGTTCGGTTCGGACCTCGACGCCAAGACGCAAGCGCAGATCGATCGCGGCAAACGGATCGTGGAGATTTTCGAGCAGCGGCAATACGATC
>Ga0210405_10005626_pt1 | contig 11364 bp, 7 predicted proteins | sample IncBWH11MmetaG_FD_155492 | JGI IMG/M metagenome (GOLD analysis project Ga0210405, IMG submission 155492) | Forest soil microbial communities from Barre Woods Harvard Forest LTER site, Petersham, Massachusetts, United States - Inc-BW-H-11-M | ecosystem: Environmental > Terrestrial > Soil >... | reverse complement strand
TCCGCCTTCCGAAGGAGATGCCACGGCTCTCTAAGCCACGGTTGCGACCATGAGACACCTTATTTCGGGTTCAAAACTCGGGAAGCAGCCGGCGCATCGCCGCGCAGTGCTCCGCAATCTGGTCACAAACCTGATTGAGAAGGAACGCATCCATACCACGCTGCTCCGCGCCAAGACGGCTCGTCCGATTGCCGAACGCATGATCACTCTCGGCAAACGCGACTCGCTCCACGCACGAAGGCAGGCGGCGGCTTTCCTTATGACGCCGGACGCGACCAAGAAGCTTTTCTCCGATCTCGCTCCACGCTTCGCGGATCGTCCGGGAGGCTACACGCGCATCGTTCGCGCAGGCTGGCGAATCGGTGACGGCGCCGAACTCGCGATTCTCGAATTCATCGGCTCCGAGCTGAAGAAAAAAGAGAAGAAGCAGCGCAGAGGACGAGCGGAAGAGGCGCCTGAAGCGAATGAAAAAGAGAAAGAAAAGGAAGTCGCTTCAAGCAAGAAGTAATTCTTCTGAAGGGAATTTGAAGGCCCGCGCCGGTTGGTTCGACGCGGGCCTTTTTCTTTTCTCGGGCTCCACTACTTCGATTTAATCCCCAGCCAGGAATCGTAAATCGCCTTTTGTTGCGGGGTCGGGTGCTCCGCAGGCTTGAGGCTGTACGTTGCGTGAGGATTTGATCCGATCGTCAGGGATAGCTCCTGTATCCGTCCGAGGCGCATAACCAATACATGAACCACGTCTCCCGGTTTGTGCGTGCTCACAGCCTCGGCAGGCCCTCCGGGGCCCACAGCGCGGTCATCGAACGCCATAACTACATCGTCGAGCTCGAGTCCTGCTTGCTCTGCTCGACTGCCTGGAATTACGTTTCGAATCGTGTATCGCCCGTCCTCGCTTTTCTTGATTTCCACTCCGATCCACGGTTTGTTCGAATCCACTTTTGACGTCACCGCGATTCCCGCATAGGCGAAGTATTTCTCGTATGGAATGGATTCCTTTCCACTGATGTAGCGCGTGAAGATATCGCTCAAATCCCCTCCGGCCACTTCCGATGCCGCCCGAATGGGATCTTCGGGCTCGAAACCAGGCTTGGGAAGCGCATAACGTGAGTAGAGCAGCCGCATCCAATCATCAAGCGACTTCTTATTGTTCGTCTTCTCACGAATTGCAAAGTCAAGAATGTGACCCATCACCTGCCCCCCGTCATAATAGGAATACCAGGTATTCGCGAGGTTGGTCTTCTGCTGCACTACTCCGCCATTCGGAAACCATGTATCCCAGCTAGTGTCTTCAATGCTCCGTTCGCTTCGCCCAGGCTCCGACTCAAACTTCGTCACCAATTTCGCGAGGGTGTCGAGGTAGTGCTGTGGGGTGATCAAACCGGCACGAACTAGCGCAAGGGCGCCATAGTAACTTGTGAGCCCTTCGGATATCCACAGGGACGGGGTGTGCACCATTTGCGAGTAGTCGAAGGGGCCCAGCGGGCGCGGCCGGAGCCGCTTCACGTTCCAGGCATGGAAGAATTCATGGGAAGCGACAAATAGTTTCAACTCGTACTGCGTGCCATAATTTTCCGCGGGACTCTCGTCGTTCCAATCCTTTTGAAAATTGATTTGTGTCGAATTGAGGTGCTCCAGACCGCCGCCGGTTCCCGGCCAAATATGGAACAAGAAGTAGTAGTCCTTGAACGGGGCAGCCTGTGATGCGGTGCCTGCAACCGGGGCAAACATCGGCACGATTTGTTCCACGAATTTCTGAGTGTCAGCCGTAAATTTCGAAAAGTCCTGACCGGCCTCAATGTCATGGACGATCACGTGATAAGTGGTCCCCATAACCTGAAAATTCTTTTCGGCAAAATCCGAAATCTCCAGCGGCGCATCGGCAAACCAATCGTAATTCTCGGCATGAAAGACATGGTCCGACGTGTGCTCCATTCCTGTCGCCACCTTCCAGCCTGAAGGTACCGCGATCGTAAGTTCAATCGGACGGTCTTTGCCTCCAACCAGGTACATCCACACCGAAGGCCCTCCGATGAATGCGTGCCGTTCGTCATACTGCGCCTGGTTATTGCGAAGCGTATCGCCGAACATCTGGTACTGAATCGTCGCGGTGTTCGCGCCGGAAAGTTCTACGCGCCAGGTCTGACTGTCGGTTTTGCGCCAGGCGAGTTCTTTTCCGCTTGGCCCCGTTGCGCGAAAGCGCTGCACGTTCACCGCGTAGTTCTGAATGTAGTAGGAACCAGGCGCCCAATCAGGCATCGCAAAGTCCGCTGTGGCTCCTTCAAGGCCTGAGGCGCGGATAGTCACGTCCATCAAGTGCGTGCTGGGATGCTCAAAACCAAGTTCGTAATGCAGTGGCTCCGCAGCGGAAACACTCGAAAAATCGAGCGCTAAAAGCAGCAACAAGGTTGCAGGTACCCTCGCGATGCGTCCAAGCATCCTAACGTTCCCCCCTTTGGGATTGATTTTCAACTTGCGGGCCGAATGCCGGTGTGACTCTGGGCGGTACTTTCCCCCCGTCGCTTCCGAACGCCGCGCCAGAGCACTCGCAAGGCGACGAGCAACTGAGCCGCCGCGCCACCGCTAGTGTCAAGCATCACGTCGGTTACAGCGGCTCCACGCCCCGGCACAAAGGACTGATGAAATTCGTCGAGAGCGGCGTATCCCGCGACGATAAAAATCACTATCAGGGCCCAACGGAGGCCGAAGTCTCGCGTCCCTGCTCGCAGCGCATGCAGTAAAAGCAGGCTAAAAATAAAATACTCAGTGAAGTGAGCGCCTTTCCTTATGACGTGGTGAATCAAAGAAAGTGTTTCGGGCATTGCGTGCGGAAGGAACCATCGGAGTACCGGTATGATGACTCGCGAGGTGTTTTCGCTGGTGAAAGTCTCAGTTGAGAACGACGAGATTACAGCTGCCCAAAGAATCGCCGGCCACCAATACCTCAACCAGCGCACTCTAGTGCCACCCCGCCAGACACACCGGCACGAGCCGATTCCCTAGATGTGGTGGGTTATTCAAGCCGGTAGTTAGGAGCTTCTCGGGTGATGATAACGTCGTGGACGTGGCTTTCGCGAAGGCCTGCCGACGAAATGCGTATGAAGCGGCTCTTTTCTTGCAACTCCTTTAGATTCTCGGCACCGCAGTAGCCCATTCCGCTTCGCACTCCGCCGACGAGTTGATCGACAAGCGCGGAGAGCGGGCCTTTGTAGGGAACCTGGCCTTCGATTCCTTCAGGGACGGATTTGCCACGGTCGGCGAGCTCCTGTGAGTAACGGTCGGCAGAACCGGCCTCCATCGCGCCCAGCGACCCCATTCCGCGGTACGATTTAAACGTGCGGCCCTGGTAGAGAATCGTCTCGCCTGGCGATTCTTCGGTGCCGGCAAAGAGGCCACCAATCATCACGGTGGATGCGCCTGCGGCGATCGCCTTCGTGATATCGCCTGAAAATTTGATTCCGCCATCGGCGATAATCGGCACGCCGGAATTCTTGGCGGCTCGCGAACATTCCATGATTGCAGTAATTTGCGGGACACCGGCACCTGTCACCACTCGGGTGGTACAGATCGAGCCGGGACCAATCCCTACTTTTAGTCCGTCGACACCCAGCGAGATAAGGTCGCATGTGCCTTCGGCGGTTGCGACATTGCCGGCAATCAGCCGAATTTCAGGAAACTTGCGCTTCACCGCTCGAATCGCTTCCATCACGCGGGCGGTATGTCCATGGGCGGTGTCGATTGCGAGTACGTCAACCTTCTCCCGCGCAAGTTCTTCAGCACGCTCGAGATAGTCGCCAGTCGCCCCGATCGCGGCACCCACCCGCAGGCGGCCGTGTTCATCCTTCGTGGCTCTCGGGAACTCGATCTTCTTTTGGATGTCTTTTACGGTGATCAGCCCTTTCAGATTGAATTCGTTGTCGACAACGAGAAGCTTCTCGATGCGATGCTGCTGCAGGATCCGCTCGGCTTCATCGAGCGTGGTGCCCACTGCCACGGTGACGAGATTATCCTTCGTCATTACGGCGCTTACAGGCTGATCGAGGTTTCGCTCGAATCGAAGATCCCGGTTGGTTAGTATCCCCACCAGCCGCATCCCGCGCGTGACGGGCAAACCCGAGACTCTGTACTTCGTCATAATGTCGAGCGCTTGCCGCACCGACATTTCGGGAGCAATCGTCACGGGATCGACGATCATTCCGCTTTCCGAGCGCTTCACGCGGTCGACTTCTTCCGCCTGCCGCTCGATACTCATATTGCGATGAATAAATCCGATCCCACCCTGGCGCGCGATCGCAATCGCAAGGCGCGAGTCAGTCACAGTGTCCATCGCAGCGGCCACTATGGGAATATTCAGCGGGACGTTGCGAGCCAGGCACGTGCGGGTGTCCGCCTGGGTCGGCAGCACCGAAGACTTGCCCGGCAGCAGTAGAACGTCGTCAAACGTCAGCCCTTCCGGGATGGCGCCGTCAGTCATCAATGTCTCCTGTGTCCTCGTCGCGGTTCGCGTCGCGTCGAAAATGAGGCTATAAACAACTCAGCCCAGCCGGATTCGCTGGGCTCGACCGCGATTCAATTGTCGCAACTTTCCCTCATGATTAAAAAAACCATTCTAGGCGCATCGCGAGATGAAATCAAGAAGCGCGCGCCTGCTGCTGAGTTGCGCGATTGCCGCGGACTGCCTACCATGGATGCAATGAAAGAATTCGTTCCGCTACGATGGCTTCGCAATCCGCACGCGATGACGATTGCAGCCACGTTCTGGAGGCGCAGGTTCGCTCGGCTTCCTGCCAGCACGACTCGGCTTTTTGAAGTCGAGCCCGGAACGCAGGTCCGCGCTGAGTGTCACTGGCAAGAGAATCCGGGCAAGCACGCGACGATCGTTCTTTTGCACGGACTCGAAGGCTCGTCTGATTCCGGCTACATGCTCGGAATCGCTGAGAAAGCGTGGATCGCGGGCTTCAATGTGGTTCGATTGAATCAACGCAATTGCGGAGGAACCGAACGGCTCACGCAAACTCTCTATCATTCGGGGTTGAGCGGTGACATCCGTTCGGTGATTTTCGAACTGATAGAGCGCGATCAGCTGCCCGAGATTTTCGCCGCCGGATTCTCGATGGGCGGCAACCTGGTGTTAAAAATGGCCGGCGAATTAGCGGACTCAGCGCTTTCGCAGATTCGCGGTTTTATCGCCGTGGCGCCGGCGCTGGATTTGGCGGCGTGCGCCGATGCGCTTGGAGAGCCGCGAAACTTTATTTATCAGCGCCACTTTGTGAGAGGCCTGAAGCGGCGCATGCGCCTGAAAACAAGGCTGTTCCCTGAAGTTTTCCCCGTGGACGGGATGCGAAATATCCGCAGCGTGCGCGAATTTGACGAGTTGATCACTGCCCGCTTCTGCGGCTTTGCCGGTGCCGACGACTATTACCAGCGATCGAGCGCCGGGCAATTGCTCGCGCAGATTCGCAGGCCGTGCTTGATTCTCACGTCACAAGACGATCCCTTCGTCCCGATATCGTCATTCGGCAATCCTGCAATGCGCGAAAACGCGTGCATCGAACTAGCAGTTGCGCAGCACGGCGGCCACTGTGCCTTCATCTCGAGTGAGCCAGGTGACGCGCGATTCTGGGCTGAAAATCGCGTCGTAGAATTCTGCCTGCAACGCTCGATGAAGCGGCGCTAAGGTGCGCGCTTTGGAATCGTTTAAAATCCGCTCAAAGTTGAGTTCTTGACGCTGAGTTGGGTGACGGCTAAGATTGTTGCGCTGAAACGCGTGATCCTGATTCGACAACCGGCTGCTTATAGCTCCCAACTCAGAAGGCAACTCCCTTCGGACTTTTATCTTCTTAGTGCTCATCCTGGAATCAAAGAGGGCTTCTCGCTGCGATGACGCCAACCGCGCTCGCGGCAAAAAAGGAATCTGGAATGAACTCTGACGAATGTAGAAGGTCAGCTGCTCGGCATGGTTCTGAGGGCGGTCCGCGGCGAAATACTCAGGTCTGGCGAGGCATCATACATTTAATAACGTTCGCGCTTCTTTTCGCGTTCGCCTTTATGGGAAATACGCCCCTGCGGGCCCAGAAACTGAGCGAAAAACAACTTCCGAAAATGTATCGCGAGTGGCTTGATCGCGATGTGGTGTATATCATAACCAAGGAAGAGCGGGACACCTTCATCAAACTCACTTCTGATGAAGCCCGCGACAAGTTCATCGACCGCTTTTGGGCACTCCGTAACCCAGATCCCGGTTCGCCGTCAAACACCTATAAGGATGATATTTATCAAAGGATTTCATACGCGGATGCCCACTTCAGTACAGGTTCTGGCGGGGAGGGGTGGCGCACCGCCCGCGGACAAACCTATATCACTCTGGGTCCGCCAGCCCACAAAGAGTCGCATTACGGTGCAGGCAACCTGAGGCCTCTGGAAATCTGGTTCTATTCGAATACGTTGCCACCGCTCCCGCCTTTTTTTTACATTATGTTTTATCAGAGAGACAATATTGGTGATTTTCGGTTTTACAGCCCGTACTTTAACGGACCCACAGAGCTGGTTACAGGGGTTGAGGCGGTCAACGACAATGCGGCCGCTCTGAAAATGATTCGAGATTCAGTCGGGCCCCAAGTTGCCCAGGTGGCGCAAACATTACTGCCGAATGAGACGATCGATCAGCAGGGACGCATCAGTCTCGCATCCGACATTGTGCTTTCTCAAGTCAAGAGCCTTGCGAATCAGCCTGCTTATAAAGCCATGTTGGAACGCCGCCGGAAACTGTTGGAGGACGTTTCGTCGCGAATCGTGGTCGAAGGACGAAACCTGGATATTGTTACCGTTCCGATCCGGGACTCCCATGGTTTGACGCGTCTGGATTATGCGATTCGCATGCATAACCCAAGTGACTTGACGCTCACAGATGGCGGCAACGGCCGCTACACATTTGCGCTTGAAGTCCGGGCGCGGGTCTTTGGGCCGGACGGAAAGCTGATTTTTACTCAACAGAGATCTATCACCGATTCCATGGACAAGACAGGTCTGGCTAAAATAAAAGACCGAGTCTTCGGGTATGAAGGTTCGCTTCCTCTGCCGCCGGGAAAGTATCGTCTCGATTTCCTGCTGACTGACTGGCAAAAAAAACTGGGTCTCCATGCTGAGCGCGAGGTGACAATCCCAGTGGTCGAAGCTAACAAGCTCCTTATTCCGGGTGTCCTTCCGTTCGCAGGTGCAGAGACGGTAGATCCCGCCATCGCTGATTCAACGCCATTTGCGATGGGCGGGGTCAAGTTCACTCCTCTGGCGGGTACCCCTCTGATGTTGAACCCGGGACAGAACCTGGAAGTTGCGTACCAGATATGGACTTCTCCGAAAGATCCGCAATCAGTCGCCGGTCAAAGCCTTCAGGTCCATTACGCGCTGGGCCAGCCTGCCAATATTGGGACGGCCACAGTGATTGACGATTCAATCAGCATGGGACAATTCGATTCGAATGGATCGCTGGTGAACGGGAAGAAGTTTCCATTGAACCCCCAGTGGGTCGGTAGCTATATGCTGGCGGTTGCCGTCAGCCATGGCGCTTCGGAGCGCACGTCGGCGACGCTGAACTTTCGAGCAGTGGGCGGCGACTTAATTCCCAGGCCGTGGGATATCTCCGACCCCTCATCGGTGAAAGATGCGGAACAAGGCGTTGTTGATCAACAGAGGGGTCTTTGCTATCTCAGCTTGGGCCAAGTGGCCGAAGCTCGGCTTTATTTTCGTCGCTCGTTAAGCCGCGACCATGGAAATGAGGTTGCACGTTCTCGGCTGGTTGACGCTTACTATTCGCAGCGAGATTACTCAGCGGTTGTGAGCCTATACAATGAGGCTGGTGTCTCGGAGGAAACTGATTCCGAAACACTGTCTCGTATCAGCTCGAGTTTGGTGAAAGCAGGAGACACCAAGAGGGCAATCACACTCTTAGAGCAAGCACTTCATTCGCGTCCTGAGGACGGAGGGCTTTACCTGGCTCTCGCAGAATGTTACGAGCAGACGGGCGACAGCAAGAGAGCCGCGGAAATGACACAAAAGGGTCGTTCGTATCTCGGTTCGGGGGCGTCATCTGCGGCACCCTGAAGCGATACGGAGAGCCGTAACTCTCCGAGTAGGTATATATGTTTTTTCGTATAATTCTCCCCGAAATTAAATAATCACTGCCCTCCGATTTGCTTGGAGGCTCGTCGTCACTGCCGTAAGCGTACTCCTTTCAGTAAATTGTGCCGCCTGAAAACCACGATGTGTTTTTGGCCCTCACGGTGCATACAGCGTTCTCAGTATCTGCGTCTCGGGTGTGTGACGCAGGCATTTCGACATTTGTTTTGCCCGGGGTGTGGTGTTTCGGGAAATCCAAGAATCGTCTCGGTACTGGGGTTTCCCTCAGATCCTAAGGGGTGAAAGGAGCTGTATGAGCTTTTTGAAAAAGGCTGTCCTAGTTTCTCTTCTTGTCCTAGTGCTCTGTGCGGCCTTTGTCGTGCCGGCACTAGCTCAGGACCAAAGCTCTGCGCGAGGCAATTTGAGCGGCCTCGTTTACGATTCGTCACAAAGTCTCGTTCCAGGCGCCGAGGTCACGGTTACCGGACCAATTGGCAGCCTGACACAGAACACAAGCGGACAGGGTTCTTTCCTCTTTTCGACCCTGATCCCGGGGCTCTATACCGTTCGCGTTCAGAAGACGGGATTCAAGGTTTCAGAGGTTGGGAGCGTCGAAGTTCTGATTAACAAGACCACCAGCGTCTCGGTTACCCTCGAGCCTGGCGCTGTCACTCAGGTGGTCGAAGTAGCTTCGGCTTCGCTGACTGTCGATACGAGCGCTTCGTCGATCAACACCGACATAGCCGACACTTTCTACACAAATATTCCCGTGCAGCGAAACGTCGCGAGCCTGTTTTACTTGGCTCCCGGCGTCGTTTCGGGCATCCAGACTGGAAATTCGAACCCGGCTATTTCTGGTTCGACCGGCCTAGAGAACCTGTACGTCGCGGACGGTGTCTCGATCAACGATCCGGCGTTCGGTGGCTTGGGGGTCTGGGCGCGAGCCTACGGCGCGCTCGGTTCTGGCATCAACCTATCGTTCGTGAAGGAAGTTCAAATCAAGACCGGCGGGTTCGAGCCGCAGTACGGGCACGTGAGTGGTGGTATCGTCCAGATTGTAACGAAATCCGGCAGCACGTCTTTTCACGGAGCCCTGGGTGGGTACGTCAACACGGCTGCCATGCAGGATACGTATCTCAACGCTGACGATCCGGTCTATAACGTCCAAAATCTGACAGGTCGCCACATTGAAGACAACCGTTATGAGGCGGACGCGGAAATGGGCGGTTACGTTCCGCTCTTAGGGTTAAAAGACCGGCTGTTCTGGTTCGGCACCTACAACCCGACATGGAACCAGGCTCGCTGGGCGCCTGCGGCGGGGTCAGGACTTGCGGGCATTTACGGCACTCACCTTCAGTATCGAACTTTTTCCAACGATTACGCCGGCAAGCTGACTTTCAAAATCAATAATTCTCATACTATCGAAAGCTCCGTATTCGGAGATCCCAACCAACGAAACAACGTGCCTTCACCGAATTCTTTGAGTGCCGACAGTACAACGGTCAACTCCAGTTGGAATTACGGCACTCGGAACTGGGATACTCGCTACGATGGAGCCCTCAGTCCAACGTGGACCATCGACGCGGCATTCACGTGGAGCTGGAACCACTTCACTGAGGCTCCTGCGGATATCACTCAGATCACAGATCAGACTCAGGTAGACGGTCTACCTGGCCAGCGCGGTACATTTATTCCGCTCGGCTTCGGCTTCTTCGAGCCGTACGATTCGAATACAAAGTCTATTTCCGGCGACACTTCCAAGACTTATCACTTCGCCGGCCAGCATACCTTCAGCGTTGGATACAATTGGCAATACCCGACATACGGCGACGTTACGAGAAACTCCGGGCCGACGTATCCAATTCCCGCGGTTAATGCTTCGGGAATTGACCCTGGGTACGCCACCAGGCCAGGAGTTGTTGGCAGTCCGAGTGATGCAGCCCTGATCTTAGTGCTCGCTAGCGAAACGCGCGGTGCAGGAGCTACTTGCACTCTCTGCCCATATATGACAGTGCCGGGGTTCGATACGCCCCAGCAAGTCGTTTTGCAGCAAGTGCGTGGTCGATTTGACAGCAAGGTGACAAGAAGCAGCGGTAAGTATCACGCCGCCTATGCGAACGACGCCTGGTCGATCGGAACGCATGTCACGTTGAACGCAGGCATCCGGTGGGAGCAGCAGCGCCTGGTCGGCAACACGGATTTTCACTCTTTCGTAAACATGTGGTCGCCGCGTTTTGGCATCATCGTGGATCCCAAGGGCGACCGCAAATCGAAGATTTACGCCAACTTCGGCCGTTATGCCTACGTCCTCCCGCTCGACGCGGCGATCCGATCGCTTAGCACGGAATCAGACTTCCTGAATCCGTTCTTTGCGCCGGCCTCAACGACGGTTGGATGCCCAGCGGGCACGCCCGCTGGCGCGTCTTGCGTCGTTACCACCGCGAGCGGTGCTCCGGATTATGCGAACTTCTTCGTTCCGGACGGGGCGCATCTTCTAAACCATGCCATTGGTGGCGTCGCAAGGGCAGTCAACGTCGCGCAAAACGGCGGTGAACCGTTTGCACCCGGCACGCGTATGGAATATACGGACGAATTCGTCGTCGGAGCCGAGCACCAGTTCCGCGGCGGCATCGTAGCCAGCGCTCGGTACATTGATCGTCGCCTCAAGCGCGTGATCGAAGACCAGGGCGGTATTTCAGTGGAGCAGTTCAACGCTCTCGCCAATAACGGAGGCGGGCTCAACTACTTCATCGGAAATCCAAATGCAAGGCAGGACATTTTCGTCAACCCGAATGAAACAGTGTTCGGGGGAAGCGGTAAATGCACCGGTAGTAGCAATGGGCTTACGACCGATTGCACGCCCGTGGGAGCGGGCTTCGACGCCGCTTTCGTAACCGCTTCGAAGACGCCTTCGCCGGCTAATGCGGCCGCTTTGGAGGCGCAGGGCTATCCTTCGGCCTGTATTGACTCTCACAATGTTCCCACGATTTACACTGCAACGGATCAATCAAACACGTTTGGCTCAATTCTCGGGAGTGTCTGCTTTCCAGCGGTCAATACCGGTACTTGGACCACACCAGCTGGCAAGTTGCTTCCGGACTGCACGAACTTGGCGGACTCGAAGGTGCCCGGGACGTGTGCGGCCTTCGGCGGTGAGTTCTACCCCGACGGTAAACCAGACACGTACAAGGACCCCAAGCGGGAATATGAAGCCGTCGAATTCGAAGTGAACAAGGCGTTCAGCCACAACTG
>Ga0210405_10005625_pt1 | contig 11364 bp, 12 predicted proteins | sample IncBWH11MmetaG_FD_155492 | JGI IMG/M metagenome (GOLD analysis project Ga0210405, IMG submission 155492) | Forest soil microbial communities from Barre Woods Harvard Forest LTER site, Petersham, Massachusetts, United States - Inc-BW-H-11-M | ecosystem: Environmental > Terrestrial > Soil >... | reverse complement strand
GGCCAAAGCCGGTGACGAAGCCATCGCCGGCAGGGCGCTGCTCCTGCATTCCAAAATCAACGCAGCCGTGGCGGACAAATTTGTCCAACTCTTCAAAAGTGCCTTCATCAAGGAGAAGATTTATGCGTTCGCGCGCGGCGAGCTTGCCAGCTTTGTGTTCGCGCGCGCGGCGTTCAAGGCCACCGCCGGCTTCGGCTTCGGCGGATTGGCGGCGGAGCTCTTCCATGCGATTGTGATGCTTTTCTTTTGCGCTCGCAGCGGCATCTCTCTCAGGCAAGCTTTCCTCCGGGAGCATACGGTTCGTTTTTGGCAAAGATGCGGACCGCGAGATGCGTCGCGAGCCAGACGGTGCCAAGCAGCAAGACGACGCCGAGAACAAGCTCAGCAACGATGGCGACAACGCGCTGCACGGGCGATTCAAGTGACGTAACGTAATCCGTGGCCTGCACGAGTATGAACATCGCGCCGAGTGTCATCGCAACAATGAGCACGGTAGTCAAGACGGAGGCGATGATCATTTTCATAGGACTGAGGCGACGCACCGAAACCGCAGGGAGAAGGATAGCGCAACTGGGCGAAAATCAGAATGCAGCGGCGATGCAGGAACACGATCCTGGAAGATCAGCGTAAGCTTCGAGGCTCAGCGCAAGCCGGACCAATCGTCGGCCACAAGGATCGAATCGCTCGGATTCGATGGATCATACTTCACGCTCGCGGGCTGGCCAGCAACGAGCCGTTCGAAGCGAATCTGCCCTTCGAGTCCGGTGATATCCTGCGCGGTTTGATAGGTGACGCCGGAAATCGCGTAACTGTAAGTGACTAGGTGCCTGGGTCTCAGATCAACGATCGGACGAGCACGGGAACCAAAAAGCTTTTTTTGCACCTCTCGCGGTTCGGGAGGATGTTCAGCTAGCTCGACGACCTGTCCTTCCGCGATGCGCCCAATCTGATTCAAGTGGAGACGCCGCCGCCGCTCAACGTCCTCGGGCTCTTCCGCCGGGCGAAAGAAAGCGTAGGCGATCATGATGATCGCTGCGATGGCCGCGCCGCCCATAGCGAGAACAATCTTCCAGTCTGCGAACAGCTCTTTCAACGATCGATCTCCAAGGATACAACTGAATTGTGGAGTGACGGACGCACGCGAAGTATCACACCGAAGCTAAAGGCCCACAAGTGAAAGATCATCCTCCGGAATTCGCCCCGCAAACGAATATTTTACCGAAACAGCGGCAGCACTGTGAAACTAGATGTGCGGGGCTTGCACCGGATTGCGCAACACGCCAACACCGCCCACGCTGACCTCGACGACGTCTCCCGCGACAAGCGGGCCAACGCCAGCAGGCGTCCCGGTGGCAATCAAGTCTCCGGGATTAAGAGTCATGACGCGCGAGATCCAACGGACGAGAAACGCCACCGGATAGGCCATTAGAGAAGTCCGTCCGGATTGGCGAAGCCCACCATTGACGCGCAATTCCACCAAAACATCGGATGGATCGAGCTCAGTTTCGATGTGCGGGCCAACGGGACAAAACGTATCGAAGCCTTTGGCACGCGTGAATTGCACATCGCTCTTCTGTAAATCGCGCGCAGTGACGTCGTTGAGGCAGCTATAACCCAGCAGATAGGACAGCGCGTCGTCAGAATCCTTGAGTTGCGAACAGCGCCTTCCAACGATAAGCGCAAGCTCGCCTTCGTGTTCGACGCGCTGGGATTGCGGAGTGAGAACGATCGGCTCACCGGGACCAACGATCGCCGAGGGCGGCTTAAGAAAAATGAGCGGTTCCTTGGGCACTTCATTGCCGAGTTCAGCCGCGTGTGCCGCGTAATTGCGCCCGACACAAACAATTTTCCCGGGATCGACAGGAGCGAGTAGACGAACGTCCGCGGCCTGCCAAATGCGCGAGCCGTGCGACCAAGGATTCCACGGAGGGCCAGAAATTTCGCGGATTTGCTCGCCCTCGATCAGGCCATCGAGCGGCGCTGGCGACTGTGAGACAGAAAAACCAACTGGAAGAAACCGGCAGAATTTCATTCGGGATCAGCTCGGATGATGATTCGGATGAGACACATGCGACGCACGAGCGCGCCGGATGATGGTCCAAATCCAAGAGAGAGTAACCACGAGCATATACAATACCGCACCGAGCACGAAGACTTGGACGGCGCTAAAGCGCTCCGCAAGGCCGACAAAGAGCATGCAAAGAACGCGGTAGAACAAGCTGAAGAGGACCCACGCGACGAGGCTCGAAGCCAGCAAATTGCCCGGCATTCGCCAAAACCGGAGAACGGGAATCAACGCGATGAGACCCAGAACAGACACGGCGGCCAGATTGCGCACCAAAGCAAAGCGATCGAGCAGCGGAACACGATTTGCCACAATCACCCATCCACTAAATACAATAGAGAGAATGAACCCGACATAGACACCCGTGCGAACCGATGCGTTCCGGAAAACGTGGAACGATCCGTACGCGGGCAGGTGTGCACGAGCGGTCATCAAGCGGCGCTCTCCCAAGAGATGCTGAGTAGAACCCGGAGCTACGGAGAAGGTTTCGCGACATCAACCGCGACGGCCGCGCTGGATTCACTTTCATTCCCAGCACGATCGACTGCGGTCACAGAGTACCAGTAGCGGTGGCCGGACTCTACAGACGTATCACGATACGCCGGTGCAAGCAACAGATCGGGGGTACTAAGCTTTCCCCGTGTGTCCTGCTGCTCACTTCGATAGACGCGGTAGCCCGCCAAGTCGGTTTCAAGATTAATGGACCACGAGAGGTCCACCACGACAGAACCAGGTGTGGCACCGGAGAGAACCGCGGCAACCACATTTTGCGGAGCGGCTGGAGGGAACGTGTCGCGTGGGGAAACAATCGCAGGAGCGGAATCCGAGGACTCGATTGGGTTACCTTCCACGAGCACGGCGCTTCTGACGATGTAGGCATACGTCTTGCCAAAATCGAAAACGGTGTCGCGGTAGCTGTTTTCGTCCGACGGAGCGAGGAGAGCGAGCGGAGATTTCCATTTGGCTTTCGAGAAATCCGAGGAAGCAGCCTCAGTAGAGGAAGGGTCAAGTTCGCCGCGATAAACACGATAGCCCGAGAATGCAGTAATTGGCTCGCCGCCCGAGGTACGAGTGGGAGCCGTCCAGTTCAACTCAATCGCGGACTCGGTGACACGCGCCTCCAGGTGAGCGATAGCTTCCGGCGCAGGGAAAATGTGGACCGAAACGGCGTTGGAGTTCGCCGAAGCGCGCTTTTTCGAGGCACGCGTCCGGACAACATAAACAAGCGTACTGCCAGGGTGCGCGCGAGTCTCCGCTGGCGCGACAGGATCAATAAATTTTACGTGACCTTCTGAAACGTAATTTTCCACGATCGAACCCGGGATCGTGTAAACGACGCGAAATGATTTTGCGTCCGGCGAACCATCGGGCTTCGGCGCGCCTCGAACGATTTCCACCGCTGGAGGCGAGGCAAGGCGATCCCCAGTGATGGTTTTCGCGGGCAGGGTGAAAATGAGTTGCATGCCATCACCAGCCTGGTGCGCGGTAAGATCGGTGACCGCCACGGGAACCGCGGGAGCAGGCGGAGTCGGCTCGCCGGGCGCACCGCAACCACCGGCAAAAAGAAATGTGGGTGCCAAGACTAGAAAAACGAAACTCGCGAAGCGTGCAGCTTCCGTACGGCGCGATACAGGCTTCCGCAAGTTTCGGATTTCCATTTTTGATGTTCGGAGTTTACAGGATATAGCGGCTCAAATCCTGATTCTTCACAATATCCGCGAGCTGCTTCGTCACGTAGGCGGCATCGACTTTCACGTTCTTCTTCTTCAGGTCCGGCGCCTCGAAGGAAAGCTCATCGAGAACTTTCTCAAGAATGGTATGCAGGCGGCGCGCCCCAATGTTTTCCGTCGACTCGTTTACGCTCGTGGCAAAGCGTGCGATGGCCGCAACCGCGTCTTCGGTGATGTTCAGCTTGACGCCTTCGGTGTCGAGTAGCGCAACGTACTGCTTTATGAGAGCGTTTTTCGGTTCCGTCAGAATGCGGATGAAATCTTCTTCCTTCAGCGATTGCAGCTCCACGCGAATAGGCAGCCGGCCTTGCAATTCCGGGATGAGGTCCGACGGTTTCGTGACGTGGAAAGCGCCGGCGGCAATAAACAAAATGTGATCGGTGCGAATCATGCCGTAGCGTGTGTTGACGGTAGTGCCTTCGATGATCGGAAGAATGTCCCGCTGAACGCCCTCGCGAGAAACATCAGGCCCGTGGCCTGATTCGCGGCCGGCGACTTTGTCGATTTCGTCGATAAAGATGATGCCCATCTGTTCGGCGCGCTCGACCGCAATGCGCGTGACCTGGTCCATATCCAGCAGCTTGTTTTCTTCCTCTTGAATCAGGTATTCGAAAGCGTCGGCCACGGACATCTTGCGCTTTTTTTTCTGCTGGCCAAACAGTCCAGAGAGGTTGGAGAACATGTCTTTCATGTTGACGTCCATGTCCTCGACACCTTGATTCGAGATGATTTCAAACGACGGCATGGAACGTTCGCGTACTTCAAGGTCGACCATGCGCTGATCAAGCTTGCCTTCGCGAAGCTGGGCGCGCAGTTTTTCTCGCGTGCGCTGCGACTGCTCCCTCTGGGCTGCTGCTTCCGTTTCGGTCGTGCCGGCAGCCGGCGCAGGTGACGGAGGAAGCAATAAATCCAGCACGCGCTCTTCCGCAGCCTGCTCGGCGCGGTCGGCGACTTCATCGAGCTTTTCTTCGCGAACCATGTCGATGGAAGTCTCTACGAGATCCCGCACCATCGATTCCACATCGCGGCCCACATAACCAACTTCTGTGTATTTCGACGCTTCCACCTTGACGAAGGGGCAACCGGCGAGACGCGCGAGGCGGCGCGCAATTTCGGTCTTGCCGACGCCAGTCGGGCCAATCATCAAAATGTTTTTCGGAAGAACGTCTTCGGCGATTTCCGGCGGAAGTTTTTGCCGGCGGACGCGATTGCGCAAAGCGACAGCCACAGCACGCTTGGCCGCGTTTTGCCCGACGATGTATTTGTCAAGCTCCGCGACAATTTCGCGCGGGGTCATATCGTCGAGGGCGGGGAGAAGCTGCTCTTCTTCTACAGGCGGGGCGCCGTTGCCGCCCGGCGTGAAAACTATTTCTTTGTCGGTCTTGCTGGCCATGAAATGTCCAATCCCTTTATGTGCAACCCCGTCGTGCGCGATCCTTTTGTGTGCGACCCCTTTGTGTGTGATCGCTTTGAGTCCAATGCCTTGGATGCGCGAAAACGGCTGGGCGTATTATCGCGCGACCCTCAGAGTTCTTCGACGGTAAAGTTTGCGTTGGTGAAAATGCAAATCTCGCTGGCGATGCGCATCGCTTCCATGGCCAGATCTTTTGGGCCGAGCCTCGAATGCTTCAGCAAGGCGCGTGCCGCGGCCAGCGCATAAGTCCCACCGGAGCCGATGGCGCACAAACCATCATCCGGCTCGATCACGTCGCCGTTGCCGGAAAGCAGAAATGTGGATTTCGAATCCGCGACGATGAGCAGCGCCTCGAGGTGCCGCAGCGCGCGGTCCTTGCGCCACTCCTTGGCAAGCTCGACGGCGCCCTTCTGCAAATTGCCGGAGTGCTCCTGCAGCTTGCCTTCAAAACGCTCGAAAAGCGAAATCGCGTCGGCGGTAGAACCCGCAAAACCCGCAATCACTTTGTCGTTGTAAAGCCGCCGCGTCTTCCGCGCGGTATGCTTCATCACATGATCGCCCATGGTCACCTGCCCATCGGCGATCAGCACGGCCTTATTGTCCTTGCGCACGCACAAAACCGTAGTGCCATGCATCTGCGCGCTTCCCTGGCTCTTACGCATCCAACCATTATACAGCGGGGCCCTGCTCCAGGCACGCACGAGCAATTCCCGCCCCCCGCGGCGATTCATTTTGTTTGGACAAGCGAGCTACTGCGGATTTCCAGTAGAGGGTGTAGGGGACGGAGAGGACTGAGCAGGAGGCGCAGAGGGTGTCTCGCTGGGCGGAGTTTTGGCCAGGTCCTGGAGGTGATTTTGCAATACGCTGAACTCGAGTTCAGCCTTTTGCAAATAGCCCTTGAATGTTTCGATCTCCTTTTGTATTTCAGGCTTCCGGTCCGGCGGAGCATCGGGAAGGTCTTTGTTCAATCGATCCATTCCGTCTTGGAGATCTCTGATCTGGGCTTGTTTAGTCTCAATCAATCGTTGAGTTTCCTCGGTTGTGGAGGGAAGGTCTAGCGTTAGACCGGCTTCATTGATTTCTTTCGCAAGAGCCGCTTTTCTGGCCGCCAATTCGGCGTCCGCAGCTTCCTGGGCCTCCTTCTCGAGAAGATAGATGTCTGCCGGAGAGCGTAGAGCGATCACATCGTCATTGGTCCAGACTTTGTGGTGCTTCGAGGTTGGTCGCTCGAGCGGTGTTGTTTGTTGCGATGAGGGCTGCGAATTCTGCTGCAGAGGAGGCAGTGGCGCTGCTTGCTGGGATTGCGATTGCAGCTGCCTTTCTTGCGCTTGAGCGGCAAACGCATGACCTTTCATAGAAATTAAGAGAAGCACGCTAGCAAGAGCAAGAAATGCTGTGCCGGAGTTCCTGACGAGCGTTCTAGAGTTCATTCTGAGTCCTATTAATTTGCTGGAACTTCGTGGAAGGACAACACTTGGTACGTCATTGGTGATTGAGCGGCCTGGATCCAGCAACTGCTGTAGTAGATGCCATTGCTCGCCGATGTGGAGATGAAGTTGAAGTATGAGGATGCGGGAGGCGACAAGAGCGGCAGAGGATTCCCGGACGCATCCACGGTCTTCGCCAGAAACACGGCGCCCTGAATCTGAGTGGTGGTGTAACTGCCTTGGTAGGAATACATCCAGCCTTTTCCGATTACCAAAATAATCCCGTTCCATGATGCATCAGGGTCGTAGGTGAAAGCCGGCGTGCTGAGACTGGCCAGGTTGCCAGTAACAAGAAGCAGTCCATACCCTGTGCCATGCCACCCATTGAACACTAGATCACCCTTAACGACAACGGTCATCGGGTTCGATGCGGACATGGCCGCGGGCATGTCTGCCTGGGTCGCGTCGCGATTAATCACCACGTCCGCATTTGCCTCAATGGTCTGTACGAGATTGTTCAACCCACCTACCGTTGACAAATTCTGAGACAGGGCCACCTGAGCGATGTTAGGGTTCGTCGATGGAGGAGAGGCACCCGTATATTTGCCGCGCAAGTCCGGGGAAGCGACCCGAATTCCCTGGGGAGTGCTCGGTTGTTCGAAGTTCGAGAGCGATGCGCCGGAATCTGTATATCCAATTGCATTGACTGCCGTCCCGGTCGGACTGCAACTCCCCACACTGCCCTGATCGGTCCCTTTCACAAAAAAAGACGTCGAAGTTGGCGCGGTGAACTTTGGCGTGGTGCCATCCAGGATTACAGCGGCGGGAAAATTCAAATTCAATGCGACCGGCGTAACAAGATACTGCAAGTATTTCTGACTGCCATTTGGCAAGTAGGCCATGGCCGTAATTTCCAGCACCTGCGTTGCAGTAGACGTCGGACCAACAATCAGACTGGGCCACGAGTTTCCGTTGTAATCGACGTGGGCAAGATCGTAATAAACCGCCGTGCCGGAGTGATAGGCCGTATTGTCAATCTCGATGAAGAGAGACTGGTCTGTTACGGCGTTAATACGCACCCATTTGTAAATCGGCCCGGGAATGCTTTGAGCGTTGTTGTCCCACAGCGAAGGAGTGGACCCAAAGAAGGCGACGCTTGACGCCTCCACGCCAAATTCGCTCTTGTATTCTTTGTCGTAGTACTGATTGCTTTGGTCCCAAGGCACGATGTTATCGCCCGGAGAGCGGTTTATAACGTAGAGCGTCTGATTCAGCGGGAAGGGCGTGGGAACGTTCGTAGCGCCAAAGTAGTTGGGATTCTTCGGCAACAACCTCCCACGGGCTTCTTCGAGGCCTGCGAGCGCGGCATAGTAGACCGTCGAGGACGATCGGTAGTTTGCGCCGAGCGCCGTTTCCGTGCCGGAAGAAACAAGCAAAGCGATCGCCACGACGCTAATCAATAGCAAGACAAAGATTGCGATCAGCAGTGCGATTCCATCTTCGGAGCGGCGGTTAGTTTTGCAGTCTTTCTTCATCCTTGCTCTTTACCCTTACCACTTAATAGGCCCCTACTGAATCGGATTTACGCTGTGGCCCCGTCCATGCAATTCGATGAGCCTCGGCGCGCCCGTCTGCGCATCTACGGTGGGTGCCATAACAATCAGCGTGATTTCCACGTCCGTGATGTTCACCGGGGAATTGTTCGATCCGGCCAAAGGACAAGTTATTGTTGAGGGGGGCGGATTATTCGGATCAGGACAAAAGTAGGTGAAGATGGGCACTGGATTTCCGCCGGGAAACATCTGCGGATAGACCGCCTGGAACTGAGCAATTTGCGCGGAGGGAGCATTGTTCATGACATTTTGAACGTATGGGACAAACGCCGGCGACGTAGTCCCATCCGGATCCCCTCCCGCTACTTTGTAAGTTTGTGCGCGCGACAGAATGGTGCCCTGAAGCTGGTAGCGGGTCCATTCCACGCCATCGTGACGCCAGGGGTCGACATCCCTTTCAATGATCATATCGAAATCCGAAGGTGTTGGGATGCATGTGCCTCCCCCTGCCGTTCCGATCTGGCAAGGTGCATTGGGGTATCCCGGGTCCCAGGCGACTGGAGTGCTGGCATAAAGATTCGCGGCTGGCGGCGTGGACGTTGAAAACGAGAACGAGTTTTTCGGCGGATAACCCGAGCCATTCACGTCACGAACGATCTCGTCCAGGCCGAAACGCGCCTCCTGAAAAGAATTCAACACCTGGGATTCCGTCTGATAGCGCTGCTGCGCAACCGAGAGCAGCGCGAATGCCGCGCTGCAAAGCAAAATGAAGATCAGGGCAGCGATCATCATCTCGATAAGCGAGAAGCCCTGTTCCTTCCCGTTGTTATGAGCGTGTTTCATTTATAGAGTATGGTATCGAGCGTCACGGGTTTATAAATTCCGTTGCCACCCTTTTTTCTCGTTCCCAGGATGAACCGTTTGGAGGTGACCATGCCATTCGAATTCGTCGTAGTGATCACCGCCCACCGCACGTCGTAAACCAGGCCATACGGATCGTTTGGATCTTGATAGGTGAAGCTGTAATTCGTCACCGGCGCGGCGGCAAAATTGATAACGAGCTGGTTGTAGAAGACAGTCACGGGGTTGCCGACGACTACGTTATTCTGCGTGGGGTCTCCGAGATAACAAGTGAAGGTTTGCCCGTCGATAGTTTCGGTAAACGATGGCGGACTGATCGACATATTGAGCGGCCGGCTCAGGAATTGGTCCATCTGCCGTTGCGCGAACACCAAAGCAGAAGAGTCGTTGCGATTCGCCGAGTTGGACCCAATCGACGCTGGCACCAGTTGCGCCACGGCGATAATGCCCACCAGCAAAACAGCAATGGCAATAAGCACTTCCGTAAGCGTGAATCCGCGCTGGCCTTTCGTCCTCTTGGCGCCCGTTTTGGGATTTCTTAGCTCGGTCATCAATCAGGCTCTCAGTCCCGCATCAACTGACTCGCTGCCAATCCCCGGCAGACGAACTGGTCCAAACTTGCACAGCTCCCGAAGGCAACGTTAACACCGCACGGTATCCTAGGTTCGGATTGCTGGCGCTGCCAAGATACAGCACGTAAACCACACCCGTGTTGCAAGTCGTGTTCGAGGGGCAGCCGATAACGCCGCGCTGATCGTACGTGACGCTGCCATTGGATCCAGAGAGAACTGTCCAGGCGTAGCTCGAAAAACCCAGCCCCAAACTGTTCTTGATCGGAGTTGGATTAGGCACCGAACTTTCCGAAATAAGAGTGAAGCTTCCACCGATGTACATCTGCGGCTCAGCATGATCCGCTATGAGATTGCCATTTGAATCTACCCAGACCAGCCAATTGGAGCCTGTCTGGAGGGCAATCTGACAGTTCACCGGCATGTTCTGCCGTATAGCATCGAATTTTGCAAACTTGAGCATGCCTGCCAATTGCGACGCCGTGGAATTAAGCTGGTAGCTCTGTAGCGAGCGCACGACCACAGGTATGGCTAGCGTTGTAATGACCAGGAGCACGGCCAAGGAAAGCACAAGCTCCACCAAGCTAAAGCCATTTCGCGGGCTTCGACGCAGGGACACGAACTTGGCGTTCAGTATCATTTTGGAACGACACCCGTAAGCAGCGCTCCGCCAACTTTCTCAGAGCACGCCTAAGGTACTAAGATTAGTACATTTTAGCAGCAAAATCCCATAGGCAAGCAGTACCCAACTCTGAGCAACGATAGGACTAGTTAACGGCAGTACTCTTCGGGCTTCTGGAAAACCTCGGAGCGGGCCGCAATAGGATCCCTTCTCTCATCGAAAATCGCTTCTGACTCCTACCCAGGCTACGGTCAATCGTTCCCGCTATCCCATTCTAATTAAGACACTTACACCTCGGAGCGTCCCGCCAGGGCCAAAGCGTTGCGCCGCGCAATCGCTTCGATCGAAATCATCGGGTTGACTCCCGAAGCGCTCGGGAACGACGACCCGTCCATCACGAAGAGGTTGCGAGCCTCCCAGGTTTCACCGTCAGGATTAGTGGCGGAGGCTTTCGGCGAGCCGCCAAGCCGGGCGCTGCCCATGATGTGAAAGGAGAAAAGCGCCAGACGTCCAGAGTCCCAGCCTGCTTTGCCCATCGCTTGCGTCAAAGAATCCAGCGAACCGCTGCGGCCAGGCTCATAGGCGCACCATTTTGCATGCGGCGAAAAAACGAGCCGCGCACCCGCGGCCTCCAGTATCCGAGCAGCACCGATAAATCCAAGGCGTAAATGCGCGCGATCGAATTCCGACAACGCGTAGTGAGTGACGGGATTGCCTTCGCGATCGAGAGTCACACCGCCGCCGTCGCGGTCACGCAAGAGAACACCGATGGCCGTCGTATTGGCTAGTTTCCCGAGCAACGATCGATAGAGTTCCGGCTCGCGCCACGGCAGTACAGCCACGGCTATGACCGGCTGCAACGCGGTCGTTTCATATTTCACGCCGTAGTTTCCGGTAAGAAAGCGGTGCTCATCCGAATAGATCGCCTGCATGGTGCCTTCCCACGGACGAATCTCTTCTTCAAAAACTCCGCAAACATTCGAAACAGGATGCAGGTGAAGATGGCGGCCAATGTTTTCGTTCCGCAGGCCGGAACGAAGAAGCAGCGCGGGCGTGTGAATCGCTCCACAGGCAGCGACCACGGCCTTGCATCGAATGCTAACGCGGCAACCATTCCGCGAGC
>Ga0210405_10005624_pt1 | contig 11368 bp, 7 predicted proteins | sample IncBWH11MmetaG_FD_155492 | JGI IMG/M metagenome (GOLD analysis project Ga0210405, IMG submission 155492) | Forest soil microbial communities from Barre Woods Harvard Forest LTER site, Petersham, Massachusetts, United States - Inc-BW-H-11-M | ecosystem: Environmental > Terrestrial > Soil >... | reverse complement strand
GCAGCATGATGTCGAGTGCGCCGAAGACGGTGCGCCTGCGGTTCAATGAGCCCATCACGCCCGCCTCGATCAGGCTGATTGATGGCGCGGGCAACACGCGTGACGATGTTTCGGTCAGTGCGCACGGCGACACGATTGAAATCAGCCTGCCGAATGATCTGCCGCGCGGTACGCAAGTCGTCAGCTATCGCGTCGTCTCCGCTGACGGGCATCCGGTCGGAGGATCGCTGCTGTTTTCACTTGGCATGTCCACAAACAAGGTGATCCGACCCGCCGATCGCGCACCGGCGCTCGACGCGCTGGTCTGGCTGGCACGCCTCGGCATTTATTTCGGATTGTTCGCCGGCGTCGGTGGTGCGTTTTTTGGCGCGTGGATTTCGCGTACAAGCTCTGCTCAACGGGCAATCGGGGCGGCGCTGTTGATGGGCTGTACGGCTGCCATAGCTGCCTGGGGGCTTCAGGGTCTCGATCTGTTGGGTCTTGTCCCGGCGGACATTCTATCGTCCGCGCCGTGGCAAGCCGCCGCGAGCACCAGCCTGGCGCCGTCGTTGCTGGTCGCCATCGTCGCGATGGCTTTGGCGATGACGTCGCTGCTCGATATCTCGGGCGGGACGAAGCGCGTGCTATCCGCCGCTGCGATCCTCGGCGTCGGGGTCGCGCTGGCCGCCAGCGGACATGCCAGCACGGCGCAGCCGCAGTGGCTGACCCGGCCGATGGTCTTCCTGCATGGCGTTGGCGTTGCCTTCTGGATTGGGGCCCTCGCGCCGCTCGTGGCAATGTCCAAGCGGCCAACCACCTCCCTGCTCGTCATTTTGAATCGTTTTTCGCGCGTCGCGATGCCTGTCGTTGCCGCCATCGCGTTGACGGGGCTGGGGCTTGCCGTCGTGCAGTTGGGGAGTGTTCGCGCACTGATCGCCACCAGCTACGGGCTGATCCTGTCGGTCAAACTGGTGCTGGTCGCTGGCCTGCTGGGCCTTGCGACGCTGAATCGTTTTCGGCTGACACCGAAACTGGCTCTCGATCCCTTCGACACCCACGCCCTGGTCCGATCGATCGTCCTTGAGTGTGTCGTGGCGGCTGGAATTTTGGCGGTGGTTGCCGCCTGGCGCCTGACACCGCCTCCGCGCGCGCTTGTGACCGCCGCCGTCAAGCCGCTCGCGATCCACATTCACACGGATGCCGCCATGTTTCAGGTTCTGATTTCTCCCGGCGCCGTCGGCAAGGATAGCTTCGTCCTGCAACTGATGGAGGGCGATGCGAGCCCGCTTGTCGCCAAGGAAGCGACATTGATCTTGAGCCTGCCGGAACGAGGCATCGAGCCTTTTCAACGCACAGCCACACTTGGCCGCGACGGCAATTGGCAGGTCGCTGATGTTCCGATTCCCTATCCGGGGCGGTGGCACGTGCGCATCGAGGCTCTCGTCACCGACTTCCGAAAAGTCATGCTGGAAGACGATTTTGACGTGGCTTCGCCATAGATGATTGCAATTCTTTCATTTTCTCGGGCGAGCACGGGCGCAACCAACGGGATTTAAGCCAGACTTCGGTAAAATCGCTGATAGTCAGGATGCTTAGCGGGTTTTTCTAACGCTTTTGCTTGTGTTTTGGCGCCCGATCCGGTTTCACTGCCGGACGCCGTTTATTTCCGTCGATTCTCTCTGGTGTAGCCATGCGACTGTCGCGTTTCTTTCTTCCCATCCTCAAGGAGAATCCGAAAGAGGCGGAGATCGTATCGCACCGCTTGATGCTGCGCGCCGGCATGATCCGGCAGGAAGCCGCCGGCATCTATGCCTGGTTGCCGCTGGGCTTGCGGGTGTTGAAGAAGATCGAACAGATCGTGCGCGAGGAGCAGAATCGCGCCGGCGCGCTTGAACTGTTGATGCCGACCTTGCAACTTGCCGATCTCTGGCGCGAGAGCGGCCGCTACGATGCCTACGGCCCCGAGATGCTGCGCATCGCCGACCGGCACAAGCGCGAGTTATTGTACGGACCGACCAACGAGGAAATGATCACCGAGATTTTCCGCGCCTACATCAAGTCGTACCGAAACCTGCCGCTCAACCTCTATCACATCCAGTGGAAGTTCCGCGATGAGCAGCGGCCGCGTTTCGGCGTGATGCGCGGGCGCGAATTCCTGATGAAGGATGCCTATTCGTTCGATATCGATGAGGCCGGCGCGCGACGCGCCTATAACAGGATGTTCGTTGCTTACTTGCGCACCTTCGCGCGCATGGGATTGAAGGCGATCCCGATGCGCGCAGAGACGGGCCCGATCGGCGGCGACCTCAGCCACGAGTTCATCGTGCTGGCGGAGACCGGAGAGTCCGGCGTCTATTGCGACCGTGACGTGCTGGATCTTCCGGTGCCCGACGAGAACGTTGACTATGACGGCGATCTGACGCCGATCATCAAGCAATGGACATCGGTCTATGCGGCAACCGAGGACGTCCATGACGCCGCGCGCTTCGAACGCGAAGTGTCCGCGGACAAGAGGGTACATACGCGCGGCATCGAAGTCGGCCAGATCTTCTATTTCGGCACCAAATATTCCGAGCCGATGAAGGCTTTTGTCGCAGGGCCCGATGGCGCCGAAGTCGCCATTCACGGCGGCTCCTACGGTGTCGGCGTTTCAAGGTTACTCGGCGCCATTATCGAGGCCTGCCACGACGAGGCGGGCATCAAATGGCCGGAAGCCGTGGCTCCCTTCAAGGCTGCGATCTTGAACTTGAAGCAGGGATCGGCCGATACGGACGGCGCTTGCGAAGCGCTTTACCGCGAGTTGACCGCCAAAGGCGTCGAAGTGCTTTACGACGATACGGATCAGCGTGCGGGCGCGAAATTCGCCGCGGCCGATCTGATCGGCATCCCCTGGCAAATCCTCGTCGGCCCGAAAGGCCTCGCCGAGGGCAAGTTTGAACTCAAGCGCCGTAGCGACGGTACGCGTGAGAATTTGAGTTCGGCCGAAGTGCTGGCGCGGTTGGCTTAGGTTTATTTGAGCTTATCCACCGCGGGCGCGGCGGGATATCGGCCGTCGTGGCCACAATTAGCCCGAATCGTGTGAAAATCGGACATGGACCAAGCCATGAGCGAGCCCGTTCAAACCCCACCCTTTGCGCCATTCGAGTGGCTGCTCTCTGGACGCTATTTGCGGGCGCGTCGCAAGGAAGGATTCATCTCCGTCATCGCGGGATTTTCCTTCCTCGGCATCATGCTCGGCGTGGCTACGCTGATCATCGTGATGGCCGTGATGAACGGCTTTCGCAAAGAGCTGCTCGACAAGATCCTCGGCCTCAATGGTCATCTTCTGGTGCAGCCGCTGGAATCGCCGCTGACGGACTGGAAGGACGTCGCCGACCGCATCAACCAGGTTCAGGGCATCCGGCTCGCCGCACCGGTCGTGGACGGGCAGGCGCTGGCATCCTCGCCGTACAATGCGTCGGGCGTCTTCGTTCGCGGCATTCGCGCCGACGACCTCAACAACCTCACCTCGATTGCCAAGAACATCAAGCAGGGCACGCTGGAGGGATTTGACGAGGGGCAGGGCGTCGCTATCGGCCGCCGGCTCGCCGATACGCTGTCGCTGCATGCCGGCGACAGCGTGACGCTGGTGGCGCCGCGCGGAGCCGTGACCCCGATGGGCACGACCCCGCGCATCAAGCCCTACAAGATCACCGCCGTGTTCGAGATCGGCATGTCGGAATATGACGCGAGCTTCGTGTTCATGCCGCTTGCCGAGGCGCAGGCCTATTTCAACCGCAACAACGATGTGACGGCGATCGAGGTGTTCACGACGAACCCCGACAGGATCGATGCCTTTCGCAAAAGTGTGACGGAAGCAGCGGGACGTCCGGTCTTCCTGGTCGACTGGCGGCAGCGCAATTCGACCTTCTTCAACGCGCTTCAGGTCGAGCGCAACGTGATGTTTCTGATCCTGACCATGATCGTTCTGGTGGCGGCCCTCAACATCGTGTCGGGCCTGATCATGCTGGTGAAGGACAAGGGCAGCGACATCGCGATCCTGCGCACCATGGGTGCCTCGCAGGGTTCGATCATGCGGATATTTCTGATCACGGGAGCCTCGATTGGCGTGATCGGGACCCTCATGGGATTTCTGCTGGGCATGCTGATCTGCCTGAATATCGAATCGATCCGGCTGTTTTTGTCCTGGGTCACCAACACCGAAATTTTCGATCCCACGATCTATTTTCTCTCCAAGTTGCCGGCCGAGATCGATTTTGGTGAAACCAGCGCAGTCGTGATCATGGCGCTGACATTGTCTTTCCTGGCCACGCTCTATCCATCCTGGCGTGCTGCCCGCCTCGATCCTGTCGAAGCGCTGCGGTACGAGTGAGGAAACGATGAGCGAAGGGACGGAGGAGGTACCGGTTGTTTATCTCCACGAGATCAAGCGCCAATATGTGCAGGGCGAAACGCCGCTGATCATCCTCAACGGCGCCAAACTCGCGCTGTGGGCCGGGCAGTCTGTGGCTCTGGTCGCGCCGTCGGGCGCCGGCAAATCGACGCTGCTGCATATCGCCGGCCTGCTCGAAAGCCCTGACGACGGCGAGGTCTATGTCGGAGGCACGCCGACGTCGGGTCTGTCGGACGTCGACCGGACCCAGATCCGCCGTACCGAAATCGGCTTCGTCTACCAGTCGCATCGGCTGCTGCCGGAGTTTTCGGCGCTGGAAAACGTCATGCTGCCGCAAATGATCCGGGGCTTGAAGCGATCGGAAACCATCAAGCGCGCGACCGAGATTCTGGCCTATCTCGGGCTCGGCGATCGGATCAAGCATCGGCCGGCGGAACTGTCGGGCGGCGAACAGCAGCGGGTGGCGATCGCGCGTGCGGTTGCCAATGCGCCGCGGGCGCTTCTCGCCGACGAGCCCACCGGCAACCTCGATCCGAATACGGCCGACCACGTGTTCCAGGCCTTGATGCAATTGGTGAAGGCGACGCGAGTCGCCATGCTGATTGCGACGCACAACATGGAATTGGCCGGCCGGATGGATCGGCGCGTGTCGCTCGTCGATGGCGAGGTAGTCGAACTCGACTAGCCGGGGCCGGTTTCGTGGAAAATTCTACTTCCCGAAAATATGAAGCCTGTGCGACAGAAATGTATCCGTCCGGGCTGGAAAGCTGCGCGTGGTCGCGGCATAACGTCGTCATGAAGAAATCGGACCTCACCTGTCCAACCTGCCACGCCGGCTATCGCCGTATCGAATTGACGTCCCGCCCTGGCGTGAAGGGGGAATATCGTTGCCTGCTCTGCAGCGAGGTTCTCGAGACATTCGACGGTTCCACCGATGTTGCGATCCGGCTCACGGTGCAGCCGGAGCAAACGTTCGTAACGGATTCCGGATCGTCTTAAGTCCGGCCGTTCTCCAGGACAATTTCGAAGAAATCTCGCCGCGTTATTCGCGCGCCACGGGCGCACTTTCGCAGGCTTTGCAAATCGTTTTGGAACTCGCCGATTCACCGGTTCGATGGAACCTGTCATGGCGAAATTTATATGTCCAATTGTTTCAACAATCCCTTTGGTTCCAATGGTTTCTTAAATTTTTTTAATGCGGTTTTTCTCTGCGAATGTTGCGTGACGGCTACAGCATTCCCGAACCAGACTGCTAGAAGTTTCGCGGGGCATTTGGGCTAACTGACACAGCTTCGAAAGCAGGAATTCAGATATGAACAGACTTACCATCCTCGCAGTGGCAACGCTCGCGGTTGGCGCCGCTGCACCGGCCGTCGCTGCGGATCTTCCCGCTCGAGCACCTGCAACCTATACGAAGGCGCCGGCGATCGTTCAGGCCGCCTATGACTGGAGCGGCTTCTACATCGGTATCAACGGCGGCGGCGCAACCGGCAACGTCGACTGGAATGCGGACGGCTTTGGCGACGAAGGCAGCCATCACCCGTCGGGCGGCACGGTCGGTGGACAGATCGGCTACCGCTGGCAGATGTCGTCCTGGGTGTTCGGCCTGGAAGCGCAGGGCAACTGGGCTGACTTCAAGGGCAGCAACACCAGCCTGGTATTCGCGAACACCACCAACCAGACCAAGATTGATGCCTTCGGCCTGTTCACGGGCCAGATCGGCTACGCTTGGGATCGCACGCTGCTTTACGTGAAGGGCGGTGCCGCGGTCACCGATAACAAGTACACCTCGATTACGACGGGCCTCGGGGTTGATACGGCCAACGAAACCCGCTGGGGTGCGGCGGTCGGCGCCGGCATCGAATACGCCTTCGCTCCGAGCTGGTCGGTTGGCTTCGAATACGATCACCTTTTCATGGGCAACAACGACGTGGTCTCCAATGCCGGCTTCATCGCCGACCACATCAAGGAAGACGTCGACCTCTTTACCGCGCGCGTGAACTACAAGTTCGGCGGCCCGATGGGCGGGCGTTACTGAGTTAGGCTCCCGTAACCTTCCAAACCCCGGCCGGTTGGCCGGGGTTTTTGTTTGTGGGGAGACGCGAATCGTTTGGTTGGGTTCAAACCGGCTCTCGAACTGCGGGTCGGTAGTGGGCCGTTTGCTTGTGGCGGCCTAGTTAGGAATCGGCCCGTTCCGGGCGCATATTTCTGGGATGAGCAAAGACCGAATGCTACCCGTCGAGTCCTTCATTATGGAGCGCCTCGAAGGAGGCGGATGGCGCGTGATCGAGCGCCGTGCCGATCTTACCGACATCCCTATTGCCGACTTTGTATCCAGACGGGACGCGGAAGAATGGATGAGGTGCCGTGACGCGCGCTTTATGCGGCAAAGGCGAGCCCCATTAACCAAGCGATTTATTTCAGGGGCATCTTCAAACCAACCCGCTTGCCTAGGAACAGAAAGAGAACTATGTTCTCTATACGTTCTTAAAACAGGAGGCGGTGATGTTGCGGGTTTTTGTCGAGGAAGCAGCGGCTTTGGCGTCGATCGGGCTGTTTGTCGGGATGATCGCGATATGGGCCCAGGTGATCCCCAATCTGTGATTCCTAATCTGTGATCCCCAATCTGGAAGGTTGAGACCGGCCTTTCGGGAACGGCCGGCACCCAAAGTTGGTCTCTTGTGGCCCCCTTGGGGAAAAGCCTGATAGCGGTGGGTGAGGGGGCAGGCTGCGTGGACTCAAGCTGCTGGAGCCTTCACCATGGCGGGTAGCGAGTCGCGAAAAGCGGCTCGGACCCCTCCATAACCGCTGAGTTGCCGAACGACATGTCAAAGCCCGTGGTCCCGTCCAATCCCGGATTTGTCCATCTCCACGTCCATTCGGCCTATTCGCTGCTGAAGGGTTCGATCAAGATTGCTCGCCTCGGCGAACTCGCCAAGGCCGACCGTCAGCCGGCGCTGGCGTTGACCGACACCGACAACATGTTCGGGGCGCTCGAGTTCTCCGACAAGATGGCCGGCTATGGCATCCAGCCGATCGTCGGGTGCGAACTTGCGGTCGATTTCGGCGATCAGGATCCCAACGCCCGCAACGCCATGGCGTCAGCGCCGTCGCGAATCGTTCTACTGGCCGCGCGCGAGCGCGGCTACCGCAGCCTGATGCATCTCAATTCCCGCGCGTTTCTGGAAACGCCGATACACCAGACCCCGCACATCAAGTTCGAGTGGCTGGAGGGCCAGGCCGAAGACCTGATCGTATTGACAGGCGGCCCGGACGGTCCGGTTTCGCTGGCCTTGGCCGCCGATCAATCGGCGCTGGCGACGTCGCGCTGCGAACGGCTCGCCGGCCTGTTCGGCGATCGGCTGTATGTCGAGTTACAACGCCACGGCATCGAGAAGGAACGGCGCGTCGAGGCAGGCCTGATCGATCTCGCTTACACCAAAGGCCTGCCGTTGGTCGCGACCAACGAACCGTATTTCGCCACCGTGGACGATTACGAGGCCCACGACGCGTTGCTCTGCATTGCCGGCGGCCGGCTGATTGCCGAAACCGAGCGCGAGCAGCTCACGCCGGATCATCGATTCAAGACGCGGGCGGAAATGGCGGTGTTGTTCGCCGACATTCCCGAAGCCCTGAACTCCACCGTCGAGATCGCCGAGCGCTGCGCGTTTCGCCCCAAAACACGCAAACCGATCCTGCCGCGCTTCACGGTCGGCGCCGGCACCAACGCCACGGATGCGGCCCACGAAGAAGCCGGCGAATTGCGCCGCCAGGCCGAGGACGGTCTAAGCAACCGGCTCGCCGTTCACGGCCTCTCGCAAGGAAGCTCCGAAGAAGACTATCGCGCGCGGCTCGCCTTTGAGCTCGATGTCATCACCCGCATGAACTATGCGGGTTACTTCCTGATCGTTGCCGACTTCATCAAGTGGGCGAAGTCGGAAGGCATTCCGGTCGGTCCCGGCCGCGGCTCCGGCGCGGGCTCGCTGGTGGCCTATGCGCTGACGATCACCGATCTCGATCCGATCCGCTTTGGCCTGCTGTTCGAACGCTTCCTCAATCCGGAACGCGTGTCGATGCCCGACTTCGACATCGACTTCTGCCAGGATCGCCGCGGCGAAGTGATCGACTACGTGCAACAGCGCTACGGCCGCGACCAGGTCGCCCAGATCATCACCTTCGGAACGCTTCAGGCGCGCGGCGTGCTGCGCGACGTCGGGCGCGTGCTGCAAATGCCCTATGGGCAGGTCGACAAGCTGACCAAGCTCGTGCCGCAAAATCCCGCGGCCCCCGTGACCCTCGCGGCCGCGATCGAAAGCGAGCCGAAGCTGCAGGCGTTTCGCGACGAGGATCCGGTGGTGGCGCGCGCCTTCGACATCGCGCAGCGTCTGGAGGGCCTGACCCGGCACGCCTCGACCCACGCCGCGGGCATCGTGATCGGCGACCGCCCGTTGAGCGAACTCGTGCCGCTCTACCGCGATCCGAAATCCGATATGCCGGTCACCCAGTTCAACATGAAATGGGTCGAGCCGGCGGGCCTCGTCAAATTCGACTTCCTGGGCTTGAAGACGCTGACCGTGCTCGACGTCGCCGTGAAACTGCTCAAGCAGCGCGACGTCGAGGTCGATCTCGCCACGCTGCCGCTGGACGATGCGCCCAGTTACCAGATGCTGGCGCGCGGCGATGTGGTCGGCGTTTTCCAGGTGGAAAGTCAGGGCATGCGGCGGGCGCTGGTCGACATGCGGCCCGACCGCTTCGAGGACATCATCGCGCTGGTGGCGCTGTATCGCCCGGGTCCGATGGCGAACATCCCGACCTATTGCGCGCGCAAGCACGGCGACGAGGAGCCGGAATATCTCCACCCGCTGCTCGAACCGATCCTGAAGGAAACGTTCGGCGTCATCATCTACCAGGAACAGGTGATGCAGATCGCCCAGGTAATGGCGGGCTATTCGCTCGGCGACGCCGACCTGTTGCGCCGCGCGATGGGCAAGAAGATCCGCGCCGAGATGGAGAAGCAGCGCGCCATTTTCGTTGCAGGCGCAGTCAAGAACAACGTGCCAAAAGGGCAGGCCGAAACCATCTTCGAACTGCTCGCGAAATTCGCTGACTACGGCTTCAACAAGAGCCATGCCGCGGCTTACGCGCTGGTGTCCTATCACACCGCCTACATGAAGGCGCATTACCCGGTCGAATTCCTGGCGGCGTCGATGACGCTGGAACTCAACAACACCGACAAGCTCTCGGAATTTCGCGCCGAGGCGCAGCGGCTGGGGATCAAGGTCGAGGCGCCCAACGTCAATCGCTCCGGCGCCGTCTTTGAGGTCAGCAACAATACGATCTATTACGCGCTCGCCGCGCTGAAGGGCGTCGGCCCGCAAGCCGTCGAACTGATCATCGATGAACGCCGTGGCGGGCAATTCACCTCGCTTGCCGATTTTGCTTCGCGCGTGAACCCGCGCGCGATCAACAAACGGATCATCGAGAGCCTTGCCGCCGCCGGCGCCTTCGATTCGCTCGATCCGAACCGGGCGCGGGTTTTTGCCGGCGCGGATGCGATCCTGGCGGCCTGCCAGCGCAGCCACGAGGCCGCGACCTCCGGCCAGAACGACATGTTCGGTGGTGCGGCGGACGCACCGACCATCATGCTGCCGCAGGTCGAGCCCTGGCTGCCGGCCGAGCGGCTGCGGCGTGAATATGATGCGATCGGATTCTTCCTGTCCGGCCATCCGCTCGACGACTATGTCACGGTGCTCAAGCGGCTGCGCGTGCAGTCCTGGGCCGAGTTCTCGCGCGCGGTGAAGACCGGCGCGACTGCCGGCAAGGTGGCCGCCACCGTGGTCTCGCGCATGGAGCGGCGCACCAAGACCGGTAACAAGATGGGCATCATCGGCCTGTCGGACCCCACCGGTCATTTCGAGGCGGTGTTGTTCTCGGAAGGTCTGGCTCAATACCGCGACATACTGGAGCCGGGAGCCGCCGTGCTTCTGCAACTGGGCGCGGAGCTGCAGGGCGAGGATGTGCGTGCGCGCGTGCTTCACGCCGAGGCGCTCGATGATGCCGCCGCCAAGACCCAGAAAGGTTTGCGGATTTTCCTGCGCGACACCAAGCCGTTGGAATCGATCGCGCGGCGGCTTTCGCCGCCGGCCGGCCAATCCGGCAGCGGCGATATCGCGCTGGTGCTGCGCCTCGACATGCAGACCGAGGTCGAGTTCAAGCTGGAAGGTCGTTTCCAGGTGTCACCGCAGATTGCTGGTGCCATTAAGGCGGTGGCGGGTGTAGAGATGGTGGAGACGCTCTGATCGGGGAAAGGATTTTCCGATGTGTGAGATGTGCCGTCGAAATTCGATAGCAAGGTTTGAACCTTCCCGTCGCAGCGTACTGGGTGCCGCGGTCTCGACCATGGGACTTTTGTTGGCGAGCGCGGCCGGTGCCAAGGAGAAGGCGCCGCCGAAGCCGCAGAATGTGCTGACGCCCGCGGCCTCTCTCGAACGCTTGAAGAGGGGAAACGCGCGTTATGTCGAGGGCGTATCGCTGCGTCACGATTTCAAACATGAACGCGAAGCGCTGGCCGGAGGCCAGAACCCCTACGCCGCCGTGCTGAGCTGCGCGGATTCGCGAATCGCACCCGAATACGCCTTCGACAGCGGCCGCGGCGATCTCTTTGTTTGCCGCGTGGCGGGCAATTTCGCCAATGATGAATCTGTCGCCAGCTTGGAATACGCCGTTGCCGAACTCGGCACGCCACTGATCCTTGTTCTGGGGCATGACGCCTGCGGCGCGGTCAGCGCGACGATCAAATCACTCAAGGACAACACCACATTGCCTGGGCACTTGCCCTCGCTGGTCGAGGCCATCGCGCCCGCGGTGAAGGCGGTGTCACAGCAGGCCGGTGATACGCTCGCCAACGCCATCAGGCAGAATGTGATCGATAACGTCGGCAAGCTCAGCACTGCGACGCCTATTCTGAGCGCTGCGGTGGAACAAAATAAGCTCAAG
>Ga0210405_10005623_pt1 | contig 11369 bp, 11 predicted proteins | sample IncBWH11MmetaG_FD_155492 | JGI IMG/M metagenome (GOLD analysis project Ga0210405, IMG submission 155492) | Forest soil microbial communities from Barre Woods Harvard Forest LTER site, Petersham, Massachusetts, United States - Inc-BW-H-11-M | ecosystem: Environmental > Terrestrial > Soil >... | reverse complement strand
CGGTTCTGCCGGCTTCTCCAGGACAGGATTTCCAAACTTTACGATGGGATAGATCATTGAGTAGGTTGTTAGCTAGTATTTTTTTAACTGCTCCAAGTAGCCCTGAAAGTTGCGTAAGGTTTCTGTCATAGAGTCGCCGCCAAACTTCTCGAGTGCACAGCGAGCCAGGGTCAATGCCACCATAGACTCGGCGGCCACGCCCGCCGCAGGGACGACGCACACATCGGAGCGTTCGTAGGCAGCTTTCACCGGCTCGCGCGTAGCAAAATCCACCGACTGCAGAGGACGGCGCAAGGTGGAAATCGGCTTAAGGTAACCCCGCACTCGAATGTCCTCTCCGTTCGAGACACCGCCTTCGATTCCACCTGCATTGTTGCGACTGCGAGTAAACCCGGCAAAACCTGTGGACTCGTCATACCCTATTTCATCATGCACCGCGGAGCCGAGGGAAGCGGCGGCAGTGATGCCCGAGCCGATCTCGACCGCCTTTACCGCCTGCAGCGACATCACCGCGCTAGCTAATAACGCGTCCAAACGCTCATCCCATTGCGCGTATGTGCCCAGCCCGGGAGGGACATTGTGGGCGACTACTTCGAACACGCCTCCGACCGAATCTCCAGTCCTGAGGACCCGGTCAACTTCTTCCTTCATATGCAATTCGGCATCCGCATCGGCGCAATTCAGGAGAACCTCATCGCGTTCGCGCAAGGGAGCGATACGCTGCCAAGCAATCTCCTCGCCGATCGACGCATTGCCCACCGAGATTACATGGCTAAGCACTTCGATTCCAAATTCCCGGGCCAGCAGTTTTGCCAGACTGCCAATCGCAACTCGTGCCGCGGATTCCCGGGCGGAGGCACGTTCCAGCACATAACGAGCGTCCGCAAAATTGTACTTCAGAGCACCAGCGAGATCGGCGTGGCCGGGCCGCGGCGAAGCCACTCGTTTGTGTTTTGCAGGATCCCCTTCCTCCACGGGAAGTGATTCCTGCCAATTTTTCCAATCCTTATTCTCCAACAGAACGGCAATCGGCGAGCCGATCGTCATCCCATGACGCACTCCAGAGAGGATATGCGCGGTATCGCGCTCAATCTTCATGCGGCCGCCTCGGCCGTAGCCTTGCTGACGACGCCAGAGTTCGCGGTCAAGGAAAGCCTGATCGACGTGCAATCCTGCGGGCATGCCCGAGAGGAAGGCGACCAGAGCTTCCCCATGCGATTCCCCGGATGTGAAATAACGAAGCATCGCTCTGGATTGTATCCGATGAACTAGAGAGTTGCTTTTCGCCCGGCGCGCTGTCGCAAAATCAACCTTCCACAGTGGCGGATGTTGTAGAACACTTGTACAATACGATAAAGCTTTTGCAACCCGTCTCGGGCTGTCCGGCGCGCTTTTCGCCGCACGGTACCCCTCCGAATTTACTTTGGCCAAAGGGAGTAGTGTTTGTGCAGCAAGTAGCGAATTTGCGCCGTTCGAACCTCACGCCTCGGGAGCGTGAGGTGGTGAAACTGATTGCGGAAGGTAACTCGGCAAGAAAAATCGCCAGCGCGTTGGGGCTCAGCGTCAAGACCGTAGAAGCTCACAGGTTTAATCTGATGCGGAAGCTGGACATCCACAACAAAGCTCAGCTAGTGACCTACGCGATCCAGAAAAAAATTGTGCACGTGCCCGCTGAGGCTTAGCCGGCGCGACGTTACTTTGTACCATTCGGATAAACCAGAATTTTGCTCGCCTCCCCCGTTTTCAACCGTTCCATAGCCTTCGAAAAATCCTTCATCGCGATGCGGTCTGTGATCACCGGATGCAAGTCGAGCTTGCCGTTTTTGAGCAAAGCCGTCATCTGATACCAGGTCTGGTACATGCGGCGACCGTTGATGCCCTGGATGGTGATGCCCTTAAAGATAATGTCCTCGGAAAAATTCAGGGAAATTGGTTTGGAGGTGAGACCGAGAAGCGAAATGCGACCGCCGCGCCGCACGATGTCGAAAGCTGTTCGAATGGCGTCAGGATGGCCGGCCATTTCGAGGACGGCGTCGACGCCCAGGCCGTCGGTTCGCTCCATAATGATTGACTTCACGTCTTCCTTCGACGGATCGAGCGCCAGGTCAGCATGCATCTCTTTCGCGAGCCGTCGCCGGTGCTCGTTGACCTCGATGGCAAACACTTGCGCTGCGCCCACGGCCCGCGCTACCGCAATAGAGAACAATCCGATAGGCCCGCATCCCGTGATGGCGATGGTCCTAGCGGCAACCTCACCCGCCAGCACGGTGTGAACGGCATTGCCCAGGGGATCGAGGATGGAAGCGTATTCCTGCGGGATGGCGGGATCGAGCTTCCAGATATTTGACTCTGGAATGACCACGTACTCGGCGAATGCGCCGTCGGCATCGACGCCAATGATCTTCACGTTCTGACAGATATGGGCCTCGCCAGTGCGGCACAACAAACACTTGCCACAAGCCACGTGCATCTCGGCAGAGACGAAATCGCCTTCCTTGACGCTCGTGACCTCATCGCCAAAAGCCGACACCTCGCCGCAGAATTCGTGGCCCGGAATGAGCGGTGGATGGATGCGCTTCTGCGCCCAGCGGTCCCACTCGTAAATGTGCAGGTCGGTACCGCAGATCGACGCAACTTTGACCTTAACCAGAACGTCATTGCGTCCGAACGCGGGAACTTTGACCTCTCGAATCTCCGCCCCGGGTGCAGCTTTTGTTTTTACAACTGCCTGCATGGTGTCAGACATGGAACCGCCTTACTTATGATTTCAGATTCAAAACCAAAACCTTGAATTCTAGCATCCCAACGGACATGCTCACCGAAAGCGGTGTGCGGCAAGATCAACGCCCTTCCGGGCGCTCGCGAATTACGCCTTTTTCGTATTTCTGGGCCAGGGTGTTCAAGTCTTTCGACTTCCCGCGCGGAATGCTCAGCGACTTCCATTTGCTCGATCGCAAATGCTTGGCCAGGAAAACGATTTGTCCGGTGTGTTGAGCGTAGTGCGCGATTTGCCGGTTGATGGCTTGCATTGCGGTGTGGGGCTCGCCACGGATCGTAACCGTGCGCATGACGTCATCGGGCGTCAAAGCGTCGATGGTCGCGAATACGCACGTCCAGCCTTCCTCCCACCAGCGCATGACCTCCGCGCGGGTTGTCCCTGAGTTCATTTCGAATTCCGTGTCGCGGTTGCGATCCGGCTTCTCGCCGTCGGTGGTCAAGAAGTCGGTAAACCGCGAACGCATATTTCCAGCCAAATGTTTAACGAGGACGGCGATCGAATTAGACTCGGGATCGAGCGCGATGAAAAACTCTTCGTCTTTCAGTTGAGCCATGGCGGCTTCGGCCAGGCGTTTGTGCCCGCGGAACTGACGCCGGGCTTCCTCAAGGTAGTGCGTGGCGATGTCGGTCTGCATTTTGCAGGCTTCCTCGTAAGTTGGGCGTGAAATCCACTCTTTAAGTTGGATTCGTCTCGAAGCGCAGGGATTCGCCGTACAGAGTCAGAATAACAAAGAGTTACTCACCCCAACCGCCGCCACCGGGCGTTTCAATGCGAATCCGTTCCCCCTTACGCAGCCGAACATTAAACTTGCCCGGCAACGCTTGTGACGTCCCGTCTTCGCGAATGATTGCAGCTTTCCCCGGAGTTCCATCTTTGCCGCCCGCCAGACCGTAAGGACCGCGCTCATGGCGGTCCGCTAACAGGGTTACTTCGGCATCACACAGCGCTTCGATTTCCCGGATGATTCCATCTCCACCCCGATACTTACCTTTACCACCACTGTCTGGCCGCAGAGAATATTGCCGCACGCGCAGCGGATACGCGTACTCCAACGCCTCGGCGGGTGTATTCAGCGAATTCGTCATGTGCGTGTGCACGCCAGACACTCCAGGCTTCGAAGGACGCGCTCCCATGCCCCCAGCGATGGTCTCGTAATACGCGAAGGGTTCGCCGGTTCGAGGATCAATCCCGCCAATGGTCAGATTGTTCATCGTTCCCGCCGCTGCCGCGGGAATTCGTTCTGGGACCGCTCGCTCCAACGCCCGCAGCAACACGTCCACGATCCGCTGCGAGGTTTCGACGTTTCCGCCGGCCACGGCAGCGGGCGAGCACGCGTTGATTACCGTTCGTTTCGGACCCATCACCTCGATCGGACGCATCAGCCCCGCGGTCGCAGGCATGTCTTCAGCCAGCAAACAACGGAAGACGTAAAAACAAGCGGAGTATGTAATCGCCTCCACGGCATTCACGCTGCCTTCGACTTGCGGATCGCTGCCGGTGAAATCCACCACAACCGCTCGGCCGGAGGACCGGGATCGCAAATGCTTTCCGAACTGCAAGCTCACCGCGATCTTTACAGGCTTCGTGCTGATTCCATCATTGTCCAGAAAGTCTTCTGCATGATACGTTCCCCTCGGCACCTGGTTGAGAAATGCACGCATCACTTCCTCGGAGTAGTCGAGTAACTCGGCGGCTGCCTTTTTAGTTCGCTTCAGACCATAGCGGTTGCAAACGCCCCGCAGGCGCTCGGCACCGGTGTGGCAGGCCGCAATCTGCGCGCCGAGATCGCCCTCGCGTTCCTGAGGCGTGCGGACATTACTAAGGAGAAGCGCCAGGACATCGGATCGGATCTTCCCAGCGCGCATGATCTTCACCGGCGGAATGCGAAATCCTTCCTGATAAATCTCTCGACAAAGACCCATCGAACCTGGATAGGCACCCCCGACGTCCGCGTGGTGGGCACGCGAAGCGACGTAGAAATCCGGAACTCTGGTCTTCGCGCGCGAAGGAGCGCGATCTGACACGTACACCGGAGCCACCAGCGTGATGTCCGGCAGATGGGTTCCGCCGCGGAATGGATCGTTCAACATCGCCACATCTCCCGGTTCGAGGTCGAATCGATCGATTGCCGCACGAACCGACATCGGCATTGAGCCCAGGTGAACCGGCATGTGATCGCCCATGGCAATCACTTCGCCGTCGGAGTCGAACACCGCACAAGAGTAGTCGCGGCGTTCTTTGATGTTGGGGGAAAAAGCGGTCCGGCGCAAGGCCGCGCCCATCTCTTCCGCAATGGAGTGATAGATGTTCTTGAAAATTTCCAGCTCGATGGGATCACGTCTGGTATTGGCGGAACGCATGGGCGGAATAGAACTACGGTGGCAAGTGTACGACATGGAGGTGAGTCGGTCGCCCAAATGGAAACGTCTCAATTGAAGAATTCTATTGACAATGAAAGTAATAGTCCTCAATATCTTGGGGTGGAGTCGTTGCCCCTACTACAGTTGGGCATCGATTTCGAAATAAGGGCCCCCTTTCAAGGGAAAAATTGTTCACGGAGGAAACTTCATGCCAGCAAAGAAAAAGGCTGCCAAGAAAAAGAAACACTAACCGTACGCGAAACGATACTTCGCACAAGTAGAAATTCAGAAAAGCCTCTCGAGAGAAGCACCTCTCCGGGGGTTTTTTGTTGATCCTGCAACGCTGCGATACAAGGGAAAAGATTTTCCTGGAAAATGAGGGGTTGTTCCGAAGGCCCGGTCGTGCTAGAAACGCGGATAGGGAGTGAGGCGCAGCTGCGATGCAAGCCACTTCCAAAACCTCAATGAGCGCGCGCAACAAAGCCGCAGCCAAATCCGCCAAGACCACTGACGTGGTGATCCCGGACAAACTCTATTTTCGCATCGGGGAGGTTGCTCACCTGTGTCGTTTGCCCGCATATGTCCTGCGCTTCTGGGAAACTGAGTTCCCCCAGCTCAAACCGGTTAAGGGCAGCACCGGACAGCGCATGTATCGCCACAAAGACGTTGAAAATGTATTGCGCATAAAGAAGCTTCTTTATGAAGAAGGCTTCACGATTGCCGGTGCGCGGCAACATTTGCGAGCGGAGAACAAGGTCGACAAGAAACAGACCCCCCTGCCCTTCCCCGAGCGGACTGTGCCCGACCTCAAGCAGATCCGGCAGGGACTTCGCGAAATTCTCGCCATGCTCTCATCCCGACAAAAGCGGGCCTGATTCAAATAGAGGCTGGCGGGTCAGACGCCACCCGGAATCCGTAGTCCGCATACTGGAACTCCGGCGGAATGCTGGAGCGCGCAGCGCAACGAGTGACCTTGACGTGGTGGCGCCACGATCCTCCACGAGAAGCACGGCGTTCACCGCTATCCGGCCCGCGCGGATTGCGCTCAGGCGAAACCCCATAATAATCGGGCTTGTACCAATCACTACACCATTCATGCACATTCTGGCAGATGTTGTGGAGTCCGAACGCATTGGGCATAGACCGTCCGACCGGTTCGGGGCCAGCCTTCCAGCGCTCCCCATAGTTGGGCAATGATTCTGGCGGGTCGTCACCCCAAGGAAAAAGTCTGCTCTCAAGTCCGCCGCGCGCGGCCCGCTCCCACTCGGCTTCAGTAGGCAGTCGATACTTGCGGCCATTCAATTCGCCCAGCCATTCGCAGTATTTCACCGCCTCGCACCACGAAACCGCAACCACGGGTTGCTCAGGGTAATTGAAATTCGGATCATCCCAGAGGGGAGGCGCCTGGCTTCCAGTTGCGCGGAGAAAACGACCGTACTCCGCATTGGTCACCTGACAAATTGCCAGATAGAAAGCGTCAACCCAAACACGGTGCACGGGACGTTCGTTTTCCTGGCCCGCCTCCGAGCCCATGCAGAACCAGCCCGCGGGAATGAGCGCGAGCTTCGGGTCTTCCGACCTATCCTCTCCGATTGCAGATGCTGTTGGTGAACCGCTCATCTGGCTGATGAGCGTAGCACAAAGGTCGTACGCTGATTTTCTTCTCGACCTGTGTTTCTCACATCGCACCCCGGCTGGCCTCGGACCGACAGTGAGCTTATAGTTTTCCCGCGAGTTCGCAATCGGGGTCTGCAATATGAAGAAACTCGAATTCACAGTGAAAATAGAAGGAAGAGAAATTGGCGTGGTCGCGGTGCTTACGCCGCCATTTGACGTAGTCAAAGTCTTCGGAACTCGTGCCCGGGTACCGGTGCGAGGCACCATCAATGGCTATCGCTTTCGCTCTTCGTTAATGCCCATGGGCAACTGTTTGCCGGGAAGGGGAAGTTCCTCGAGGCCGAGTCCATCACATATGATGCCCGTATCTAAGGCCTTGCGCGACGGAGCTGGAGTGAAGCCCGGGGACACCGTGAGCGTTGTGATGGAACGCGATGAAGGCGAGCGCACCGTGGAAGCACCCCCGCTCCTGAAGAAGGAACTGGCCAAGAGCAAGACTGCCCAGTCTAATTGGGAGAAGCTCTCGTGCACGAATAAGAAAGAGATCGCGCTTTCGATCAGCACAGCTAAACAAGAAGAAACGCGCCTGCGTCGTCTGGCAAAAGCTATGGATATTCTGAAGACTGGAAAGAAATGGACGGGCTAGGCCTTCAGGCGGCGCACCACTTCTGGGATGTCGTTTTCCTGAAAAAGGCGAATCCCGGCAATGCCAGCCGCCCCCGCATCAAGGCAGGCGCGAGCGTTCTCGATCGTAATGCCACCGAGAGCAAGCACGGGGATCTTCTGTCGACAAACTTCACGCAGTCCCGCGATGCCGGCAGGACTTGCCTGCGGGGCATCCTTCTTCTCAAAAATGGGGGCGAACACGGCGAAGTCAGACCCGTCGGCCGCAGCCTGAGCAACCTCGGCCGCGGAATGACACGAAACACTGACCAGTGCGTGAGTACGCTGTCTGCCCGCAAACCAGATTTCCTGCACGTCCGATGGTGAAATATCCTTGGATCGCAAATGCACCCCGTCGGCGCCGCAGGTGATCGCGACGTCGGTGCGCGAATTGATGAGCAAGCAAGTCTCCCGCTTTTCAGTTCGCGGTGGAGAATTTTCGCGGACAACACGAACCGCCGCGCAGGCAAGGATTTCGAGCTCGCGAATGGGAAGATCTTTCTCGCGCAACTGAATGAGGTCCACACCGCAACGAGTGGCCTCCGCGATCTTCGCAAGCAAAGCGCCCTGGCGAGCACTTTCGTCACCGGGGAACTGGACGCGATCTGTGATGTAGAGAAGGAGCAAGCCTTTAAGGATTGGTCTTCGCGATTTCGGGAACTCGCTCGCCCGGTTCGCCTTTATGCTTCGGTTCCGGCCCAAGGTGGTACTTGGTCAAACCATCGCGCAAAAACTCGAAACCCTCTTCCGGCGAATCCACGATCTTGAAAAGCTCCAGATCCTCCGCGGCAATCGTTCCCGCATCCACCATGGTTTGGAAGTTGATCAGCCGGTTCCAGTATTCGCTGCCGTAGACAACGACGAGAATCTTCTTTGCCAGCTTCTGCGTCTGCGCAAGCGTAAGGATTTCGAAAAACTCATCCATGGTTCCGAAGCCGCCAGGGAAAATCACCAGTGCCTTGGAGAGATAGGCAAACCAGAACTTGCGCATGAAGAAGTAATGAAACTCGAAATTCAGCGACGGAGTGATGTAGGGATTGGGCATTTGCTCGAACGGCAAAGCGATATTCAATCCCACCGTCTTTGCTCCAGCCTCTTTTGCGCCGAGATTGGCCGCTTCCATGATCCCCGGGCCTCCACCAGTCGTGACCACGAAGCGCCGGCGGCGCGCGGGAATTTGAATTGACCATTTGCTCAAAAGAAAAGCCAGCTGGCGAGCGTCCTCGTAATAACGCGCCATGTCCACAGCCGCGACAGCCTGTTTTCTGCAGGTTTCGAGCTGGCTGCCGGAAAACTGTAAAGCGCTCGATTCCAGTTCTCCGAGCTTGTCCTGGGCGCCGGCGCGGCTGGAAAAGCGGGCTGAGCCAAAGAACACGACTGTGTCCTGAATCTGCTCGCGGCGAAAGCGGGCAAGGGGCTCCATGTATTCGGACAGGATGCGCAGGATGCGTCCATCCGGACTGTTCAAAAAGACTTCATTTTCGTACGCCAGAGGCGCACGTTTCTTTTCACTCTCGCTCATAAGTGACGCCGTCTTTCCATGATTTCCATCGACCCAGTTATCCGGCAGGCCAGCGGAGTAAGTGCAACTCGCCGGCCAGCGACTTGCTTCAGGGGTGTTTTACCTCATGGTAGTGAAGTGCTTCCGAGAACCCGATCCAGATATCGAGGATTCCCAGCCCGCTGCAGACCCCGCGAACGAAGCCGTTGGAAACGAATGTCCGCAATCCCGGGTATGCCATCAGCAGATGGTTGTCGGTCCATTCCGGTCTCCAGGGAAGAATCACGAGAAGTACACCTACAATGGCACAGACCAACCCGAACATCAGCACAGTAATCCGATGCAGCCAAAGCTCAACACCGACGTAGCGGTTTCCTCCCTGTTGCTCGGGTGGTATCTCTACGGCTGCAGTGGAACCATCCCTGCGTTCCGGCGAAGGCAACTTTGCCCCCAACGAGCCTGGAGGAATTGTTTGGGGTGTATTCGGATCCGCCGTCACCGCGCGCTCCTGAGGAGCCTCAGTGTTTGCGGCCGGGTTCTGCCAACGTACATTCCCAGCGTAAGAAAGTGGAAACCCATTCGGACATTCTACGACTTCAGGGTCCTAATGCGCTCGGCTACATCCCTGTAATCGATGTTACTGCCGTACACTTCCATGAAGTGGTTCAGGGCCGCGGCTTTGTCCCCGGCGGTCTCGTAAGAGGATGCCAACTCGTAGTGCAATGCAGTGCGCGTTTCCGCATCAATCGTGGGCAACTTGAGTGCCCGTTCGTACCACCGGATTGCCGCTTCCGGAATCCCCTTGTCGAGGAAGCACTGGGACAGCCAAGTGTAGGTCTGCATGATATGCGGGAAAGTATGACCACGATCCACCGCCTGGCATACCTTCTGCAACTCACCAATCGCTTCGTCCAGGAGTCCCATCTCGCGGAAAGCCACTCCAAGGTTGTAGTGTGTTTCCGGATCTTCGTCAGTAGCAGCAGAGTCTTCCTCAAGTTCGTGCTTTAGTTCGCCGAACATGTCGGCAAGGTCAACCCCGGCGCCAGCGTCGAACTTCGGCGGAGTCGGTCCAGGAGCAGGAGTAGTTAGAGGCCGGACAGCCGAGGGGTGATAGGTGAAAGTCGGTGGCGCACTCGGTGCCTCGCGCGCCGGGCTGGCTTGGGTTGCGGCGGCGGCCATAGCAGCCGGAACTTGCGCCGGAGCACTGGTCGGGACGGGTATAACGGATTTCGCTGCAACCGGCTCGGGTTTTGCTTCCGGGACTGCTCGGAGCTTGCTTCGAGGCTCGGCCTTCACCACCGGCGCTTCTGCCAGGAAGCTGTCGCCGAGAGAAGCTTCGAGGTCTGCTACGAAACTATTCAGCTTCCCGCTGGGCTGATGTTCAGCGGCTGCAGCGACAACTTCGGCGGCTTGCGGCTCGGGCTCCTTTTCAGGAGCTACTTCATGCGCGGCAGGTTGCGGGAGGAAACCATCCCCGAGCGAGGACTCGAGGTCACTGACCAGCGCATCCAAAACGCCAGGTTTTGGCTCCGGAGCCGGAGAAGCTTTTTCCTCTGGCACCGCGGGGATGTCGGCAACCGAAATTTCTTCGATAGCTTCTGCATCCGTGGATGGAGCCTGCGCCGAACCAGCCTCGATCTCATCCCACAGAGCCGACAACAAAGACGGCTCCGGCTTCAGTCGCTCCAGCTTGCTATAGGTTGCGCGAGCCTCCTCCTGCATCCCATTCGAAAGGTAGAAGCGAACCTCCTCAACTGCTTCTTTGATCGCTTCTGGATCGCCGGAAACCTCTTCTTTGACTGGTGCGCTGACTTCGACAGCCTCTTGTTGCGGAGCTGCAGGTGCTACGAGTTCATCCGAAATCGAACCTTCCCACTCCGCGGATAGATCGATTTCCTTCTCTGCTCCGGCCAATTCTGGCGCATTTGCTTCTGGCGCAACCGCAGACTGGATCTCAAACTCCGCGTGCCCCGGCCCTTCCGCCGCGGGAGCAGACACGACGGGAGCATGGGAAAATCCTTCCGCACCCGCGGCAGCACCTACCGCGGCTTCGGTCAGTGCAACCTCCACGATCGGTGCTTCCGGCGCAGCATCTGCAACCAAAGCATCAGGAACTGCGAACTTCGGCTCTACATGCATTGCCGCTGGCAGGCTCGCGTCAGGAACTGCCGAACCGCGCTCCTCATACTTGGCCGCGAGTTCGCCATAACGGGTAGCTTCGTCCGGATGTCCAGCGTCGTGGTAAATGCTCTCCAAAGTCCGGCAGCAAACCGCAGCCTCTGTGAATCGGCTGGCCCGCGTGTGCAGAGCGGCCAACCGTTGATTGACGCGCAGGTCGCGGGGCGCCTGGGGCAACGCGGAGAGCAACGGCCCCAAAGCCTTCGCCGGCATGTTATAGGAAATGAAAAGCTCGGCGTCCGTCAGAGCCGCGCGAAGGAAGAGCGCTACC
>Ga0210405_10005622_pt1 | contig 11370 bp, 12 predicted proteins | sample IncBWH11MmetaG_FD_155492 | JGI IMG/M metagenome (GOLD analysis project Ga0210405, IMG submission 155492) | Forest soil microbial communities from Barre Woods Harvard Forest LTER site, Petersham, Massachusetts, United States - Inc-BW-H-11-M | ecosystem: Environmental > Terrestrial > Soil >... | reverse complement strand
GTCGGGCTTGGGGGCATCCCCAACGAGGAAGGCGTGGTCGAACTCGATGCTTGCTGCATGCACGGGCCCACGCGGCGGGCGGGGTCGGTCGGCGGGGTACGCAATATCAAGAATGTTTCGCTGGTTTCGAAAGCGGTGATGGACCATACCGGGCACGTGATGCTGGTGGGCGAGGGTGCGGAACGGTTTGCCGTGGCCGTCGGTTTTCCACGGGAGAATCTGCTGACCGACCACTCACGCAAGATTTGGCTCCTGTGGAAGGAGTATCACTCGAACGAAGACTGGTGGGGACCGGGGTTAGATGATCCACGATGGCAGCCTCCAGATGTCAAACCGCAATCGGTGATGATGCGGGAACGTTTTCGCCGTCTCGAAGAGCGCGCGGGCGAGCTTGGTATCGCGCCCGAGTTGCGAGAGGAGGCGGTACACAAAGTTTTGTTTCCTCCTACGGGCACGATTCATTGCTCGGCGCTGAACGCGAAAGGTGAGATTTCGGGTTGCACGACCACCAGCGGCCTGGCTTACAAATTGCCGGGGCGCGTGGGGGATTCTCCTATCATTGGAGCCGGGTGCTATACCGATCAGGATGTGGGCTCGGCGGGCGCGACGGGCAGCGGGGAAGAGAACATTAAGGTTGCGGGCGCGCACACCATCGTCGAAAACATGCGCCACGGCATGTCGCCACTCGATGCGGGGACGGACGCGCTAAAGCGCATTGTGCGGAATTACAACGGTGACATGGCCAAGCTGCGCTTTGTGGACATGACCTATTACATCCTCCGCAATGACGGGGTCTACGCTGGGGTTTCGCTGTGGGAAGGGTACTCGCCGTCCAAGATACACAAGATCGCGGTGCACGATGGGACAAAGCGTGCCGAGAAGACGGTCGCGATGTTCAAGGGATTCTCGCAGGATTTTCCCCCGGAGCCGCGAGTTCCGGCGGGGGTGAAGAAACAGTTCGAGTAGAGGGATCGGCAGTTTCGTGATGCGAGCGGAAGCAGATTCCTCGCTTTGCTAGGAATGACAATGAAATTGAGGGGCTGCAATCCGCGCGGGCGAGGCGCAACAGAGTCAATTTTACGTCCGAGAGCACTCGGCCAGCTTGCGTTGCAGGAATCTTTGCTCTGGTTCGGAGCATGGGCGCTCCAGGGCCTGGCGAAAATATTCAGACGCGCTTGGCTTGTCTCCGATGTCGAGCAACAGCTGTCCTTGAACCGCGGGAAGCAGATAGTAATTGCGCAAGGAGCGATTGCCGTCAAGTGGGCGCAGCGCTGCCAGTGCGGCTTCCGGTCCATGCACTTTGGCCACGACCACCACGCGGTTCAGTTCCACGACCGGAGACGGACTCAGCTCGATCAGTTGGTCGTACAGTTCGAGAATCAGCTTCCAGTCGGTTGCGCGCCCGTCTTGGGCACGAGCGTGTGTGGCAGCAATCGCGGCCTGTACGTGGTAGGAAGTCAGTTCGGTTCCTTCGGCGCAGTGCGTGAAATGATCAAAGCCCAGTGCGATCAGTTTCCGATCCCACCGACTGCGATCCTGATCTTCCAGTAGCACGAGCTCGCCGGCGGCATCGACGCGCGCTGGGAGCCGGGCGGCCTGGAATGCCATCAGCGCAACCAAGGCGTGGGCCTGCGGTGTGCCCACGGACGACGGCGCCAGCAATCTGCCCAGACGCAAGGCTTCTCCGCAAAGGTCCTGCCGTACCAGATCCTCGCCCGACTGTGCGGCATACCCTTCGTTGAACATCAGGTAGACGACTTCGAGTGCAGAGTCCATGCGCGCAACCAGTTCTTCTCCCGCGGGTAGTTCGAAGCGGATGCCCGACTCTCGAATCTGGCGCTTCGCCCGCACCAGGCGTTGCGCGATGGTGGCTTCGTCAGCCAGGAATGCGCGGGCGATTTCCCGCACGCTGAAGCCGCCGACTGTTTTCAGGCTTAGGGCCACGCGCGCGTCCTGCGGCAGCGTCGGATGGCAGCACATCAGCACCATGCGCAACTCGTCATCGCGAAGTTGATCTTCCAGTTCATCGTTTGCGCTGGATGCGTCGGCGTTTCTGAAATGCTCGGCCGCCAGCTCTGTCGATTTCTCTCCGGCCAGCGTGCGATGGCGAACGGCGTCGAGCGCCGCATTGCGGGCAACGCGAAATAGCCAGCCCGCCGGGTTTTGGGGGATGCCACTGTAAGGCCAGTGTTGCAACGCCTTAAGCAGCGCCTCCTGCGTCACCTCTTCGGCTAAGTCGAGATGTTCAGGGCCGAGCAGACGAGTTAAATAGGCGACCATCTGTCCCGCACGGCTGCGGAAAAGATGGTCCACCATTAAGCAGGCGTCGCCTACATCAATCGTCTGCGCTGCATCGCGCTCGGTCACGTGCATCATTATGTGCTACCGACCATCGGGTCGACCTGGCGGAGTTCGATCGTGCCTCCGTACTCCAGATGCGGGCAATCACGGCTGTGGCCCACGGCGTCGTCGTAGGTTGGAGCCTCGATCATGAAGTAGCCGCCCAGGACTTCCTTGGCTTCGCTGTAAGGGCCGTCGGTGACGCGTGCCTGGGTGCGCCCGCGCAGGACTTTGCCAGCGTCGTCGGCCAGTTTGTGACTGGACACATAGATTCCGAGCTTCTTCAGCTTGTCGCCCCAGGCTTTGTACTTCTGAATCGCCTTTTGCATTTCGTCAGGGCTGATGCCGGTCCAGTTCGCGCGATTGTCGTAGAGTAACAGCATGTATTTCGCCATAATTGTCTCCTAGCGCACTCGAGTGTACTGCATGGATTCGGTCATTTTTGGTTTGCCGCCTTCGAAGAACTGCCAGTCGGTGGTGAAGTGATCGGCGTCAACAAAGCGGAAAGTTACGTTGTGCATGTGCCCCACTTCTGGACCCGAAATACCCGTTGCGTCCAGGAATGCGAAGCGCAGTTCGCCGGTGGATGGATCGAACGACTCGGCCTGCATGCGCGGCTGGTTGTGTGCCATGCAGTAGTGCGTCAGCCGCAGGTGGTCGCCGTCAAGGTAATACACGGTGACCATGGCGTTGGCTGGGCCCAGGGCATCGCTCTCGAAATGCTCAACCACCGCCGAGTCGCCGGATATGACCTCATAGTGGGAATGGGACTTTTTTCCGTCCGGCGCCTTGCTCTCCCAATCGCCCGCGAGGCTCCTGAGTTGGGCGAATGCGGCGGTGGAGTCCGTCGAGTTGGATACGTTGGCAGCCCACAGCGAGCCACTGATCGTGAGCAATGCGATTGTTCCCGCCAGCAGATGTGATTTCATAGTTCCTCCTTCGTCTAGGGGAGCTCGAGTTCTTGGTTCATGTCTCCCTGTTCGTTGAATAGACGGATGGGCAGGGAAAAAATCGACATCGAGAAGAGAAGTTCCGGATAGGCCACTTGAATTTAGGAAAGAAGCTCAACACCTGCCTTCAGCGCCGCAGCGCGTAAAGCATGGTCGAGGGTTGCCAAGGGCACGCCCTCACTTCGGGCGGTCTCAAGGTAGACTGCATCGTAAGCAGTCAAGCGGAAGGAACGGGCGGTTGCCAGAACCTGCCGAAAAGCGACTACCGAGGCGAGCGTTTCAATTGTTTCTCCCAGCAATTGTTCGACTATTCTCGTAGACCGGGCAACCTGGTCGGAGGTGAGAATGCCGCGTCGCTCGCCGATGGCCAGAGTATTGGCCACCTCGAGGGTCCAGAGCGGTGGTACTAGTGGCCGGGTCTTGCCAAACGAGCGCTTTACCTGCAGCGCGAATGCTGGCACGGGATCGTCGAGAAGCCAAGCTAATACAACTGACGCATCAAGCACAAAGCGCTTCATCTTCTGCCTTCCTCGATCAGATTCTTCACGCTAAAGCCTTTTGGCCGTTTGACCTGTTTGCGGATTTCTTCGATCTCGTTAAAGATCTCTTCAAGGTTGGCCGAGGGCCGGGCCGGACCGAGCACGGCGGCCAACTTGCCGCGCCGTGTAATTCCGATCCGCTCGCCCTCGGCCGCTCGCTCTACGATCTCCGACAATTTCTGCTTAGCCTCAAAGAGCCCTATGGTGCGCACGGCAAACCTCCTTAACAATCTAGATGATCTTTCTAGATGATTTGATCAATGAGGTCAAGCAACCCGGAGGTCTTTCATGGATCCTTCTTACGCGAAGCGCACCTTTACATCCGGGCCTTTTTCCAGGTGGATGCTGTCGATGAAGCGTACCTTGCCGGTGCGATAGGTCAGAATCACCGAGGAAGTGCGCGTGCCTTCGCCGAAGAAGCGGACGCCTTTCAACAGTGCGCCCTCGGTCACGCCGGTAGCGGCGAAAATTAATTGCTTGCCGGGAGCGAGATCCTCGGCTTCATAAATCTTACATTTGTCCTTAATGCCCATGCGGGCGATGCGCTCTTCCAACTCGGGCTTGTCGATCACCAAGCGTCCGAGCATGTAGCCGTTCAAGCAGCGAATCGCGGCAGCCGTGATCACACCTTCCGGAGCGCCGCCTGAACCCATGACCGCGTGCACGCCGGTGCCAATTACGGCGGCTGCAATGCCGGCCGAGAGGTCTCCGTCTCCGATTAGCCGAATGCGGGCGCCCGCGGCGCGGATGTCGGAGATCAGTTTCTCGTGGCGCGGGCGATCGAGCACGATGATGACCAGGTCTTCCACGTCGCGGTCGAGACGTTTGGCGATATTTTTCAGGTTGTCGGCAACGGGCGCGTCGAGTTCCACGGCGTCCTTGCAGGAAGGGCCGACCACGATTTTGTCCATGTAGCAGTCGGGAGCGTTCAACAAGCCGCGGCGTTCGGAAGCGGCTAGTACGGTAATGGCGCCGGGCGCTCCGGTAGCGCAAAGATTCGTTCCTTCGAGCGGATCGACCGCAATATCGACCTCGGGGACGTCGCGGCCGTCGGGAAATTCCGCGCCCACTTTTTCACCGATGTAGAGCATGGGAGCTTCGTCGCGTTCGCCTTCGCCGATCACGATGGTGCCACGCATGGGAATGCTGTCCATAGTCTGGCGCATGGCCTCGGTGGCTACCTGGTCTGACAGTTTGCGTTCGCCCTGGCCCATGGTGCGAGCCGAAGCGATGGCCGCGGTCTCGACCACGCGCAGAAATCTCGACGCCAGATCGCTCTCGATGTTCTGGCCAAAACTCCTGGCCTTGCTTTCAGGTTTGGCGTGAGTAGCCATGAATGTCCTCCAAAGGAACCGGACAGAGACTATAGCGCGAAGTGGGGGGAGAGGGAAAGGTCGTGCGACGCTGAACCACGGGAGACGTCTGGCTCACGCGTGCGAACACTGATAAAATCGCTCTGTACCATTCCCACACAGTGGGGCTATAGCTCAGCTGGGAGAGCGCATCGTTCGCAACGATGAGGTCGTCGGTTCGAGCCCGACTAGCTCCACCAAGTTTTCAATCACTTGGCGCCGCCTTTTTTGAAATCACGTTCCATTACGTTCCAAAGCTCAGTTGATGGTGACCAGTTGTGTGCGCCTGGACTCCACCATGTCCATCATCTTGGCCACTGCCCGGCGCTGACTGTCGGGCACGAATTGGCAATAGATGTCCATTGTGGTTGAGGCACGCGCGTGCCTCATCTGTCCCTGCACGTCCTTGGGATTGGCACCCGCTTCGATCATCCAAGTGGCGCAGGATGTGCGCAGCGAACGCCACGTTGCTTTCTTGGGGTCAAATCCCAGCTTGAGAGCCGCTGGGCGAAGGTGACGGCGCAGAATGTTGCCATCCCGCATAGGAGCGCCCTTGCGCAGCGATTGGAAGACCAAGTCTTCAGGCCCAGCCGCCCGCACAAGCTTGAAGCGCTTTCTGGCTTCCTTACCGCCCCAATTGATCTCGACTTCGAGGGTTTTTAGCCGACGAAGTCGAGCGATGACCGATGATGCTACCCCAATCGTGGTTGAGCTGCCCGTGGTCTTGGTGATGCTCCAATACCCCCGGCAATAACGTTCATCCACGGTGAGGGCTTCATCATGCACATCTTCCCATTTCAATCCGACCAGTTCGCTGACTCGCAGCCCGCTAAAGACCGCGACAACGATCATCGTGCTGTAAGGTTCGTCTACAAGCTCCACCAGATGCTCAAACTCTTCCGGGGTGAGGTGGGGCTTCTGCTTTTTCCGGTTCACAACCTTGTTGCGTGGGATGGCGACAGCTAGCAGTGGATTTTTGATCAGAAGATCGTAACGTACTGCGCTTCCCAAGACCGAGGAAAGCACTTCCTTGATCTTCAAGACCGTGTTTCCGCCTAGCTGCGAGGTGCCCAGGCTGGAGAAATACTTCTGCAGGGTGAGCGTGGTCATGTCCCGCAGCGGCATTTCTTGAAATTGGGGCATAAGATATTTAGCTAAGGTCCCTTCGTAGCTGGCTCGGGTGGTCGAGGCCAGCTGCGGCAGCACAGTGGGCCTATACGTGCCTTTTATGTACTCCGCGAATCGGGTAGCGGACCCGATGGTCTGAAGCCCCTGGTTCATTGGCCGCAACATTTCAGTGGCCATCTTGCGGACCTCGCGCTCCGGCATCTCAGCCGGGCAGACCTTCATGCGCTTTCGTTTGCGCTCAAGCCTCCCTTCGTGAAACTCATCTTGCCATGGATTGATCCACCACCAGTTACCTTCGCGGAATGGTTTGGGATCTTGAAACCGCCTTTTGCCCATTGCTGAGAAATCTCCTCTCAGCGGAGTCAGGCGGTTCGCCTCGCCATGCACGGTAGCACAGTTTGGCAAACCAGCGGCTTGTGAATTTAGAGACATTGATCTTAATCTGCCGGGCTCTCCCGGATCAGAGCCCAGCAGCTTTCAAGTGTGCTTTCACCGACAGTTGCGCCGCACTTCGTTCGGCTTCTCCGCCAGCGCGGCGGGCGTGCTAATGTAATCTCCGCTGCTCATACTGTCTCCTCCGCTGTTTTCGTCGACGAAACCTCATCATGTGTTGCCTGATGCTGTTGGCCGGAAGTCTTCTGCGTCAGGGTCCGCCGCACGCGGGAGACGGGAACGGCCAGGGTCTTGGCGATTCTGCGGAGCGACTTGCCCTCACCGCGAAGGGCAATGACTCTTTCGGCGTCAATCGGGGCCCTGGGTCTCCCGATGTGCTTGCCGATGGCTCGTGCGTGGGCGATTCCAGCCCGCACCGCTCCACAATTAGGTCCCGTTCAAATTGCGCCACCGCGCCCATGATGTGAAACAAGAGCTCGCCGCTCGGGGTGGTGGTATCGATGCCTTCGGTGTAACTGATGAAATTAATCCCGAGGGCGCGGAACTCTTCCAGACTATCGACCAGGTGCTTGACCGAGCGGGCGAAACGATCGAACTTCCATACCAACACCACGTCGAACCGGCACTTGTGAACGTCCTTTAGGAGCGCATCCAGCCTAGGCCGGCGGCGCTCTGTCCCACTGACGCCAACGTCGACATACTCATAAGCGCGACCAAATCTCTGGCCGCCAAAGCGGCGTAGGTCGTCTAACTGCATCTCGCAGTTTTGGTCAGCTGTGCTGACTCTGGCGTACAGGGCGACGGTCTTTTGTTCTCTAGCGCTCATCACTCTCCCTGGTTGCTGCTCTGCCTTGCACCAAGGTCTCCTGCAACCAGATAACGCCAACCCCTCGGTCACGGCAAGCAAAGCCTTGTATATTTGGTGTCAGCGATGCCCGAGACCTCGATTCCATCCGAAACTCCCGGACAGCTAGCAGTTCCTTGGCCTCTGACGGGTGAAGCTGTGACCGCCTTTGTTTGTTTCGTTCACTCCGACGAAGCAAAGCGTCCGTGCGAACGAGGCCGCCGACAGAAGCTTCCTCTGCAGGGCAGACACGTCAGCTACGGCGTAAAGGCACACGCCCGGCGCGGTTCTGATCGGCCGGAACGCATCTACGTCTCGGTGACGGCCCTGCAGGGGACGGGTTCCAACAACAATCAGGCGTGTTGCGAGGTGGCGGACAGATGGAAATCAAAGCTGGGAGCGTCTCGCCGAGGACGGCCTAGAAGAACTCCCCGCTTCCCAGAATTTTCGGATAAGGTGGAAATCGTCCGTAGTATGTACAACAGCTTTAAGCTCCGACATCCGTGGAAAGAAAAGCTGCCGGAGCACGATTTGGTGTACGAACAGTGGTGCTGGCGATTCCGCTTATTTCAACGATGGGTTGCGGACAGAGTGCTGTCGGCGGTAGCTGCAGGTGTGTCGGGGCAGAAGTATGCCGAGGAACTCGCAGTGCGAACCGGCCAGGGTGGTCGAAACAATTACCACGCACTGGAAGGCTTAGGACAGGATGGCCTTACAGCTTGTCTCAATTCTTGGCGACAGCAAGGAACCCAATCACAATTGGCTTCCGACCTGGTTCAGCGATTTGTAAAAGAGTTTTTCAACTGGGTAGAAATTCGGGAGAGAAAATCTAAACCACGAGCATAGCTAGATTGAAAATATGCGTCGCCACCGGACCGGTAAGGCGGCAATCCTTCGTACCATCGCCCCGAACAGCCGCCGCGTCGGATGGCTTTCCGCCAGCAACAGCCAGTAATATCGGGCGTGCTTGATCAAGCGGCCGCCTGTTTTGATCAACCTCTGCTGCAAACTCGTCAGCATTGCTGACAACCCAGCCTTCGCCAGAGCGCACTTTGGTCTGGAAGGCTCTTTTTGGGGCGAGCATAAATATCCGATTCCCGGAGTTGCTGCGATCAGGTGTTGCTCAGCTACGTCCGTTGCTCCAGCAGGAAAGCTATCAAATCGCAGTAGAATGGTCCCTCGACGCCGGTGAGTTCCGAGCGGTGGGAGGGCACCAAGCAAACCCTCGAAGATGTGCTCCGGCTCGCGCCCGAAAAGCAAGCCTCGTACTCTCCCTGTGACCGCCCGCACCGGGACCCATATGCGGATGTTTCTCGACTGCGGTCCTCGGCAGCTGCCTTAAGCGGGATAGTAGACTGCCCTATGGAGTTGAGCGAACGTCCTTATAGTGGAGCTGTCGACGAATTTCTCGGAGCATGCACCAGCAGCCCCTCGATGCTCGGATATCGACTGAGAAGGTGGTTCCTGCTATTGGTTTATGACGGTCTGAACCTTTATGCCCAAAAAAATCGCAAGGCAGTGTTGACATCGTTCAGCGAGCCCGACTTGGCTAGGCTGGTTGGACCGAATGAACCAAAACCAGTTAGTGCCGCAGCTCTCCAAAGCCTGAACTACATTCGCAATTACCATTTGAAGTACTTCTTTGCGGAGGAACGAAGGATTCGCGCTGACAGCGCCTGTCACATGCTTGAGGAACTCGTGACCGTAGCGTAACCGATTGCCCCTACAATCAGAGCGCTCGACGGGTCCGGCTTGCCGCGCGGCCGGTTCAATTCTGGGCTGTCTAGGAAGGATTGTATTTAGGCCAGTCTGAACGAGAGTTGTGCGGACGAAGAGGCACGCCTTGGGAACGCATGTCGTCATCGATGCCCGGACCCCGGCGAGTTCGCGCTTCGCTAGGCGCCTCCCGGTGACGGCACGTGCTGCTGTTGAATGGGACGTAAACCTCGAACCTTCCGCGAGCTACGAACGAACCTGGGAATAGTCATGTTTGTGAGCTTCGCTCCGCGTTTCCAGACGCGAACAATAGCCAGAATACATCGAGGGGAGGAATTGCGAAAATGGCTTGGGATCTTACCGGCAACGCCAACACTAATTCGAACATCAACTTCCTTGGCACCACAGGCAATGAGCCTCTTATCCTGAAAACAAACAATCAGGAGGTCGTGCGTCGCACCGGCCCATGGGAGCGCAGGACTGTGCATCTGGCGGCGGAAGGAAGATTTAAGACCTAGCCCGCATACAAACCCGTCTTAAACTTGCTTTCCCCTTTGAGCGGTAAGGGAATTATTGTGCATTTATAGATGCTGATCGGGGAAGGAGCGGCGTATTGCATATGGAGAACCGCAAACCTTACGCGACGTACTACATAGTTCGAGGCAATCAAGCTCTATAGAGGGGTGACTCCGCTGAGAGCGGCGCTCAATTCCGACAGGTTGTCGCAACTTCTAATGAGTGGAATTCGACTCAGAGGATATTTCAGGTATATGCCATTGAGGGCGTCGACAACCCAAGGGTTTTGTTTGATAGCGATTTTCAGGGGCTTGCGGCCGCTGGCCAAAAATTCAAGGAGATAGTGCAAGAAGCCGTAGCACAAAGCTTCAAGCCTGTGAGTCTAATGGATGAACTGGAGTTTCGGGCGAAGTTGAGGGGCACATAATCACATTTCCTCTGGTGAGAGAGCACTGGGATTTCCATCAAGGCTTCTCCTGCCGCACACCCACTGGCGGGCTATTCCTTCAGCGACACGGTATCGGACTCATTCTTCGGCGAGTGCTTATCCGTATGTGTCAGACGAAACGCACGGTTGACAGATGCGGTGGGGGTTACCCACGTTTGCTGATGCTTTGCGACCCAGGCTTTGAGCTTTGAGCATTAGTTCTGGTACGCAGTGGATGGCGGCAATGGACGAACTGTTTTACCGCAGATGGTGAATCCGGTTCTCCGTCCCAGGTGCGCACTCTCGGTTGCCTTTGGTGAAGGATCTGATCACGATAACTATCGCTCATACAGACACGGCAAGACTTGTCGAGGCCGGCTGTTCAATCTTGACCAACCCACTCGGTCTGCAGACTCGGCGGTCGCCTTAAGGTCTGCATTACCACGCAATACTGCTCTGTTTTCTCTCTCAACCCGCGCAGTTGTTCCGGTGTTGCCCGAGGCGCAGCAACATCAAAATGAAGACGAATGTTCTCAAAGCCGACGGGCACGTCTTTTGATATCCCAAGGGTGCCTCGGAGGTCCAAGTCTCCGTCCACCGTGACCTCAATTCGTTCCGTTGGTATACCCATAGCCGCAGCTACCATCTGACAGGTGATCTGTGCGCAAGCCGCCAGAGCCCCAAGCAAAAGGTCACCGGAACAGGCGCCGGCACCGGCCCCACCGACTCCCTTGTGGGCTTCAGCTTGGTAGAGGGCATGTCCAATATCGACCGAGCATGCCACCGGAACATCCGTCTGTCCACCCTTTGCTCGGATTGTGATTCGCGAGGCATTTGGGTCATTGCGATATTGGTCTTTTAGCGGCTTCTGAAGCGATCGAATATCCATGGCAACCTCGGTTCATTCTTGGCCATTTTTCGCTGAACGGGACAGCTTCGGCCAATCCGTCTTGAAGCCGCTCCATCTGCATGCTAGCATCTGTGCACATTAAGGGGATGCTCATGCCTAAATTCGTCATCGAACGCGAAGTCCCGGGAGCCGGAAACCTAACCGACACCCAATGGCGGGAAATCTCTCGAAAGTCGGTCAGCGTTCTGAGGGGAATGGGGCACGAGATCCAGTGGCTCCATAGCTACGTAACCGGCGACAAGGTGTACTGTGTCT
>Ga0210405_10005618_pt1 | contig 11373 bp, 10 predicted proteins | sample IncBWH11MmetaG_FD_155492 | JGI IMG/M metagenome (GOLD analysis project Ga0210405, IMG submission 155492) | Forest soil microbial communities from Barre Woods Harvard Forest LTER site, Petersham, Massachusetts, United States - Inc-BW-H-11-M | ecosystem: Environmental > Terrestrial > Soil >... | reverse complement strand
CACGCGGCTTTGCTGTCGTCGAACCCCGCCCAAGCTGCGCCCACGGCAATCTTGTTGGGATACTTCGACTGCATACGGTGATAGAACCCGCGCAGGTAGTCTTCCCCCCAGTTGCTTCCGTCCGCCGTCCATCCTTTTTCGCCGGGGTTGACCCACGCGTAGAAGCCATCCATCAAATCCGTATACGGAGTAGGCCGGTCCTCATAGATCAGCAACGGAGAAGGGTTCCATCGGTTGATCTCTTCCCGCACCCGATTCCAATCAGTGTGCCCACCCTTGGGAAAAATGAAAATCATCGGATGCTCGCCGTAGGTGAGGTACGCCTGGCGCCCCACTGCATTCGGCGCAAGGTAGGTCTGGCTGGCTTTGTCGAACGCGGCAAGAGCATCGTCTGTCGCCTCCGCAGCGTCTCCACTCGATTCGTCATACATCAAGGCCACCTTGAAATTTCTTTCCGCCGCAATGGACTGGATCAGAGCATAGCTGCGATCCAGAAAGGGCTCGCGGTCCCCGTACCAATCCACCACAAATCCAGAGATTCCCAGGTCTTTGGCTTGGTCGATCTGCTTACGTATCTCGATTGGATCTTGAGTCGAATAGCCCACCGCGATGTGTTGAGGGTGGCCAAACCAGGGTTCGTAGACGGCCAAGAGACGCGGGTACCCCGGAGCGGAAGGCAGATTCGACAGTGATTGGCGCAGGTTGGTGCGAGTGCATCCCTGTAGCAAGAGCAAAAACAGCACTCCCAAGATGGCTCGGTATCCAGACATGAATTGATTTCTGTTTAGAGGCCGCAAGGCCGCTTCAGGTTGTCGTGGAAAGGCCACAATTTCGGGTCTCGCCGGTTGCCTGTTGGGCAGCCTGGACATCACGTTCCGCATCAGAGAGGTTGCCGCGCGGGCGGTCGTTTATTCGGGTAGCGAATCCTACCAACGGTCGGAGTCTAAACGTGGTTGCTCATCTAAGTGCAGGTTCCAGAAACCTTCAGGCGCGCGTGCTTTCTGGAAGTTTTGTGTTGCTTGTGGGGTCGGGATTAGTGACCGCAATCAATTTCGCCTACAACATCGCGGTCGCGCGATTCCTTGGCCCCGCCGGCTTTGGCCACGCCAGCGCGGTTTACACCCTTCTAATCCTGATTTCCGCCGTGACACTGTCCTTCCAGATAGTTTCAGCTAAAGTTGTCGCCCAGCAAGCGTCGGTGCCGGCGAAAAGCGCCGCCTATCAAAAGTTTCACAAGGGTGCCTGGGTTAGCGGGATTTTCATCGGAGTGCTTCTGGCGTGGTCGCGGAACGTGGTTTCGGAATACCTAAACTTGCCCAGCTCCGTGCTGATTGTCTGGCTGGCGGTGGGAGTGGCCTTCTACGTTCCTTTGGGAAGCCGGCGGGGCTATCTGCAAGGCGCTTATGGCTTCGATCGTCTGGCCACAAACTTGGCGCTGGAGGGTCTGGGGCGGCTGTTCGGTTCTCTTCTCGCGATCGCGCTGGGGTACGGAGTCATCGGAGTGATTGCGGCCAACGCCGCCGCACTCGCCGTCGCATACTGTTTCGCCGCCCCGAAACTCCCGGCACCGGCCGCGCGCGATTTGCGGATACCTGATGCTTTTCGCGAGGCGCTGCAAGCGATTGTTTTCTTTGTCGGTCAGGTCATCATCAACAATAGCGACATCGTATTGGTGAAGCATTTCTTTCCTCCTGCACCCGCCGGACTCTATGCCGCGGTGGCGCTGGTCGGCCGCGTTATCTTTGCTTTTGCGTGGGCGGTCGTGAACACCATGTTTCCTATTGTGGCGGGGACCCAGCCCCAAGAGCGCAAGGGTCATCGTGTTTTAGGTATTTCGCTTCTTTTGGTGTTCACTATCGGCGGTGCCTTGGCTCTCAGTCTGCGGCTGGCTCCCGCCTGGATCTGGACTGAGTTGTTTGGCCCGCAGTTTGCGACCACCGGCAAATACAGCCTTCCTTATCTGCTGGCTCTTTACGCGGCCACCACCTGTGTGTATTCGCTGAGCGTGGTAATGATTGCCTACGAGATGGCCTACCGGATCGCCAATACCGCATGGGTACAACTGGCCTTCAGCGGCGTTCTGATCGTCGGCATTCATCGCTACCACCGATCCCTGCAAGAGGTGGTGCTGGTACAACTCGTGATGATGGTTGTGCTGCTGATAGTGGTTGCCGTCCCCTTTCTCCGAAACGTCTTGGCTGGCACGCAAGGAGAGCAGGATTTCTCCCGGCTTCGTGGGCTGCGAACCCTTCGGCGGGTTTCGGAAAACGAGGTCATTTCGGAGTTCTTGAAAAATGATTTCGAAAGCCCTGAGTTCGAGGGCTACCGAGAGGCCTTGGATACTCTGGTAACTAACCCCGACCTGAACAATGCTGCGGAGAATGTAAGACGTCGCGCCCTGTTGTTCCTTCGTCATGGAGCGTTGTGGAGGGAACTCCCTGTGTCAACTGAGTGGTTCGAGGTACAACTGCGGACGCCAGATCTGGAACGAATCCGTGTTTTCCCGAGAGCACAGTGGCGAAAGCTGGCGCGAGGCGATTTCGCCTTCACAAGAGTTTTACAGTCCTTTCGTTCAGGACGCAGTTACAAGGTTGCGGACCAGACGTTTCTTTCAAAGATAGTTGACTTGGGCGACTGGCTGACAAAGAGCGCCGATGGCGGTGCAGTTCTGCTGATCGGCGTGAATGAAAGTGGACCAATGACGATCCTGGATGGGAACCATCGGCTGGTCGCGGCTGAACTCAGCTCGCCTGAAGCGCTCCAGAGGTTCCGCTTCTTCTGTGGCCTGTCTCCTAACATGGCCCAGTGTTGCTGGTACAAAACGAATATCACTACGCTTTGTCGCTATGGCCTGAACTTGTTGCGGCACCTCGTGCACGACCCCGAAGCGGAGCTCAGCAGAGTGTTGCGGAACCCTTCACCCTGAGCGCCGCCGGTCAACCCACCCGCATCGACGGCAAGCATGCTCGCGGTCCCCATTCAGCACCAAGGCGGCGAGCCGGACCGGGAGGCCGAATCTCATAGCCGCAGGCGGGTCAGCAGAACCATGCCCGCTTCGCCCTTACAAGTGCCAAGAATTAACAGGCAACCCGCCATCAGCCGCGCTTCTCTAAAGCGCGGAACAATTTTCATCCCGATGGGTGAGAAACAATGTCCACCGGATACATCCAGAACTCAAAACTGACGGCCAACTCTTGGCCGCGGAGTAAAGCCCAAGGTCACTCCCAGATCGAAGGAAACATGAGAACAATCGCTACTTATTTTATCGTCGCAACCGTCCTAACCCTCGCGCCGTCCTCGGGATACGCACAGATTTTCACGGAAATAGTGACGGTACCCGCATTTTCGGCAGCCAACAACGGACCGCCGGTTAGAGATGCCATCGGCAATCTCTATAGCGCATCGGGATATGGCGGCCTGCAAAGCTGCAATCAAGGGGAAGGCTGTGGCTTCATCTTGAAGGTCGACCCTACGGGTAAGCCAACGGTTCTCTACCGGTTTCAAGGTCAACCTGATGGAGCGACTCCCTTGCCAGGGCTCGTCCTGGATAGCTCAGGCAACATCTATGGAACCACCGTGTCCGGTGGAACCTTCAACTTCGGAACGGTCTTCAAGCTGGACGTCTCCGGCAATGAAACCGTCCTGCACAGTTTTGCCGGGCCGCCGAACGATGGCGAGCAACCCTACAGCGGCCTGATTCGCGATGCTCGTGGCAATCTTTACGGCACCACTTCAGAAGGCGGACTCGGAAGTTGTTTCGGCTCCGGCTGTGGAACCGTATACAAGGTTAGTCCCGCTGGCAAGGAGACGGTGCTCTACCGTTTTAGCGGTGGCACGGATGGAGCTATACCTTGGGCCACTCCGCTATTAGTCGGCGGCGCACTCTACGGTACCACTGTAGACGGTGGCGACCTGAACTGCCAGCCTCCCGGAAACAGCGCTGCAGGGTGCGGGACGGTCTTCAAATTGGACAGAACGGGTGAGACTGTTCTCTATAGCTTTAAGAACGGTCCGGATGGCGGTTTCCCGGTGGCAGGCATCATACGAGACGCCGCCGGAAATCTCTATGGAGCCACCGAAGACGGTGGCGATCTCAGCTGCAACGCCGGGTCTGGCTGCGGTGTCGCCTATAAGTTGGATCCCTCCGGGAACGAAACCGTGCTGCACACCTTCCAGGGACCTCAGGACGGGGAGACGGTTCATGCAGGTCTCGTGTTCGATCAAGGCAATCTATACGGATCAACTTTAGTCGGTGGTGGAATCTTCCGGATCGACATGTCGGGAAATTTCTCCGTCGTTTATACCCTTAATTCAAATGGGACTGGTCCATCCACCATGATTCACGATAGCGAAGGCACCCTGTATGGAACCTACGGCGACGAGTTTTTCCGCTTTACTCCGTGAACGGAATTCCGGCGACGGTTCTAAGGCGCAATGGCAACGCAGAGGACGTATGAAAACTATTGCCGCCCATTTCCTTATCGCAGCCGCCGTGACGCTTGCGACAGCCCCGGGGCACGCGCAGATTTTCACGGTCATTGCCACCGTGGGTCAGACACCGGTCAGTGGGCCTGTGACTCGAGACGTGGAGGGCAATATCTACGGAGCCACCAGTTACAGCAACCAATCCTGCAACCAGTCAACGTACTGCGGCGACATTTATAAGGTTGATCCCACTGGCAAGCTAACCGTGTTGTACAACTTTCGAGGTCAACCTGATGGAGCGATGGCCATGATCCGCGACAGCGAGGGCAACCTCTATGGAGTCTACAACGGTCAGGTTTTTCGCTTTGCCCCGTAAGGTGGACGGGTAAGCCAGTTCAAGGAACTCAGGAGGAACGAACGTGACCAGCAACTCAGTCCGCATCGGATCGGTAGCCCTGATCCTCGCCATTGCCAGTTTGGCGCAGTCGCAAACTTTCAGCGTACTCTATTCATTTGGAAATTCCCCGGATGGTATTAACCCCCAGGCGGCTCTGATCCCTGACGGACAGGGCGGCGCTTACGGCACCACCTTCTACGGAGGCGCGCATGGCTACGGCGCCCTGTTCAGACTCGATCACACCGGCCAGGAGTCTATCGTCTACAGCTTCGCCGGTCCGCCCGATGGCGGAAATCCCGCTGGCAATTTAGTGCGCGATTCGGCCGGGAATATTTTTGGTGCGACAGTTTGGGGCGGCGTCTCGAACAGTGGCACTGTATTCAAGGTCGATGCCACCGGCCAGGAGAGTATTCTTTACAGCTTTCTGGGTGGGACCACGGATGGTGCTAACCCAGAGGGCGGTGTGATCGAGGATTCGGCTGGGAATCTGTACGGCACGACCGCAGGCGGCGGTTCATTCCTTGGTTGCGCGAATTACGGCTGTGGAATCGTTTTCAAGCTCGATGCGAATGGCAAACAGACCATGCTCTACAGTTTTACGGGAGACACCCAGAATGGCGGGATCGATGGAGCAAATCCTTGGTCGACTTTGCTTCGGGATGCGGCGGGCAATCTCTACGGTACGACGACGCTGGGCGGGACTTCTGGATTCGGAACTGTGTTCAAAGTTGACACTGCCGGAAACGAGACCCTCCTCCACAATTTCGCGGGGGCTGAAGGGGCTTATCCGTATTCGGGTTTGATCGCCGACACCGCACACAACCTGTACGGAACAGCCTATGAGGGCGGAACCTCACACGTCGGCACCGTTTTTAAAATGGACAAAACCGGTGCCGTCACCGTGTTACACAGTTTTGCTGGCGGGACAGACGGCGGTTTTCCTTCCTCCGGGGTGGTCCGCGACACGGCAGGGAACTTGTATGGCATCACAACCCAGGGTGGTCCAGCGGACCTTGGAACCGTTTTCAAAGTCGACACCGGCGGGAACGAAACCGTGCTCCACAGTTTTACCGGAGGGCAGCAAGGGATGGCTCCTGAGGCCGGCCTGACGCTCGACAAAGCGGGCAACGTCTACGGCACAACCTACTACGGGGGCCGAGCCAACAACGGCATTGTGTTCAGGGTACGCCCGTAGCCTTAGGCACGCGATCGACCTCCGCATCGACTCGTACGACAGGTCATCGCCGATTCATTCCAAACGGCTCACCGTCAAGTTGTCAGGCGCGTTCCGGGTTTCTCTAACGGCGCTGACTGGCGGGGAATGGTAAGGTTGTGCGGCTTGCCCTCCAATAGTTCGTTTAGTTCGTGGACGAGAGCTGAAAACCTGGTTTGGTCTTTTTCGGCTTCGATTTCCGCGACCAATTCCATGATTCGTTGTTGCTTATCCCCATTAACGCGCATGGCTGTTTCTCCATCGGTCGGAGTCTGAGCCACTCTCTTCGCCAAGGCAAGCTGCTGCCTAGCCAGTTTTCGCAGTTGTTCAACGTGTTGATGCAAAGCCGACCGGAGTTCCGCGAGGGTATCTGTGAAGTTGGTAGTGTTCGGTGCTATGGCCTGAGCACACAAATCGCGTATTCGGTCTTCGAGGCGACGAGATGGCACGAACGACAGGCTGTCACAGCGCAGAACGGGATTCTATAGAGCGTTTCTGGTAGGCCAACTGGGGGTTTACCTGTACTACAGGGCCTAGTGGGATGCAAACCGCAATGGGGCAATCGCGAAGACATCACGGTCGGAGGACGTGAGTACGGTCGTCGGATAAGGCGCACCTGACCAGGCCGACTTCACGCTTTTCGTACAACAACGCACCCGGCGCGTAACCCGCACCCCGATGTCGCCGCTCGGGCTGACGGCGAAGAGTTCCGTGCCGTGAACGATCTGGAGTCTTTCCAATGCGTTCACGTCGGCTTTCAATGAACTCGAGGTCATCCGCAATTCAAAGCGACGGCCAAGCTCGGTGAGTTCCTGAAAGCACGGTTCACGCAATCGTTCTAGCGTTCTAGCCAATAGGGCGGTGAGGTTGGCTGCCATGCCACATATCCCGAGGGGAGAGTTCGAACGGGTCGCCCACTGTGGGTTCACGACTTTCGTGTCACGGATCGTCGCTTTCACCGGCAGGAAAGCGTGAATCTCTTTACGGACTGCGCCCCTGGCCACGGTCCCAGGAATTACGTGTAAATACACGTAGAACTCTTTTTCGAGTATGGTCGGGTCATCGTCCGTGCCGATCGGCCCGGAGTATCCTGCGATATCCGGGACGTGTCCCAACATGCCCAGGAAGATTGGTACCCGTCCAGTGGAGGCCGTCGGGTGATTCGGCGTAGCTGTAGTTTTGCGAGTCGCTGTTGAGCATCATGTAACGGTGAATATAGGAGCGTTGTAGGCCGCATTGTTCCCGCCGCCGAGGACGAAGCTAGCCAGTCACTTCCGCCGATTGCGTTGTCAAGCTACAACCGTTATATCCATGACGCACGCCCAACTCGTCGAAAAAGCCGTGCGCTGGTTGCGCTCCTACCGCTGCGGAGTGGTCCTCTCCGAGCAAGCCTGTGCCAGCGGAGAAATGCCCGATGCCATCGGCTGGAAGCGCGCCTGTCATTCCGTACTGGTCGAGTGTAAGGTCACGCGCTCTGACTTCCTGGCCGACCGGGCCAAGCCTTTCCGGCTCAAGCCCGACCAGGGAGTTGGCTGTGAGCGTTTCTACCTCGTCGCCACCGGACTCGTGCGCAGGGAAGAATTGCCCCAGGGCTGGGGATTGCTAGAACTGTGCCGCGGCCGAATCGAGACTACTCATGCCTCCGCCAAGAATCTCCGCAGTGCTACCGGCTTTCGCTACGAAATGAATCTGCTGCTCGCCAGCCTGCGCCGCGTCGAGGTCCGCGTCGAACCGCAAAGCATCACCGACTTCCTCAAGTGGAAGAACCGCATGGCAGTATACAACCGCGGCACCCTCCCAGAAGGACTCGCCTCAGTTGAAGACGAACTCAACGTATTCCTCGAAGCCGACCTGACCGGTTGATTTCCTGCCGCGCCGTCCGCTTTGGGCGATGCAAACACGCGCACTCCTCGCCGCCAAAAGCCAAAATCCAGAAATCCGTTGGCGGACCGCGATCACTGCAGCGCGTATCGAGACCGCCGCATGCGCGACTGGCGCTCGCTGAAATTGAAATGAAGGCGGGCAAACAACGCCGGAACGCGCGCACTGGCCGCGATCGAGGCGGACGCCAAGGTCAAAGGCTACAACCTCATCGCACGCAAGGCTGCCACCGCTCGCGGCTGACGTTGATTCTGAGAGATTGAATGCGGGAAGAGCACAAATACTCCAGGGTTCAGTGTCGAACCATTTGATACTTCCCTGCGTTCGGGGCAGTCGTAACCTTCGTCGCACGTGAACGGTTCCTGAGTCGACGGCGCTAATGAGCGAGCGGCTTCAGTATCTCGGCGAGGATATCTGGCTGGCCCGAAACTGGTTCCAGGTGCGGGTTCTTGTCACCTTCGTAGTAAGCAATTGAATAGGTCTTGAAGAATTGGGCGTTATCGACCAATAGTTCGATCGGCACATTCGCTTCCTGCGCAGCATGCAGAGCGTCATGCAGGACATGTGCCGACCACTTCCTGCCATTCACGGCGACCAGCTTCATGCCCGGCCCCATGCCAGCTTGATATGCGGGTGAGCCGACGATGACGTCGTTCAGTTTGCCGTCCTCGGCAACGGTGAATCCCAGTGAGTAAGAGAAGTCTGAAAACTTGAGGAGCTTTTCAATAGCTTTGACTTGCACGTTCGGCTTGTCATTGTAAACCAGCTTCCAGCCACCAAGCGCGATGCCGCCGAGCGGCGCGTGAGTGCTGGTGGCTTCGACCCGCTGCCTCAGCAGCGCTGCCCAGGCGTATGGCGCAATCTGATTTAGGCTGCGGACGACATCTTCGAAAGTGTACGGAACAACCCTGGGCGGGCCGCTTTCGCCACCGTGGAATTGGTGGCAGAAATCATTCAGCGAACGCTGACCGTGGGTCTGCTGGCGAATTTTCGCATCGACTTCGAGCCAGATCAGTTCGCCTTCGGGATAGTAATCGAGTCCTCGACGCCAGCTTGACCACTGAGGTGTGGTGATTCGTCGCAGAATCTGTACCGAGCGGGCGGTGTCTTCCAAAGGCCGCCAGGTGCGGCCGGGACGGTGGTCCAGGTGAGCGGCGGTGGCGGCAAGCGCTTCGCGATATTGTTCGGGGGTCCACAGTCCGCTGCGTTCTGCCAGGAGGTTGCCGAGATATTCGGTCAGGCCTTCATAGACCCACAGCAAATCGCCAATCATCGGTTCCTGGTAATTCGGAGTCGCCAGGCCGGCTGGGCGGCGGTACTTGCCGTTCCAGGAGTGGACAAACTCGTGGGGCAACAGCGCGGCGAATATCATGCGCAGATCGGGATCGAGCAAGGTACGCTCGTTGGCGACACTGTCATTGGATTCGTGATGCTCCAGGCCGTGTTCGCCGACCTGCTCGCTCAGAGTGTAAAGAAAGTGGTATTGCCGGTAGTGACGCGCTCCGAAAAGCGCTCCGGTCTCGGCGACAAGTTTCTGATAGGCGGCGAAATCTTCCGGCTTCATGGCAAGATCGCCCTCATTGTCGGCGACCAGATCCATAACGTGGACGGGAGTTTCTCCGGGTTTGGTCAATTCGATGCGGCGATAGTGAACTCCGGCGATCAGCGGCGAATCCACCAGCGTGGTCAGCGACACAGGGGCAAACTCAACTTGGTCGACGACGGTGTTAGTCACGTTTAGCGCAGTGCCGAACTTCCATCCTGTGGGCAATGCGATGGTGGGTGCGAACTCGACCGCGTCCGACTTTGCGCCTTGCGGATAGAGAACGACTGCGTTCCAATTCAAGTCGAGGATGTTGCTGGAGGCGGCTGGACCACCCGAGCCGGCGTTATCGTCAGAAGTGATGGTGTCGAACGACACTTGAATTTCCGTCACGCCTGCGGGAACAATCACGTGAAAGGCGTACATATCAATGGGATCGCGTTGCCAGAATAGCGGCTGTCCGGCTGCTTCCATGCGAATTCCAGTAAGGGCGGCGATCGGCCCGCTGGGGCGATGATTGCCGGGAATCCACTTGGGGAAGACCAGGGTCAATTCGCCTGGCTTCGCCGGAACGGTCAGACGCGCGTGATAGATGTTACGGGGAGCGTCGGTGAGATCGACGTGCAGGCGAATGGCCTGAGCGGCGAGATTCGAAGCGACCGAAGCGATCAGCAGAAAGAGAAAAGTTACCGCGCGAACACTACAATGTAAACGCACGTCATCCTCGGTGTGGAATCGCGTGCGGGATTGTAGCATGTTTGCAAGAGCTCTCACGGCGGTAGGCGCGCCAATTGATGAGGCGGGAGCGAGTTGCCATCGGATGTGCCCCGCGCGGCAGGGGTTGTATGAGAACATGGCAAAGGCCAAGTCGCAGCGTCGCGTGTGCCTGGTGGTACATACTGAATCCTGCGATGGGCCGGGAGCATCTTTAAACGACAATTAAGGAAATAGGGGATGGTCAATCTGACGAAACTCGCAATTATTCCATGGGCTTTCGCGGTTTTGATGAGTTCGGGATGCAGCAGTACCCAGGCGAAACAGCCTGCCCAGCAACCGTTACCGGTCAAGACGGAGACCATCAGTTTGGCGCCGGTGCCGCTGCAGGACGAGTATGTGTCGACGATCAAGTCGCGCCGTTCGGCCAGCATCCAGCCGCAAGTGGATGGTTCTCTGACGCGGATTCTGGTGAAGTCCGGCGATCATGTACACGCTGGGCAAGTGCTAATGACCATCGATCCGCTGAAGCAGCAGGCGACCGTGGACCAGCAGCGCAGCACCGAGGCACAGAAAAAAGCGACCTACGACTACAACCGGATCGAAGTGGAGCGGCAGCGCCAGCTCTACGAGGGCGGTGTGAGCAGCAAGCAGGACTACCAGCTGGCGGAGCAGGCGTTCGAGAACTCGAAGGCAGACTGGGAAGCTTCGACGGCGGGGTTGGTCACGCAGCAGCGCGAGCTGGCGTATTACAACCTGACCGCGCCGTTTGATGGAATCATCGGCGACGTACCGGTCCACATCGGCGACTATGTGTCGCCGCAGACGCTTTTGACCACGGTCGATGAGAATGCCGACCTGGAAGCCTACATCTATATTCCGACGGAGAAGGCGGCGAGTATCCGCATGGGTCTTGGGGTGCAGATTGTCACCAGCAGCGGGGAATTGATCGAGAGCACGAAGATCGATTTTGTGTCGCAGCAAGTGGATAACGGAATCCAAGGCATCCTGGTGAAGGCGCCGATCCACGCATCGCTGGACAAGTTCCGTAACGCCCAACTGGTAAAGGCGCGAGTAGTGTGGAGCACATCTCCGACGCCGACGATTCCGGTGCTGGCGGTGACTCGCATCGGCGGGCAGTCTTTTGTTTACGTCGCGACCCAGGCGGAAAACGGCACCATCGCCAAGCAGCGCGCGGTC
>Ga0210405_10005617_pt1 | contig 11376 bp, 15 predicted proteins | sample IncBWH11MmetaG_FD_155492 | JGI IMG/M metagenome (GOLD analysis project Ga0210405, IMG submission 155492) | Forest soil microbial communities from Barre Woods Harvard Forest LTER site, Petersham, Massachusetts, United States - Inc-BW-H-11-M | ecosystem: Environmental > Terrestrial > Soil >... | reverse complement strand
TTACCCCGCGGCCGAAAAAACCACCGACCGTGAACCACCAAGCCACAACTCAATCCAGCGCGCCTGCCTTGGGCGCACACCACTCGATCCCAACAACTCCGTCCGTTTCTTCAACTACTAACGTTTCCAGCAGATCGGGGAATCTGCTTTTCGCTCAAAGTTAACTCGAATGGATTGAACACGTTGAATTCTGGCACAGTTTGGGACACCAACACTCGCACTCGTCGTTTTACGACGTTAGTCTGCGAAGTGAAACCTTTTGAACGTTGGGGAATCCCACATGACGGGCACTTCTTCGGTCACCGTAAGTGAACATAGACTTCGGGATTGGTTGTGCGGAGCGAACTTGAGAGAAAATGAAGCGCGCATTGTTGCAAATCCCAACGAGCAGAGGAGCACAGAATGGCAAACGTAAAGCTTGTCGTGATGTATCCACGTCCCACGGACATTGATGCCTTCGAGAAGGTCTATCAGAACGAGCACGTACCGCTGGCTGTCGCAAAACTGGAGGGCAAGACGAAAATCGTTGCGACCAAGGTACTGGCTTCGCCGCAAGGTACGCCTGCTTTCTACCGCATCGTAGAGGTTCATTTCCCTTCGATGGCGGCTCTGGAAGCATGCGCCGCGTCAGACGGTGGGAAGCAGACGCTCGCCCACGCCGTGTCGATTTCCTCTGGTGGGCCGCCAATTTTCTTGGTAGCTGAAGAAGAAATCTTTACGTTCGTCCACACGGCAGGTGCTTAGGTCTGAGATGCACGCGGTTCGATACTCAGCAGTGCATCCCTTTTAATGACCGGTTGGGGGCCGAGCAAGTCAAGAGTCCAGCAGTCGGGCTTCGGAGTTACGGCGTCGGTCAAGATCTGCTGGCTTCGAGCTACCGAGTCGAGGTTGCAGACTTCTGATTTGGTCGATCCTAAGATCTATTGCCACGCTAGCAGCTGCACGCCTCAGCTCGGCGGACGGTCCCTCCGCACTGATCTTGGACGAATACGCAGGTATGCTCCACACATATGAAAATCTATTTGGGGTTCACCGTAGCTGGGGACCGCTCCTCCGTGGTGGCAGCCACAAAGATCGTTGAGCTGTTGGTGGAATTGGGCCACGAAGTGCTCACGCGCCATTTGATCCGCGAGGACGCGTGGCAGGCGGACCGCTCTATTTCGCCACAAGAAGTTTACCAGCGGGATATGACATGGCTTAAGCAGTGCGATCTGTTTGTGGCTGAAGTTTCTGGTTCGTCATTTGGCTCGGGCTTTGAGACTGGCTACCTTCTAGGAGCCACCACAAAAAAAGTGACCTTGTTCTATCGGCGGGACGTAGAGAAGAAGATATCCCTCATGATCACTGGCATCATGCATCCGAATTGCAGCTTGGTACCGTATTCGCATCTTGACGAAGTAGAGGACTGGATTAGGTACAAGCTGTTAAAAAAAACTTAGAACCTAGTGGTCGCAGTCGTATTTGACCAGCCCGTGGAAGGTTCCGTCAGGCAAGGCGTTAATAACAATTACGTTCGGAGGGCAACCTCTTCCAGTGCCTTGTCCAGTTCTATAAGGAGGATTGGACTGGGACGAACCCAGCTGGACAGGTCGTCCTCATCCGAATAGAGCATTTGAGGCGGACTAGAAAGGGGGGGCGGTTAAATTCGGAAACTCTGTAACTAATTGCCAGATCACGACTCTAAGATAGCGAAGGACCGTAACATGTTGCTGAATCTTCCCGACTTTGTGCGCAGACTGTTGCCATTGCCTTCGAGAGCGGATGAACTCGGATCCCTAGAGGTCAATATGTTTTCATTCAATCGAAAACAGGATCAGCTTCCAAGGGCAATGGGTCGTCGCTCATTCTTGATCGGTGCTGCCGCAGCGGCCGCCGGGCTTACCTACGCGTACCTTCAGAGGAGTGAGCCAGCACACGCGGCAGCACCGACCGCAGATCTTCCGAAGAAGGTCTCGATCGTCGAGTTTTCAAATTCAGGGCAGCGCAAAACGGTGGTGTCCCTTGCCACCGTCATAAAAACTGAAGACGAGTGGAGGAAGCAGCTCTCCCCTGATTCGTTTGAAGTCACGCGACATGCTGCTACCGAACGCCCCTACACGAATGAAAATCCGAACGAACACGCGAAAGGCGTTTTTCGCTGCATTTGCTGCGACACGGCCTTGTTCGATTCCACCACCAAGTTCGAGTCTGGTACAGGCTGGCCAAGTTTTTGGGCGCCGATTGCGAAAGAAAATATTCTGGAAACCACCGACAACAGTTTCGGAATGGTGCGAACGGCAGTTTCTTGCCGGCGCTGTGACGCGCATCTAGGGCACGTGTTCGACGATGGCCCTCCCCCGACGGGTTTGCGTTACTGCATGAATTCTGTGGCGATGAGATTCGCAAGAGCTTCTTAACCGATCCGTGGTGGTTTCTACTCCCGCGACCAAGCGGAAGGCAGAACTATAAGCGGAGATTCCCTCAAAATTGGCTCGATGCAGTCACCCAGGCCCTGGATTCTCTAGGCGAAGTCCTCGGACAGCCCACCGACGAAAAGCCTTTCCTGGTGCTTCCCGTCGGATTTCCCAGGGAAGACGGCGAAGTTCCCGACATCAAGAAGAAGCTCCCTCAGCGAACCATCATTTTTCTCGAGTGAAATCCATCCACCAAGAATGGAAACTTCTCCCCTGCGTGCGCATCTACAGTGGTTTCTGCTGCAAAATGTTCTCTGTGAATTAGAGGGAGAGATCCATGTCCGTTCCGTATCTGCGAGAGGCCGCTGCCCAGGACGATCTCGGAAAGCTCGTTCGATTCGTTCGTTTGCACCTCGGCGACGGCAACGAAGCCGTCGGCAAGGAAGAGATCGACCGGTCCTGGGTCGAAGCCACAAAAATCCTGCTTCGCGACGAACAGGTGGACCGCGAATTCATCGCCCGGGTTCTGCAGACGAACGAATCGACTCTGGCCCTCCTTTTCTTTCATCTGCATTTTTATTTCATCCGCAGGTCCGGGAGGTGGATTCATGACGGCAGCCGATAAGAGCACTTTGTCCGCAGCCGACCCGCGCGAGGTTGGGACGCAGCTCCGGCCGGGCCTCTGGCACACCATCAACGAGCGCTACCCCGGTTCGATGATTCGCAAAGACAGCTTTGTGCCTCAGGCGCGATTGGGAAAGTCGCTGGCCGCATCCCGGTTGACGCTGGTCAGCTCCTGCGGCGTGCATCTGAAGACCGACCAGCCTCTGGATGTCTGCCATCCTTTCGGCGACTTCCGTTTTATGCGCGTGCCTTCCGGGGCGAAGCACGATGACCTGATCATTCATCAGTTGAAATACCCTCACGACGATGCAGACCTCGACATTAACGTCATCTTTCCGATCGAACGTCTTCAGGAACTCTGCGAGGAAGGGCACCTAGGCGGCCTGACTCCGAATTTCTTCAGTTTTATCGGCTACAACATGGACTCCGAGAAGTTTGAGCGAACCGTTGCTGTCGGAATTGCCGAAGCGGTCGTGCAAGAGGAGCGCGCCGATTGTGCGTTATTGGCGCCCGCTTGACCGATCTGTCATCAGTCCGTCGGACTGATCCAGAGAGCCATTGAAGCACGCGGTGTGCCCACGGTTTCCGTCACTGTAGCGCGCGACGTTACGGAGGCAATCAAAGTTCCGCGTGCATTGTTTCTTCCCTGGCCGATGGGTCATCACTTTGGCGCGCCCTTTCATCGCGATCTGCAGCGCCGCGTTGTGCTCGCCGCGTTGGGTTTGCTTGAGTCCAGCGAAGAACCGGGTACGATACTGGATCTCCCGATCAAGTGGGCAGACGTTCGCCGTGAGGCCAAAACACTCACCGAGCAAGGGCGGAAGCTCTAGCGTCGCGTGCTGCGCCATTCCGGATCGCTCACGAAAGGGGAGGGATTCTATCGTGGGCGTAACGGATTTTCGCGCGGCGCCTGCGCAAGTGCTTCGCCAAAAAGCGCGCATGGGAGGAACGGCTTGTGAAACGCGTTAGCGCAACACCTCGAGAGCCCTCCTGGCTATCTGTTCTCCGCACTCCTGCACGAAGTGCCCTCCTTCGGCCAATTCCATCGGCGGCGGGCAATTGCGAATCTGTTCGCACAAGTATTTCATCGCCGGAGCCCCCAACACAGGGTCTTTCATGCCCACGGCCATAAACGTCTGTCCATCCCACTCCGTATTCCACCAGCGCCGGGCGCGCCGCGACAGTTCAGCTCCTTCCGCATCGGGATTGTCCGGCACCATCTTGGGAAAGCGCCGCACCCCCGCTTTGTACCGTATATCCGGAAACGGCGCGGCATATGCCGCGCATTCCTCGGGCGACAATGTCTCGCACGCCCGCGCCATCAACTTGGCTACATCCAGGTCCGGATTGATCGCCGTAAACTCCCGCCACGCAAGGAATCCCGCTCCCAGCGGAAGGTCGCCGGTAGCTAGCGCCGTGTTCATCACTAGCAGCCGCGCGAATCGTCCGGGCATGTCCATCGGGAGCGTCATACCCAGCAACCCGCCCCAGTCCTGGCAAACCAGCGTGATATTCCGCAAGTCCAGCTGCTCGACGAGGCGCCGCAGCATCTCGCGGTGAAATGTAAATGTGTAGACCGACTCGTCCACTGGCTTTTCCGACCTCCCAAAGCCGATGAAATCTGGCGCCACTGAGCGATGCCCCGCCGCCGTAAATACCGGAATCATTTTCCGATAGAGATAGCTCCACGTTGGTTCGCCGTGCAGGCAAAGAAATACTTGCTTGGAGTCGGGCGGTCCTTCATCCAGATAGTGAATACGGATTCCTTCGTATCCAGGCAAATTCTCAACATAGTACGGAGCAAAGGCAAACCCTGGCAAATTTGCAAAACGCTCTTCCGGCGTCCTCAAGATTTCCATCTCTGTCCCCTCACAATCGGAATCTTCCCTTTTAGGTGGCCAGCAGGTGATTGTCCGCAGGCCCTTCTTGCCTGCAGTTTGACAACGCGAGATCCTTGCGGCAGAAAGGTTGACTGTTATTCGTTCCTGCTTACGATTGCGTTAGCCGACCGACAATCTCGAGCAGCACAGCGTCCGCCCGAGCCTCAATCTCCTGCTTGGTTTGATCTTGTATGGGATGCCGCACGTACACCGCGTCAAAATCCGGACGATTAAGCGCCGCCGCCTGGGCCCGCGCGGCCGTCTGGAACTCGTCAGTGACGACGGGTACCGCGGGCAGTCCCAAATTCTCCAGATTTATCGTGTCGTGCAAACTGCACGTTGTACACGACCCTCAATCGGCCAGCGCCTCGACAACAGCGTCGACGGTGCGAAGCTGTTTCATAATGCCGGGTGGGGCCGGCTTCGCAAACGTTGGTTTCGCCGTGCGCACAACGTTTGCCACGTGAAATCGTTCGCGGAGCAGGCGCTCCAGTCGATCGAGGAAGAGGTTGCCGCCGGTCTTGCCGATGGGATCGGAATAAATCCATCCGGCCAATCCCGGGAGCTCGACGGCACGGTTCACGCGCTCATTTCCGCCCCACGCCTCCAAGCACTCTAATCGGACTTTGCCCTTGGATTCCAGTGGATAACGAAACTGTCAAAACAATACGATTTTCCGGCCGGCGATTTTGTTCTTGGAATAAACCGAGAGCTAAAATGCATCCAGTCACATCGGTGGCTGCATCCGGACAGCTCCAATCACGTCAGAGAAATAACTTGCACTTCTTTTGGGAACAGACCACAACCCTGGACAACCGGCATCGGGCGGCCCATGACTCCTGCTGGATAGCAACGCGTAGCCCGAGGCGGAAAAGGACAAGCAGCTCTGGCAGCCTTTCTCCCTCAGCCGTCCACATACCCAAAGATGGCCTTCCACTCAAGGAACTCGTGTAACCCTGTCTCGCCCCATTCGCGGCCGTTGCCAGACTGTTTGTAGCCGCCAAAAGGACCGCTGAAATCGGATCGCGCGCCGTTGACGTGTACATTGCCCGATCGAATGCGCTTTGCAACCCGACGTGCTCGCTCGATCTCTCCGGATGTCACGTAGCCTGACAGCCCATAAACAGTGTCGTTTGCGATTTGGACAGCGTCGTCTTCGTCCTTGTAGGGCATGATGCAAAGAACCGGTCCGAAGATCTCCTCTCGTGCGATGGTCATGTCGTTGTGAACATCCGCAAATACGGTGGGCTTAACAAAGAAACCCGTGATAATGCCCTCCGGACGGCCGGGACCACCCGTTATCAGCCTCGCTCCCTCCTCAATCCCCTTGTAGATCAGGCGCTGCACTTTTTCGAATTGGGCCTTGCTTGCGAGCGGGCCCATGCTGGTCCCTTTCGCGAATGGGTCACCGACTTTGGTGGCCTCGGCCGCCTGCTTTGCTGCCGCAACCGCCTCAGCCATCTGGGACTGCGGCACGAGCATGCGAGTGGGCGCGTCGCAGGATTGGCCACTGTTGAGAAAGCATCCCTGCGCACCCTCCTTAACTGAACGCTGGAGGTCGGCGTCATCCAGAATAATATTGGCGGATTTGCCGCCCAGTTCCAGCGTGACCCGCTTCACAGTGGGAGCGGCGGCCGAGGCTACCGTAACACCCGCTCGCGTCGAGCCCGTGAACGAAACCATGGCCACATCGGGATGCGAAGAAATCGCGGAGCCCGCAATGGACCCATCGCCATTCACCATATTGAAGACACCGGGCGGGAGCTTTGCTTCATCGAGAATCTGCGCGAATAGATAAGCGGAGAGTGGCGCAATTTCACTCGGCTTAAGGATCACGGTGCACCCAGCCGCGAGCGCGGGTGCCACTTTGCAGACAATCTGGTTCATGGGCCAATTCCAGGGAGTGAGAAGTCCACACACCCCGATGGGCTCCCGGCGTATGAGCGTCGAGCCCTTGAGTTCTTCAAATTTGAAGTTCCCGAGCACCTTGACCATCTCCGAGAGGTGCCATAATCCCACCGGAGCCTGCGCGGCGCGTGAAAGCCAAATGGGTGCTCCCATCTCCCGGGAAATTGTCTCAGCCATCTCATCAGTTTTTGACTGGTAGACTTCAATTATCCGTCGCAGGAATCCCAGGCGCTTGTCTGGACTTGTCTCCGAGTATGACTCGAAAGCCCGCTTGGCGGAAGCGACGGCCTTGTCCACGTCGGCCGCAGTGCCGAGCGAGATCGTCGCAATGCACTCCTCGGTGGCGGGGTTGATGACTGAGAATTCCTCGACTCGGGTTGGGCTAACCCACTTTCCGTCAATATAAAACTGGCGGCAATCGTTCATGCGTTTTCTCCAGGCGTCGTGTTAATGATCAGTGCAGGACCAACGAGCCGTCGCGGGCGTTATGCGCCGAAATGAATTCTCCGACGTGCTTCGCACCGTATCTTTGGAACGTCTTCACCATGTGGAACTGCCCATAAGGACAGATGACGACGAATGCCAGAGGATTCGGAGCGAACGTTCAAAGGGAGGATGTCGGCTAAGAATCAGATGGTAGATCAGACCGTTATGCCAGGCAGGACGCGAGAAACCCTGTAACTTTATTCCCCATTCCTAATCCAACGACTGGGGCGCGGAGCTTCATCTAGGGACTTTGTCAAAAAGGAGAGCCACATGCTACGTGTCAGGTTTGTGTTTACGGGAATAGCCACGATCCTGCTTCTAGGGACACTCTGGCTGTCGCACGTGAAAGCCGCCGGTGGGCCCCCACACCCGGCGAATGACAGTACGCCACGTACTCCCGTGCTTGTGGAATTGTTTACCTCGGAGGGCTGTTCGGATTGCCCTCCCGCTGATGCGCTGCTCGAGAGATTAGACCGATCCCAGCCCGTAAGCGGCGTCGAATTGATCGTTCTGAGTGAACACGTGGATTACTGGAATGATATCGGATGGCGGGACCCATACTCCTTGCATGAATACAGCCAGAGACAAGGCGCATATGCCGGCCACTTCGGCATCGGGAGCGTCTACACGCCCCAGATGGTGGTCGACGGACACTTCGAGTTCGTGGGTAGCGATGAGAGAGGAGCGATCGAGGCAATCGAAGGCGCAGCGAAAACTCCAAAGATACCGGTCAGCATCTCTTCGGTTCAATTGGAGGCCGGCAACGTCGTTAGTCTGCACGTTGACGCTGGTCGGTTGCCTTCCTCCTTCGCAGCAAGATCTGCGGTGGTTTTGATAGCGACGGCCGATGAAAGCGATGAATCACACGTGAGCCGCGGGGAAAACGCGGGAAGGACCCTGAAGCACATTGCGGTATTGCGGAGCCTTACCCGAGTCGGAACGGTGGATCAGTCCCGAGAATTTTCTCAAAATGTAAGGATCCATAGCAATCGTGGGAATGCCGGGAACTTGAGGGTCGTCGCGGTCCTTCAGGAGGCGCCGATCGGAAGGGTCTTGGGAGCAGGATCGGCGCGACTTTCAAATTAGCCTTCTTTTCGCGTCGCCGTCAGCGGCCTGAGGTCCGTTGCGTTCATCGCGACTGAATCCGAGGGGAACAAATGAAATCCTGGTTTGCGTTTGGATTGTCCTTCGCCGTCCTTGCGCTTGCAAATATACAAGAAATCTCATCAAGCAAGCAGCCAGACTCACCCTTAATCGGACTGAGGGTTGGACTAAGCGCACCGGCCTTCGCGTCGCACGATCAGCTTGGTCACGAGCAATCAAACGAGACGCTGCGGGGGTCGAACGGCACGGTTCTTTTATTTTTCCGTTCCGCCGATTGGTGACCCTTCTGTAAAGCGCAGCTCGTGCAGCTGCAAAATGCCAAACAAAGGTTTGAGAAGCAGGGAATCAAGCTGGCTGCGGTCAGCTACGATAGTCCGGAGATCCTCAAGGACTTCGCTGATCGGCACAAAATCAACTTTCCGCTATTGGCCGACCCCGATTCCCGGATTATTCGAAGCTTCAATGTTCTGAACGAAGCGGCGACCGGAAAGGAAAAGGGGATGGCGCATCCCGGGTTCTTCTACATCGACTCAAGCGGCGTAATTCGCGAGAAGTACTTTGAAGCGAAGTACACCGACAGATTCACGCCGAATAACGTCATCGGCAAGATATTCCCGGAACTGGCCGAGGAAGTTAGCGAAGAGATCGAAGCGCCTCATCTCCGGCTTACGCTGGAGCAATCGGACCGTGACGTGGTGCCCGGCAGCCGGGTGACCCTGATTGCCGAGATCGAGCTTCCGCCGGACGCTCACGTTTATTCTCCGGGAGTGCAAGGGTACAAACCGATTCAGATGATACTGGACGAGGTCCCGGGAATCGAACTGGCGCCTGTGGTCTACCCTGTCTCTAAGGTTCTCTATTTGGAGGCGATCCAAGAGCACGTCCCGGTCTTTGAGGGGAAGTTTCGGATCACTCAGGACGTGACGGTCAAATCTTCTCGAACATCCGATATTGTCCGGTCGCTCGTTTCTTCAGGGAAAAAGATCTCGATTACCGGAGAGCTGAAGTATCAGGCTTGCGACAAGAGGGTTTGCTATCCGCCCACGTCCGTGCCTGTCATGTGGAGTTTGCAGGTCTTACCTCTGGACCTCAAGCGTTCTCCTGACGCAATTCAGCACAAGTAGCTCTGAAGTCAAAGCATAAGAGCCGGCCGATCGGGTCCGCAAAATTTTCCGACTCTTGCCGAAACCTTTTTAAGATCTGGGAATCGTACGGTTAGCGGTCGCATTGAGTGAGTGGCCTTCAGACTCCAGCGATCGTCACGGTGGACCTTCGGATCGAAGGGCATGTTGTCGGTCACAATCTTTCAAACAGGAGAAATTTCAGCAAAATGACAAAGTCAAAGAAAGCCTTGATGGCGGGCGCGGCGCTGGCGGGCCTCCTCGCGGGCAGTGGCGCAACGATCCAGGCATCGAACCTTTTCCCTGGGCTGAAGTCTTCGCTACACGCGCAAGATCAGTCTCAGGACCAAAACACGGTGAAGGAAAAACACGCTTGCAAGGGCCAGAACTCGTGCAAAGGCAAGGGTGGTTGCAAGGCGAGTGACAACGGTTGCAAAGGCAAGAACTCCTGCAAGGGCAAGGGTGGTTGCGCTACGGACGGCTCCAAACCCCCGGCAGACAAGTAGCACTTCGCGGCAGCAGTTTCAGACTCAAATTTATCTCCTCCTGAGGGGCGGTCAATTTTTACCGCCCCCCTCTGGAGGCTTGAGTTTGGAACGCTCGCACAGAATAACAACCTCACGAAATGCGGCGTCCGCATCGGGCTGCCAACGGCCGCCCGATGGCGGGAATCATCTGCTTAGAGGAGCTTCCATTCAGATATGAGGAATGCAACGATTCCAGTTCAGAAACTCCATGATTGGTTCGTGAAGTCAACGTCCAGCCTGCAGTCACCTTTTCTCCTTGTGGTCCGGCTCTATTGGGGCTGGCAGATTTCGCAGAACGGTTGGGCGAAGCTGCACAACATCCCTCATGTGACCGAATTTTTCGCCAGCTTGGGTTTGCCGGCACCCGGGCCAAGCGCGATATTCGTCTCCTTGACGGAGCTGGTTGTGGGGATTCTGCTGGCCGTCGGACTGCTCTCGCGCATCGCAGCCTTGGCGCTTACCGTCGATATGACCGTTGCCTACATCACCGCGGACCGAATTGCGCTACTCTCCTTCTTCTCGGATCCCGACAAGTTTTACAATGCCGATCCCTATACGTTTCTCTTTGCGGCTCTGCTCATTCTGATTTTTGGACCCGGAAAGCTCTCGGTGGACCCTTTGGTGAAACGTCTCGTCAGGAAGCCGAAATTCCCTGAAGCGCACGCATCGACAGTCTGATCGCTCCAGGGTTTATACGACCTGGGTTCGGATGATGACACTCTTTATGGGCCGCAGCGCAAACTTTTGTTGATCAGTGCGTATGCATTTCCCCGGGCTGGTTGGTTGGGTGTTGTATGGCGCCTCGCTCGGGCTATTCACCCAGGGATTGACCGATATCAGCGAGACAATCCTCGGTTCAGAAGTTGAGGAAGTGTCGCCGGAGCCGTTACGAAAGAAATGGATCGTGATTCTCGGTAATGGTTTCGCCGGCATGCGCACGGCAAGGTCTGACTGGCTTCGGGGTACCGACTTGAGGTTGCAGATTTCTGATTTGGTCGACCCTAAGATTGCTTGTCATGCCTGCAGCTGCACGCCTCAGTTCGGCGGAAGGCCTCTCCTCAGAGATCTTGGACGAATACGCAGGTATGCACCACACACATGAAAATTTATTTGGGATTCACCGTAGCGGGGGACCGGTCCTCCGTCGTGGCAGCCACAAAGATTGTTGAGCTGTTGGTGCAGTTGGGCCACGAAGTGCTCACACGTCATTTGATCCGCGAGGACGCGTGGCAGGCGGACCGCTCTATTTCGCCACAAGAAGTTTACCAGCGGGATATGACATGGCTTAAGCAGTGCGATCTGTTTGTGGCTGAAGTTTCTGGTTCGTCATTTG
>Ga0210405_10005616_pt1 | contig 11378 bp, 9 predicted proteins | sample IncBWH11MmetaG_FD_155492 | JGI IMG/M metagenome (GOLD analysis project Ga0210405, IMG submission 155492) | Forest soil microbial communities from Barre Woods Harvard Forest LTER site, Petersham, Massachusetts, United States - Inc-BW-H-11-M | ecosystem: Environmental > Terrestrial > Soil >... | reverse complement strand
CCACGGCCTCTTTGCAACGCTTGCCCGAGTGGCGCGTCCGTCCCGTCTTCAATGTCACAAAATCCGAATTTGGTGATACACTCACCCGCTTTTCTGGGACCCGGCCCAGGAGGTTTCGTTGGACGAGCGTATTACGGAGTTGCTGTCGTTTATCGAAGAAGACTCCAAGCGATGGGACGATGCCGCTCATCACTGTGAGATGATTGCCGCAAAGCTCCCGCCGGACCATCGCGCGAGTCTGGAGCTGCAATGCGCCGTCTATCGCGAACGCGCTAAGATGCACCGCGACATTGTTGCGAAGTCGAAAACTCGCTGACAGGGACCAATCTCGTCTGTGCCGCGAGAATCGCGCGAAACGATTCCTAACCACGCGCATCCAACCCTTTTAGTGACTCCAACCATGTAAAATGCTTTGTGTGGGGCACTGCGAGCCGTGACAGCACGCCCGGCGGAGGAAAATTTGAAGGACTCGAAGCGGCCGATCGGCGTTTACTATGAGCATCCACGCTGGTTCGAGCCGGTATTCGCGGAAATGGACCGCCGCGGCGTTCCCTATGTCCGCCTTGATGCGGCGCGTCACCACTTCGACGTCTCGCCTAATGGCGCCCAGCAGTTCGGCCTGGTCTTCAACCGTATGAGCCCTTCGGCTTGGACGCGCGGCAACGCGCACGCCATATTCTATACGCTCAGCTACCTCGCGCATCTCGAGCGAATGGGCGTCCGCGTGATCAACGGCAGTGAGGGATTCCGCAACGAGACGTCGAAGGCTTTGCAGCTTTCGCTTCTCGAAACGCTCGGCCTTCCCTATCCGCGCTCGGTCGTAATCAATCATCCTAGCCAAGCTGCCGATGCGGCGCGAGGAATGCGCTTCCCTGTGGTGATCAAGCCGAATATCGGTGGCAGCGGCGTGGGCATTGTGCGCTTCGATTCGCCCGAGCAGGTTGAAGCGGCGGCACGCGAAGACAAATTACAGTTCGGCCTCGACGGCACGGGAATCGTCCAGGAATTCATTCCCGCACGCGGAGGCCACATCACCCGCGTCGAAACCCTCGGCTACAAATATCTCTATGGCATCAAGGTGTTCACCGCGGGCGACACGTTTGACCTGTGCCCGATGGACATCTGCAAGACCACCGACGGCGCGAAGATTGAAACTGCATGCGTGGTGGAAGGGCCAAAAACCGGCCTGCGCGTCGAAGGCTACCGTCCGTCGGATGAGGTGATCGCTGCCGTTGAGCGAATTTTCAGCGCCGCGAAAGTGGAAGTGGGCGGCGTCGAGTACATCATCGACGATCGCGATGGCCAGCTCTACTACTACGACATCAACGCGCTCTCAAATTTCGTGTCCGATGGCCCCCGCGTCGTCGGCTTCAATCCGTTTGAGCGCCTCGTCGACTATCTGGTCCAGGAGGCGCGGTGATGCGCTACGGATACTGGATGCCGGTGTTTGGCGGCTGGCTCCGCAACATTGAAGACGAGCAGATGGCTGCAACGTGGGACTACGTCTCGCGGCTAGCCCGGCGTAGCGAACAAATCGGCTTCGACCTCTCTCTCATCGCCGAGTTGAACTTGAACGATATTAAAGGCGTCGATGCGCCGTCGCTCGATGCGTGGTCCACTTCCGCCGCGCTGGCCGCTGTCACGGAGCGGCTCGAGTTGATGATCGCTGTGCGACCCACGTTTCATCTGCCAGCTTTACTGGCCAAGCAATCCGCGAATATTGACAACATCTCCGGCGGACGCATCTCGCTCAATGTGGTCTCGTCGTGGTGGGCGGAAGAAGCCAAAAAATACGGCGTGCAGTTTGATCAGCACGATGACCGCTACGCACGCACCTCCGAATGGCTGGATGTCGTAGACCAGGCCTGGAAACAGGATCACTTCTCCTACAACGGAAAATATTATTCAGTGACCGATCTCGTGCTGCAGCCGAAACCGGTGGCGAAGCCGCGTCCGGTGATTTATGCGGGCGGTGAATCGGAAGCGGCGAAGGAATTAATCGCAACGAAATGCGACGCTTACGTGATGCACGGTGACCCGCCCGATCGCATCGCGCCAAAAATTCGCGACATGGCCGAGCGCCGCGAGCGCAAAGGCCTACCGCCAATGAAATACGGCGTCGCAGGCTATGCGGTAGTGCGTGAAACAGAAGGAGAGGCGAAAAAGGAAGTGGAACGCATCACCGACGTGAAGCAGAACGCCGCTGGGTACAAGAACTACGAGCAGTGGCTCGCAAACACACAGCTCGAGCAGCGCGTCTCACTCGAGGATTATTCCGTTTCGAATCGCGGCCTGCGCTCGGGCCTGGTCGGCACGCCGCAGCACGTGGCCGATCGTATCGGCGAATTCGAGCGCGCCGGCGTCGATCTGCTGCTGTTGCAGTTCAGCCCGCAGCTCGAGGAGATGGAGCGCTTTGCCGATAGCGTCATCAAGCCCAGCGGCGTAGCCGCCCGAGCCTGAATCGAATCAGCGAGGCACCAGCGAGCGAATCTTTTGGATCACCAAATCGGTTCCCACTTCGTTATACCCGCCTTCTGGAATGATCACATCCGCATAGCGTTTCGACGGTTCCACAAACTCCATGTGCATCGGCCGCACAGTTGCCATATATTGATCGACCACCATTTCCATGGTGCGCCCGCGCTCGCGGATATCGCGCACCAAGCGCCGAATAAATCGCAGATCCGCGTCCGTATCAACGAAGATCTTGATGTCCATCAAATCGCGCAGCGCCTTATTCTCGAAAATCAGAATTCCCTCGATGATGATCGCCGAGCGCGGCGAGATCCGTACGGTCGCATCTGCCCGCCGGAAATTCGCGAAATCGTAAGTGGGCCGCTCGATCACCTGACCTTCGCGAAGCCGACGGACGTGCTCGGCTAGCAGTTGCGTATCCATCGAATCAGGATGATCGAAGTTCTGTTTCACGCGTTCTTCGAACGGCATGCCCGGATAATCTTTGTAGTAGTTGTCCTGCTCGAGAACGATGACGTTTGCTTCGGAAAGTGCTTCGATAATCCGCGCTGTAATGGTGGTTTTGCCGGAGCCGGTGCCGCCGCAAATCCCAATAATCAGTGGACGGCTGTCGAGGGGACGAATGGCTGTTTGTCTCCTTAGTGTGAATGTGATCCGTGAGTTCTTCTGCGCGCGGATTTCTTCCCACTTTTCTTTTCTTCGATCACGGCCTGAGCCGCCGCAAGGCGCGCAACCGGAACTCGGAACGGCGAGGCACTCACGTAGTCCATTCCGACGCGATGGCAGAACTTAACGCTGGGACCGTCGCCGCCATGCTCGCCGCAAATTCCAACCTCCAAATCCGGACGAGTGGCTCGCCCGCGTTGGATGCCCCATTCGACCAGCATCCCGACGCCAGGAATGTCGAGCGACTGAAAAGGATCGCTATCAAAGATTCCGGCTTTGCGTTCGTCCACATACTCCGGCAGGAACCGGCCCGCATCGTCACGCGAGAGCCCCATCACGGTCTGCGTCAGATCATTCGTGCCAAAAGAGAAGAACTCAGCCACTTCTGCAATCTGGTCTGCGAGCAAGGCGGCTCTTGGAAGCTCGATCATCGTACCTACGAGATAGTGAAGTTTTACTTTAGCCTCAGCAATAATCGGATCGGCCACCCGGCGAGTAGCCTCTTCGAGAATTTTCATCTCTCTTCTGTCGAGGGTAAGAGGATGCATGATTTCAGGTATCACTTTAATGCCCCGCTTTTGACAATCGATCGCCGCCTCGATGATCGCGCGCACCTGCATCTCAAGAATTTCCGGATACGTAATGCACAGACGGCAGCCGCGATGGCCCAGCATCGGGTTTGCTTCGTGAAGTTGCTCCACGCGGCGCTCAATCGCCTCACGCGTCGTCCCTAATTCCTTCGCCAGCTCTTCCTGCTTCTCCGGATCATGAGGTACAAACTCATGTAGTGGCGGATCGATCAGTCGAATGGTTACCGGAAGTCCGTCCATCGCCTCGAACAGCCCAATGAAATCGCGCCGCTGAAACGGAAGCAGCTTGTCGAGGGCCTTGCGCCGCGCTTCCTGCGTCTCCGCCAGAATCATTTCCTGGATCGCGCGTTGCCGTTCAATGCTCTTCTCCGGATGCTCGAAATCTTTGAAGAACATGTGTTCGGTGCGAGTAAGTCCAATGCCCTCGGCGCCCATCTCGCGAGCCACGCGCGCATCTTTTGGCGTATCTGCATTCGCTCGAACGCCGATTTTTCGCACCGAATCGGCCCATTTCATGATGGTTTCGTAAGCCTTGGGCGGCTCCGGGCGCACAAGCGCGATTTCGCCGGTGTAGACTGAGCCGTCACCGCCGTCGAGAGTGATCCACTCGCATTCCTCTACGACGCGGCCATTCGAACTCATCCTCTTTCGTTCGGAATCGATGTCGATCTTCTCCGCTCCGACGATGCAGCACTTCCCCCACCCGCGCGCGACCACAGCAGCGTGACTCGTCTTGCCGCCGGTCGCCGTAAGAATCCCCTGCGCCACATACATTCCGCCGACGTCCTCGGGACTCGTCTCGCGACGCACCAAAATTACCTTCTCGCCCCTCGACGCCCACTCCTCTGCCTCTGCTGCCGTAAACACCGCCTTGCCGACCGCGGCGCCCGGCACTGCGTTGATGCCTTCCGCAATTTTTCGCGACTGAAATTCCGTGCGCGGCAGCGCAGGGTCGAGCACTGGATAGAAAAGCCGCTCGACGTCTTCGTCTTTAATGCGTTCAAGTGCTTCTTCAAGTTCAATCAAGCCTTCATTTTTCATATCGACGGCCATTCGAAAGGCAGCTGCGGGCGAGCGCTTACCAGTTCGAGTCTGCAACATGTAAAGCGTGCCGTTCTCCACCGTGAATTCCATGTCCTGCATGTCGCGATAATGCTTTTCAAGCTTTACTCGAACCCTCTCGAGTTGTTGATAAACCTTCGGCATCCGCGATTTCAGTTCGCTTAATTGCATCGGCGTACGAATCCCGGCGACAACATCCTCACCTTGCGCATTTAGTAGAAAATCCCCGAAGAAAACTTTCTCGCCGGTGGAAGGATCGCGTGTGAAGCACACTCCTGTGCCCGAATTCTCGCCCGTATTGCCGAATACCATTTGAACCACGTTCACGGCCGTACCAAGCAGGCCGGTGATTTTCTCTACCCGGCGATAGGTCACAGCCTTCTCGCCCATCCACGATTCAAAAACCGCGCCAATCGCGTCCCACAGTTGTTCCTCAGGATCCTCCGGAAAAGGCTTGCCGGTCTTCCGCCTGTAGTATTCCTTGTATTCGCCCACCAATTGCCGCCAACCCTGCGCCGTCACCTGCGTATCGTCCGTCACGTTGAGATATTTCTTCATCGCGCGCAGGCGAGCCTCGAGATCCTCCTTCGGCAAGCCAATCACGACGCTCGAGTACATCTGCACGAACCGGCGATACGCGTCATATGCAAAGCGTTCGTTTTGCGTAGATTTCGCCAGCGCCTCCACTGACTTTTCGTTCAGGCCGAGATTCAGAATCGTCTCCATCATGCCGGGCATTGATTTCGCGGAGCCGGAACGCACGCTTACCAGCAACGGATTCTTTGCGTCGCCTAATTTTTTCTTCGTAAGTTTCTCGAGACGGCCCAGATTCTTCGCGACTTCAGCGCGAAGCTCCTTCGGATACTTGCGACCATGCTTGAAGTAGTAGTCGCAAGCTTCGGTCGTGATCGTAAAACCCGCTGGCACAGGCAAACCGATGCGCGTCATCTCGGCCAGACCGGCCCCCTTGCCTCCGAGGATCTCTTTCATGTCGCCGGAACCGTCCGCTTTTCCTGCGCCGAAGAAATAGACGTATTTCATGTTTCTCCTCAACTACTCAAATGGCAATATTTGCGCCCGGTCGCATTGAACCACTACATTACAAGTCGGCTTGTCGACGAAAGGAATCGCATGGCGACATTTAAAGTAAATTCTAAGCTCCACAAGTCACCCGCGCGCCGGAGTCCTAAAAGGATCCTTCAATTCGTCGCCGCCCAACTCCGAGAAATCTGCGATCGTCGAGAACTCCTTCAAGAGGTTTCCGAGCAGCGCGAGGCGGTTTCGGCGCAAATCCGCTTCTTCAGCCATTACTAGAACTTTGTCAAAGAAGAAATCCACTGCCGGCCGCAACTCGGAAATCTTCTCCAGGGCCTCGCGATATTTCTTGTCCTTCTTCCGACGCGTAGCCTCCTCTCCGATTTTGTGCGCGACAAGATGGAGCTGCTGTTCGGCCGGGTCCCGAAGTAGTTCCTTGCTCACTGCCACCTGATTCTTATCTCCGGCCGCCGCGGACTTCTCCAGAATGTTTCGGATTCGCTTGAACGAAGCTGCCAGCGGCGCAAAATTCTTTGTATTGCGTATGGCCCTCAAGGCTTCTACCCGCTCTGCCGCATCTACAAGGTCGTCCGCACCCGCCGCAAAGGTCGCGTTGATTTCGTCATAAGCAAATCCGCGGCGCTCGCGCAGGATAAACTTCGCTCGCTCAAGTAGAAAATCCAGCACCTGTTTCTCAACCGCTTCCGAAGCGCTGACCTTGGGTGCATGCTCGCGCAGAGCGCGGGCAGCAGCGGACACTGCTGCCGAGATTGAAATCGAAATCTTGCGTTCCAAGATGATCTTCACGATTCCAAGCGCCGCACGACGCAGCGCAAATGGATCGCTGGAACCCGTTGGTGCTGCACCCACAGCAAAGCAGGCGACGAGTGAATCCAGCTTGTCCGCAAGCGCAACAGCGCATCCGGTCAGGTTACGTGGAATCGGGTCATCCAGTCCGAGCGGCTTGTAGTGGTCATAAATCGCCCAGGAGATCTCGTCCGACTCGCCCTGCGCACGCGCGTAGAGCCCACCTACAATTCCCTGCAACTCGGTGAACTCCTTCACCATCTCCGTCACCAGATCGCACTTGGCAAGCTCCGCGGCGCGATCAGATCCCGCCACATCGCCACCCGTAATTCCGGAACTGAACCATTGCTCTGCCAGCCAACGAGCAATCGCGCGCATGCGCTCCACTTTATCGAAGTAACTTCCAAGCCGGCGCTCATAGGTGACGTGCGCGAGCTTCGGCAAGTAGTCGGCGAGCCGACACTTCTGATCCGTCTCCCAAAAAAATTGCGCGTCGGCAAACCGTGCACGTAGCACTCGCTCGTGTCCGGCCCGCACCAGCCCCTTCGAGTCTTTGTTGAGATTTATCACCGCCAGAAAACTCGGCGCCAGCCTCCCGCCGCGGGCTTCTAACGCAAAGTATTTTTGATGGTCGCGCATCACAGTGATCAAAATCTCGTCCGGGAGCGCTAGGAAGTTCGGATCAAAATTGCCCGCGATCACTGTCGGGTATTCGTTGAGGTGAGTCACGAGTTCAAGTAACACTTCGTCTTCGTGCGCTCGGAAATTTCTCCGGATAGCTTGCGAACGAACCTCCGCTTGGATTTTCCTGCGGCGCTCCTCCGGCCGGCTAATCACGAAGTTCCTCTTGAGGTTCAACTCGTAGTCGCGTGGCCCGCTCACCAAAATATTTCGCTTGCCTAGGAAGCGGTGACCGTCGGTTCGATTACCTGAATTGATCCCTGCGAATGAAAACGGCACCACCTTTCCGTTTAGGATCGCCACAATCCAGCGGATGGGTCGGATAAATCGAGGACCATGTGCCCCTGTCCAATACATCGAGCGTGGCCAGCTGATCTCCTGAATCACTTGAGGTAGCACTTCAGTGAGAACTTTCGAAGCGACGCGTCCTTCGATCAACTGCGTCGCCGAAACGTAGTCGCCTTTCAGGGTATTCACGGTCACCAGCTTCGAAACGGGTACTCCTTGCTTCTCCGCAAAGCTCATCGCCGCTCGCGTTGGCTCGCCGAGATTATCGTACGCGGCCGACCTGGGCGGCCCCATCACTTCGCGAACAACGTCTTCCTGCCGTAAGCGTACGCCATGTGCAATCGCCGTGAGTCGTCGCGGTCCGCCGAATGCCTCGATTCGATTGTTCGAATCAACCAGACCATTCGTTGAGAAATACTTCTCAAGTATCGCTTTAAGCTCACCCGACGCCTTCGCGATCATCCCGGCCGGAAGTTCTTCGCAGCCAATCTCGAAAAGGAAGTCAGCTGCCGCAGTCGCGCTGGTCTTTCCCGGGATCTTCTTCATGCCCGAGCCTCAGCAAGTTCCGGTTGCGGTGTGAGGGTGCGCTGATCGAGCCAAGCCTTCGCAACTTGCGTGGCAAGCTTGCGTACACGAGCAATCATGGCCGCTCTCTCTGTGACCGAGATTGCACCGCGCGCATCCAGCACATTAAAGAGGTGAGAACACTTCAAGCAAAACTCGTAGGCTTGCAGAAGCGGGAAACGCAAGCGATCCTTCCCTTTCGTCCCAGGATACGCGGCGAGCAAACGTGCCGCATCCACCTCATACTGGTCGAACTGCTTCCGCGTTGCCGCAGCATCAGCATATTCGAAGTTATACGCGGAAAACTGCTGCTCCTCAGCCAAACGCACGGTTGCATAGCTGACGGTATCCGACCAGCGCACGTCGAAAACATTATCGACACCCTGCAGGTAAGCGGCGATCCGATCGAGTCCATAGGTGAGTTCAACCGAAATCGGATCCAGATCAAGCCCGCCGCACTGTTGGAAGTAAGTGAACTGAGTGATCTCAAGTCCGTCCAGCATCACCTGCCAGCCCATGCCCCAGGCGCTCAAAGTCGGCGCTTCCCAGTTGTCCTCCTCAAACTTAATGTCATGTTCCTTCAAGTTGATTCCGACAGCTGCAAGACTTTCCAGATATAGGTTCTGCACATCGGGCGGCGAAGGTTTGAGTATCACTTGAAGCTGGGTATGCTTGAAAAGTCGATTCGGATTTTCGCCATACCGGCCATCGGCCGGACGTCGGCTCGGTTGCGCATAAACCACTCGATAAGGATCAGGGCCGAGCACTCGCAGGAAAGTTTCCGGGTGCATCGTTCCTGCGCCCACTTCCACATCGTACGGTTGCTGGAGAACGCAATCCCGGCTCGCCCAATACCCTTCAAGTGTCAATAGAAGATCCTGAAAGGTGAGCCCCTGCGCGCCTGTGCGTTGCGATTGAGATTTCTGACGATGATTTGTAGTTTGGTCGCTTCTCTTCAAGCCGGCTTCTCCAAAAGTTCCCTTGCCTGCAGCTTGCGATCGATTTGATGTTCGATGACGTCGAGCATAACATCGCTCAGTTCTCGCGCTGCACGCGGCACAATCATTTGTTCGTCTAGTTTGTCGAGCCGCTCCACCAGCATTCGACGCGCGGCTGCCAAGGCTGCTACGGAGATCACTCGCAATCCGGGTGCCCGGCACTTTCCGCACATAAGCGCCAACGCGCTTCGCGAGAAATAAGCAGGTTCGGATGCAACCAGCGCTCTGCCGCATCGCGCACACGCGTCCAATGCCGGCAGCCAGCCGCCGAGTTTCACGGTCCAAAGCGTGAAATATGCCATCGCCAGCTCGGACTTGCCGGTCTTCTTCACTGTCTGCGCGGAAAGCAGCAGGAGACGAAAGTTCGGGTCCGACGCTTCGTGCTCCGGCAACACCGCTTCAGTCACTTCACTGAAAATCGCCAGCGCGACCCCTGCGGCGTAATCGCGAAACGCATCGAGAAATGACTCAATCAGCTCGCACTGATTGATACGCACCAGGTCTCGCGAAGGTCGCTCGAAAAACCAGATGCGCACGTGCGAGAGTCGCTCGAGCGTCGAGCCGAACCTGCTCTTCGTACGCCGCGCACCGGCCGCGACCCCGCGCACACGCCCCATGGTTCGCGAAAAGAAACTCACTAACCGGTCGGCTTCACCTAACGGATAGCTTTGAAGAATGATCGCCTCAGATTCGTGGACTGGCATCAGGTGTCGGCGCGCCGACGCGGCTATGCGAAACAAAAATTCTTACCACAGGCAACCACTCCGCGCAAATAATAAACGCGCCTGATCGCACTTGAAGTTTTCGTTGAGACCAAAATTCTCCGAGTCAATGTGAGTATTCTCGTTAAAATCCTATCTTTAAGTATCGCTTTAAGCGTCTCCTGCCCGCGCAACGCCTTGTTTTGGGGGCGCGTGAATTTCCTCGCACTTGTCCGCACACCCGAAGATAATTATCTCGTGCAGGACCTCCAGTCATCGCATGTCGATGTCGTCGGCGTCGGTATCAACGCCACCGATACCGTCATCCGCCTTCCTAATTTCCCCGCGCTCGATTCGAAAGTCGAGATTCTCTCCGCTGAGCGCCGCTCGGGAGGGCAGACGGCAAGCGCTATCGCCGCCTGCCAGCGCTGGGGCTTGCGCACCAGATACGTCGGCAAAATCGGCGACGACGAAGCTGGAAGATTTCAGCAAGCCGAAATGGCCCGTGAGGGTGTCGATGCGCACTGGCTCGTAGCCCCTGGCTGCATGAGCCAGACGGCCTTCATCCTCGTTGACGAGAAATCCGGCGAGCGCACCGTTCTCTGGAAACGCGACCGGCAGATCGTCCTGCGTCCTGAAGATTTGCGTCCCGATTGGATTGCGGGTGCGCGCGTGCTCCTCATCGACGGACACGACACGGCAGCCTCCACGCAAGCAGCCAAGTGGGCGCGGGAAGCAGGCACCCTTGTACTCGGCGATTTCGATAATCGTTACCCTGGGGTTGAGGAATTACTTGAATACGTCGATTTCGCAATCACCTCGAAAGATTTTCCGGCGCGACTCACAGGTGAGCAGAACTTATTGAAGTCACTTCCCAAGATGCATGCGCAGTTCAAGTGCTGCTTGACGGGTGCGACCATGGGGCGTCTCGGAGTACTCGTGTGGAACGGTCTGAGGTTCCATCTCTGCCCCGGCTTTCGAGTGCGCACCGTCGACACCACCGGCGCCGGAGATGTTTTCCACGGCGCGTTCGCCTATGGCATTGTTCGCGGATGGCCCGCCGGCGAGATACTCGAATTCAGCTGCGCGGCCGCCGGCCTGAACTGCGAAGGCCGCGGCGCCCGCGGCGGAATCGCGACGCTCATCGAAATCGACAGGCTGCGCCGCCGCGGTGAGCGTTCCGAGCGCGCTTATACAGATGAAGAATTAGCCGAGGCATCTCGCGCCGCCGTGTCGGCCAGTTTGGGAACGCCAATATGATACCGCTCAAGAACATGATGGCTCGGCGCTCCGTCCCTCTAGTCACGATCCTATTGATCGTCGTGAATGTCATGGTCTTCTGCTATCAGATCAGTCTGTCGAATGCGGGCAACGACGCCTTCATCAGAGCCTTCGGCATGGTTCCGCTGAAAATGAAACTCGCTCTCGCCGGCAGTCACTACACGCTGCTAGAGGCCTTCTTGCCACTCATCACTTGCATGTTTCTCCACGGCGGTTTTCTTCACATCCTC
>Ga0210405_10005615_pt1 | contig 11378 bp, 6 predicted proteins | sample IncBWH11MmetaG_FD_155492 | JGI IMG/M metagenome (GOLD analysis project Ga0210405, IMG submission 155492) | Forest soil microbial communities from Barre Woods Harvard Forest LTER site, Petersham, Massachusetts, United States - Inc-BW-H-11-M | ecosystem: Environmental > Terrestrial > Soil >... | reverse complement strand
GTTGGACCGAAATCGTCCACTGCTCGTCCCACCAATAAGGTTGTGGCAGCACGCCGCGATTCACCATGGCGAACCAGTACTGCCGCCAGAGGTCGACATCGATCGTGGTCCAGTCGCGATAATTGCGAATCTCCTTTGGATACAGCATGAGAGCGCCGTTTACTCCGGCGCTGGCCACGTACGCTTGCAATCCCGACTTCGCAACGACGCGACGATAACCTTCCGTGAGCTTCTTGCTCAATTTATTGACGTGCGCGTAGTTCTCGCGCGTGAGGACTTCGCGAAATGTCGCGAGTCCCGCCGCCATGGAGATGCGGTTGGTATTGTACGTGCCGCCGTGAAAAACTTTGTGCTGCGAGATCAGGTCCATCACTGCGCGGCTTGCGCCAAATGCTCCGAGCGGCGCGCCGCCGCCTATGGACTTGGCCAGACAGATCATGTCGGGTTTCACGCCGAAAAATTCACTGGCGCCACCCCAAGCGAGCTTCGCGCCGGTTTTTACTTCATCGAAGATGAGTAACGCGCCGTTTTTCGTGGCGATTTCGCGCAAGCCCTCCAGGAAACCGGGCTGCGGCATGCAGAGGCCGACGTTCATAAGAATGGGCTCAAGGATAATCGCCGCAATCTCACCCGGAAACTGCTTGAAGCGATGCTCGACGCTGGCGAGATCGTTGAAGGTGGCCACGGGCACGTTATCTACGCTCGCTTTGGGTACTCCCAAGCCGCCCGGCACGGAAGTGGGCGCGTTGATGTCGCCGTAATCCTCGGCTTTTGGTTTTACGCTGACTAGAGCAGTGTCGTGCAGTCCGTGGTACGAGCCTTCAAATTTGAGAATCTTGTCGCGTTTGGTGGCCGCACGGGCCATGCGGCACGCGTGCATGGTGACTTCGGTGCCGCTCGAGCCAAAACGCACCATCTCCACGGGATAACGTGCGCAGATTTCTTCGGCGAGCTCCCACTCCATATCGTGAGGCATGCCGAAGGTGGTTCCAACATGCAGGGCTTTGTCGATGGCCTTCACCACTGCGGGATGGCAGTGCCCGGCCATCAGAGCGCCGAAGCACAAGTTGTGGTCTAGGTATTCATTCCCGTCAATGTCGCGAATCTTGCTGCCCTGCCCTTCCTTAACAAAAATCGGATAAGGGTCGTACGCTCGATAGTTGCTGGCCACGCCCAGGGGAATGCGTTTCAACGCGCGCGCGTGGGCTTCCGCGGATTTGGGTGTCCGCTTCTCATAAATTGCGATTTCCTTTTGCAATGCGTCATGCATAACTCTCTCCGGGTTTGCAGGTCTATTCCGTACGGTCAGTATGGTGTGGACAAATTCTTTACGAGCAAAGGCGAGACCATTGTGGGCCTCGTCTCGCAACCTATTGTGAATCTCCACACTCTGCGCTAAAAACGAAACTTCAGCGCGAACTGCACCAGCCGCGGATCGCGAACATGGAGTGGCTGACCGAATGTAGCGCCCTGATTGCCCACATTGCCATCCACGCTATAAAACTGCGCATGGTTCCAAATGTTGAAAATATCGCCTCGGAATTCCATGTGCAGCCTCTCCGTGATCGGGGTTTGTTTAGAAAAACTCATGTCCGTATTGTTAATGCCGGGCCCGCAACAGATTGAGCGCGGCGAATTTCCGATGGTGCCGAGAGGCACCGCGGTGGGATCCGTCTTCGGACCGCTACCTGGGAGAAACCCATTGTTGTCAAACAGGTTGGGATCGAACACATAACCCGAAATCGGGGCGCACGGCGGAGCTCCGGCCGTAACTTGCGCCGCAAGCGGGCCGGTGCCGAATTGGCAGACGGTGCTGCGCGGATTAACTGTCTTGAAGGGGGCGACCAGGTTCGGTTCACCGGGCGCCTCGAAGTTGAACGTGCTGTCTAACAGTTCGTTGTCCGCCTGAGACGTAATACGGATTGGGAAGCCGCTTTGGAGACTGACGATGCCGGACATTTCCCATCCGTCGAGCAGCTTGCCTTTGAAGCCCGCAAATTTGGGAACCGGGAGGTCCCAAACGAAGTTAAAGACAAAGCGGTTCCGCGCGTCATACTTGGACAGGCCGTAGGTGGCATTGAAGTTGAACGGATTCAACGCGTCCTCGAAACTCGAAGCATTGTCGAGCGTCTTGCTGAAGGTGTAGGACGCTTGGAACTGCAAGCCATGAGAAAAACGCTTTTCAAACAGCGCTTGGAACGAATTGTAATTGGACTTGGCGATGGTGTTCTCGGTAAAGATGCCGGAGATGGGCGGCGTGCTCGGGCAGCCTGCTCCGGTGAAGGGATTGCAAAAAGGTGAAGAGTAGAAACGAAGTCCAGAAAGAGTGATTGGAGTACCGCCTACAAGGGCACCCGTAATATGGCACCCGGCGGGAGTCTTCACCGGGAGACACGGTATGTTCTGCCCGTTTGGTCCGCCTGGGATATACGGCAGGTCCAAAGCCTGGCCCGGAGGAAGTGTAAAGTTGTAGATGCCGTCCTCGCCGAAGGGCCCGCAAGCCGATCCCGGAATTGCATTTATTTCCAGGCAAGTGTTGGGATTTGTTTCATTGAGTTCGTAAATTGCAAGCAGGCGGTGACCCTGAGAGCCCACATAGCCCACTTGCACCAGAATGTCACCGGGAAGCTCCCGCTTGATAGTCAAGTTATATTGATCGGTGTACTGCGGCCGCATATCTGCGGGGAACTGTCCAAAATACGTGGTGCCCAGGAATCTCGACCAATCGAGAGGTTGGCCGCGCGGCGGACTCAAGACGCCGTTGAAGGGATTTGGAAACGTGCCGCCACTCTGACTCACAAAGGGAGTCTGCAGGAAGGAAAAAGGAATCGTTTCGCTGCCTCCGAACGGTGGCTCGGCACTGAACTGCTCGAGCACAAGTTGCTCGATCGGGTTGTAGAAAATTCCATAGCCCATACTGACGCTGGTCTTCCCCGGTCCACCGGTAAGCTTGGCAAGCCATCCATCGCGCGCCCCCGGACTCCAATTGAGACCGAGACGCGGGGCAAAGGCTTTGTAGTACGTGTTGGTCAAACCGTTGGGCACGGTTTTGTCACCTGGGAAGACCAATCCGAGCGGCGTAACCCCAGCCGCGTTGCAGCCGGCCTGTCCGCCCCCGAACTGCTGGAACAGAGCACTGCCCGTAGCAAGACTGCAGGGATAGATGGCTGTCTGTTCGCCAGGCCGGAAGGTCTGAACCTTTTGGCCGGCATCCGTCAACGGCGTGTTTACCTCCCAGCGCAGGCCATAATTCAGGGTCAAGTTGGGCTTGATCTTCCAGCTGTCCTGCGCGAAGAGGTAGACGGATTTGCTCCGTACGAGCTCATGCTGTGCGGAGCCCTGAAGATAAGAACTGGACAGACCCAGGAAATAGTTCGGGAAGGCGTTATCGAATCCTACGTCATTACCCGACGGCGCGGACACCGAGGAAGAAAATGTAAAACTGCCATTGATGTCAAAGAGGAGAAACTGGTCAAACCTTTGGTAGCGCGCATCGCCACCAAACTTGAGACTGTGGTTGCCGATGACCTTGCTGTAGTTGTCCGAGAACTGGAAGGTATTGCCGGTCTGAGGTAACTGGCCACCTGGGTTGTTGCCAATGGCAAGGCCCGTCCCGACGATATTGACGAATGGCACTCCTTCCACTTTGGCGCCAAGTCCCGAGTGAATTCCGTAATCGGGGTTCGTTCCCAGAGGCGTTCCGGTATCACTGACGAGCGCCGTATCCGATGTCCCCGTGAAGCAGAATGGTGCTGCGGCTCCGGCGCCGCAGGAAGCCGTAATGGCGTTAGTCCTTACTGGCGTATTGAATTTGAGTTGGCCTTCACGGAAATAGTTGAAGCGCGCCTCGTTCACGGAAGTCGAGCCAATCGTCGAGGTGTGACTTACGTTGAGCTGCTGGTTGCGCGTTGCGTAGGTGCTCGGGAAATCCCCCAGAGGAGCGCCAAAGCTCTGAAATTTTGCGAACGGGTCGAGCGTGGTGTCGTCATCAAAATAGTAATAAAAGGAGGTCTTCTGGTTACTCGAGAAGTTATGATCCACGCGGATCTGGAATTGATCGCCGCGGTCCCTGTTTTTTGGAACGGTCAGCACCGTGCCGGTGTTTCCGCCCACCCCAGGCACACCCTGTAATAAGGCCAGCGCCACAGGGTCAAAGCACGCCGTAGGTATTTGGTTGTTCGGGAAAATGGCTGAATAGGCAGTACCCACGGCAATTGGCGCGCCCCCCGCGGCTGCGACTGCGTTTGCGCATCCAGTGCGATTGTTTAGAGCGCCAGCCACCGTCGCGTCGGCGATTGAACCCGAAAATGTAGATCCAGCCGAAAAGTCACCTCCCAGTTGCGTCGCAGTAGGCACCGTGACGGGTTGGGAGATGATGCCTCTTACAATCCGGCGCCCTTCATACGATCCAAAAATGAAGGTCTTGTCCTTCTTGATCGGTCCTCCCAAGGTTCCGCCAAACTGATTCTGTTTGAAGGGAGGCTTAGGAGCAGGAGTAAAAGAAAACTGGTGCGCGTTGAGGACATCGTTGCGAAAGAACTCGTAAATGCTACCGTGGAGTTCATTCGTGCCTGACTTCGTCACCACGTTGACCACCGCTCCTGAGTTCCTGCCGAATTCAGCGTCGAAGTTGTTGGTGATGACTCGAAATTCTTCGATGCTGTCGGGCGAGGGTTGCACCGCAGGTAGATTGACGAAGAGGTCGTTGCCGTCGCCTCCGTTCACGGAGTAGTTGTTGGACCGGCCGCGCCCCCCATTGACCGTCACCACGCCGGCTCGGTCCGAGCCATAGAACAGATCATTGCCGAGCTGCGATTGCACACCGGGCTGAAGCTGGAGCAACTGATAAACGTCACGTTGGTTCAGCGGCAACTGCGTCGAAGACCGCTCGTTGACAACGGCGCCTAGTTGCGTGGATGTCGTGTCCACAACGGGCGGCGCCCCGGTCACCTCCACCGTTTCGCTGGACCCGCCGAGCTGCAGCGCAACATCCAACGACACCACTTCGTTCAGATCGACTTTCAGGCCCTTATGCAGATACCTCTTGAAACCTTGCTGATTAACTTCGAGTTGATAGGTTCCGACAGGAACTTCCAGAAAGATGTACTCGCCGTTCGCGCCGGATTGCGTGTCGCGCTGAGTTCCATTGGCTTCGTTGGTTAGAAGCAACTTGGCGCCACTCACAGCGCCGGCGCTCGGATCTACCACCGTTCCCCGAATGCGCCCTCCGGTACTCTGCGCTTTTGTCAAACTTGCAGATGACAAGAACAGGGCGGTAGTCATAGTCAGCAAAAAGAAGACGAATCGACACGAATTGCCGTTCAACCGATCCTGACGATCAACCCTCACGGACTCACCCCTCTGAGGAAATTTTATCGAGGCACTTTTTCGAGGTTGCCTCGCCCCATGAACCTTACTATAATCCAGCAAACTTAGAGAAAGCCAGCATTCGTGTCAAGGAAAAAGAATTTATCCATCAAATCAGCGGAGCACGGCGCAGCCGTCACGCTGCGCATCAGCGAAGTAGCGCGGCGCGTGGGCATATCGTCTTCAGCCTTGCGTTCGTGGGAGGCGCTGGGCCTGGTCGTGCCGCAGCGCACCAAGAGCCGGTACCGTTTGTACACCGAAGCGGACGTGCGTCTGCTGCAACGCGCGCTATTTCTTCGCCGCGCGCGCGGCCTGAACCCGCCGGCAATCGTTCACGTGCTGAAGCGTCAAGGCGCCGTTGCTTTGCCCGCTGAAGCTTCCAACCTCCCGGGCCAGCGCTTCCGCCGCTTGCGCGTGCGCCGCGGCCTATCCCTCGCGCAAGTAGCTCGCGCCACGGGGGTGTCGATCGGGTTTCTCAGTTCGCTGGAGCGGGGTCAGATGCGTTCGTCAGTGGCCACGCTGCGCCGTATCGCCAAGTTCTATCGCACGAATATTCTTTCGCTGTTCGAGGCTGCCGGCGAGAATCGCCGCCTTGTGCGGCCGGAGCAGCGAAAAATTCTCGAAACCAATGCCGGAGTCCGCATGGAACTGCTGGCCTGGGGGAACACGGCGATGGAGCCGCATCTTTTCCGTATAAAGCCGCAAGGCGGCAGCGGCGAATCCTATGCCCACGAAGGTGAGGAATTCCTTCACGTTCTTCGCGGGGTCTTTGAAATCTGGCTGGGCGATAACGAACACTATCGCTTGAAGACGGGCGATAGCCTTTATTTCGAAAGCTCAACGCCACATCGTTGGCGCAACCCGGGCAGCGCGGAGACGTGGCTGCTGTGGGTCAATACGCCGCCTACGTTTTGAAGGTGGACTCGTGACGACTCGACGCATTCTCGCTTCACTCATCGTTGCCCTGGCGGTATCGCTCACGGTGCCCCCGGCATCCGAACCGGTACCCGTTGCGGACACGATCATTGCGCGCGGCAGAGTGTATACAGGCAATGTCGAGCAGCCATGGGCGCAGGCGGTGGCTATTCGGGATGGAAAAATCATTGCTGTTGGAGATGAACAAACAATTTTCAAGCTGCGTTCCGACGCCACGAAGGTAATTGAAGTTGGCGGCCATTTAGTACTTCCCGGTTTTGTGGATTGCCACATTCACTTCATCGATGGCTCACTGAGTCTGGGCCGCGTCAATCTGGAAGGCGCCAAGGACCCTTCCGATATTCAACAGCGATTGCGTGATTACGCTGGGAAACATCCCGGGAAGGATTGGGTGCTCGGACGCGGTTGGAATTACGCGATGTTCGGCGGAGAAGGTCTGCCGCACAAGAGATATCTCGACGAAGTCTTCCCTGATAGCCCGGTTTTCCTGGAGGGCTATGATGGCCACACGTATTGGGCCAATTCCAAGGCGCTGTCGTTAGCGGGAATTACGAAGGACACTCCCGATCCTCCGAATGGCGCGATTGTGCGCGACGCCACAACGCACGAAGCAACGGGCGCGCTCAAGGAATCCGCTCAGGAGCTCGTCGCACGAATTACTCCCAAGCCTTCTCGCGATGAAAATCTCGCCGCGCTGCGCGCCGGAATGAAATGGGCCAACGAACATGGCCTGACGCGTGTTCACAGCGCCGGCGGCGACTTCGAGCATCTCGATCTTTACGACGAGTTACGCCGTCAGGGGCAGGAGACGCTGCGTTTCTATATCGCCTACTTTTTGAATCCACCTGAGCTTCGAGCTCAAGATCTGGACGCTATCGAAGCAGCCCGGAAAAGGTTTCACGACGACTGGATTGACACCAACGTGGTCAAGATGATGATTGATGGAGTCGTCGAATCGCATACCGCCGCGATGTTGGAGCCTTACAGCGATGACGCTTCTACGAAGGGAAAGCTATTTTGGGATCCTGCGAAATACACCGCCGCCGTTACGGAACTCGATAAGCGCGGCTTTCAGCTTTTCACTCACGCCATCGGCGACTACGGCGTACGCACAGCGCTAGATGCTTACCAGCATGCTGAGGACGCTAATCACACAAGCGATCGCCGTCCGCGTATCGAACACATCGAAACGATCAGCGTCGCGGACATCCCCCGCTTCGGGAAGCTGGGCGTTATCGCCAGCATGCAACCGCTGCATTCCTATCCAGACGCGGATACGCTGGACGTTTGGGCGCGTAACGCTGGCCCGGACCGAGCTTCACGCGCTTGGGCCTGGAAGAGTATTGCGAACGCGGGTGGGCATCTCGCCTTCGGCAGCGATTGGCCGGTTGTGACTTTGAATCCCTGGGAAGGCATTCAGACCGCGGTCACGCGCCAGACGTCCGAGGGTAGACCCGAAAGTGGCTTTGTTCCAGGACAGCGCTTGACCGTCGAGGAGACGGTTCGCGGTTACACACTTGGCGCCGCCTATGCCGGACGCCGCGAAAAAACCGAGGGCTCTATCGAATCCGGCAAACTTGCCGATCTCATAATCCTCTCCCAGAATATTTTCGAAGTCGACCCGCATCGCATCAACGAAACCAAAGTCTTGACGACCATTGTTGGCGGGCGTGTAGTCTATCAAGCGCCAGTGGAGTGAGAAGCGAGGACTATTTGGGATGACGCGACGCTCGCCGCTATTTTGTGTGGCCCTCTTTGCCGCCGCCCTCGGCGCCTGCAAGCCAAAGACGGAAACGTTGAGCTTGCTGGTGTGGGAGGGGTACGCCGATCCTTCCTTCGTGCAACCGTTTGAGCAGTCGCACCATTGCAAAGTGTTTGCGGCGTACATGGGCTCGAGCGACGAACTGGTCGCCAAGCTGCGCGGCGGCAGCGCTTCCAGCTACGACGTCATCTCGCCTTCCAGCGATGTTGCCGCTTCCATCGTCCGCGCCGGTCTCGCCGCGCCGCTGGACCTTTCCAAAATTCCTTCGTACGACGAACTCTCCTCGAGGCTGCGCGATTCTCCGCTGGTCAAGAAGAATGGCCAAACCTATGGTGTGCCTTTCGTCTGGGGGCCGAACCCACTGCTCTATGACACGACGGCGTTCCGGCAGCCGCCGGATTCGTGGGGCGTTCTGTGGGATCCCAAGTACAAGGGAAAAATATCGTTGTGGGACGAACTGTCCAGCGTGTACATGGCCGCGCAGGTTCTGGGCTACGACAAGCCGGATCCTGACCAGCTCTACAACTTGAGCGACGCACAGCTGGAAGCTGTAAAGAAGAAGCTGATCGAGCTGAAACCGAACATTCGAAAATATTGGTCAACCGGCGGCGAGCTCACGAACCTTTTTCAGAATCACGAAATCATCGCCGCTATGGGCTGGCCGCTTATGACCAACCAGCTACATAAGGTAAACTTCCCCGTCGGCGAAACGATTCCCAACGAAAACACGACGGGATGGATCGACCACTTGATGATTACCGCGGTAAGCACGCGCAAAGAGCTTGCGCAGCAATTTCTCGAGTTCATGGTGGAAGCAAAAACGCAAAAGCTGGTCACCGATGTCACGCACTACACTCCGGCGAATCCCGCGACTTCGCAGCTTCTTACACCTGAGGAACGCAAGAGCCTGCACCTCGATGATCCTGACGCGTACATGAAGCGCATCTATTTTTGGCAGGATGTGCCGCGGCGCGCGAAGTACAACGAAATTTGGAACGAGGTTAAGAGCGCGCAGTGAGCGCGGATGCCATTCCGCCGCAGAGTGCGAGATCCGCTAGCGCGCTTCTGGACGTCCGCTGCGTTGCGAAAACCTTCGGCGCGGCGAAAGTTCTCACAAACATTTCCCTGCAAATTGCTTCTGGGGAATTCCTGACGCTTCTCGGCGAAAGCGGGTCGGGCAAGACGACCCTGCTCCGCTTGATCGCCGGATTCGAACAACCCAGTTCCGGCGAAATTTGGATGGCGAACGAACGCCTGGACACCCTTGCGCCTTACAGGCGACGTGTTAACACCGTTTTTCAAAGTTACGCGCTCTTCCCTCACCTGAATGTCCGCGAGAATGTGGCGTATGGCCTTCGCGTAAAATCTACGCCCAAGAATGAAATTGCGGAGCGTGTGGATGAGGCGCTGCGCATGGTCAAGATGTCCCAGTTTGCGGACGCGCGACCGTCAACCCTCAGCGGCGGCCAGCAGCAACGCGTCGCACTCGCGCGTGCTTTGATCAATCGTCCACAGCTTTTGTTGCTGGACGAGCCGCTGTCCGCGTTGGATGCCAACCTGCGTAGACAGATGCAGAGCGAACTGAAAGCGCTACAGCGCGAAATCGGTATCGCCTTTTTGTTCGTCACGCACGATCAGGATGAAGCCATGGCCCTCTCCGATCGCATCGCGCTTCTCCGCAACGGGGCGCTTGAACAAGTTGCTTCTCCTCGCGAAATCTATTCGCGGCCGGCGACAGCGTATACCGCGGAGTTTATCGGCCAAACAAATCTTTTGCGAGCCGAGGTCAACCATGGCGTCATCCAGTGGGGGCCGTTGCAGTGGAAAGCTTCGGGATTCGATGGTGAGACCCTGTTGTCGCTTCGGCCCGAAGCCATCCACCTGGCGGATAGATCGCCGCAGCTTCCGAGCACCGTGCGTTTCCGTGCAATCATTCGCCAGCAGATTTATGGTGGCGCGAGCGACATGCTCGAAATCGACTGTGGGCACAATCAAATCTTGCGAGCCAGAATTCCCGCAGGCGGTCCGCTCACCGGGGAGCACGAATTCGCTTTCTCTGCCGATGACGCCATTCCCGTAACCGAATCTCCTATCGCCCCTTCTTCTCGCGATGGCGTTAACAATCGAGAATGAAATGTATTCCCGCGCCTACAGGACGCTAATCTCCGCCCCTCCGCTTCTTTGGGTGACTCTTTTCCTTCTCCTTCCGTACGCACTTATGTTCGCTCACAGCTTCTGGCTGGTTCGGGACGGCTTGCTGGTGCACCAATGGAATTTGCAGAACTACCGCGCACTCTTCAATAATCCGCTTTATTTCGGGGTTTTCCTGCGCACCGCGCGAATCGCCTCTTCCGTCACGCTCTGCTCCCTGCTACTCGGCTATCCACTCGCGTACTATCTTTCCTTCCACGCAGGTCCGCGCAAGGAGCTGTTGTATCAACTCGTGATTGTACCGCTGTGGGTCAGCTATCTCGTGCGTGGCTACGCCTGGAAAACGATTCTAGGCAGCGATGGCGTGCTTAACGGTTTTCTTCAGTATCTCCACATCACCCACGAGCCGGTCAGCTTTTTTCTCTACAGCCCTTTCGCCGTGGTCCTGATGCTCACGCACATTTACACACCTTTCGTGTTTCTGCCGATCTACGCCGCCCTCGAGCACATCCCTCGTCCACTCATCGAAGCCTCGCAAGATCTTGGCGCCAATCGTCGCACGACTTTCTTTCGCGTCATTCTTCCTCTCTCGGTCCCGGGCCTTCTCGCTGGCGCCACTTTTGCTTTCGTTCTTTCTCTCGGCGATTTCCTCGCTCCTATGCTTGTCGGGGGACCTTCTGCCACTATGATCGCCAATATCGTGCAAAGTCTCTTCGGTGCGGCGTACGATTGGCCGCTCGGCGCTGCCGTTTCCGTTTGCATTCTGCTGGTAACGGTCTCCTTACTTTTCACAACCGAGCGCCTTGAGAAACGCAGGTCCTTCCGATGAGGCCGGCAAACTCCTTGCAGCGTGCACCGCTTCTAGCTGCCTATGCCACATTGGTTTTCGTTTTCATCTATCTGCCGATCGCCGTCCTCATCGTTTATTCCTTCAATCGCGATGGAGTCGGCGGATTCCCCCCGCATCATTTTACGTTGGACTGGTATCGCCAGTTATTTTCCGATTCGGCCATCTGGGACGCGGTCATCAACAGCCTGATCGTAGCTGGTGCCAGTGTCGCGGTCGCGCTAACTCTCGGACTTCTGGCCGCGCTAGCGCTTGACCGCGCCAGCTTCCCGGGCAAAGCCCTGTTTCGCCGCCTGGTTCTCCTTCCCCTGATTC
>Ga0210405_10005614_pt1 | contig 11379 bp, 8 predicted proteins | sample IncBWH11MmetaG_FD_155492 | JGI IMG/M metagenome (GOLD analysis project Ga0210405, IMG submission 155492) | Forest soil microbial communities from Barre Woods Harvard Forest LTER site, Petersham, Massachusetts, United States - Inc-BW-H-11-M | ecosystem: Environmental > Terrestrial > Soil >... | reverse complement strand
ATCCGCCACGGCAGGCTCGGGAGTCTCCAGCCAAACATCGGCGAGATGCCATTCGCCCCATCGCGCGGGCATCCAATCGCGCACGTTCGCGCCGAGTCCCACGGACTCCGCCTGCACGACGAGGGGAAGCACCCGCCGGTCCTCCAGAACTCGCCGCTCGCGCGCGTAAAGCTGCTCGTGGTCCGTGCCCGTAACATTCACCTCCGAAGGCTCTGTCAGATTATATGCCGCAAATAGAGAATCAAGCTCGGCGCGCGGCGAAAGAGAGGAATAGTGCCACGCGAAAAGGTGAACACCGAAAGGAGGGTCGGAGGGTTTTGACGCCGGCGTTGGCGCCGCACCGGCACGCGGGACCGGCTTGGCAGTGATCTGCACGAGAATTGAAGCCTGACGCGCGTTTACCGCTACACGCTCTCCGAGAAGTTTTGCCAGGTCACCCGACGGATCGACGCGCAAGCGCAGCGGCTCCGCTCCCGCAGCTTCGTTTGCAGGAAGCGCGCGGCGCAATTCTTTAGCGCGTTCAAGGTTGGTGTCCACGTTGAAGAGGAAAGCATATCCTGAGAGCCACTGCGGCAAAAGGGTTGCTGCAGGTTCGGCTTGCTTTTGCAGCAACACGTTGGCCATGGTGCCACGGTCGAGCGAGAGCGAAAGCGCCTCGCGGAGGCGAGCATCCGATGCTGCATGCTGCAGATCATCAAAACGCAGGCCGTAGAGAGTGACCGGCTCCGAAGTCCAGACGCGCAGATTGGCCTGTTTGGCGCGGGGCACAAGATCGGGCGCGAGTTCGATCAAATCTGCCTTCCCCAGTTGCAGATCAAACATGGCGCGCAGAGGCGGGACTCCGAGGGTGACATCGATCGCGTCGACAAACGGGCGGCCAGTCCACGCGTCTTCTTTCGCGTGAAAGAAAAGATGTGAACCCGCACCCCGCGCAGGGGTGCCACCCGCTGCAGCTTCTCCCAAAACGAAGGGTCCAGTCCCCACGAGGGTACCGTTCGCCTGCACTCGATAAACAAAGTAGCGGCCGGAAGCAAGCTGCTCCAACAGGTCGGGCACTGGCGCCGCCGACTGAACAACAACATTGTTGCCGGACGCGGAAATTTGCTGTGTTCCCGGAAGAAACGGCTGGAGCACCGCAGCAACATCCGCGGCAGTCAGCGGCGATCCGTCGGAAAACTTAATGCCGGCGCGAATCGCAAACTGCCAGCGTTTGTTGGAACCGTCGTGCGACCACTCCGTTCCAAGCACGGGCTGAAACCGCCCGTAATTATCGAGCGCCACAAGCCGTTCGAACACCAATTCCGCCAACTTTTCATTCGTGGCGGAATCGAGCGAGCCCACCTTCCACTCGCGTGGATCAAGCGATACGCTGGCGGCATGCACTTCGACGTGCAGCGTCCCGCCATACCTTGGATGTGTCGCGGCTGGGACCGGCAAAGCCAGGAGAAGTTGTGAGGCAACTGCTAAAAGACTAATTATTGCAAACGGCCGTGATTCGATAGACCTCATAGTTCCCTGTTGAAAGATTCTTTACAACCGCCGATGCCACTTTCAAATTTTCTGTTTCGCTGATATCGATCACCGGCCCTGGCATATCCACCGAACCTGAATAATTCTCCTCGCGCGAGGCTGAGGCCTCTTTCCCAACTGGGCGTGTCAACATGACTCGATCTGGCTGCGTGTAATCGCCCTTGCCGGTCGAGAGATATCGCGTGGAATCTTCACAAGAGGATGAAAGCTCCACTACCTTTCTCCCGAAGTTGGTCTGACTACACGCAAATGAAACGTGCCCGCTCGGATTGAAATCGCAAAGCTTTTGATGAAAAACAAACTCAAGTTTCTCTTTTGGCTGACTGTAAACAAAAAAACCTTCTTCCAACCGGGACCGCCGGCTGGCCAGCGGTAATTCCGTGGAATCCATCACTTTCCAAGCGCCGTTCTCGAAATGGCAGCGTATGAACAGACCATCACTCAGCAAAAAAAGGAAATGATCCTCGGTGGCTTGGTCTTGCCACTCTACAGCGCTCTGGACTGGCCTTTCTTGCTGCCAGAGAAGTTCACTCCTAAGGTGCGGACTTGGCGACGCCTCTACTGCGACAAAAAGCGCGGCTCGCGGAACTTCAATCATATATGTTTGACGGCCGCCAACCGCGTCCGGCGAATCGGCAATCAGCAGGGCACGCGACGCCGTGACTCGAATCGAAACATTTAGAACCGGCGCGCCCGAATCCGCCGGCTCAATCCCACAAGCAGAAATCTGTTCAAGAAATATTTTCTTGCGTGCATCGGTCAAATAGCCGGGAGACTCGGCAGATTCCTGCCATTGGACCTTCACCGGCTGCTTTCGCACAGTTGTACACACTTTCATCGCCAGCTGGTGTGCTGCGTCTTCAAGAGATTCAGCACGCAGATGTGATGGCCAAAGCAACGGAGCAAATCCAATTAGTAGGCAGAACGCGGTGAAACCCCGCGAGAGCGGCGGGGACAAATTTTGCTTGGCGGACACTGGCTTGAGGGATGATGATATCACGGCTGCAAGCCAGGGCACGGAACGCCAAAGCGCTCTTGTGCTGTATCCATTTGAAGCCTTCTTGCTAGAACAGCGCGGTAATCTTTACGATGCGCCACGTAAATTGACTAATCCTCGCGAAACGATTTGTGGCGGGGCACGTCCCATCTATGTGGTCGGGTAAACGGGGTAAATCTTTGCCTTCAAGGACGCGAAAATGAATCGAAGCACCATTCGCCTAAACGCATTGCTGTGGCTGGCCATCAGCGCTATCGCCTGCCTCGCGGCTGCGCCGGCCAAAGCTCAATCCGCCGCGTCTGCGGATCAAGTCCCCTCCGGCCCCACCCGCCTTTTGCGATTCGCGGACATCTCGAAAGACAAGGTCGTCTTCGCCTACGCCGGAGACTTGTGGATCGCCTCGCGCGAAGGCGGCTCAGCGAGGCGCCTTACCTCTCACGTCGGCGACGAGCTCTACCCGAAATTCTCGCCCGATGGCAAGTGGATCGCCTTCACCGGCGAATACGATGGCAACCCGGACGTCTATGTCATCTCCGCCGAAGGCGGTGAACCCAAGCGCCTCACGTTTCACCCTTCAAACGACATCGTCCTCGGCTGGACGCCCGACGGCAAGAACGTCCTGTTCCGCTCCGACCGTTTCAGCACGTCTTTGGGCCGCTCCACGCGCCTGTACCTCGTCTCGCCGCAAGGCGGCAGCGCCCACCCGCTGCCCGTCCCGCGGGGCGACCTCACTTCCTTCTCTCCTGACGGCACAAAGATCGCTTACCTCGAAACCTCGCAGGAATTTCGCACCTGGAAGCGCTATCGCGGCGGCTGGAGCCTCCCCATCGCCATCTACGACTTGAAAAAGAACACGTACGAAGAGCTTCCGAAGACTGCAGGCATGGACATGTTCCCCATGTGGCATGGCAACTCCATCTATTTCATCAGCGACCGCGAAGGCATCATGAACCTCTACAGCTATGACCTCGCCTCCAAGCAAACCAAAAAACTCACCGACTATCAGGAGTTCGACATCAAGTGGCCCAGCCTAGGTCAGGACGCTATCGTTTACGAAAATGGCGGCCTGCTATATGAATTCAATCTCGCCAGCGGGAAAACGCGGAATCTTCCGATCACCGTCCGCGCGGAAGATATCGAAGCCCGCCCCGAATTTAAAAGTGTCGCCCAAGGCATCGGCAGCGCCGCGATCTCACCTTCCGGCGCACGTGCTGTGGTCGAAGCTCGAGGCAATGTTTTCACCGTCCCTGCCGAACACGGCAGCGTCCGCACGCTGACGACAGCACACTCGAGCATCCACGAACTTAGCCCCGCGTGGTCGCCCGACGGCAAGTGGATCGCTTATCTCTCTGACAAAACCGGCGAATACGAAATCTATACGCGCCCGCAAATGGGCGGCGATGAAACGCGTATCACCACGGACGGCAAAATCTATCGCTTCGGCCCAACGTGGTCCCCCGACAGCAAAAAGCTCGTCTACTGGGACAAGTCGAATCAGCTCTGGTACGTGAGTCTCGACGACAAGAAGCCCGTCCTCGTTGACACCTCCGAATATGGCCTCATCACGGACGCCTCTTGGTCTCCCGACAGCCTGTGGCTTACCTATTCCAAGCCTCATCGACGCGGCGCGAATGACGTTTTCCTCTATTCGCTCACTTCCAAGAAAGCGACGGAAATCTCGACGGGCTTCTACAACGACAATAATCCCAGTTTCGACGACAACGGCAAGTTCCTCTATTTCATCTCGACGCGCTACTTCTATCCGAGCATCGGCCAGCTCGACCAGCGCTTCAACTACTATTCGACCGATGGTGTTTTCGCCGTCACGCTCAAAGCCAACGAGCCCTCCCCGTTCAAACCGGAAAGCGACGAAGAAAAATCCGCCGACGAAAACAAGGACAAGAAGAAAGATGAAAAGAAACCTGACGCCACGAAATCAGGTGATCAAAAGGCCGACGAACAGAAAGAAGAGAAGAAGGAAGAAAAGAAAACCGAAGCCGTCAAGCCCATCCAAATCGATCTCGATGGCATAGGCAATCGCGTCGCCCCCGTTCCCATCGGTGCCGGTATCCTGAGCAGCCTCGCCGCCCGGAAAGACAAGTTTTTCTACGTGACCACGCCGCAAGAAGCCCGCCAGTTTGGCACGCCGGATCATGGGCCAAAGAACGTGCTTCATATCTATGACGTCACCAAGCGCGAAGACAAGGTCCTTCTCGAGGGCATCGACGGCTACGATCTCAATAAGGACGGCACAAAAGTCCTCTATAAGGCTGGTCCCGTCTTCGGCATCACCGATGCCGTACCTGGCAAAGCCAAAGTTGGCGCGGGCAAACTCGATCTCAGCGGAATGCAAGTCCAAATCGATCCGCGCGCGGAATGGCGCCAGATTTACCACGAAGCGTGGCGCATCGAACGCGATTTCTACTGGGATCCGAACATGACCGGCCACGATTGGAATAAAATCGGCGCGCGTTACGAAGCGCTGCTCCCCTGGGTGGCCCATCGCAGCGATCTGAATTATCTAATCGGCGAACTCATCGCGGAGCTCAGCACGTCTCACACTTACGTCGGCGGCGGCGACCAACCGAGAAAGCCTCACGTCACCGTCGGCATGCTCGGCGCCGATTTCGAGCCGGACAGCGGCTTCTATCGCATCGCGAAAATCTATTCCGGCGAAAACTGGAACGATGACACACGTTCGCCGTTGACCGATCCCGGCCTGAAAGTAAAAACCGGCGATTATTTGATTTCCGTGAACGGACAGGAAGCCCGCGCCACGCAGGATGTCTATTCCTACTTCCAGGATCTCGCCGGAAAACTTGTTACGCTGAAAATCAACAGCAAACCCAGCGCGGATGGCGCGTGGGAAATCACCGTGAAACCCATCGACAGCGAAACCTCGCTGCGTTATCTCGATTGGGTTGACTCCAACCGCCGCAAAGTCGCCGAAGCCACTGGTGGCCGCGTCGGCTACATGCATGTCCCGGACACGAGTATTCCCGGCATCATCGATTTCGACAAAGAGCTCACCGGACAGCTCGACAAAGACGGCATGATCGTCGACGAGCGTTTCAACGCCGGGGGACAGATTCCCGATTTCTACACGGAAAAACTCAAACGCTCACTTCTAGCCGTCATTTCCACCCGCGATGGCAAGGATGTCCCCTATCCGCCCGTCGCGATTTACGGACCAAAAGTGATGCTCGTCAACGAGCTCTCTGGCTCCGGCGGCGATTTGTTTCCGTGGCTTTTCCGCTTCGAGAAAATCGGTCCGATCGTCGGCACGCGAACCTGGGGCGGTCTTGTCGGCATCAATCGCGGCGCTCCGCTTCGAGATGGAGGATTTGTCACCGCTCCGTCGGTGGGATTCTATTCCTGGGCTGACAAAGACGGATGGGTTGTCGAAAATCACGGCGTCGATCCGGACTTTGTCGTGCCTCAGCGACCCGATCTAGTCGTCGAAGGACACGACCCGCAACTCGAAAAGGCCATCGAGCTGGCGAAGGAAGCCTTGAAAGATTACAAAGGGCTTCCTCCCAGGCCGAAATTCCCTGGCTCAAATTAGTTTGCGGCATAAATTGTGGCCTGTTTCGTTCACGCGAGATGAAAACAAAAGCGGCCGATAAGTCGGCCGCTTTTGTTTTCTGGTTTGGAACAATTCAACCGCTAGCCGAGTGGCTCGGTACACGTCGCTGGCGAAGGAATAATCTCCTGGCAGAATGGGTCAAGCGCGGCGGTGCTTGCCTGCATGCTCATGATCTTTCCTCCTTTCCGGAAACGCGTCCCGAGCCACCCACAGGGGTATTGGCTAGCGGAACCGGTAGCACAGACTTCAGTCTGTGCAAATCTTTGTGTGCAATCCTTCCTCAAATTTGAACGAGTCCTCGTTTACGGCCTCTTCGCCGGGCGTTTCTGAGCACTGACCGTCGGAACCGGCGCCGAACCGTCCGAATCCGCCGAATCATCGGAAGAAGTATTGTTGTTTCCGTTGGTCACGCCGGAAAACGCCGAATGCATCACGTCGTTCGCAAAGAAATTCCTCCCGTCCATCGGCACCATCATGATTTGCAGCTTGTCCGAAAGCCGCTCCGCAATAATCTTTTGAATCAGCATCGGGTTCTGCTTCAAGACGCTGGCTTCGAATTTCATACGCTCGGCATCGGCCGCTGCAGTCACCCGAATTCGGTTGGCCTCCGCTTCCGACAAATTCTTCTGCCGCTCGACCTCCGCCTTACTGTCAATGATCTTCGCCTGTGCCGCGGCATCCGCATTCTGTAAAGTGGCTTCCTTGCGCGCCTCCGCCTCCAGCTTCGTCTGCTCGATCTGCTTCTGTTTCAACGGCAGCGTGTACTGCATCGCGTCCGCTTCCGCCTTGGCTTGCAGCACGCGCACCGCCGCTTGCCCTTCGGCCTGTTTCACGTCGCGTGCCTTCTGCGCTTCCGCCTCGAGTTCCGCGATCCGCACTTCTTTCAACTTGATCTCCTGCTCGGTTCCCAGTCGCTCGTTTTCCTGCTCTTTCAAAAGCAGCCCTTCAAGACCCTTCGCGTATTCCGCCGGTAGCTGCAAATCGCGCAGCAGCACTTCGCGAACCAAAATTCCGTCGCTCTCGAGGCGCGCCGTAATCGCTGCCGCAGCCTTCGAACGCAACTCTTCACGCTTGGTCGCAAAGATTTCCTGCGTAATGTAATTCGGGGCAAGCTGGCGATAGATCGTCGAAACCACCGGCGCAACCACTTCTTCGCCCACCGGCTGCGGCAAATTCGCATGAATCGCATCCAGCCGCCGCGGGTCCAACCGGTACCTCACCGAAACCGCCAGGCCGATGTTCAATCCCTCTCGGGCCTGAACGACCAGCACCTCGTTCTCCGATTTTGCTGAGGCACTCGCCGCTGTCGAGTAAACCTGCTCGCGCGTGTCATACAGCGCGATGCTATCGACGAGCGGTGTGACGAAGTGCACTCCCGGGTGCAGCGTGCCGCGCCGCGCGCCCCAAATCTGGCTGACGCGTACGCCCGCGGAGCCGTCCGGAATCACCACGATGCTCAGCGCAGCAGAATGGGCAGCCCGCTCGAGATCGCGAGCCGCTGGGCTAATCGCCAGCGGACGGGTCCGAAAGGGCGGCGTGCCGTTATTCCCGTTTCCGTTCCCGCGTCGGTTGTCTTACTGCGCGCCAAAAGCCGCCGAAGTTGCTCCGAAATGAATATGTCGTAGACCACCAAAGCCCCGGCGCTGCCGAACAATCCAACCCCGAGGATCATCAGCAAATACTTCAAAGCCAGCATGGTGTTGCTCCCTTCCCTGTCACTCCCGGGCGGTGCGGTGACCGTCAACTCCGCCACTAACGTTGGGCCGGGAATCCTGCCCGCTCACTCTCAGGCTCTGCCCTCTCGGTTGGCTGAACTTAACGCTGCGACGCGTATGCCCGCGCTAGTTGGGTCGTCCCGCTCACCAGCCGCGTCGAAGCATTCACCCGGCGGGCCGTCGCCGGCCGCATCAGGACGAACATTGCCCGCAAGAGCATCCAGTGAAACGCGACGGCGGCAGCCGCGGCAAAAATGGTGGTTACGACGAGTGTTGCGAAGTGCAGCGTGGCGACCATAATGTGCCTCCCTATTCTTATGACTTCCTGCAACAAGGGAATGGCACGCTAGGGTCCATGCTAAATGCATTGAAAACAAAAGACTTAGCTTTGAACAGGAGAGCTAAAGTTGTGTGGCGGCAAACACGCCGTGGCCATCCAGACGCGCACCTCGCGTTCACGTTTGGCCGCGCAAGCAATCAGAGCTATTGTAGTAGTGTCAAGAAAAGGGGAGGACGTAAGAAGGGCGCGAGCCGGCCCGCTGATTTCCAGCGGCGAAGCAACTCGCTTCCAAAAACCATTCGATATGCCTCAACGCCCCGGAATGCGCATTGGCAGGATCCTCGGGATACCCATCTATCTTCATTCCACGTGGATCATCATTTTCGCCGGCATCACCTACATTCTTAAGGAGCAGTTCTTGCAACAGCATTCCGGTTGGCCCCCTGCCCAGCTGTGGAGCGTAGCCGTTTTCACAAGCGTTCTCTTTTTTGCATCTCTCCTCTTCCATGAACTTGCCCATAGCGTAGTCGCACAGCACTACAAAATTCGCGTTCTCTCTATCACTCTGTTCATCTTTGGCGGAGTCGCCAGCATCGAGCGTGACCCTTCCAAGGCTATCCAGGAATTCAACATCGCTATCGCTGGTCCACTCGCAAGCGGTTTTCTGGCTGGAGTCTTCTATGGCTTGTTTCTGCTCTTTCCATCCAACGAGACGGTCGTCGCGCTTTCTGATTCGCTTTGCAAAACGAATGGATGGCTCGCTCTTTTCAATCTTCTCCCCGGCTTCCCGCTCGATGGCGGCAGAATCTTTCGAGCCATCATCTGGGGTGCAACCGGGAATTTCTCCCGAGCCACCCGCATCGCCGGCGGCAGTGGCCGCCTGATTGCCTACACGTTGATCCTTCTTGGTGGCTTCGGTGTTCTCAAGGGCCTCGCTGTGCCGAGCCTTGTTGTCCCCGGACTCTGGACCGCTTTCATCGGGTTCTTCCTGTTGAACGCCGCCCAGGAAAGCGTCGCGCAAGCCGCGATCCGCGAAACTCTTTCCGGCCTGCGCGCCGCCGACGTCATGAGCCACGAAGTCCCAACCGTTGGCCGCGCCATCTCTCTCGAAGAATACGGTACCGAAGTCCTGCGCACCGGCCGCCGCTGCCACCTCGTTATCACCGACGACCGCCTCGTTGGCATGATGAACGTGCACACCCTCAATTCAGTGCCGCGCGGCGAATGGGCACACAACTCCGTCCAAGCTGTAATGATTCCTCGCGAGCGCATCCTCTGGGCCACCCCAGACGAACCGCTCCTCGGCCTCCTCGAACGCCTCCTCACCGCCGATATCAACCAAATGCCCATCGTCTCCGGCTCCGACGGCGGCGCTGCCCAAATCATCGGCATGGTCTCCCGCGATTCCATCCTCCGCGTCATGCAAACCCGCTCCGAACTCGGCCCCCTCGCCGCCGGTGCCGCAAGTAAATAGCCCATTTCTATTCCAACCTGTTCCAAATGAACTCGCCGCATAAGCCGCCCATCGTTAATTTTTTCCATTTCTTAATTAACCCCAGAAGACATCTTGGGTATACGATGGCTGCCTATCCTAGAGCCCAAGGGGAGGACGTCGATGGCCAGAAAGAACAAGCTCACACGAGTCGCCGCGAAAATCGGCGGTGCGCTAGGCAAAGCCGATCGCAAAGCCCATCAAGTAGTGAAGGCGGGGTCGCTCGCCAAAGAAGAACTTCTGGAAATAGCGAAGCAAGTTGGAGCCCTCAAGCGCCAATTGGATAAAACCACCAAACGTCTAAAGCGCGCACTGACTTAGGCTCAAGCCGCTTCTCAAAGCCCGCCTACATCAAGTTGTCCCACGCCCCTTCAGCGAGCACTTCCCTGCTCCCGTTGGCGCGCATTCGTTTTTTTTTTCAATTTCTTGCAAGAAGGTATCCCGACCATCCCGAGCGGCGTCTGCAAGTCCTTATGCTGAATGCACGCCTGTTTGGTTTATAATGCGCCGCCCGTGGGGTAGGTAGCCTGAGCACGACTCACCAAACAAAATGGAGGAACGCAGCCATGAGATCGGCGACTGCTAGGAAATCCTTGTCGTCAAAGTGTCCGCGTTGGATCCGTTGGAGCACACCGGCCATGCTCATTTCTTCAGCGATCTTCGTGATGAGCCTCGGCGCGCAGACTCCCAGCCGCTCTACCGGAGCAGAGGTACGCTCCGCACCTTCCGCCGATGCCGCAGCGCTCGTAACTCCCCCACCAATCTCCGCGCCTAACTACGCGCTTGAGGCGCGATTCCTTCCCGATAGCGTGAACAAACTCGTCTTCGACCTCTCCGTCACTCCGCACTGGTTCACGCTATCCGACAAATTCTGGTACAGCTATCGCACCACCGATGGCACGAAGTATTACATCGCCGACCCCGTCAAAAAATCCAAGTCCCTTCTCTGGGACAACGCCAAAATCGCCGCCGCTCTCTCCTCTCTCACCAATTTCCCGTACGACGCGCAGCATCTCCCCGTCAAACGGCTGAGGCTCGTCGACAAAGACACGCACATCCGCTTCGAAGTCGAAATTCGCAAAGACGGTGTCGTCCCCAATGAGCCAGAAAAAAAATCCCAGGATGACGGCAGCCAGCAAGGCAACGAAAGTGAAATCAAGCAGAACGAGGGCAAGCAAACCGAAGACAAGCAGAAAGAAGACAAGCAAACCGAGCAGCAAAGCCAGCGCACCGCCCGTTCCGCTCAGGCGCCGGAACCTGCGGAAGAGCCTCGTATCCTTTCCTTCGAATACGATCTGACTACCGGCAAACTCACGCGCCTCGATAAGGTCGAGCCCATACGCAAAAAGCCAATGTGGGCCGCGGTTTCCCCTGACGAGAAAACCGTCGTCTTTGCCCGCGGCCAGAATCTCTACATGATGAACGCCGACAATTACGCCAAAACTCTGAAGAAAGCCGGCGACACCACAGTTGTCGAAACCCAGCTAACCACCGACGGCGTCGAAAAATACGGCTACGCCCGCCGCATACTCCCCGAACAGGAAGACGAGCTAAAGAAAGAAGACAAGGGCGACACGAACAAAGCCGGCATCCGTGCTCCCGCCATTACGGTCCACTGGTCGAAAGACTCAAAAAAGTTTGCCGTTATGCGCCAGGACGATCGCAAAGTCCCTGATTTCTGGGTCATTCACTCGCTCGCGAATCCCCGCCCCACGCTCGAAGCCTATCCCTACCCGCTCCCTGGCGAAGACATCATGCCCGGCTCGCAACTTGAAATTT
>Ga0210405_10005613_pt1 | contig 11381 bp, 6 predicted proteins | sample IncBWH11MmetaG_FD_155492 | JGI IMG/M metagenome (GOLD analysis project Ga0210405, IMG submission 155492) | Forest soil microbial communities from Barre Woods Harvard Forest LTER site, Petersham, Massachusetts, United States - Inc-BW-H-11-M | ecosystem: Environmental > Terrestrial > Soil >... | reverse complement strand
GGTGGGTTACTATTCACGGACCTTATGCCAGCACTACAGAACAGGACGTGGAACGATTAACTGATCGTCGCGCCGGTACGACGGAGGCGCAAATATTAGAGGATGAAAAAGCGTACTATCTGATACGTGGAACTATCGTGCAGGTAATCAAAGAGGATCCCGTTAATGATATGTCGCAGGTCCAGTTGGGAGGTTTTGCAACCTTTCTATGGACTTACAGCCGATTTCTAAGCAAGCACCCGATTCGGGATATCTACGGAGTCATCGAGACACCGGAAGACTCGGGGATTATGCAAAGTCTGACGACGCCGGTGGTTCCTGTCGAGTCAGAGGCTCGGACTCGGGATGGCGGAAACTAATAGGTAGTTGGAGGAATTTAAATTCGACCGTGTCGTGAAAATTGAAGTGTTTACCGATGTATATTCTGTAGCTCGGCAAGCCGCTGCGCTGATCGCGGCCGAGGCTCGAGTGGCCGTTGCTGCGCGTGGTTGCTTTGTTATGGCGGTTAGCGACGGACATAGTTCTTGGATCATGCTCAGCGCTTTGGCCCAAGAGAATATTCCGTGGGCTAAGATCCGTATTGCGCAGGTCGATGAGAGAATCCTTCCAGCCCGGCATTTTGATCGTAGTCTCACCCGTCTTCGCGACAGCCTGCTCGACTATGCTCCTTTACCGTCTAAACAGATTTATCCCATGCCTGTAGAAGCACTCGATCTTGAGACTGCGGCACGGCAATACGCGGGGACACTCTCGAATCTGGCTGGATCCCCGCCGGTGTTCGATCTCATCCATTTGGGTCTAGGCCCGGATGGACATACGGCTTCGCTGGTGCCGGGAGATCCGGTTCTCGAGATTAGCGACGCCGATGTTGGTGTAACTGGAGTTTACCGGAAAAGGCGACGGATGACCTTGAGCTACCCGATACTCAATCGTGCGCGGCGGATTCTTTGGCTAGTCACCGGCAGCGAAAAAACTGATATGCTTGGGCGCTTGCTTGAGGCTGATACCTCAATTCCAGCCGGACGAGTTAACCAGGCCCGCGCCGTGGTGTTCGCTGATCGTGCGGCCGCGAAGAATGTTCAACTTGGTTCTAAAGATTACGGAATCGTCGAACAACTCGCCGGCCAGGGCTGACAGCCGCAAACAAAGCAGAACAGGAAACAACTTACTCTTAATTAGTTAACTCTTAGCTACAATGAAAAATAATTATACTAACGAAGTCGATCTCGCGGCAGAGAACAGTCTGGGCAGACCGGCCGGCCCCGGTCTTTCGGCACTGGCCCGAGTCCTCAATGAGCTTGGGATCGAAATCTTGCGATATGGTCTGGTAATCGTATTAGTGTGGATCGGCGGGATGAAATTCACTGGCTATGAGGCCGCCGGCATAGCGCCTTTGGAGACGCACAGCCCGCTGGTGAATTGGCTGTACGTTCTTCTAGGGGAGCGCCATATATCCGATCTCCTGGGTGTCATTGAGATCACCTTAGGGATCGGAATCGCATTACGGCATGTGACGCCGCGCATCTCCGGCATAGCGAGCCTGCTTTCAGTGGGGATGTTCCTGACGACGTTGAGTTTTATGTTTACGACTCCGGGCTGGGAGCCCACCCTGGGGTTCCCTGCACTCTCTGCCTTGCCTGGCCAGTTTCTGTTGAAGGATATCGTGCTTTTAGGTGCATCGGTTTTTACGGCCGGCGAAGCATTTTCCTCCGTGGCCACGCCAGAGAAACGAATCGAAGGGACCTTCAGCGCTACGCGCTGACAGGCCGGCCCGGCGGACAGCGGGTCGAAACGTTGCCAGTCCTCGGTACAGAAACTTTGCTTCTGGCTAGTCGGATTCGATCGCGGAGTAGCGATCTGCCTGCTGCAAGTTCGATTTGTCAATTAGGAGTGCGTCCAGCAGTTTTCCCTCGATTGCTTTGTGGTCACGCAAATGTGCAACAAGTGCTTCCAGGGCCAACCTCACTTGCATCAGAGGAAATTGAACTGAAGCGGCCATTTCTCCATCTCTGATTTTTACGAGAGCCTCCGGAAGACCGTCAATACCTACAACCACGATTTTCCCCTTTGGTATTCCTGCTTGTTCGATAGCCGCTACCGCTCCCAAGGCCATGTCATCGTTTGCCGCTATAATGGCGTCCGGTGTGTATCCAAGAGAGGTCAGAACATCTTGCGTAACGTTCAGAGCTTGTTCCCGCGACCAATTTCCTGTTTGTTCCGCGACAATCTTATATTTGTCCCCTGCGGCTTTTAAGCCGTCGTGTACGCCTTTCGCGCGCTCGTTGGCCGAACTTCCACCGGGTTTGCCGGTGATAAAAACAATTCTAGCGCCGTCCGGAAGCTTGTTGATCACATATTCCACCAATTCGGCTCCTGCCGCCACGTTATTCAGTCCAAAATATGGAATCGGCTTGTGTGGATTGCGGACGATTCGGTCGAAAGTGACTATCGGGATGCCTGCATCCACATCGTTCGTTGCACCGGTCAACGCGTCGACGTCATTCGGATCCAGAATAATCCCATCGACCTGCAAGTTAAGGGCAACACGCAAGTCACTCTCTTGTTTTGGGGAGCTGGCTTCACCATCCTGTAGGAGCAGATCGACATCTAACTGCCGTGCCTCGTCTTGAGCCACCTTCGCGGCTTCAGCTTGCCAAGGATATGTGAGTGCCGGGCTACTATATACAATTCGAAGTTTTCGTGCCTGGGCATGACCGCCAGCTGAAACCGACATCAGTGCTAGCGTAATAATAAGCAAAGGCTGGGTGTATTTATTTGTAATCATGTCTTTCGAGGGGATTTCACTGTTTCTGAAAAGTGTCCCGGACACCGGACCCATCCTTACCTTTCCGCCAGCGGCGATACCTTTCAAGGTGGCTGCTGCAAACCTCATCGAGAATGTCTACTTGCTTTCCGCGGAGGAAATCAGCAAAGAATCTCCGGATGGCGTGGCGCTCGACAAGGTGCCGCTTTGGCTGATGGCTTAAGTTAAGTTTCGCGGATGTAGTCCCCGATCTTTTGACTTGCATTCATCCCGAGTTGACCAGACGTGATGTAGAAATCGAACTCGAACTGTCGAGAGAACTCCCCCCAAATTCTGACGGATCGGGTTCAGTTGCAGCAGGTGCTGCTGAGTTCCCAGGTGTTTTGCCTGCAACAGGCTAAAGACCAATGGAAGAATCGGAATCAATCGTGTTTATCATCGAGCCGCCGTGATTGATCTATCACGATATAATTTCGACACGGTGCAGAAGGGTGAGGAATTTATCCTTCATCGCGGGCAGAACGTCGATGGCGGTTCCAAGATTCTGGCGCTTTCCCTTGTTGGACAGCATCCCAAGCCGGAGAGCCTGAAGCGGCTGGAGCACGAATATTCTCTGAAAGAAGAACTGGACCTTAACTGGGCTGCCCGACCGTTTGCAATTGAGAGACACTGGGGCCGTTCCGTTCTTGTGTTAGAGGATCCCGGGGGTCTGCCTCTTGATCAATTGATCGGTCAGCCGTTGGAGGTTTCGTGTTCGCTGCGCTTGGCCGTTAATGTGTTAACTGCGATTGGGCATCTTCATCGGCGTGGCATCATTCATAAAGACATAAAACCGGCTAACATTCTGGTGAACCTCGACACCGGCCAATGCTGGCTGAAGGGGTTTGGCATCGCCTCACGCCTGCCCCGAGAGCGGCAGTCTCCTGAGCCTCCCGAAATTTTGGCCGGGACGCTCGCTTATATGGCGCCTGAACAGACAGGCCACATGAATCGTTCTATCGATTCCCGGAGTGACCTCTATTCCTTCGGTATTACACTTTACGAAATGCTGACCGGCAACCTTCCGTTTTCGGCGTCTGACGCCATGGAATGGGTGCATTGCCATATCGCAAGAAAGCCAACGCCGCCAGTTGAGCGGTCGCCAAATATCCCGGCACCCCTCTCCGCGATCGTGATGAAGTTGCTGGCTAAGACCGCCGAGGACCGTTATCAAACGGCGCCCGGGGTTGAGGCTGATCTTCGACGGTGCCTGAAGGCGGTAGGGACGAGCTCCCGCTCGTCCGGGGCAACGCGGACGAACAGAAGTTCGTCCCTACGAGAGTCCATTGCTCCATTCCCTCTTGGCCAGCATGACACGCCCGATCGGCTAATGATTCCCGAGAACTTGTATGGCAGAGCGCATGAGATCGACGTTTTGCTTGGCTCGTTCGCGCGAGTGGTGGCCAGTGGGCGGCCGGAGTTGGTGCTGGTGACCGGCTATTCGGGTGTCGGTAAATCGTCGGTCGTGAACGAGCTTCATAAAGTGCTGGTACCACCCCGCGGTTTTTTTGCGTCAGGCAAGTTCGATCAATACAAACGTGACATCCCTTACTCGACTCTGGCCCAGGCTTTTCAGAACCTAGTCCGTCCACTTCTGAGTAAAAGCGAAGCCGAGCTAGGCAACTGGCGCGATGTCTTGCAACACGCGTTGGGCCCGAACGGACAGCTCATTGCGAGCCTAGTTCCCGAATTGAAACTCATCATAGGCGAGCAACCTCCAGTTCCGGATCTTCCGCTACGAGATCGGCAACGCCGTTTTCAGCTAGTGTTCAGGCGTTTTATGGGCGTATTCGCACGGCCGGAACACCCTCTTGCCTTGTTTCTCGACGATTTGCAGTGGCTGGATGCAGCGACGTTGGACTTCCTAGAGGATTTGTTAAGCCAACCGGACGTGCACCATCTAATGCTGATCGGTGCATATAGAGACAATGAAGTCGATCTCGCCCATCCGCTGCGGCGCCGGCTTGGGGCGATTCGCCAAGCCGGAGCAGTTGTGCACGAGATTGTCTTGGCGCCCTTGGGCACCGGGCACCTGGCAGAGATGATTGTAGATTCTCTGCACTGCAAGCCGCAACAGGCGGCTCTGTTTGCCCAACTGCTTCACGAAAAAACCAACGGCAACCCGTTCTTCGTCGTCCAGTTTCTCTATGCCTTAGTCGAAGAACAGCTACTCAGATTCGACTACAACGCTAGGCGCTGGCGTTGGGACGTGAATCGGATCCGCGGCAAAGGTTACACCGACAATGTGGTAGAGCTTATGGTGGGAAAGCTAAACCGGCTGCCGATCCAGACGCAGAAAGCAGTGCAAGAGCTTGCCTGCCTGGGAAACAGTGCTGATACCGCAACACTTGCCATTGTCCACGGAACACCAGAGGACGACGTCCATACTGATCTCTGGGAAGCCGTCCGCTTGGAATTGCTCGCCCGTCAGGACGGAGCCTATAAGTTCATTCACGATCGCATTCAGGAAGCGGCTTATTCACTGATACCCCAGCACTCACGCGCCGAGACTCATCTTAAAATAGGAAGATTGCTGTGGGCACATATTCCTCGAGAAAAGCGAGAAGAAGCCGTTTTCGAAATCGTTAATCAGCTAAACCGCTGTACGGCCCTCATCAAATCCCATGATGAGCGAGTGCGTCTCGCTGAACTCAACTTCATCGCGGGCAAACGAGCCAAAACTTCGACCGGCTACTGTTCTGCGCTAAGCTATCTTGCCGTTGCTGCGGCGCTGTTGCCGGACGATGCTTGGCAGCGATGGTATGAGCTGACCTTTTCCGTTCAATATCTGACGGCCGAGTGCGAACTACTGACCGGAGATATGGAGTCGGCCGAAAATCGGCTTTCGCTGCTCGCCGACCGGGCCAAGAGTGACCGCGATATCGCTGTTGTTACACGATTGCGTCTCACATTATACACTGCGTTGGATCGGAGCGATCGCGCCATCGAGGTGTGCCTTGAATATCTCCGTCGGGGCGGAGTCTATTGGTCGGCCCATCCGACAGGCGACGAAGCACGACGGGAATACGATCGAATCTGGTCTCAGCTCGGAAGCCGGCAAATTGAAGAACTCGCCGAGCTGCCGTTGATGACCAACCCCGGGGTCCTCGACGTTCTCGACGTGCTGACCGAGATCGTAACGACAGCGATGCATACGGACGAAAACCTTTCTTCGCTGGTCGTTTGCCACATGGTGAACCTCAGTCTTGAACATGGCAACAGCGACGCATCCTGCTTTGCTTATGTTTGGTTTGCCATTATAGCCGGAGCTCGCTTCGGCAATTATGAAGGTGGGTTCCGGTTCGGTCGCCTGGGCTACGAGCTCGTTCAACAACGCGGATTCAAGCGCTATGAAGCTCGAACCTACATGTCTTTCGGAAATCTCGTCATCCCGTGGGCAAGACATGCCCGGAACGGCCGCGATCTGATACATCGCGCCTTTGATGCAGCCAACCGAATTGGCGACCTTACATTCGCAGCGTATTGCCGAGACTCTTTGAACTCGAACTCTTTGACGGTGGGAGATCCTCTTGCCGGAGTGCAATCGCAAGCCGAAGAGGGTCTCGAGTTTGCCAAGAAGCTTCGCTTCGGCTTTGTGATTGATCTCATTAGTGTGCAGGTAGCACTCGTACGGACCCTCCGCGGACTGACGCCGATATTTGGCTCTCTTAACCACGAGGGATTTGATGAAGCTCGCTACGAAGACCACTTGACAACTAATCCGGTCTTGGCGCTACCCGAGTGCTGGTATTTTGCGCGTAAGACGCAAGCGCGTTTTCTTGCGGAGGACTACGCTTCAGCCCTCGAAGCGTCATTGAGGGCGCAACGCGTAGCCTGGACTTCACCGTCCCAGTTTGAAAAGGTAGAGTTTCACTTTTACGGCGCTCTTGCGCATGCAGCATCCTGGGATTGTTCTTCGAGCGATCAAAAACGAGAACATTTTCAGGCCCTATCATCCTATCACAAAAGGTTTCAAATATGGGCAGAGCACTGCCCAGAGAATTTCGAAGACCGTGCCGCCCTACTGGGCGCAGAAATGGCGCGAATAGAAGGCCGCGAGTTTGCTGCGATGCAGCTTTATGAGCAGGCCATCCGTCGCGCAAGAGACAACGGTTTTGTCCACATTGAAGGTGTCGCCAACGAAGTAGCGGCTCGCTTTTACATGGCGCGTGGTTTCGAGAAGATCGCGTACGGGTACTTGCGAGAGGCCCGATACTGCTATCTCCGTTGGGGAGCCGCCGGCAAAGTACGTCAGCTCGACGAACTATATCCCCAGGTCAGGGAAGCGGAGCCTCTGCCAAGTCTAGCGAGTACAATTGGGGAGGCGATTGAACACCTGGATCTGGCTACTGTTCTCAAAGTTTCGCAAGCAGTATCGGGAGAAATCGTATTAGAGAAACTGATCGATACGCTGATGCGCACAGCGGTTGAGCACGCGGGTGCTGAACGAGGTCTGTTGATTCTTCCCCAAGGTAACGAACTGCGGGTTGAGGCTGAAGCGACTACCAGTAGCGAGACTATTGTGGTGCGTTTGGGAGCACCCGCGGCAGAGGCTAAGGTGCCAGAGTCGATCGTCCATTATGTTGTGCGCACCCAAGAAAGTGTGATTCTCGACGATGCCTTTGTCGAGAATCCGTTCTCGACCGATGGCTATGTCCGTCAACAGCGCGTCCGATCAGTTCTCTGTTTGCCATTGATTAAACAGGCCAGACTGATAGGCGTGCTATACCTAGAAAACAGCCTGGCCCCGCGTATCTTCACTCCGACCCGCATTGCACTGTTGAAATTGCTTGCGTCGCAGGCCGCCATTTGCCTGGAGAACACCCGTCTTTACCGCGACCTCGAAGAACGCGAGGCAAAGATCCGTCGCTTAGTCGATGCAAACATAATCGGGATCGTTGTCTGGAACCTGCAAGGTGCGATTATCGAAGCCAACCAGGCGTTTCTCCGGATGGTAGGATACAGCCGGGAAGACCTGATCTCGGGTCGCCTGCGATGGGCGGACCTCACGCCAGCGGACTGGCGCGACCGCGATGAACGGGCCATTGCGGAGCTGAAGGTAACTGGAAGCACGCAGCCCTTCGAGAAGGAGTATTTTCGGAAGGACGGTAGTCGTGTACCACTGTTGATTGGCGCCGCCTTCTTTGAAGGAAGTGAAAATGAGGGGGTCGCTTTTGTGCTCGACTTGAGCGAACGAAAACGCGCCGAGGATGAGCGCAACCGGGCCCAGGATGCTTTGCTTGAAGCACAGGTTGAACTCGCGCGTGTCAGTAGGATTATGACCATGGAGCAATTGACTTCTTCCATTACCCACGAGGTCAATCAGCCACTGGCCGCCGTTGTTAATAGCGGCAATGCCTGTCTGAATTGGCTATCCGCTACTCCTCCCAATCTGCGCAAGGCGCGCGATGCCGCTGAACGTGTTGTGCGCGATGGCAATCGGGCAAGTGAGGTTTTGCAGCGCGTTCGGGCCTTGCTTAAAAAGGCCCCTCTTGTCATGTCTGCTCTCAAAGTCAATGAAGTAGTCCAAGAGGTGCTGGCGCTGGTTGCCGCCGAGCTGCGCAGACAAAATGTGGACGTGTCGACAGAATTGGATTCTGAGCTGCCGCCGGTGATCGCTGATTTTGTGCAGTTGCAACAGGTGATGTTAAACCTAGTTGTGAACGCCATTGAATCGATGGCGTCGATCGCGGATCGCCCCCGACTACTACGGATCCAATCCCGCCTGCACAATCTCCCTGGGCAATCGGCCGTTCTTGTTGCAGTGTCTGACTCAGGCGTCGGCCTCAGCACCGGCGAAATGGCAAGGGTTTTTGAAGCATTCTACACAACAAAACCACAGGGAACGGGAATGGGCTTGTGGATTTGTCGTTCGATCATCGAGGCGCATGGTGGGCAGTTAACCGCTCGGCCAAATGACGATGTTGGCGCGACATTCCAATTTGTTTTACCAGCTTCGGCCGAGGAACGCGCATGAAAGCAAGCGAATCCATCGTGTTTGTGGTGGACGATGACCCATCCGTGCGCGAAACATTGGCCGATCTAATCGCTTCCGTCGGGCTCTCGGTTTTGGCGTTTAAGTCAGCACGGGAGTTTCTGGAGAGCAGAAGACCTGATGCTCCAGCTTGCCTCGTTCTCGATGTGCGCTTACCCGGTCTTAGCGGACTCGACCTGCAACGCGAATTGCTTCGTATCGAAGCGCCGATACCGATCATATTCATCACCGGCCATGGGGACATTCCCATGACGGTCCGAGCCATGAAGGAAGGAGCAGTAGAGTTTCTGGCCAAGCCATTTCGCGACCAAGATCTAATCGACGCGATTCAACACGCCATTGAAATTGATCGGATTGCCCGCCAGGAACGGACCATAGTGGCTGAAGTGCGCCGGTGTTACGAATCGCTGACAAAACGAGAGCGGGAAGTCATGAAGCTCATCGTGTCGGGTTTGCTCAACAAGCAAATCGCAGCTCAGTTGGGAAGTAGTGAAACGACCGTCAAAATGCATCGCGGACAGATTATGCACAAAATGAAAGCTCAGTCTGCCGTGCAGCTAGCTCGAATGGCGGAAAAGATCGGAATCACCTGAAAGAAGTAATCAGTAATCAGTGTGTCAGTAATCAGTTTTAGGAGCTAGGAGCTAGAATCTAGGAGTTAGGAGAGGGCCCATTTTTGGTGGGACGAGGCTCCTGAGTAATCTAGAGATTCCGACGAAGGCGCTCGCTGGCTCAGGACCAGCATATGGCTACACCAATTTGCTCGCCGAGCCGCGGTCTATGGTGTGATCAAAGTGAAGCGCGTCGTTTCCGCCAATATCTGCGACAATCTGCTGGTAAAACTAAGATAGCAGCAACGCCGCAGACCCGCGGCTCGGCACGCGTATCGATCTAGCGCGGGGTTGGAATTCGCCGGCGTCAGCAGCTTCGTTACAAGTCTCAGGTCGCGCGGGAGCCTCGCCCCACCAAAAATGGGCCCTCTCCTAACTCCTAGATTCTAGCTCCTAGCTCCTAAAACTGGTTACTGACTCACTGACTACTGATTACTTTAGTATGGCTTGGCCCATACTAACGTAGAGTAGAAGCCGACCCGGCTCTGATGGTACCTCTGTTGCGGAGACGAAATTCAGGGAAGAGCGAACTTGAGCAAGAAACGTCAGCACAATAAAGGTCCACTGGTTTCTATCGTGGACGACGATTGGTCGCTGGTCGAAGCGACTGTTAGTCTTGTACAGTCACTTGGATACGTAGCGGAAGGATTCCGCTCGGCCGAAGACTTTTTGGAGTCGAGGCAATTGCTTAAGACCGACTGTCTAATCCTCGATATCCGCATGCCGTCGATGGGAGGCTTCGAATTACAACGCAGGCTAGCTGCTAGAAATCACCAGATTCCGATCATTTTCGTCACCTCATATGACAACGAAGATGCGCGGATTCAAGCCGCTCAGGCTGGGGCGGTGGGGTTTCTATACAAGCCTTTCAGTCAGGAATCTCTGTTTCTGGCCGTTCGTTCTGCTCTAGGAAGTCAAAGGAAAGACAGAAGTTAAGGCGCATCAAATCAAGGAGAACCTATGAATGAAAACGAGCCGCTTGTTTGTATAATTGACGACGAATTGTCGGTCAGAGAGAGCCTCAGCGATCTGCTCGAGTCTATGGGCCTGAAAGCCCAGGCATTTGCATCCGCAGATGAGTTTTTGACCACATCGTCTTCAGAAGCTCCCAGCTGCCTAGTACTCGATATACAGCTACCCGGAATAAGTGGTCTAGACCTGCAACAACAATTGCGTAACGGCGATACCCAGATCCCCATTGTTTTCATGACTGGTTACGGTGACATCCCCACGAGCGTGCGCGCGATGAAGGCCGGAGCGATTGAATTTCTTACCAAGCCTTTCCATGACCAAGACTTACTAACCGCGGTTAACCAAGCGATTGAACGCGGCAGGGCGATCGGTCACTTGAAGGACACATCGACTGAAGATGAATTGCACCCTGAAGACGCACGATGTGATCAACCCTGGTTTTCGGAGATCGTCGGGGAGAGCGCCGCGTTGCGTCAAGTGTTGAAAGAGATCGAGCTGGTTGCTCCGAGTGACGCAACGGTCCTTATTCTGGGCGAAACCGGGACTGGAAAAGAGCTAATCGCTCAAGGTGTGCATCAGCGCAGCCGGCGCAGAGACAGGCCCTTGGTTCGGGTTAATTGCACTTCAATCCCAAAAGAGTTGTTCGAAAGCGAATTCTTCGGCCACTCAAAGGGTGCATTTACGGGAGCTATTAAAGACCGGGCTGGGCGCTTTGAGGTTGCCGCAGGTGGGACCCTGTTCTTAGACGAGGTCGGGGAAATTCCTTTGGCACTTCAGAGCAAGCTACTACGAGTTCTGCAGGAGAAATGTTATGAGCGTGTAGGAGAGGAGAAGACCCGGCGCGCGGATGTGCGAATCGTTGCGGCCACCAACAGGGACTTGGCGAAAGAGGTAGCAGCGGGCCGTTTTCGCGGAGACCTGTACTATCGTTTAAACGTCTTCCCGCTGAAAATTGCGCCTCTAAAGGAACGTAAGGGAGACATCCTACTTCTGGCAGCCT